>Ga0351849_10108_pt1 | contig 28316 bp, 19 predicted proteins | sample TotcelHFGM3001N3_FD_206792 | JGI IMG/M metagenome (GOLD analysis project Ga0351849, IMG submission 206792) | Enriched cells from coal bed in the Powder River Basin, Montana, United States - Total cells FGM rep1 HSBNCT.FGM.300.1.N3 ... | reverse complement strand
GCAGTCCACCTGGCCCGAGACGACGGTGAAAAAGGCAAACCTGCCTCCATCCAACGCGGGAGAGGCTTCGGAGAGATCCCACTTTTCCACCAAAAAGTATTCGCATGCGGCGACAATGCCATCCGCGCCATCGTCCAGCCCGGGTTCAAAATCGTCAAAATCGATCGACGCCAGGGATTCGTCGATGTGGAGGTCGCGGGGTTTGCCATCCAGTCCGTTGCGATTCCAATCGAAGACACGGTAGGTTGTGTCACTGTTTTGCTGAACCTCCACGATGAGGCACCCTTCTCCGATGGCATGCAGCCTGCCGCTTGGAATAAAAATGCTCCGCCCTTCCACGGCGTCCAGCCGATGCAGCTGCCGCTCGACCTCCCCCTGCTGGATGGCCGCCTCGAAATCCGTTCGAGCCACGCCGCGCTTCAATCCGGCATAAATTGCCGCCCCCGGCTGGCATTGCAGGAAATACCACATTTCCGTCTTGGGCTCCCCCCGCAAAGCCGGCGCCACATTTGCCGGAGGATGCACCTGCACCGAAAGTCGATCCCGGGCATCCAGAATCTTGATCAACACAGGAAACCGTTTTGCCGGATGGCTGGCGTAGACACCACCAAACACCTCCGCCCGATGCGCAGACCAAAGCTGGTGAAGGGTCGCCCCCGAAAATACTCCGCCATGCACCACGCTCTGGGCATCCTCCCGATCGACCAGCTCCCAGGATTCACCCACCGGGGCACCCGGAGGCAGTTTTTTGCCAAGAACCGTATCCAGACGGCGCCCACCCCAGACTCGCTCCATGGCGAGGGGCTCGAATTGAATGATTTCGCTCAAACTCATGGTCTCAGGCGGGCAACTTTAGAGGTTCCTCCTAGGAATTCAACCCCCCGGCAGCAAGACCAGACCGAAATGAACCGAAGATTTTCGCTTTCCGTTCTCCTCCCGCCACCATGATACTGGCCTCCATGACCGAGGCTTCCAGGGCCGTGATCTCCACGGACATCCAGATCATGTATTTCGACACAGATGCCGGCGGTGTAGTGCATAACATAGCCTACCTGCGCCTCATCGAGGTCGCACGCACCCAGCTCGCAATAAAAATGGGGATGAGCTTCGAGGAAATCGCACGCACCCAGGTGCATCCCGTCGTCACGCGTACAGAAATCGATTACCGCCGGCCCGCCCGCCTCGGCGATACCGTACGCATCAATGGCCGCGTTGCCGAGTGGACCTCCATTCGCTTCTGGTGCGAGTTCGCCGTACTCCGCGCCTCGGATGAGACACTGCTCGCGACCTGCCGGCAGTCCCTCGCGCTGGTCAAACTCCCCGAAGGCCGCCCCATCCGCCTCCCGGCGGGATTTCCGGAAAACTTCTCCATCACCGCTCCGTGAACCGCCGCGACGCCGGTGCCCGCTGGCTGGCCCTCATCCTTCTCGGGCTTTGTTTCTTTACCCAGGTCGAGACCGCGGACTGGGGCGCCCTTTTTAATGAAACCGATGGCCAGTACGCAGGCGCAGCCAGGCAGATGGCAAAAGGCGGGAGCTGGTTGATTCCCGAAAACAATGGCGCGCCGCGGCTCGTGAAACCACCGCTGCTCTATTGGGCCATCGCAGGAGCTCTCCAGCTGACCGATGTCCCGGAAGCCGCCGCACGGCTTCCCGGCGCACTGGGCATCACCGCATGGGTCCTTGCCACCTTTGTGATCGGCATTCGGCTCTTTGGTACATGGCGAGGGTTCATGGCCGGAGCCATCCTGGCCACGCTGCTCGGCTCGGCGACCCTCGGACGAATCATCATGCCCGAACCCCTCTTTTGCGCCCTGATCACCTGGAGCATTTACTGCGGGCTCCGCGCCATCGAACCACCGGGCAGGCCGGGGTGGGCGTTTGGCCTCTGGGCTTTCGCCGCACTCGCGGTCTTTACCAAGGGCCTTCACGGCCTGCTCTATCCGCTCGCCATCGCAGCCGGAACGGCATGGTTTGCCGGACGGCGCCAGGCCATTCGTCCGCTCTTCTCCGTTCCCGGAATGCTCTTTTTTGCAGCCATCACCCTCCCTTGGTACCTTTACATTGAGTCGAAATTTCCCGGCTTTTTACAAAATCTCCTCCTCGCCGAGCAGGTGGGCCATCTCACGGGCAGCACCTCGCCAGCGACCTCCTACACCGACGTGCCGCGACTCCAGTTTCTCCTTCTGCATCTGGCATGGTTTTTCCCATGGTCGGTCGTTGCCATCGTGGAGGGAATCCGGCGCTGGCGCAGCCCGGCGGTCCTGGCAAATACCGAAAACCCGCTGCTCCGCCCGCTGCTCCTTTGCTGGATCGGAGTCGTCCTCGTGCCACTCCTGCTCGCCGGGCAGCGGCAGGATTATTATGCAATGGCGGCATGGCCTGCCTTTGCACTCGGCGTGGCGTGGCTTGCAGGCGGGCAACTCTCCACCGCTTCGCTGGCGAGTCTCGGCGCGCTCTGCGCGGCCGGCCTCGGCGCATCCCTCACCGTGCGCCTGAACACAAACCTGCATGGTGGACGGACCGCCGCACTGGCGGATCGCGCCACCGCATGGGAGACACTCCACGGATTCGATGCGACGCTCTGGCAGTCGCTGGCCGGCATCGGCATGGCCGCCTTCGGTTGCGGCCTTCTGGCCTGCATTCTCGGACTTCTCATGAACCGCGCCGGAAAACCACACCTGGCCTTTGCTTCAGTGGTCTTTCTTGGAACCAGCTTTTCCCTTGCCGCCATCGCGGGCACCGCACGGGTGTCCCCCTGGTTTTCCCTCGCATCCACCGTCCCAGCTCTTCGCGCTCTCCCCAAAGATACGGCCCTTGTCTATGACGGAGGCATCGATACCGGCAGCAGCCTGCTTTTTTACCAGGACCGGCCCGTTTACCTGATCGGGCAAAACCCGGACGAAGATTTTATAACCCGAAAATTCGGCATCGGCCGCGACCGCTATCTCAGTGCGCCCGATCTGGCCACACGTTGGAAATCGCCACACCCGACCGCGCTCATCACTGAAGAGTCGAAGATTGCCAGCTGGGAAACGCTCCTCGGGCCGCTGGCTCCTCCGGCCGCGCAAAGCGGAACGCAGGTCGTGCTGACAAACACGCATTGAGTTTTCTTTGTCTCCGCACGCGCCATCGTGTTTAGTTCCGGCCTTATGGAAAATGTGATCATCGTCGGCACGGGATGCGCAGGTTTGACCGCCGCCATCTACACCGCACGCGCAAACCTCTCCCCACTCGTTCTTGAAGGCCGCCAGCCCGGTGGCCAGCTCACCACCACCACGGAGGTGGAGAATTTCCCCGGCTTTCCGGATGGCATCAACGGCCCGGACCTCATCATGCGCATGCACCAGCAGGCCGAAAAATTCGGCGCACGCTTCAAATACGGCACCGTGGAGGAATTCGAACACACCGCCTCCGGGCATAACCGCCTGAAAGTGGATGGCGAATGGATGGAAGCCCGCGCCCTCATCGTGGCCAGCGGCGCATCCCCCCGCTACCTCGGCATCGACGGCGAGCAGAAGCTCATCGGGCACGGGCTCACCTCATGCGCGACGTGCGACGGCGCCTTTTACCGCAATGTCCCCGTCTGCGTCGTGGGCGGCGGCGACTCAGCCTGCGAGGAAGCGACCTTCCTCACCCGCTTTGCCTCGAAAGTCTACCTCATCCACCGCCGTGACACCCTGCGGGCGTCGAAGATCATGGCCGACCGCGCACTCGAAAACCCGAAGATCGAGCCCATCTGGAACACAGCCGTTACGGAATACCTCACCGAAGACGGTGAAATGCGCGCCGTGAAGCTGAAAAACGTCGAGACCGGCGCGCTTTCCGAACTCGAAGTCAAATGCGTCTTCGTCGCCATCGGCCACGAACCGAACACCGCCGCCTTCCGCGGCAAAATCAATACGAACGAAGCCGGTTACCTCCTGCAAAACTCCGGCACCCATACCGATCTGCCCGGCGTCTTCGCCGCAGGCGACGTAGCGGACCACGTCTACCGCCAGGCCATCACCGCCGCCGGACAGGGCTGCGCCGCCGCGATCGACGCGGAGCGCTGGCTCGCCACGCTGGAGTAGGTCGTCGGCAAATTGCGCGGATTTGCGCGGGAAGTTTATCTCCGCGCAGTCCGCGAACTTCGCGCTCCCCCATGAACTCACGCAAAAAGTGACTTATCAACAAGGACACGAATTAATTATTTAAATTAGGAAGGCGATAGAACCTTGCATCATTGGGGGGAATTACCTGCACCTCTCCATTGGCTCCACTGATAATACGCTTGCCGTCGTAGATATTCGTGCCGTCATTAAAGTCTGGCGCATCGAGTTTTCTTACCAGCTTTTCATTCGGCGTACCTTGATTCAAGTAGGGAGCAAAATGTGTGTTCCAATTCAGATCCCAATCCTGACTGCTCTCGTTAAGAAAAACGATTCCATTCTCAAACCTTCTCCAAAGTCGGTTTGCTGAGCCCTTGTAAAGTCGGACATTTCGAATCCAGGTCGTCCCCGGCGTTTCTCCCACTCCAAAGCGACACGCGAATTTCTTGATAGTACCATCAGCCTTTTTTATCGGGACGAAGCTGATGTAGTAGGTTCGCCAGTTTTTATTATCGGCGAGGACCATGGATTGGGTGTCCCTGCCTCCATAATTTATTATGCGAATCGCCCGGGGAATGCCTTCATAGACTTTCCCGGCATAGGAAACGGTGTCTTCTGCTTTCGCATCGAAGACCAGCGTATACTCCGTATCGACGAGGGAGAGCATCGGAGAGTAAGAAATCGCCACCCCATTGTGGTCCGGGCGCACTCCATCGGGCGTTGCCGTCACCTTAATTTCCAATCCCTGATCCGAATCGATGGAGCCACCCGTTTCGTAATTCCACCCATCTTTTTTTGTTATCAACCAAGTCCCGGCCAGAAGGTTTGGAGCCGATGCCGTCCCAAAGGATTCGACCCCCTCCCGAACAAAACCGCCGACCGGCTCCCCCAACCAAGTGTAATCGCCCTGGGTCCCTCCATGATACTCCGGCCAGTCGAGCAAACCACTGCCCAACCCCGTTCCGTAGGGAGCCGGCATGCCGGCCATCAAGCCGGTGGCAAAAACTCTCCGAAAGTATTTGTCGTCGTTTTCATAAACATCAGCATCCTTGCCTCCCACATTGACTGTGCGCGACGTTGCATTGCCATATCCACTATAGTATTTGCCCGTCTGCCGCTTGGCATATGGGTAGCTAAAGCGCGGCTCCGCCCATGCCGCTTCCGCCCAATGCAGCAGATGCTCAAATGCAATAGGAAAGAAATTTTGCCGCATAAAAGTTTCCATCTGGATACCATTGACGTATTTCCATCCCCGATAGCCGTATTGAGGACCGTAGCTGTCGAACTGAATAATTTTTCCCGGCCCCATATAAGCGCGAAGCGCCTCCGCAAAGTCCTGCATACCGATTAGCCAGAGATTGACTCCGCCACGGTACCCATAGTCCGCGACAAGGTCCGTATCGACGTCCACGGCGCGATTGTAGTACATGTAAGTGGACTCGATCACATCGAATTCCCGTCCGTCATAAGCATCACTTTGGAGCAATGCCTGATATTGCGCGGCAGGGTAGTCCTTGCCATCCACGCTCACCGTGGGAGCGACAGGGGAGATGTTCCACTCGGGGTTGATTGCCCCCGGATTCGGAATTCCGGCGCCATTTACAGGCTCACCGGTTTCAGGATCGAGATTCGGGTCAAAAGCGGCAATGTATTTCGCCGCCGCATGCGACATCGCGAATGTTCCATATTGCGCTCTTGTGACAGTGAGCTTCCTGTTTTGGGCATCTATAGCGCTTATCTTCACAAACTCATAAGCGATCACTTCGGTCCCGCCACGCAAGCCATAGATCATCGCGCATTTGCCTGCCTCAAATGCTTGGAACGGGTCACCAAGACCTGCTTCCTCGCCGGTAGCGGGCTCCACATAGCCCGCAATCTCGATCTCCGTGGCGGTCGCGCCAACCGCGGACTTCAGTTGCGCGGGATTATCATATACGCTCTTCTCCCCAGTTGTCCAATTAGAGACAATCGGGCTGATAGCGGGATTATCGTCCGCCGAAAAACTTATTGCACCCGGCGGGAAAGGCCCAACCTTTTCACCCCGGGCAACCGTCAACTCTTTTGTAGCATCGTTTATGTCGATAATTCGAACGATCTCAGATTTTAACCAATCAGGCTTGCCGTTAGCACTTCTTTTATAGATCGTCGCCGCATCGCCATACTTAAACAGCAATTCCGAGTCACTATTTTTTAAAGTGGCGACTTTAATAATGGTCTGGCCGCTGGTAATGCTCTCGCCAGGCGATAAGGAAATCGCTGAGCCTACGTAATACAGCAGGTTTCCCGGATTCAGGTCCGCGTTAATTGCCACGGCAGGTTTGTGTTTAATGATAATGGGGGGTTCGGACAGGCTTTTTCCCTGATTCTGAATTTCCGATGCCTTGGCCGGGAGATGATGAATGCGGAAATTTTTTGCATTTTCCAAGCTGTCAAAAGGATTTTTCTCACTTGGGGCACTGTTCGCCCGAAAACTCATATTGATGGGAAACTTTACCGGAAAATCGACGCTGGCGATATCGCATGAGTAGACACGCGTATTCACGTCCGCATTGATTGCGAAAGTATTTACCTTGTTAAGGGTTCCCTCCCACTTCAACTCCCCGGTTTCGGCGGAAACGCCGGTTTTGGGATTAAAGACCCGGAGATTGGCAGTGCTTCGGCGCTTATTGACTTGCAGCTCCGCACGCCATTCCTTGTAGGTAGTATCGACGGCCAGATTGGCTGTTTTTGTCTGCGTTTTCTGCGTCTCCGTTCCGTCGGCGTTGGTGACGGTGGAACGGATGGTCAGCTGAATATTTCCGCTATTATCGATCCAACAGTATATTTTTTCAGTGGACTGCGTGACCAGCAAGGGGTTCTGAGGATTGGAAACCTGGTAGCCAAATCTAATGGAGCTCCCTTCACCCCATACCATGGCCACAACAAATGGAGGTTCGACATTATGTTGAATGGTAATGATGGCATTATTCGCCTTGGACAGCAGATAGGTGGGATAGATACCTTGCTTGTCGCTGAAGATGGCTTGAGCATTGCCACCAACTTTCCAGACGGAAGTGGACTCCGCGGCTTCGCTGGGTTTAACGTTATTGATGGAAGTGCCGTTGCTTACTGTAATAGCCGCGCCAGAACCGTTCACGCGACCTTCAAACGCAAAGTTATCGGCTACCAGCGATTCGGCACGGAGATCGGGAGCCAAGACCAGGGCAGCTGCGAAGAGTAGAATACGGGTTCCGAAGAGGAAGTTTTTGTTCCTTTTATTCATAAGGGGGATTTTTGTGAGGGGTGGGAGGGGAGTGTAATGGGATCTCTTACGTTTTCCGCTGAACTTCTTTAAGGGATGGGCAGGGGTGTGCCGCATGGCCTTTCCAGAGTAAATGACTTGCGTAAAACTGTGCGCTTAAGACAACAAATATAATCAGGGGGGAGGAGCTGCGGCTTTTAAAAAGCTACCCAGTTTTGTTAGGAAATATCAAGCGCTCATTTGCATCCTTATTTTTCTGAAAAAATATAGCGTCCCGGCCCTTGGCCCGGTGCTGGATTCTCTACAATTCGAAACCCCTCCGTAGTCCGTGATTTCATCTTTGCCGCGATCGTGGAATCCATTTCCACCGGATGAGCGAAGTCCTCCTTCGCTCATCGCCCCGCCTCTCTGCTCCGGGTTCCATGTGGCCTCTGCGATAAATTCAAAAGCAAAAAGCCGCACCAGTTGGAACCGGCGCGGCTTTTTTAGACGGATAAGCGCTGCCCGCTTATTTTTTGTGGTGGGCCAGCGCCGCTTGTGCGGCGGCAAGCTGGGCAATGGGCACGCGGTAAGGCGAACAACTCACATAGTCGAGTCCCAACTTGTGGCAGAATTTTACGCTGGAAGGCTCGCCTCCGTGCTCACCGCAGATGCCGAGCTTGATGTCGGGCCGGGTCTTGTGGGCGTTGTCTCGAGCAATTTTCATCAACTGGCCGACACCGGTCTGGTCAATGGTCGCAAATGGATTGCTTTCGATGATGTCGGCCTCTTCATAGGCAGGCAGGAAGCTGCCGGAGTCGTCGCGGCTCATGCCGAGCGTGGTCTGCGTGAGATCATTCGTGCCAAAGCTGAAGAATTCAGCATCCTCGGCGATCTGATCGGCCACCAGCGCGGCGCGCGGAATCTCGATCATGGTGCCGACGAGGTAGCGGAATTTCTGGCCGGTTTCCTTTTGCACTTCCCTGGCGACGTTGCGGACGATTTCGATCTGGAGCTTGAGTTCCCGCGGAAAACCAACCAGCGGGATCATGATCTCCGGGCGCACCTTGACGCCGGTTTTCTGGACCGCCGCGGCAGCCTCGAAAACAGCCCGGGCCTGCATTTCGGAGATTTCGGGATAGACGACCCCGAGGCGGCAGCCGCGATGGCCGAGCATGGGATTGAACTCGTGCAGGTCATGCACCCGTTTGATGATCTGGTCGACGGACATGCCGAGCTTGCCGGCGAGATCCTCCTGCTGGGCGCGGTCGTGCGGCAGAAATTCGTGGAGCGGCGGATCGAGGAAGCGGATCGTGGCCGGAAGACCGTCAAGCGCCTTGAAGATGCCGATGAAGTCCTCACGCTGGTAGGGCAGGAGCTTCTCGAGGGCGGTTTTGCGCTCATCGGTGGTGGTGGCAAGGATCATCTCGCGCATCGCATCGATGCGGTCTCCCTCGAAGAACATGTGCTCGGTGCGGCAGAGGCCGATGCCCTTGGCGCCGAAAGCGATGGCGTTGACCACCTGCTCAGGCGTGTCCGCATTGGTGCGCACATCAAGATCGGCGATTTTTTCCGCCCACTTCATGAGGTTGGCGTAGTCCCGGTAAATCGCGCTCTTCTCGGGCTTCAACGTCTTGGCGACGAGCACCTGGACGACCTCGGAGGGCGCTGTTTTCACCTCGCCGGCAAAAACTTCCCCGGCGGTGCCGTCGATGGAAATGAAGTCGCCTTCGTTGAGCGTGACGCCTCCGGCGGCAACCGTCTTTGCCACATAGTCGATCTTGAGCGCAGAGGCGCCGCAGACACAGACTTTGCCCATTTGGCGGGCGACGAGCGCGGCGTGCGAGGAGACTCCGCCTCGGGCGGTAAGGATGCCTTCGGCGGCAATCATCCCGCGCAGATCCTCCGGGGAGGTCTCGACACGCACGAGCAGAACGCGCTCGCCTTTTTCGGCCCATTCCACGGCCCGGGCGGCGCTAAAGACGATCTTGCCACAAGCGGCTCCGGGGCCGGCGGGCAGGCCGCTGGCGATTTTCGTCGCACTCTTTACACTGGCCCGGTCGAAGATCGGGGCAAGAATGTGGGAAAGCGAATCCGCCGGAATGCGGGCGATGGCCTCCTCCTTGGTGATGAGTTTTTCGAGCACCATCTCGGTGGCGATACGGACGGCGGCGAGGCCGGTGCGTTTGCCGTTGCGGGTCTGCAGGATGTAAAGCTCGTTGTCCTCGACGGTGAATTCGAGGTCCTGCATGTCGCGGAAATGGTTTTCGAGAATATCGCGAACCTCCAGCAGCTCCTTGTGAGCATGCGGCATTTCCTTGGCGAGCATGGCGACAGGATGCGGCGTGCGCACGCCGGCGACGACATCTTCACCCTGAGCGTTAATGAGGTACTCGCCATAGAAAACCTTTTCGCCGGAGGCCGGATCGCGGGTGAACGCGACACCCGTGGCACTGGTCTCGCCCATGTTGCCGAAGACCATGGTCTGGACGTTGACGGCGGTGCCCCATTCGGCCGGGATGCCGTACTTGCGGCGATAGACCTTGGCTCGGTCGTTATTCCAGGAGCCGAAGACAGCTCCAATGGAGCCCCATAGCTGCTTCATCGGGTCCTGCGGGAAGTCCTTGCCCGTGCGTTCCTTGATGAGGGCCTTGAAGAGGGAGACGAGCTTCTTGAGATCGTCGATGGAGAGATCGGTGTCCTTCTCAACTCCGGCTTCGTGTTTAACGGACTCGATGACCTGTTCAAAGGGTTCGTGATCCTCCCCGGGACGGGACTGCACGCCCATGACGACGTCGCCATACATCTGAAGAAAACGGCGGTAGCTATCCCAGGCAAAGCGTGCGTTGCCGGATTTTTCGGCAACGATTTCGACCGTGGTGTCGTTCATGCCGAGGTTGAGGATGGTATCCATCATGCCCGGCATGGAATCGCGGGCACCGGAGCGGACGGAGAGCAGAAGCGGGGATTCCTTGCTGTTGAATTTTTTCCCAACGGCTTTTTCGACCTGTCCGAGCGCGGCCTCGACCTGTGCGGTGAGTTCCTTGGGATAGGAGCGTTTGTTTGCGTAGTAGTAACTACAGACTTCCGTGGAGATCGTGAATCCCGGAGGAACCGGAAGACCGATACGAGTCATCTCGGCAAGATTGGCGCCTTTTCCGCCGAGGAGCGGCTTCATGGAACCGTCACCATCGGCGCTGCCTGCGCCGAAAAAGTAAACGTATTTGCCTTTTTTGGGTGCCTTGGCCCGTGCGGGCCCGGCTGATGTTTTGGTCTTTTTCTTGGACATTGGTGGGATAAGGAAAGGAAGGGAACCCCCTTGATAGCAGGCTCAAGAAGAGCCGCAAGAATAAGCGAAAACAGAAATGCCGCCGTTTGCAAAAACGGCGGAGCGAAATGTCTGACGGAGAGCCGTCAGGCCGGCTGGGATTCCGCGGCGGAAGTCGCGACTTCGTTGAAGAGGCGATGGAATTCATCAAGCCCGGTACTGGGAATGATGATGGAATTCCGACGGCCATGGGCCTCTTCGGTAATTCGCATGAACCTTCCGCGGTCGTTTTCGCGGAACTCGATAAAGAAGTGCTTGCGTTCGATCTGCAAGTCACGAGCCATGAGGATATTGTCCATTCAGTCTGTTACAGCGTTTTTCTGAGAGCTTCAGCAATATGGACCATGAGCGATGGGCGACAAGTTCAAACTGGCTGAAAATCCACCTGCTGCTTGAACATGTCCACCCGGGCGACCGCTACTTCGATCATCTGTCCGGCTTGAAAGCTCGTTTTGGTTTTGCGTCCGATAAAGCGGGAGCGTGCCGGATCATGGACATAAAAATCGTTGGCGAGAGTGGAAACATGGACCAGTCCGGTAAGCAGGAAGTCGGGGAGTTCGACAAGCAGGCCGTAATTGCGAACCTCAATAATGCGGGCCGGGAATGTGGCTCCCTTGCGGCCGCTGAGTTGCTGTTGGAAGAACTCGAGCTTCTTGAGTTTCGTGGACTCGCGCTCTGCATCAGTGGCAATGCGCTCCGTGGTGGAAATATGTTCGGACAGGGACGCCAGTTCATTGGAGGCGGGCCCGATTTTGGAGAGACCTAGCAGGCGCTCGAGCGAGCGATGCACGATGAGATCGGCATAGCGGCGGATGGGACTGGTGAAATGGGCGTAGTCGTCCTTGGAAAGGCCGAAATGACCAAGCGGCTGCGGAGAATAGGTCGCCCGCTTCAGGCTCTTGAGCAGGCCGATCTTGACGGCGTATTCGTAGGGCTTGCCGCGCACGGAAGCCAGCAGGCGGGTAAGCTCTTCGCGTTTGGAAAGATTTCCGGCACGAATACCAAAGGTCGCGACGACCTCCTGATACTCGGCGAGTTTTTCGGGATCGGGTTTTTCGTGAATGCGGTAAACTGTGGGCTGCTTGGTGAGCTTGAGTTCGCGGGCGACAGCTTCGTTGGCCAGCAGCATAAGCTCCTCGATGAGCTGGTGGGAGATATCGTTTTCGACCTTCTCGAGCCGAACCGGCTTGCCCTTGTCATCGAGCCAGACCTTGACCTCAGGAAAATCGAGCTCAAGGGAACCTTTTTCGAACCTCTTTTTGCGCAGGAGCGCGGAGACCTCCCAGGCGGCATGCACACGGCGGCTGGTCTCGTCGATGGGCGGTTTTTGCAGGATGGCGAAGGCTTGTTTGTAGGTGAGACGGGCCGCGCTTTTGATGACCGTTTTTGCGAAGCGGACCTTGAACATTTTCCCCTGCCGGTTAACCTCGGCAAAGACGGAGAACGCCAGACGCTCAACATTCGGCTTGAGGCTGCAAATGCCGTTGCTAAGCGATTCGGGCAGCATGGGAATCACTCGATCGGGGAGATAAACGCTATTCCCGCGTGAGACGGCTTCGCGATCCAGCGCGCTTTTGGGGCGCACGTAATGGGAGACATCGGCGATATGGACACTCACATTCCAGCCGCGATTGGTGGGCTGGACCTCGATGGCGTCGTCAAAATCGCGGGCATCATCGGGATCGATGGTAATGATGTGGCGGTCGCGCAGATCCTCGCGGCGGGCGGCTTCGGAGGGAGTGACGGTGGAGCTTGTTTTTTCCGACTCCGCAAGCACGTCGTCCGGAAATTTTTCGGGCAGACGATATTTGCGAATAATCGAAAGCATGTCCACGCCCGGGTCTCCGGCGCGTCCGAGGACTTCAATGACAACACCCTCGGGGTTGACGTGGCGGCTTTTCCACTCTTCGAGCCTGGCAACAACCTTGTCGCCGGGGCGGGCCTTCAGCTCATCCTTAGGCTTGGGAACGTAGAGGTTGTGGACAAACCGGGGGTCGTCGCCGACGACAAAGAAGAAATTCTTCGATTTTTGTAATGTTCCGATGATGGTCGGATTGGCCCGTTCCAGAATGCGGATGACCCGCCCTTCGCGGCGCGTTGCCGGGGGCACACGAGGGTCGCCAAGGCTGCCGCGCCGGTCCGTGGATACCCGGGCAACGACCCGGTCACCATGCATGGCCGTCCAGGTGTTCTCGGCACTGATGTAGAGATCGGGTTCGCCGGGTGCTTCGTTGAGAACATGGGCCGCCCCGCTGGCGTGAAATTGGATGACTCCCGTAAAGAGATCCGCATCCTTTGGCACGATGTAGCGGTCCTTGCGAATGCGGGCGATGTCTCCTGCCCGCTCCATATCCGCAAGCGTGGTCTGTAGTTTTCGGCGCAGCCCCGGATTTAAATTAAGCGCCTGAAAAATTTCGTTTTTGTCGAGCGGCTGGCTTCGAACAAGTTCAAGAATGCTTTCCTGAAGAGAGCGCTTCGGCGAAGCCGAGGCGCTGGAAGATTGGGGAGGTCTTTTATTTCGCCTCCTGAATTGACCCGACACGAGAGGCACTGTCGGGCAGCAACCGTCGCGTGACAAGAAAATGCTTGCCTGCCGCCACAGAGACGCGACATTTCCCCTCTGACAAAGTCACCCATTTTCATGAACCATCTCCCCAAACGAAGCGCCTTCACCCTCATCGAGCTTCTCGTTGTTATTTCAATCATTGCGATTCTTGCGAGTCTGGCCATCCCGGCGGCAAGCGGCGCAATCGACCGGGCAAAAAAAGCTCAGGCTCAGAATGCGGCAACGCAGATCGCGACGGCAATCATTGGATATGAAACGGAGTACGGTCACTTGCCGACCAATGGCACAAGCGACGACTCAGGATATGCAAATCTCTTCAATGTGCTCGGAAATATCGGCAGTGCCTCAACCGAAAATCCCCGTGGTATTGTCTTCCTGGAGATCCCTGATGCCAAAAATGGCAAAAATGGCCTGGCCGGCAATAATTACAAGGACCCGTGGGGCAATACTTACGTGGTGGTCATGGACGGAAACTATGACAACAGCATCACCGTAAATGGCGAAACACTCCGCAAGAAGGTGGCTGTTTATTCAAACGGCAAGGACAAGCAAGCTGGCACCACCGACGACGCCAAGTCCTGGTAAAAAATAATTTTGCGCATGCGGGTGTAGTTCAATGGCAGAACGCCAGCTTCCCAAGCTGGACACGGGGGTTCGATTCCCCTCACCCGCTCTCTTTTCTAAAAAAAGCCCCGGCATGCACCGGGGCTTTTCCGTTTTCAACCTTCGATTCCGACGGCGCGGAATTTGGCATCGACGTGCTGAAAATGGCGATCCATCGAACAGGCGTCGTCAATTTGCTCCCGGCTGAGGTGTTCCGCCACGGAAGGTTCCTCGGCCAGGGTTTGCGCAAGGGGAACTTTCTCCTTCCAGGTGCGCATGGCGGCTCGCTGGACGGCTTCGTAGGCGGTCTTGCGCTCGAGTCCGGCCTCAGTGAGTTGGAGCAGGGCGCTCTGGCTGGCGAAAAGACCGCCGGTAATGTCGAGATTGCGCTGCATATTCTCGGGATAGACAAGGAGCCTGGCAACGAGGCTGGTGAGTTTGGCCAGCATGTAGTCCATGAGCGTGCAGGAATCGGGCAGAATAATACGCTCGACGCTGGAGTGGCTGATGTCGCGTTCGTGCCAGAGGGCGACATCCTCGAGAGCGGCGACGGCATTGCCGCGAATGACACGGGCGAGGCCGGAAAGGCGCTCTCCGGTGATCGGGTTGCGCTTGTGCGGCATGGCGGAGCTGCCTTTCTGTCCGGCGCTGAAATATTCCTCAACTTCGAGAACTTCCGTGCGCTGGAGGTGGCGAAACTCGGTGGCCCAGCGATCGATGGAGGAAGCGATGAGCGCAAGGGTGGTCATGAATTCCGCGTGGCGGTCGCGCTGAACGATCTGGGTGGAAATGGGGGCGGCTTTGAGGCCGAGTCGCTCCATGACGTAGGTTTCCACGCGGGGGTCGAGGTGGGCGTGGGTGCCGACGGCTCCGCTGATCTTGCCGATACGAATGCGCTCTCGCGTCTGGGTCAGCCGCTCGATGCCGCGGCCAAACTCGTCATACATGAGAGCCAGCTTGAGTCCGAAGGTGATGGGTTCCGCGTGGATGCCATGGCTGCGTCCCATCATGGGGGTGAATTTGTGCTCCCGGGCGCGAGTGGCAACGGCTTCGCGCAGCTTCTTGAGATCGGCCAGCAGGAGATCGCAGGATTGGAGCATCTGGACCGCGATGGTGGTATCGAGCAGATCGGAGGAGGTGAGGCCCTGATGGACCCAGCGGGCTTCTGGGCCGATGTAGGCGGCGACGTTTTCCAGAAAGGCGATAACGTCGTGGTTGGTGCGTTTTTCGATTTCCAGGACTTCGTCAATGGAGAATTTACCGCGAGCACGGATGGCTTCGGCGTCCGATTTGGGAATCTGGCCGAGCTCGGCCATGGCCTCGCAGGCGAGGGTTTCGATTTCGAGCCATATTTCAAGTTTGCGCTGCTCACTCCACAGCGCCTTCATTTCCGGAAGACTGTAACGTTCGATCACCCCGTGTTGTTAGCGGATGGCGCGGCGGCGGGCAAGCGACGGTGTATGCAGAATCTTCTGGCCCGACCTGAAAAAAAACACCGCCTCGGAGGGGAAGTGACACCCCGAGGCGGCGCTGCAAAGTTTGAACCTGTAAAAAATGGCCTACGCGACCCTGACGCGCTTGCTGCCGTGGCCGGAATCGATGACTACCCGGCCGGTGGCAAGAAGATCGGCCACCGCGGCGACGGTTTCCTTGCTGTCCTTGGCACAGGAGCCGACGATGGCGATGAGCTCACCCAGTGAAAAGTGCGCCCGATTTATTTTTTTGTAGTGGTTTTTCATAATGTGTCCTCCACAGGGGATCACGCATTTAGACCCACTTCCGCATCGAAATGTTCACCGAAATCGAAGAAAATCGGCACCCGTTCCGCCTCGCTCTCAGGAAACGCAGGAATTCCCCCCGGGCGGCGGCGCCCCGGGAATGGGAACGACAAGGCCTGCGGTAATAATCATCTTCGTGGCCTGCTCAAGCGTGAGGTCGCTATCGATGACTTTTTCGTCCGGAATCGCAACAATGAACCCGGTCAAGGGATTGGGCGCGGTGGGCAGAAACACCAGCGTCAGGTCGCGAGCATTTTTATTGTCCCGAAACTGACCCGTGACAAATCCGAGAAGAAAACAGCCCTCGCTGGGATACTCCACATAGGCAACCCGCTTGAAGGGCGGATTGGAATTCATCTGCTTGAAGGAATCGATGGCCTGTTTGATGGCGTTGTAGATCTGGGATACGAGCGGCAGGCGCCCGATAACCGCTTCAACAGCTTCCAGGATTCGGCGGCCAATGACATGGGTGGCCATAAAACCGAGACCGATAAGCAGCAGCAACGTGGTTCCAAATCCCAGCAGCGGAATATTGCCCACGCCAAGCGCCTGCCAGAATGGCGAAGAGATACTCGTAATAAACCGATAGGCGAGCGTGAGCACCCAGATCGTGACGACCAGCGGCACGGAAACAAAAATCCCCGTAAGGAGACGATTCCCCAAATGCCTGAGAATTTCCCTCACTGAATTTTTTGGCAAAACTCCGGACATAATCTCCTTAATGCGGCACGAATTTGATCGCCAGGAAACCAAGCACTCCCAGCAGGCCGAAGGCGACCATTACCAACTCGAAATGCTTCTCGATAAAAGGCCGCACCGACGGGCCTGACCAGCGAATAAGCCCGGCAACCACAAAAAAACGGATCCCCCGGCCCAGGATCGAAGCCCCGATGAGCTGGAGGAGATCAAACCGAAACACCCCCGAGGCAATCGTAAACACCTTGTAAGGGATCGGCGTGATGGCAGCGACAAGAATACCAATAAAGCCGTATTTGTCGTAGAGAGCATCCACTTTGGCCATGATTTCCTCTCCGTGGTAAAAGTGGACAATCGGCTGGCCGACGCCCTCCCAAAGCCCCCATCCGATGTACCAGCCAAGGATGCCGCCGAGGACGGACGCGACCGTGCACCAGAAGGCGTAGGTCACCCAGCGTTTGGGCGTTGCAAAACACATCGCAATCAGGAGCACATCTGGCGGGATCGGGAAAAACGAGGATTCCGCAAACGAAAGCAGGATGAGCGCAGGCAGCGCATATTGGGTCTCCGACCAGTGGAGCGTCCAGAAATAGAGCTTGCGGATGGGATTGCGCGTTTCCCGCGCCAGCTCCATGGCGGGGCGGCCGGATGTCGCGGTAATTTGCTCCAGATTCATGGGACGGCAAACAGAGCAAAAACCCGGCAGGGCGGCAACAGGAACTTGCAAATGCCTTCGCTTGCCGGACCGCTTGGCATTTGTCCTCTTCTGCGGTAGTGCATGGCAAATGTCCGTTTACCTGCGTGCGATGCGCTATTTTCGCGGTTTTGTCTGGCCGACCGTTTTCGCGACCGCAGCCATGTTTGTCGCCATTGGACTGAATGCCCTCAAACCCTGGCCGATTCGGTACATTTTCGATGGCGTGCTCGATTCGAACTCCAATCCCGCCACCGCACGCGCCCGGACGCAGGTCGAGCATTGGTTCCACGATACGACACCCCTGTGGATCATTTTCTGGCTGTGCGCAACCATGGTGGTCATCAATCTACTCTGGGGGCTGGCGAATCTCGTCTCGAACTATCTCTTCATTCGCACAGGCCTAAAGGCGATGCTGAGCCTGCGCGAAAATCTCTACACCTGTCTCCAGTCGCTGCCACTGCGGTTTCACGATGCGCGCCGGAGTTCGGACTCCTCCTTTCGGGTCGCGTACGACTCGCAATCGATCCAGACGATCTATAACAAGGGATTCGCCACCGTCCTCAACTCGCTGGTCACACTCATCGTCATCGGATGCATCATGTTTCGGATGAACTGGCCGCTCACGGTGGCGTCACTGGCGGTGCTGCCATTTGTATTTTTCGCCATCCGGTTCTTTGCAGAACGCATCCGCCAGCAGTCCGCGGCCATTCAGGAGCGGGAAAGCGATGTGCTGGCAGTGGCTCAGGAAGGCCTGAGTTCGATCCGGCTGGTGCATGCCTTTGGACGGGAGCAATTCGAAGTCCGCCAGTTCCTCGGGCATGCAAGCCGCAGCCTGGAAGCCAATCTGCGCCTCAACGTCACCTCGGTCACCAGCGCGCTCGTCATTGGCACGCTGATGGCCGCCGGCACTTCCCTGCTGTATTTTGTAGGTTCGCGCGCCGTGCTGGATGGCAGCCTCACGCTGGGTGAGCTGGTGACATTCGCCGCCTACCTCATCATGCTTTACCAGCCACTGGAGCAGCTTAGCTATACGGCTTGGGCACTCGAAGGAGCTGCTGCGGGAATGCAGCGATGCTTCGAAGTACTGGATCGCGAGCCGGAATCCCGCGACGAGCCGGGTGCCGTGCCGCTCGGGCCGGTGCGGGGGGATATCGAATTTCGAAACGTTAGTTTTGGTTACACTCTGGAGCGGGAGGTTCTCGGCGGCATTAATCTCAAAATCGCTTCCGGCGAAAAAATCGCCTTTGTGGGAGGAACCGGCGCCGGAAAGAGCACTTTGCTAAGTCTGGTATTGCGCTTTTACGAACCCACCTGCGGCTCCGTGCTGGTGGATGGGCGGGATGTGCGCCATGTGACGCGCAAGTCCCTGCGCAGCCAGATCGGCATGGTGCTTCAGGATACTCTGCTTTTTTCGAGTACGGTGCGGGAAAACATCGCCTACGGACGGCCCGGCGCGACCGACGAGGAAATTGTCGAAGCCGCTCGGCGGGCGCAGGCTTACGATTTTATCGCCAATTTGCCCAAAGGTTTCGACAGCCTCGTCGGCGAGCGGGGAGGGCATCTCAGCGTCGGCCAGCGTCAGCGGATCGGCATCGCCCGGGCATTCCTGAAAGATGCGCCCATTCTTCTGCTGGACGAGCCGACGTCCGCGCTGGATCCGGGCACGGAATTTGCCATCATGGAAACCATGGAGGAACTCATGCACGGACGCACGACCCTCATTGTGACACATCGTCTGGCCACGGTGCATCACCTTGGAAAAATCGCCGTAATTGCCGGAGGGACCATCGCAGAGTTTGGACCGGGTCCCGATCTGCTCCAGCAAAACGGAGTCTACGCCGAGCTTTACCGTGCGGGTCAGTACGATAATCCGTAACCTCCCCGCACGGCTTTCGCTCAGGCCGCCTCCGCAAGGCAGAATGCCTGGAGGAGTTCCTCCAGATTTTTCCGGTCAGGGGAACTCAGTTCACTTAATTGCTGCTGCTTTTCGAGCCGTCCCAGTTCGGCTTCGATCCAGCGATCGACAGCTGGGATCCGGCACGCGCCCACCCGCTCTGCGTTACCTCGCTTCCGGGCGACAATGACGGCGATCTGCACCCGCATCGCGGGATCTTCGACCGTGGTATCGGCCAGCATCTGGAAGCTCAAGGGCACGGCTCCCCGGCATTGCTCGATCCAGCGGCAGGCGAGCAATGGACGAAGGACTTCGAGATACCGCCCCAGCCCGCCGGTTTCCTCCCATGGTTGGGCGCGGTAACGCGCTTCAGCCTCCCTCAGGTAGTGCCGGAAGAGGCGCTCCCCGGAATAGAACTCCGAGGCAAGCAGTCCAAGATAGAGTGCGAAGGCTGGTTCGACACGGTGGATGGCTGGTGATTTAAGCCATTCCAGCAGCTCGGAACGCGACTCCTGTGCGAGATGCAGAGCATGGCGCACATCGCAACCGGAAAACCTCAAGCGGCCAGGCAGCACCCGGTCGATGGCTTTCGGAATCCTGTCCATGAAGGCGCAGTAAATAAAACGAATGTCCTGATCGCTGTCTCGCGACGCAAAACCCCAGACTCGGCTTCCGGATTCGGCGGCAAAAAGTACACGAACTCCGCACTCAAGCTCGATGCGCGTAAGTTCGGACTGGATTTGGGTATTGGCGGGCTTCATTGGGCGGGTTTCGGTGGACAAAAAAAACCCTGCTGGCCTTCGCAGGCGAGCAGGGCTCAAAAGGTTTTTTGGAAATTATTTCTTCTGTGCTATCTGCTCGAACGGGTTGCCACGAGTCGGCCATCGTGGCGGCTGGCTTTGACGCAGCTCATCCGCCATGCGTCGATCGGCATGGTAAACGGCGCAAACTGTGCGGATGGCGTCATTGAAGGTATGGATGTCTTGTATCCGGTTCCTCCCCGTCAGTCAATCCCGCCTCGCTCCAGAGCGGTAACGGTTCTGGCCAGAGGGGCACCCACGTAACAATGCGGCCCGCAGGAAACCAGTCCGTGTTTTCGAAACAGCCGTTTGTAGAACCCCGCGCTCCTTTTTTGCATCAGATGCATGTCGCCGACGAGCGGTGCGTCCGTGGCATAGGCCTCGAGAAAGGCAATGCCCCCCATGCGGAGCGTGAGCGCACGCAACCCCTGCTCGAGTTCCCTCTGTGGCACATAGTAAAGCACATCACTACAGACAATAAGATCATAGGCGGATGCGAGTCCCAGGCCATCGAGATTCCCAAAACCGCCGGCGCGCAAATTGCGGCGCCCTCCGAAGCGACGAACGGCATATTCGCTGGGATCAACTCCCGTGTATCGAATCCCTGGCCGAAGGCGCTTTAAAGCGCCAAACCATTGCCCCTCTCCGCATCCAACGTCGAGCACCGTGCGAACGGGATGTTCCAGGTAATACTCCGCGACAGTGACAGCGAGAGCCACCTTGCGAGCGGTACGTGCCGGCGTGCTGACGCGGTATCGCGCATTGCGGTACCATTTGTCGAAATAGGACTTATCGTAGGGTTTTTGCGGCGCGCTCATCAGTTGCTTTGGAACGCTAGACTGCCAGCCCTTCTCCGCCAAGTCACACGGTGGCATGCCACCGCCCGATCCAAATGGTGCATTTGCTCCGTGAAATCTCTTGATGGCACGGAGAACTGCGGATTTGATTCGCCGATGCCAACTTTGACGATCGCCAATGAAGATGCGACGGAAACAGCGATCCGAGAATTTGTCCTCACCAAAATCCGTCTCGGCATTTACGAGCCAGACCGTCCACGGCGGCCCAAAATGGAGGTGCTTTCTTTCGCAATCGAACTTCTGGAATTCGACGACACCGATGGAATCGCACATGCCGCCGGGCCGGTGGTCTTGGATGCCCCGGACGGAGCGTCCGAGCATTTCCTAAGAATCAGCCTGCCACTGCAATTAAGCGAAACCTCCTGTACCATTCCCGATAACACAGAGTTTCGCGCCGCGTACATCGTGGATCTGGACCTGCCCAGCGGCGGATGCAAAGAGACGGCCGCGCTCGCAAACATCTAAAAAGTCCCCCCTCCAGTTCGATGGCCCCTTTGGAGTGCCGTCCATTTTTCCCTGCTCCCGACGGCTTTTCTTAAAATTGTCCCGCGTCAAGGTTCGGCAATTGCCCGATTGACCAACCACACGACCTCGGTTGAAACTTCCTTAAGCGCAGAAGCGCTGGCCGATGAATCCTCTTCCCCGCATCGTCGGCGGCCCACTGGCCCAGAGCACTGGACCGGTCACGGTCGCCGGACGCCCCGGCAGCAAAATGCCGCACCTCCGGTATTTCAAGCACCCTCCCAGTCCGCACGATTGGATCGCCCCATGCGATGACTAACCCTCCACCCCATCCATCCACCATGAGCACGGAAACCTCCACCGCAGACCCCAAGCAATCCCCCGCCCAACTCCTGCAAAAATTACAGGTGGATCCCGCAAAAGGACTCACCGGCAGCGAAGCCCGGACACGCCTTGCCAAATACGGCTCGAACGCCATCGAGCAAAAAAAAGAAAATCCGCTCCTTAAGTTCCTAAGCTACTTCTGGGGACCCCTGCCGTGGATGGTCGAAGCGCCCGCCATCATGGCATTGCTCATTCAGGACTGGGTGGATTTCTCGATTATCATGTTCATGCTCATTTTTAATGGCGTGCTGGGGTTTTGGGAGGAAAACGCGGCGTCGAATGCACTCTCCGCATTAAAGAACTCACTCGCCCTGGTCGCCAAAGCCCTGCGCGACGGCAAATGGGGCGATGTGGCGGCAAAGGATCTCGTGCCCGGCGACATCGTTCGCGTGCGCCTCGGCGATGTCATTCCCGCCGACGGCATCCTGCTCGACGGCGACTACCTCAGCGTGGATCAGGCCGCCCTGACTGGTGAATCCCTCGCCGTTACCAAGTCCCGCGGGGACACCGTCTATTCCGGGTCGATTGCAAAGAAAGGCGAAATGACCGCCCTCGTCACCGCCACGGGCAGCAATACCTTCTTCGGACGCACCGCCAGACTCGTGGCCACAGCGGGCTCAAAATCGCACTTCCAACAAGCCGTGGTCGGCATTGGGAATTTCCTCATCATCCTCACCATCGCACTGGCCGCAGTCATGATCGTCGATCAGCTCGCCGGTATGCGCGGGCATTTTTCACGGCACGGGCTCTTCGGTCTCGCGGAATACGTGCTCGTGCTGCTCGTCGCAGCCGTGCCTTTTACCACGCCTGCCGTACTCTCGGTCACCATGGCCCTCGGCGCGAAAATGCTCGCTGTAAAAAAGGCCATCGTCTCGCGCCTCGAAGCCATCGAGGAACTCGCGGGCATCGACATCCTGTGCTCCGACAAAACCGGCACACTCACACAAAACAAACTCACCCTCGGCGACGTGCTCCCCTGGGGCTCCGCCGACGCGCAGACACTCATCCTCGCAGGCTCCCTCGCCTCCAAGGCCGAGGACAAGGATCCCATCGACCTCGCCGTGATGGCCGGCCTCTCCGATGCCTCCGCGCTTCAGCCCTACAAGCAGACCGCCTACGTACCCTTCGACCCCGTAAGCAAACGCACCGAGGCGACCGTCCAGGATGCCTCCAACAAAACCTTCCACGTCACGAAAGGCATGCCCGCCGTCGTCCTCGCGCTCTGCAACCTGCCCGATGCCGACCGGCAAAAAATCGAGTCCATCGTCACGAATCTCGCCGCAAAAGGCATGCGCGCACTCGGCGCCGCCCGCAGCGACGATGGCAAAACATGGCAATTTCTCGGCATCCTGCCACTGCTCGACCCGCCTCGCCCCGATTCGAAGCAAACCATCACCGAAGCCCGCGAACTCGGCGTCGCGGTAAAGATGGTCACCGGTGACGACGTCGCCATTGCCCGCACAATCTCCGGAGAACTCGGCATGGGCGAAAACATCCAGCTCGCGGCCGACCTCTTCCCCGCCGACTCCGCCAATGGATCGCTCCCGCCCGACGCCGCCGCCAAGATCGTCGCCGCGGACGGCTTTGCCCGCGTCTTTCCCGAGCACAAATACGGCGTCGTTAAAGCACTACAGGATGCCGGCCACATCGTCGGAATGACCGGCGATGGCGTGAACGACGCCCCCGCCCTCAAGCAGGCCGATGTCGGCATTGCGGTCTCCGGAGCGACGGATGCCGCCCGCGCCGCCGCCGCGCTTATTCTCACCGCGCCGGGCCTCTCCGTCATCATCGACGGCATCAAGGAAGCCCGCTGCATCTTCGAACGCATGATGAGCTATATGCTTTACCGCGTGGCCATGACCGTCGCGATCATGTTCTTCGTCGTCACCGCCGTCGTTTGCTACGACTTCTTCCCGCTCTCCGCGGTCATGATCATCGCGCTGGCGCTGCTCGACGATCTGCCCATCATGACAATCGCCTATGATCATGCGACCGCTGTGCCAAAACCCGTAAAATGGCATATGCCGCAGGTTTTTTTCATCTCCTCGGTGCTTGGCATCTTCGCCGTGGTCGAGAGCTTCCTGCTGCTTTTCCTTGGACACGATCTTTATGCACTCGATAAGGCGCACATCCAGACCATGATGTTCCTGCAGCTTGTCGCCGGGGGGCACTTGATGCTTTTTGTCACACGTTCGCAAGGGCCATTCTGGAAGCCTCCCTTCCCCGAGAAGCGGCTCTTCGGCGCGGTCGTCGGCACACAACTCGTGGCCGTACTGCTTTGCGGCTTTGGCGCCGGCACTTTCATTCCCGCCCTGTCGTGGAAAATCATCGGCTGGGTTTGGGTCTATAACATCGCATGGATGTTCGTGCTCGATTTCGTAAAACTCATCCTTTACCGCATCCTCGACGACTGGCGTCTGCGCGATCGCAAACCCTTCTTTGCCCGCCTGCGTGAGCACCTCGGCCCCTACGGCGCTCTCCACGCCCGGCGAAAATAATCTCACCATCCCGCGACTCTTCCCAGGGGTCGCAGACCTAAAATCCGGCATTGCCCAGCCCTGCCGCACAGGTCCATAATGGAGGGCGTAGTTCCTTTATTTTATGAAGGAAATGCAAATCAAGATCATGAAGTCCTCCCCCCCTCCTGGTGGCAGCCCGAGGCAGTCCGTTCCGCCGATCCCTCCCTGCGCGTCCATCCGGAATGGGCTGATGGAAAAATTACCGGATAGTGAGCGGAGCTTCCGGCAAATGGCGGATGCAGCCCCCATGCTCATTTGGAGATCCGGGACGGATGCATTGTGCGACTATTTTAATCAACCGTGGCTCGATTTTACCGGACGTACCATGGAGCAGGAAATGGGCAATGGCTGGACGGAGGGCGTGCATCCAGACGATTACCCAGCGTGTCTCGACACCTACCTCCGTGCGTTCGAAGCCCGTCGAAAGTTCCAAATGACTTATCGCCTGCGGCGCGCCGATGGCGCCTATCGCTGGGTGCTGGACAATGGAGGCCCCTGGCTCGGAGAGAACGGAGACTTTCTTGGCTATATTGGCTCCTGCGTGGACATCACGGAACGCATTCAGGCGGAGGAGGCCCTGCAACGAAACCACACCATGCTGGCGCAGATCCTCGACTCCATGCCACAGGCGGTCTTTTGGAAAGACCACAACGGTGTCTATATGGGATGCAATTCGGTCTTTGCCCGGACGCTTGGCCTTGCCAGCCCCGAGGAGGTCGTCGGCAAAACCGATTTTGATTTTCCGGCGACCAGGCAGGAGGCAAAGGCTTACATTGCCGATGACAAGGAGGTCATGGAAAGCAACCGGCCCAACCGTCATATTATTGAACCCGTGCAGCATGTGGATGGCACCCGGCTTTGGGTGGACACCACCAAGGTGCCGCTTGTCGATAAGGCCAATCGCGTCTGTGGTGTTTTGGGCGTTTATGCGGACATCACCGCGCAGAAGCAGGCGGAGGATGCCTTGCGCGAGAACGAACAACTTCTCAGGGCATCTCAAAGCATCGCCAGCCTGGGCAGTTATGTCCTGAATCTCCACACCGGACGGTGGAGCAGCTCGGACACGCTGGATAGGATATTTGGGATCGATCCGGCTTACGATCGATCCGTGGAGGGATGGGCTGCTTTGGTCCATCCCGACGATCGCCCGCTAATGATGGATCACTTTAGAAACGAAGTGCTCGGCCAGGGCCAGCTCTTCAACAAGGAATACCGCATCATTCGCCCGAACGACCATACCGAACGCTGGGTGCATGGATTGGGAAAGGTGGAATACGACGCCCAGGGACACCCCGTGAGAATGCTTGGCACGATCCAGGACATTACCAAGCGCCGGCAGGAAGAAGACAAACTTCGCTATCTGCAAGCGGCCGTCGAACAAAGCGCCAACAGCATCGTCATCACGGACCCCAATGGGAACATCGAATACGTGAACCCGGCCTTTGAAAAAAACACGGGCTATACAGCGGACGAGGTTCTGGGCGGCAATCCGCGCATTCTCAAATCCGGGGAGCAGGACGCCGCCTTTTATCGCAAGCTCTGGACCACCATCACCTCTGGAAAAACCTGGCGCGGGCAGTTTCACAACAAACGCAAGAATGGCTCACTTTATTGGGAGTCCGCGACCCTCTCGCCCATTCTGAACGCCAAAGGGGAAATTGTGCGCTTTCTTGCGATCAAGGAGGATATCACCGAACGAAAAATCATGGAAAACAAGCTGCAAGAAGCCGTGTATCACGCCGAGGCAGCCAACCGCGCCAAGAGCGAGTTCCTTGCGAACATGAGCCATGAAATACGGACTCCGATCAACGGTGTCATCGGGATGACCGATCTGCTCCTCAACACCGATCAGACTTCGGAGCAGCGTGAATATACCGAAGCCATCCAGTCCTGCGGCGACTCGCTGCTTGTCCTCATTAACGACATTCTGGACTTTTCAAAAATGGAGGCCGGGCAGCTCGTACTCGAAAACCTGGACTTCAACCTCCGCGAGTCCATAGAGGACACCGTCGCAGTCCTTGCCCTAAAGGCGCAGGAAAAAAACCTGGATATCGCCTGCCTCATCGCAAAGGACGTTCCGGAATTCGTGCGCGGGGATCAGGGCCGCCTTCGCCAAATTCTTTTCAATTTATTAGGCAATGCCGTCAAGTTCACCGAACACGGCGGCGTCACGCTGGAAATAGCCCGCCTGCGGCAGACGGAAACCTCCGTCACGCTGCGCTTCGATGTGACGGATACGGGCATCGGCATTCCCAAAGACCAACTGGAATCCATCTTCCAAAAATTCACGCAGGCGGCCCCATCCATAACACGGGAATTCGGCGGCACGGGTCTTGGCCTTGCGATCAGCCGGCAGCTCGTCCAGTTGTTTCAAGGCGAGCTCAGCGTCAAAAGCGTGGCTGGTAAAGGCTCCACCTTTTCCTTTACCGCGGCATTCCAAAGGTCCCCCTCCGGAGCAAACAAGCCGCAGCCCCAGAAAATCAGCCTCTCTGGAGTAAAAATACTGATAACCGATGATTTTAAAGCCAACCGAATCCTCATGACTGAGCTGCTCCAGAGCTGGGGATGCCAGGTCGCCGGAGCCACCGATGGAGCCGCCGCGCTCGCACTGCTCAAGCAGGCAGCACAAGAGGGCCACCCCTTTGAGGCCGTGATCATGGATATGCATCTGCCCGATGCAGATGGGGCGCAGCTCGGGCGCTTGATCAAAGCCGACCCCGCCCTCCAATCGCCGCCGCTTGTATTGCTGACCTCACTCGGAAAACGTGGGCACACGGAGCGCCTGGCCAGCGGCGATTTCTTATACCACCTGCCGAAACCCATCCGCCCGGCCTTGCTCAAGCAATGCATCGCCCAGGCTCTCGCGCCCAAGAGCCCCGCCGAAACTGACCGCAATCCCTCCCAGCCACCCGCGGAAACAGAAATCACGGCCCATCATCCGCTCCAAATCCTCATCGCCGAAGACAACCGAATCAACCGAATCGTCGTTGTCAAAATGCTCGAAAAACTAGGCCACCACGCCGAAGCCGTGGAAAACGGCCGGGAAGCCGTCGAGTTCCTGCGCCAGACGCCCTGCGATCTCGTTTTGATGGATTGTCAAATGCCGGTTCTGGATGGATTCGATGCCACCCGAATCATCCGCAATCCCAACTCGGGCGTACGCAATCCCACAGTCCCCATCATCGCCCTCACCGCTCGCGCAATGAAACAAGACCGCGATCTTTGCCTCGAATCCGGGATGAATGACTACCTCTCCAAACCCGCTGGAAGCAAACAGCTCGCGACCGTCATCGAGCGCTGGTGCCCCCAGGCCGCCATCCGGCAGGATGCATCCACCACCCTTGCCGAAGCCCCCTTCCCCCCGGACCACTTTGACCGCGAAGATCTCCTCAAAAACACCAACGGAGACTGCAAACTGGCCGCGAAATACGCGGCGGACTTCCTCATCGAGACTCCGCCCCTCCTTACCCAGCTCTCGGCAGCCATCTCCTGCGGCGACACCGCGACCGCAGACAGGCTCGCTCACACCCTCATGGAAACCAGTGCGAACATGGGCGGCCATTTGCTCAGCCAGATCGCCCGACAAATGCCGTCCGCCACCCAAGCCGACGCCCTCACCCGCCTCCTCCCTGCCGCCCAGGCCGCCTTCCAGACATTATCCTCCCAGCTTCATAAAGAATTCTCACCGGCTTCGTGAGTACCGCCATCCAAAAATCCCGGCGCTGGGTAAAGGAACGCCCATTTGTCTTCCTTATTGCCGTACAGCTCGCCCTCCTCGTCGCCGACGCGGCACTCGACCGCAATGGCGCAAATACCATGCTCTCCTCGGGCCTGCTCGCGCTTTTCGTCGGAGCCGTAATCATCGCCCTGCGCTCTGTCCGCATGCCCGTGCATCATTTGCGCCTCCTCGGTACGGCAGCGGTTATTTTGCGCGTCTCCGAGTACTACCTGCATCTCCAGGCGACCAGCGTCCTGCTTTACCTCGTCTGGGGCGCTTTCTCACTCCTTCTCGTCATCGTGCTCATTGAGTTCGCCCTGCGCCGCGATCACAGCCCCACATTCGGCAAACTCGCGGCGGTTTCGGCGGCCTACATCGCATTCCCCCAATTTTGGACCAGCCTGTTTCTGCTCATCCAGATGGGCGATCCGCACGCCTTCCTTCCCGGTCCCGGCCAGACAGCTCCTCTCAGCTACCAGGACATGCTGTATTTTGCATACAACGTCTTCACGACCGTCGACATTAGCGAAACCCTGCCCGCCAGCCGGCTCGCCTCCATCTCCGTGATCCTTGCCGAGATCGTCGCCCAGCTCTATGTCGTCATTTTCATCGCGAGACTCGTTGGTTTTTTCCCAAATCAACCTCCATCCACAGCGAAAAAGGCCAGGTAGTCTCCCGGGAGATTTCCCTTCATTTCCCTCGAC
>Ga0351849_10091_pt3 | contig 29108 bp, 28 predicted proteins | sample TotcelHFGM3001N3_FD_206792 | JGI IMG/M metagenome (GOLD analysis project Ga0351849, IMG submission 206792) | Enriched cells from coal bed in the Powder River Basin, Montana, United States - Total cells FGM rep1 HSBNCT.FGM.300.1.N3 ... | reverse complement strand
TTAACGGAGAGTTGATCGTAATGGCCGGAGACGTTTCACTCAAACCATAAGCATCATACGTCGGAATCCCGACATCGATGAAGAACTTGGCGATGTCCACATTCATGGGAGCGCTGCCGGTGACCGCGTTATCCAGACAGCCGCCAAAACGGGCCCGGATCTTGGACAGAACGATCTTATCCAGGATTTTATGTTTCAAGCTGTCTTTGCCGGTTTCCCTTTTGCGCTTCGCGGCGGCGATCGCGGCTTCAAAGAGCTTTAATTTCAGGCCGCCTTCTTCCCTCATCTTCGCCCAGACGCCATTATAGACTTTGTTGAAGATCCGGGGCACGGTGGTCATAAACGAGGGACAGATTTTGGGCAAGTCAGCAATCAATGTTTCGACCGATCCCATAATACCGATCGAGCCGCCCCTCAGGATAAAAGCATGTAAATCAGCCGTAATCCCGAATGAGTGCGCCCAGGGAAGCATGGAGATGCAGCGGCTCTTTTCGGTCAGATTGGGAAACCAGGCCAGGCCGGCTTTAACGTTTTCCGCCAGATTGCCATGAGAAAGAAGGACGCCTTTGGGTTCGCCGGTAGTGCCGGACGTATAAATCAGAACCGCGACTTCGGAATGCTTTGGCTTTCGGACAGGCACGGGGTTTTGCGCACCTTTTTTCTCCAAGGCGGCCATGGTGCTTTCGCCCGTTCCTTCGATCAGGTAGATCTGCTTGAGACTGGGGATTTCGGAAGGGAAACCTTTGACTTTCTCCAGAATCTCCGGCTTGGAAACAAACAGAATTTTGATCTCGGCATCCTGTATAATGTACTTCCACATCGACACCAGTTCTTTTTCATACATCGGCACATAGGCGGCGCCCAGGCCCTGGGTGGCAATTTCTCCAATCAACCATTCCTTCCTGTTATTGGCGATGATCCCGACCGTGTCTCCGGCCTTTACTCCGATTGCCGCCAATCCCGCGCGCAGATTATTCACGCGGCCGGCGATCTGGCCGTAGGTGACCCATTGATACACCCCGGCACTGTCTTTCTCGCCGATCAGAAGATTGTTCGTATACCGGGCAACACTGTGTTCAAAGATATCCACCAAATTGTCCGGGGGTTCACAAACATTGCTGTATTCTCCGTATTCAAAGATCGCCATAGTCTTCTCCCTTCCCTTTTGTCATTTGTTTGAATGGACTTCAAGTTCAACGACGGCCCATAGCGGCCGGTTACTGGTTTGCTGGTTTTATCTGTAAAACTATTGAAAACGCTGCTTCTTGAGATAACTTCGATTCCACAGGTTCCGCAAAACACCATGAATCGCGTTTCAAAGATGGTTAACGCCGCGCCTGATGCGTGTATGTTCTTAGAAGGCAGAATAGAAATATTCGGTGACGAAGTCAAGGAATTTGACGGATATGTTTAAACCTGAACAAGTCTTATCCGGAAGGAAAAAGATGGGTTGGTGAAATCGTGGACAAGTCCCGGCGTCAATGCCGGTAGACTGGCCAATCCCGACATTGACCGATGCTTCTCGTCGCCATGGTCCATTGCAAATAGGACGTCATCTTTACCCTCGGCAATTACCAAACAGCATCGAAAAAAGTGACGCTTTTACTTCATCACTCGTTACCCGTGTATCCCGGATCGAAATTAGCGATGATGACCGCGCGGGTCCTGTCGATGAGTGCCTGAACATTATCAGCCGTGTAGCCGCCGGTATCGATCGGGTCGCCGATGACGACCTGGATTTTCCCCGGGGTCACGGCAAGACTTTTCTTGGGCAGAACGCGCCGGCTTCCATTAACAGTGACAGGCAGGATGGGGATGTTCCGCCGGACGGCCGTTACGAACCCCCCTTTTTTGAATTCTTGGATTTGTCCGTCCGGCGACCGGGTGCCTTCGGCAAACACCATGATACTTACTCCCCTGGGAAGTCGGTCGATGCCTTTGTTGATGCTCTCGATGGCCTTCGCAGTGTTGGAACGGTCGATGAAGATGTTCCGTGAGGCATATAACCCGTAGCCGAAAAGCGGAATTTTGAGAACTTCTCTTTTGATAAACCAGCGGTATTGGATACCGAGCGTGGTAACCAGCGCAATGATATCATAGAGGGATTGGTGGTTGGAAATAATAATGTATGACGTCCCCGGCTGAATTTTTTCTTTGTTCTTTATTTCCGTCCGAACGAAAGAGACGCCAAGCATGGTGTATGCCCAGAGTTTCGATAACGAGAAAGCGAGATTGCCGGTGCGACTAAGCAGGCCGGCAACGATGATGGGAACAGCCAGAATAAGTGTCGCCACAGCAGACCAAAGGAGAATCCAGACAGTAAAGAATGATTTAAGCACTTTCATTGCATAACTGCCTCCGCAGATCTTACTCCTCAGGAAAGATTTTAAGCAACGCTGGATCATAGCGGTTCGATATTCTCTAGTTGTCGTCCTTCCCTGTTGAATAATACGAGCACATTCGGCAGCGCTTATGTCGGACTTCCCTTGCGGTGTTGTTCATAAAGGTCATAGAATGACTTCAGCAGATCCGGAATGGGCAATTCATAAGGGCACTTTTCCACACAGGCGCCGCAGGCATCGCATTTCAAAACACTTTCCATGGGCAGACGGGAAAACTGGACGGCAACGGCAGGTGACATCCGGCTGGCGATGACCCGATATCCCATGGCCGGCGTTATCATCACTCCGTTCGGACAGGGCTGGCAATATTCACAACGGCGGCAGAACTGTTTGCCCAACTCGGTCCTGTATCGCTCCATCAGATCCAGATCGCTTTGGGCGACCCGGTTTTCATTATCATAGAAGGATACAACCTGATCCACGGCTGCGACAGAGTCAAAACCCGGGATTGGGATAACATCAGGATGCTGCCGCAAAAATTTGAAGGCGATGTCGGCATTGTCGATCATCCCGCCGGCAAACGGCTTCATTGCGAGAATACCGATGTTATTTTCGTTCGCTATTTTAAAGAGTTCGTCTTTTGCGGCAATTTCGATAAAATTGAAGGGGAACTGAATGGAACTGAATAGATCCGTCTTAACCGCTCTAATGGCCATTGACAGGCTGTGGGAGGTAAGACCGATATGGAGAACCTTCCCCTGATCCCTGGCTTTCAGCAACGCCTCCATCGCTCCGCCCGGCGCCATAACACTTTCCCAATCAGCTTCTTTCGCTACCTGATGCAGCTGATAGAGATCGATATAGTCCGTCTGAAGCCGCTTAAGGGTTTTTTCAACGTGCTCGGTCATGCCCGCGGCATCACGCTTCAGAGATTTGGAGGCAATGATCACGCGGTCGCGCATACCTTGAAAGGCAGTCCCGATTTTTTCTTCGCTGTCGAGGTACATATTGGCTGTATCATAAAAGGTAATGCCCCGGTCATACGCCCGCCGCAACACGTTCACGGCCGTTTCTTTATTTAGGCGGATCAGGGGGATCCCCCCGAATCCCAACTCGGAAATTTTCATGCCCGTTTTTCCAAAGATGACGTAACGCATCGACGCTATCTCTTATCGACTGAGTACAATCCGGCCAATTGTAACGTTGTCAGGCCATCCGTTGATATCCGCGAAGAAATTTTATTGACATATAAATTCAATCGCATTATAGTCACCCCCGCTCGAAGGTGAGTCGATCTTGCAGGCAAGTTTCAATAGTTCCTACTGGGGAATCGTTCAATGGTAGGACGACGGACTCTGACTCCGTTAATCAAGGTTCGAATCCTTGTTCCCCAGCCAATCATTATCAGCCCAACCCGCCATTTCTCGAGGTTATTCTTTACTTTCTTTCGGCAATTTTAGTCCAGGAATCCCTGAGCGGCACAACGCGATTAAAAACGGGTTTCCCGGCTTTCGCGTCTTTCTCGTCAACACAGAAATATCCCAGCCTTTCGAACTGATACTGACTTCCCGGAATTCCGTCTTTCAAACTCTGCTCGACATAACAGGTCGTCACGGTTTCCAACGAATCGGGATTCAAGTATTTGAGAAAATCTTCCTCGCTTCCCGGATCCTCGATACTGAACAACCGGTCGTATAACCGCACTTCCGCCGGTATCGCATGCTGGACCGATACCCAGTGAATCACGCCCGGCACCTTGCGCCCATCCGCCGGCGGCGCATTGCGGGTTGCAGGATCATAAGTACAGTGGATTTCAATGACCTCACCGGTTTTCTCGTCCTTCACCATGCTTTCAAATTTTATGATGTAAGCGTTACGAAGGCGGACTTCGCGTGCCGGACCAAGACGGTGATATTTTTTCGGCGGATCTTCCATGAAGTCGTCTCGCTCGATGAAGAGCACTCTGGAAAAAGGTACTTCCCTCGTCCCCATCTCGGGACGCTGCGGATGGTTCTGGCACTCGAAGGATTCAACCTGACCCTCCGGGTAATTGTCGATTACGACCCGCAAAGGATGCAAAACACCCATCGCCCGGGGCGCCCGTTCATTGAGATCATCGCGGACACAGTGTTCGAGGAGCGCGACGTCAATCAGGTTGTCATTTTTGGCGACACCGATTTCCGCGCAGAATTTCCGGATGGCCTCCGGTGTATAGCCGCGCCGTCTCATCCCCGTCACGGTGGGCATACGCGGATCATCCCAGCCATTCACATAATTCTTCTGCACGAGTTCAATAAGCCGCCGTTTACTCAGCACCGTATAGCTCACACTCAGCCTCGCAAATTCAATCTGCTTCGGGCGATTAACCGGAATTAATCGCTCTACAATCCAGTCGTAAAGCGGACGGTTGTTTTCAAATTCCAGCGTGCAGATAGAATGCGTAATGCCTTCGAGTGCATCGGAAAGGCAGTGCGCAAAGTCATACATGGGGTAAATGACCCATTTCGTCCCAGTTCGATAGTGGGGCTCGCGTTTGATGCGATAGAGGATGGGATCCCGCATGACAATGTTCGGTGCCGCCATGTCGATTTTTGCGCGCAACGTATAAGCGCCGTCGGCAAATTCGCCGGCGCGCATTCGTTCGAACAGGTCCAGGTTCTCTTCAACGGAGCGGTTGCGATAGGGACTGTCCTTACCGGGTTCGGTGAAGGTTCCCCGGTACTCCCTCATTTCATCCGGATTCAAGCTGCATACGTAAGCGTTACCGGATTTGATCATTGCGACGGCAAATGCATACAGTTTTTCAAAATAATCGGAGGCATAAAACAGACGATTCTCCCAGTCAAATCCCAGCCAGTGAACATCGTGGATAATGGATTCCACAAATTCCATGGACTCACCCGCGGGGTCCGTATCATCCAGCCGAAGGTTGCAGGTCCCCTGATACTGAATCGCCAGACCGAAATTGAGGCACACCGACTTGGCATGTCCGATATGGATATAGCCGTTCGGCTCCGGCGGAAAACGGGTGGCTACACGCCCGGCGTGTTTGTTGGTCCGTAAATCTTCGTCGATGATGTCCCGGATAAAATCAGTAGGGATGGGGTTGGAGGATGTTGCTTCTATCATAACTCGTGAAACTCCTTTTGCTTCTTATTCTATGGAGAGCCCCAACTTGTACAACGGAGCCCTCATATTTTAAACTTAATTATTTATCTGCCGGTGCCGGCTAAAGATTTTGACCTGTGAAATACCCCGCACGCTAACATCCAATAGCCGTTTTCAGATGATCCATGTTCAGATTGCCGCCGGACATAATCATGACCACTTTCTTGCCGCGAAGTCGTTCCTTGATTTTATAGGCAGCCATCAGAGAGACGGCTCCGGCGGATTCAGCTAAATTATGAGTGGCAGTCAGCGCCATTTTTATCCCCTGCAATATTTCCTCTTCCGTCAGGAGAATCACATCATTAATGGCATCCTTGAGAATGACATAAGGCAGTTGAAATACCGTTCTTGCGGCCAGGCCGTCAGCAATGGTGTGCGCGTCATCCAGAGTAACAATTTCCCTTTTCTTCCATGCGGTATAGAAGGACGGCGCATTCTCGGGCTCAACGCCTATGATCTCGATACCGGGCTTGATGGCGCGCGCGGTCTTTAAAAGCGATGCGCAGCCGGCACCGCCGCCAATCGGACAAATGATCGTGTCAACTTCAGGAAGGTCCTCCAGAATTTCAATGCCCATCGTGGCAATGCCGTTGAGTATTTCCGGCTCGTTGCCCTGCTGAACATAGTAGTAGCCCGCACTGTCCACCAGTTCATCACAGTAAGATTGAGCATCGTAGAAGTCTTCGCCGTGGACGATCAACTCCGCGCCGTAACTTTCAATGGTCCTGTTGATTTCGGGGTTGTTGTTTTCCGGAACGACCACCGTGCAGGGCACGTGAAACCATTGACCTGCCCAGGCCATGGCCAGACCGTGATTGCCCCGGGTTGCAACGAGGATACCGGCATCAAGTTCTTCGCGGGACATATGATGGAAGAAATTAAGCGCTCCCCGAATTTTGAATGATCCGGTTGGATTGTGGTTTTCGTGCTTGACAAAGGCCTCGCAGCCGATCAGCCTCGAGAGTTCGGAATAGCAAATCAGGTTTGTTCTGTTCAGGTACTTGTTAACGACCGCTCTGGCCATAAACGTTCTGTTCAGGTTAACCAGTTCACTTGCCGCTTCGTATTTTTTCAGCATAAGCTTAACCTCCCTATTGACTGAGCCTGTATCTTTTTTATCACCTTTTCATCGGCTGTCAAGACAACTTCAGTCCTCCACCTTCGAACCCGAAAGATTATGTCGCCTCAGGCCGCTTCATGGGACTTTTAGGTCATGAGGTGGTCAGGTCATCCCGTCTTCAGGCATGCTTATCGATGCAACTGATCACTATCTCCGCATATCTTTCGGCGGCGCCCATGTTCGCACGGACAACCCTTTGGCCACTTTCACCTCTCCTCTGCAAATCAGGCGGATCAGCCAGTAATTGCAGGACACCATCCGAAAATTCCTGCGCATTGGCAATGCGAATCCCGGCACCCGCATCTTCCAGGAGCGCCGCTTCTTCGGTAAAGTCTTCCATCGACGGGCCATAAAAGATTACTTTGCCCCAGGCTGCCGCCTCCAGAATATTCTGCCCGCCTTTTGGAACTAACGACCCGCCGCAATACACGATTGTTGCCAACGAATAGACTTTGAAGAGTTCGCCAATCACATCGACGACGATTACGCTTTCCTGCGATCGCTTACGACCGCTGCGCATCTGCGATACCGTAACGACGTCGTTGAAACCGGCCCGGCCCAGCAAAGCCACCACGTCATTGGCCCGTTCGACATGGCGCGGCACAAGGATCAATTTGAAGTCCGGATAGCGCTTCAGCACTTCACGATACACATAAATAACAGCTTCTTCTTCCCCCGGATGTGTGCTGCCGGCGACGAAAAATCTTTCATCGGGCTGCACATGAAACCGGCGCGCAGTGTCCTCGTACAGTTCCTGTGACACCATTGCCGCGAGCGCGTCATATTTAGCATTTCCCAATACGCCGATCCTGGAATCTGCAAGACCGATCTTTCTGATTCTGTCCGCATCAACGTGCGTAATCATCCCGGCCTTATCTATGTTAGCGAGAACCTGTTTCCAAAAAGACCTGGTCCGATAGTATTTCATAAAGGAGCGGGGGGAAATCCTGCCGTTGACCAAAACGACTTTGATACCGCGTGAACGGCAGGCGGCCAGAAAATTCGGCCAGAGTTCCGTCTCGACAAGAACAAAGACGTCCGGCCGAACGAGATTCAGCATATGATGAACGGCAAAAAAAATATCCAAAGGAAAGTAAATAAAAGCGTCCGCCCCGGAAACCAACCGATGCGCCATCCCCTGACCTGTTTCCGTAGACGTTGAAAAAATAATCCGTATTTCCGGTTTCTGTTTCTTTAAGGCGGCCACAACCGGTGCGGCCGCCGTCACTTCGCCAACCGATACGGCATGAATCCAGATCCGTCCGCCGACCGGCAGACCGGATAAAAGATGATTTTGCCGGGCACCAAGTTTTTGGAGAAAACTGTGGCGATATTTACCTGTTATGAGCATCTTGAGCAGAAAAAACAAAACTCCCGGAATCGCAATGATCAACAGAAGAATGTTGTAGAGAATTCTCATGAGCACATCTTCAATTTTTTCAACGTTTGTGTCAAGAAGAAAGGCAAGGATAGGCTTTTAGACTGTAGGTTGATAGGCTATAAGATTAAGAGGACGGGTGCTTTGCACCCATCAATCCATCCCTAACAGTCTAATAGACTATAGACTAATAGCCTCTATGGGTTGACAGGCGCAGTGCTTTAGTATATTTAACCGCTTAACAAAGGAGAAAGCTTTATGAAATTGATTGCCCCATCAATCCTTTCCGCTGATGGAGGAAAGCTCGGTGCTGAAATCGCGGCTGTTGAAAAAGCCGGGGCCGACTGGATTCACCTGGATGTTATGGATGGGCATTTCGTTCCCAACATAACGCTGGGGCCGGCTATCATTGCCGCCCTGCGTAAGGCGACCGGGCTGCCTTTTGATGTTCATTTGATGATTAAGAATCCTGATAACTATGTCGAATCCTTCGCCGCAGCGGGCGCCGATTATATCACGGTCCATGTCGAAGCAGCCAATCACCTGCACCGGACAGTCGAATTGATCAAGAAGACGGGGAAAAAAGCAGGTATATCCCTGAATCCGGCAACACCGCTTTGTTCGGTTGAAGAGATCCTCCCCGATATCGACCTGCTTTTGATCATGTCAGTGAACCCGGGCTTCGGGGGGCAGAAGTTCATTCAAAGCTCGCTTGCCAAGATTAAACGGGCAAGCGCAATGATTGCCAGACTGTCTCCAAAGACGCTCCTGGAAGTCGATGGAGGGGTGAACCTTCAGAACATCGGTTCAATTGCCGAGGCGGGATCCGATGTGCTGGTGGCGGGCGCTGCGGTTTTCGGAACAGCCGATTACGCGCAAACCATCGCCTCCTTGAAAGCTGCAGCGAACAAAGCCTGACCTTTCTCTTCGGCACCCCACCGTGACAAATCAGTCCATATAAAACGGCGGCCTCGTTCAAATCCGATGGCCGCCGTAAATCTTTTTGAATCTTAATTATTTCTTGCTGTAATCGTAAACGCCGCGGCCGGATTTGCGTCCCAAATTACCGGCGCGAACAAGTTTCCTGAGAAGCGGTGAAGGACGGTATTTATCTCCCAGCTCCCGATTCATCCCTTCACAAATCCTGAGCTGAGTATCGAGTCCGATCAGGTCACCCAGCGCCAGCGGGCCTATAGGATGATTACAGCCCAGCTGCATAGCCTTATCAATGTCTTCCGGCGTGGCGAGACCTTCATCGAGAACAAAAAATGCCTCATTGATCATGGAACACAAAATACGGTTCACGACAAACGCCGGCGCCTCTTTAACCATTACGACTTCCTTGCCGATTTTCTTACCCCAGGCTTTGGCGATTTCCACGGTCTCATCGGAGGTCTGCTGACCGCGGATGACTTCGAGCAGGCGCATGACCGGAACGGGATTGAAAAAATGCGTACCGATAAAGCGCTCCGGCCGTTTGGTAATGGCGGCCATTTCCGTGATGCTCAAACCCGAGGTGTTTGTGAAAAAAAGGCAGCGTGAAGGAACAACCGCTTCCAGTTCCGCGTAGACTTTTTTCTTTAAATCCATAAGTTCAATAACAACTTCCACAACCACATCGGCGTCCGCGGCAGCTTCTTTTAAATCCAGCGTCGGCTTGATCCGCCCCAGAATCGCCTCCATCTGTTCCTTGGTAATCTTGCCTTTTTCAACATCGCGGCTCAAATTTTTCTTAATCGTATTCATGCCACCATCGATGAACCGTTGTTCAATGTCTCTCAAGGTAACATCGTAACCGGCCGCCGCGCAAACCTGCGCGATGCCGTTGCCCATCAAGCCCGCGCCCAACACGCATATTTTCTTAATTTCCATACAAACCTCCAGATCATTTATTGTCAAGCAGTCTACCTGCTTTGAAGTCGTAAAGATAAAGGACGGTAACAGACAGCCAACTGTCAAGTCAAGAAAAATACCGGACTTTTTTTGTTGAACCCGGAACGCCAATGTGCAAAAATGAATCATGCATATTTTAATTGACGGTTATAATCTGATCCGCCAGTCTATCAACCTGCGACGTTTTGAACGACAGAGTCTCGAAGCGGGGCGCAAGGCTCTGATTGCCTGGCTTTCGGAATATCAGAAAAAAAAGAACCATCGCATAACCGTTGTTTTTGACGGTTGGGTCAGCGGCAGCGCCCAGGAAGAACGGGATTACAGTGCCGGCATTCATATGATTTATTCCCCTAAAGGTGTTAAGGCCGATGACGTCCTGAAAAAAATCGCGGCGTCCACTGATGAAGAAATTCTCGTCGTTTCCTCCGATCGCGAAATCGCCTCTTTCGCGATTCGTAAAGGCAAAGCCACGCTCTCATCCCTTGAGTTTGAATCCATCGTTAATAAACAGGCAACTCCGGTCAACAACGACTCATTCGTTCCAAAAGATGAGGATGATGAAGATACCCGCGCTGTCAGTAAAAAAGGACCTGCGCACAGACTTTCGCGCTCGAAAAGACAAACGCTTACAAAAGTCAGGAAACTTTAGTGCAAGCCTTAATCAGGAAGCGCTCCAGCAGCAATTGCGGATCGGTGGCTGAAGATTTCATGGCGCGATCCATCTCCAGCAAATCATCAAGATAATCGACTAGAATGCGGTAAGAAAACCGGCTGCTATTGCGCAGGGCGTTATAAATAACAAAGGGATGCTTATTGACCAGCAGGTCCTCTTTGCGCGATACATTCAGCGCCAGTCCACCAACTGCGGGATAAATATTCTTCTGAAACGAGCCATAATCCATACCCGGCGAAAGTCTGGGCACTTTCCCCGAGTGAATCAGGATGGACGCCTGCAAAAGCAGGCGTATTTCGCGGCTGACCATTGTCAGAATCATCAGGTGATGTTCTCCCTGATCCAACAAAGCTTTCAGGGCCGTGAGCGCGGCTCTCACATTTCTTTCGGCAAGCGCCGTTGTTAAATCGAAGATGGAATCTTCGCTGGTCTTGCCGACAACGGCTTCGACATCCTTTTCTTCAATAACGGATCGCTCGCCGACAAATGAAATGAGCTTCTGCAATTCATTTAATGACGGACGCAACTGAAATCCTGTCTTCTTTCCCAGTGCAATCCAGGCCGTTGGGGCCAGGCTCTTCCCGGACTCGTCAAGCAGTTTCTGGGCTTCCCGTTTGAGCGTCTCTTTAGTTGCCGTCTCGCCCTTGATCTGGCCGAAATGTAAGACAATACCCGCTTTGTCGATCACTTTGAATATTTTTTTTCTCTTGTCAACAACCTCGGCGGTCAGAATTAAGCAGTTGTCCGCAGGAAGGCCATCGCTCAGAAGTTTTTCGAGTTGCTCGGAGGGATCGGCTGCACCGCCGGATGTCCATCCGCGGGTGCTGCAAATTTCGATAATCCTCGGCAGCCATTTATTCCTGTCATCCCCGGGATCTTCCTCCACGGCCTTGCGCCATTGCTCATCAGTGATCTTTTGCCAGCCTGCCCCCTGCATGTCTTCCCAAGCGAAGCCGGCTATTTTTAGAAAAGTAAGAAAATATTTTGCCGCTTTATCCGGATGCTCATCGATATTGTCACGAATTTTTTGAATGATATCATTCAGATTTTCACGAGACTGAAAAATCGTCGTGTTTTTCACCACGACAACTTTTCTGCCGCCCAACAGCGACGGCGCAAGAAGATGATCCTTCAAGATATCAAAATCCGAATTTTCCCCATCGATAAAAAAAAGGCCGAAGTCACGGTCAGCCAGCGGCATGACGATATCCAAAATTTGGCTGAGCGCTTCCTGGATCAGATATTCTTCGTCACCATATAGAAGATAACAGGGCGCAGCCTGCCCCTTCTTCAAATCAATAATAGCTTTTTCCAGGGTCATACCCGACTCTCATGGAAGTGAAATTGTTTGAGTTTAAATGATGACGTATTTCTTGATGTGCTTAACGACTTCTTCCGGTTCGTCAATAATCTGGATCATTTCAAAATCACAGGGGAGAATCATGCCTTTTTGCTGCATTGTGTTTTGCAGCCAGTCCAAAAGCCCCTGCCAGTAGTCTCTGCCCATCAGGATGACGGGAAAGCTTTTTACTCTTTTGGTCTGGATCAGTGTCAACGCTTCGAAAAACTCATCCATCGTCCCGTACCCGCCCGGCATGATTACATAGGCAACGGCATATTTTACAAACATGACTTTGCGGATAAAAAAATATTTATAGTCCAGTTGAAGATTGGCATAGGGATTGGGTTTTTGCTCAAAAGGCAGCTTGATATTCATCCCCACGGATTGGCCGCCTGCTTCCGCAGCACCTTTATTGGCGGCTTCCATAATCCCCGGACCGCCGCCGGTGATGACGGCGAAACCATTTTGAGACAAGAGCTGTCCCAGTTTTTCCGCCATGTGATAGTACTTATCATCGGGCTTGAGACGGGCCGAACCAAAAATTGTCACAGCACTATGGACGTTCGAAAGAACTTCGATGGATTCTACAAATTCCGCCATGATGCGGAAGATCCGCCACGATTCTTCCTTGGATAATGAATCAATAAGATATTGCTTTTCCATGCGGCTCATTCCCTTACGCCGGGCAAAAGACAACAGCGCAAAAAGATTGTGGATCTAATATTTCGGGAATAGAATTAGTTGCTGCGTCGGCGTTGAACCTTGGCCAGCCTGCGGCGAGCTTCAATTGTTTTTCTCTTCTTCTTGACTGACGGCTTTTCATAGGCCCGGCGGACTTTCAATTCCTTGAACAAGCCGCTTTTCGAAAGTTTGTTTTTCAGAATTTTGAGAGCCTTCTCTACGTCGTTATCAATTACTTTTACTTCCAATGATACTCCTCCTTTTAAATTATTACAGTTCGATAATAAATTTGCTCTTCGACGTGTAAACGCAAAAAAAGGGCAGTCCGACACAAGCAATACCATCTTGCGTCGTCAACTACCCTGAATTTTCAATACGTGTTAAATCACGCTCCCTACTCGGAAAAACACCTTTTAGAAGAGCCTGATAACTGCTCATTGCACTGATGATTTTCCCACGGTCACCCGCATGTAAATTTTTCACCTGCACCGGTATATTTACCTTCTTAACCGATTCCCGAGCGGTGAGGCTTGCATATATGCGATCTGAATCAAAATTGCAACTAAAATCGAAAGAATGAGGACAAGAGCCCCCCAGTGATTCCGCATATCTTCACCAGTCCGGCAAAATGCGCATGGAAAAAACTTGCAACATATTGATATTACATTTAATCCGTGTTGATCTTCTCGTTAAGATGGCGCCCGATCGACTCCGGGACTTTAACATTATGGAATAATCAACCTCATGCGTAATCCTCATCCCGCAGGTAAAGCCAGGCCAATTCGGAATCTTTGCAGGGTGAGCACATCAGGTCCTTATTACCAAACATCATTTTGATTGTTCATGGCCCATCCTGAACAGTTGACGGGAAAAATCATTGTATCGAAATCCGTCAAGCCTGCGGGTCGCGTCATAATATACATTTGCTGAAGATTTATAAATTAAATGTCACTTAGATGATGCGGATTATTCTTTCTTTCGCCGCCAATTCCATACATCGCTCTTGTACTTTTTTATCAGTTGGTTGCTTAATGCCTTTTCGCCTGGAGTCAGCGGCCCTTCTTCCAGACGGATGCCCAACTCTTCAATAAAGCCTTTCTGCAAGACTTGGCAGAGCGCCTCTGCGCTGACGGGTATGGAAATCACCTCATTCACCGCCGCGACGGAACGTCTGAGACGGTCTACTGTCTCGCGTGCCTGCTTCGACAGAATCAGGGCGGATGTTTCGGCGCCGTCGAATTTCATCAACAGTGATCCGTGCTGCAAAAAGCCTCCGTGTGTCCGCATCTGCGCACTTCCGCATATTTTTCGCCCTTCAACAAGAAGTTCATTGCCGGAAGGAACGGAAAAGCAGCGGGAGGTCAGTTCACGCTTTTCAAGTACGCCGGATTTCGCCAACTGAGCGCTGATTCCCAGGAAAGACAAGCCGCGCGCAAGGCAACGGCTTATTATCTCATACGTTCCCGCAATATCGTTGGGGAATAGTTTCTCTGAACGTGTCGCACTGAGCGAGTAAGTGACTTCGCTGTTATGATATACGGCTTTCCCACCGGTAATCCTGCGGACGATATCAACTCCTAACAAGCGACACCGGTTAAAATTAATTTCGTTTTCCAATTCCTGAAAATAGCCGATTGAAACAGCCGACGGGTACCAGCCAAAAAAACGTAAGGTAGGTGGTCTTTTATGTTTTATGGTTTCTTGAAAAATGGCCTCGTCGATGGCCATGTTCTCGGAGGCGCTGTGCAACCGATAATTAAGCAAACGCCATATCATAAGGGGGTCTTATTCAGCTTCCTGCTGCATAATAAAATCATGATACCCGGCCGCATCCAAGAGATCATCCAGTTGTTCCATATCGTCCATTTCGATGACTACAAGCCAGCCCGTATCATGAGGATCACTATTTACAATGCCGATGTCGTCGTTGATATCTTCGTTGACACTGACAATGGTCCCGCTAACTGAGGCTATCAGATCCACAACCGCTTTCGTTGATTCAATAGAACCAAAAGCTTCGTCACGTTCCACATAGGCGTCAATTTCAGGAAATTCGATTGATAAGATTTCTCCCAAACTTTCCTGGGCGTAATCCGTAATCCCCAGCGTAGCCATATCTCCGTCAACCCGAACCCATATATGCTCGCGACTGTAAAGCAGGTCTTCTGGAAATACCTTCATAACAGCATAACCTCAAATTTATGAAATAGTGATGAGTTTTTTATTCATCTTTGTAATTATTTCGCAACTATTTTTTTTAACGAACACCGTGTCCTCGATGCGAATTCCCCAGAGACCCGGGAAGTAAAGACCGGGCTCGACGGTAACGACCATTCCGGCGGTCAGGATATCTTGCGAACCCGGTGCTACGCGCGGCGCTTCATGAACGTCCAAGCCGACACCATGACCGGTCCCATGCGTAAAATAGCGCCCGTATTCTTCTCCCAATACGCGGCGAGTCAAGGCATCCACATCAGCCGCAGCTACGCCTGCCCGGATAGAAGCAATCGCTTCATCATGGGCGCGCAGCACCGCACGATAAGCATTTTTTTGAACAGCTGTCAATTCCCCAATTGCGAATGTGCAAGTCTCATCAGAACAGTAACCTTGATATTTGACGCCGAAATCAATAACGACGAAGTCCCCGTTTCTAATTTTCCGATGCGAAGGCTTGGCATGAGGCAGCGCCGCATTTTCTCCCGAAGCAACAATCGTTTCAAATGCCAGCTGTTCGGCTCCCGACCGGCGTGCCGTCACTTCCAACTTGAGCGCCACTTCTTGTTCTGTCCATCCTGGTTTTATTTCATGGGCGATTTTGGCCACGGCAGCAGAGGCTATGGCCGCAGCCTTTTTCATCGCTTGAATCTCACGTCTTTCTTTGCATGCCCGAAGCGATCCTAACTCTTTTCCAAACGAAACAAGCTTCGCCTTCTTTCTGAATCGTCGAACTAAATCGTCGTATATTTCCACAGTGACGAAAGCAGCCTCAAAGCCGATTTTCTTCAGACCCAACTCCTTCGCAGTGCGTTCGATTCCCTGAACTTTATTTTGATATTGGCTGATGGAAATGTGACTGGCCTCGCCCGCGGCTTGCGTTGTATAACGGCCGTCGACAAGCAAACACGCGCTGTCTGAACTTATGATCAGGATTCCGTCGCTGCCGCTAAATCCCGACAGGTAGCGGATATTGCTCATATTGGAAAATATGATGCCGTCAACCCGGTTCCGAAGAAGAATATCACGAACAGTTTGGATCCTGGGGAGAAAAGAGTTAGATATATTGCGTACCATGCATTTTTATCCTTTGCATCGAGTTATAGCCATCCTGAGAGTGTCTCAACCGGATGTCCGGATGGAGGGACAGCGTGCGACCGTTCACCCTGGCAATCAATGTTTTGCCGGATTTCAATGATCGTTTTTTAACTGCTGAATCTTTATCACTGTCAGAAGCACGATCAAGGGTTTTTTATCATCCGGCAAAGAGTGAGGGATAAATTAGAAACTTCCATCTCCGTCTCACCCGACAAGTCAAGAGCTTCATTTATTCGTTCCAGTTGGATGAGGCACCTCACCAACTGTCCAGTACGTTTCAGATTCAATCAGGTTTAATCTGACTTTTGCTGAAACGAAAGCATCTTCAGACATTTTATTTTGAAGCAGTCCTTTGTATTGAACGAGGAAAATAAGACGATCTTTGGCTAAAGATAAATTGCTCATAGACTTTTGGAAAGAGGATGAAAGACGCTCTCATTTCAGACCCAACGCCGATACGCTGAGAGTCACCATAGGATCATGAGGTTAAGAAATAATCATCTCAGAGACCGTAAATACTCTCTCGCCTTTTGAGCGAACGGCGATTGAGGAGCCACTCGGATGACTTGCTGAAAAGATTTCTTTGCATTCCCCGTGTCTCTGATTTTTAGATAAGTTTCGGCCAGAAAGAATTGGGCGTCATAAAGAGACGGATTCAGCTCGACAGATTTCTCAAAATGCTTCTTTGCTTCGATCAGATTGGATTGCTTTACGTATACCAAACCCATATTCTTTTCAATCTGTGCCCGCAAAACTCCCGTTCTGTCCTGCTGTAATGCCTGCCTGTACCGCGACAGCGCCATATCATACTTCTCCAGATTATAGTATGCCCAGCCGGAATTATAAAGAGCAAGCGCCGGTGTCGCATAAAGATAATTCTTCAGCGCATTATCGAACGAGTCAATGGCCTTCTCCCATTGCCCCATGTCCATATAGATGGCACCCAAATAATTATGGGCTTCAGAATAGTCCTTCCTCAAGGCTATTGCTTTCTGGAAGCGTTCCATAGCCATGTCGCGCAGGCCACGTCCGTGATAGGCAACTCCCAAGTAGTAATTAATTTCGGGATCATTGGGTGCATTCTTATCCGCCTCCGATAATTCTTTGAGCGCGCCGATGTATTGCCCGGCTTCAATCAGAGACATCCCTTTTTTTAAATAAACATCTGCCTGATCTCTATGCCAAGGTGTGTTGGTGCAGGAGATGAGAAAGAATGAGCACAGCAAGAACGATATAGTGAGTGTAGTCTTAAGCTTCATGGTTTAATCATTCCATTAAAATTGAGTGAAATCAATTTTTGAGTCACGACAGAAAATCCCTCAGTGCATTTTCATACTGAGGGATTTTATGATATGGGAAATTCAATTCTATTTCCGGTTGCGACAGCGATCCAAATTTTCCAGATTTGACGTATTGCATTCATCCTCAATATATCCGGATCCGGATAGTATCTTCGGCGTAATGAAGATCATCAATTGTCGTTTTTGTCTGTTAATATTTTCGGTTTTAAACAACCACCCCAATACCGGAATCTTGTAAGCCCAGGGAATGCCGCTTACAATTTTGTTATCCTGATCGCGGAAGACTCCGCCGATCACAACGGTATCGCCATCTTGCACGACAATCTTGGATTCTACCTCATTCTTGCGGATAGGCGGATTTCCCTGAAGTTTTTCGCCCTGCGCGTAATCCGGTGTGTCGTTCGTCGCCTTGATTTCCATAGAGATACGGCCTTCATCCGTAATTTTCGGTTTTACTTCCAGCCGCAAAACCGCCTCTTTGAAAGTGACGGTCGCAGGTGACGTACCGGAGGCGGGTGTAACGTAAGGTACCTCATCGCCCTGCTTGATGACGGCCTTCACATTGTCCATCGTGACGACTTTCGGCGATGAAATGACTTTACCCTGCGTGGTCGCTTCCAGTGCTGATAATTGTGTTTCAATGAAACCGCGTGCTCCGCCAAAAACAAGACCGAACGTCGGTCCGAGCACACTGGCAGGGAAATTCACCGCAGCCATTGTCAACGCAGTTGCGGTTCCTGCCTGGCTAAAAGGAATTTCCGGGGGATAGGAAAGCTGCTGTGCTCTGGTTTGGGTAAGAGGATTTGTGCCTGCGGACAGCCCCAAACCATAGGATCCAATGGATGAGTTATTGCCAAAACCCCACTGGATGCCAAGGTTTCTAACGAATTCTTCTGTAGCCTCCACAATTTTTGCTTCAATCAATATTTGACGTAACTTTCCTTTTTCGACCAATACTTGCAGCTCTCTTGCCTTGCGGGTTTCTTCCGCTTTAACCTGACTCGCTTCCGCTGAAGCTTTATCGGCTTCCTCTTTCTTCTTTCTGTCGTTCGTCATAACGCTGATGACATCGCCCATTTGTTTTTTGGCAAGGCCATGAATATCCAATATGGAATCCAACGCCTGATCCCAGGGCACATTTTTCATTGTCAAAGTAACGTTTCCCCTGACATCGTCGCCGGAAATGATACTTACATTGCCGTATTCAGACATGAGCCGCAAAACACTCTTAATGTCTGCCTCCTGGAAATCGAGCGATATGATGCGACCGGAATTTTTCTTTCCCGCGTCGCGTCTGCCTGGTTTTCTTATATCGCTTTCGGGAGTGATATCGTCATCGGCAGACGATATTCCTCGTCCTTTCCCGGCATCCTTTTGATTGTCGGCTCTCAATTTTGCTTCAATACTGGAAATATTGAAATCAATAATGACAACTTTCCCTTCCTGCCGTATGGAATAAGGCACATTTTCTTTAAGGTTAATTCTGAGATTGATCCATTGTTTTCCAGCGGTCGTCTGCTGCTGCGCCCGCGCGCCGGTCACATTAAGCAACTGTCCGGTTCCCAGTGTTTCGCGCATACTGTCCGGTGCAAACATGTTTTCCAGTCTGATGAGCAAACTGCTATCCGCCTGAATGGAGGGTGGAGCAATCGTGGGCTGCTGAGATACAACAAGGCTCACTCTTTCCCGGCCGGGAGATTTTTCGAATAAGATATTCTCCAGGTAACCTACACTTGCCGCTTCTTTTTTGCCTTCGGAAATCTTATTTTGATCTGCACTTAAACCTGTAACCGCTCCAAGCGGTGAACATAGAAAAATCCAAAGAATGATGAAAGCAGAGATTATCTTGGATATATATTTTCTCATGACATTACCTCATTATATGTTTTTACGCAGTTTCAAAATAATTCTTTTAATTTTTTTTCCGTCCAATTCATCCACTGTCACCCTGTCTGCCAGTATATCAGTCACTTTTCCGTCATGAAGACCGATTCTTGTACCGATAAACAGCGGGTAGAATTTCTTATTAGAATCTTCAACGACGGCTACTCGGCGTTCCTGGTCCCCGACAATTCCGACAAGTTTGAAATTCTCTACTTCCGCTCGTTGCAGAGGGAAAATGGACTCTATTTTGCTCTTTTCTTTTTTTGCTGCTTTAATTTCTATATCAATGAACGGCTTGAAGGGATCCGGTTTGCCCAATGGATTATAGCTATAAGCATTATCGGGCGCTGCTGCAACTTGCGGCGCAGAAGGCACCTGCATTGGCGGCTGACCGGTTCCGCGTGTGGCGGGCAAAGTCTGCGGCGATTGTTTATTCACTTCTATACAAAAAGCATAGATAGCTGTTGAAAAAAGAATCAACACAATGCAAAAGATAATAGTCTTATTTTTTTTCATTTTTCTTTTCACTTGTTTTTTCTTGTTTATCAACAAACATGTATGTTTTAACGGTACAGGATGTTGTAAGGAGATATCCTCGTCCTTTTACTTCTTTCCGATCACCAATAGAAATATCGGAGATATTAACAATACGAGGTAACTTGGCCACTTTTTCGAAAAAGCTCACGACATTTTGAAAATTGCCGGTTACGGTCACCTTGACGGGTATTTCCTCGTAGAAAGGTTCCGGTTCCGGCTGCTTGGCGCCACCCTTGACGGCTGGTTTTTTCACTTCTGCTGCAGGCGCTCCAGCCTGCTTCTGATCTGACGGCTTAAGCATGGCCGCAGTCTTGGGAATGCCCGTTTCTGCTTTATCAAGGGTTTTAGGCACAGAGGCTTTGGGCTCAAACAATTGAAATTCAACGCCCGCATCTCTTCCGGCCAAAGCAACCGAATGAAAAAGACCGGGGATTTCCCGCTGGTCCGGAAGCTTCAATAAAGCTACTTTGTAATTTTCTTCCAGGGCCGCAACGTCAGCTTTGTATTTAGCCAATTGTATCGCAACTTTTTCTTTCTGCTTAATTTGCAGCTGAACGTCCTGGTAATCTTTTTCGAGCTTTGACTTCTTAGTCAGAGTGTCAGACAAAAAGTAGAAATAATATAGATAGCTGATGATGAAGATTACCAGGATGACAATCAGGGCTTTGGCCTGTGGAGATAGTTTTTTGATATCATTAATGGTGATGGCCATAATTTAGAATCCCTTTTTCATTTTGCAGGCAAAAATAAACCGCTGCAGAGTTACCCCCGCAACTTCGACTTTTTTTGAAGAAATTAAGTCGACCGACTTGATTGCAGAAAAATTTTCAATGGTTTTCATAAAATCAGCGGCGGCGATATTATCACTTCCAATTCCTTCTATTGTTAGACCGTCACCACTTTGCGTCAGTTTTACCAGCCAAATATTTCTTTGCGGAACAAGCATTGATAAATCATCAAGCGTCTTTACCGGCAATATGCGATTTTCTTCCAGCGTAGCGATGACGCTAAGTTTTAACTCCAATTCAGCCTTTTTGAGTTTAACTTTTTCTAAATCGCCTACCTTGTCGTTCAAGATCTTTAGAATTTGATTGGACTCTTTAAGTTTCGCTTCCAGTGCTGTTACTTCAGAAACCATATAGGTCTGCAACAAGACAAGGCACAGAATGAAAATGACAAATAGCCCGACAATTATAGTTATTTGTCTTGAAAGATTTTCTTTCTTTGCTTTCTCACGGTAAGGTAAAAGATTAATCTTAATCATTTATCACCTATTTTCCTTAAACCCAACCCAATGGCCACCGCACCAATTGTCTTGATACTGTCAATTTTTCCTGCATCTATATTTTTTTTGTTATAACCGATTTTTAGCAGTGGATTAATCGACTCCGTCTCTATATTCAATCGCTGAGATAAATGGCTGTTTAAACCGGCGATCCTTGATGACCCACCGGATAGATATACGCGCTTGATATAGTCGCCGCCGAACGTTGAGCGGAAGTAATCTACAGATCTTTCGATTTCTGAACATATCGGCTCAGCACAATCCAAGATAGCATTTCTAATATCTGCATTGTCCTGTTCACTGCCGGGAATACCTTCTATTTTCATCCTTTCCGCTTCTTCCGCGGATACGTGATATTTTTCCTGCAAACCTTCGGTGATTGCGTTTCCGGCGATAGTAAAATCTCTTGTGAATATCGACATTCCACCCTTAATGACATTAATATTCGTCAGACTGGCGCCAATGTTGACAATGACGATAATCTCATCTTCCTCAAATTCATAATTCGCTTCATACATTGTTTCCAGGGCAAATGAATCCACATCAATAATCATAACGGCAAGACCGGCTGCGGTAAGCGCATCCAAATAGCTGCTGACATCCGTCTTTTTAGCGGCAACAATGATAACATCCATTTGATTTGGATTGTATTCGTTATCCCCCAATATCTGGAAGTCATAATTCACATCATCCATATTATCAAAGGGAAGGTATTTGCCGGCTTCATCGCGAATTAAATCACGCAGGTCTGCCTCATCCATTTGGGCCAGGGTGACTTTTTTAACTATAACGGAACTGCCGGAAAGAGAAGTGACGACCCCTTTTCCTTTACACCCGGAATTACGGAAAAGTTCTTTGACAATTGATGATAAAGCGCTGGTGTTCTCCAAGACACCGTCAACAATGATTCCGGGAGGAACGGGGATTTGACGGAACCGGTTAAGGATATGACCATGAGATGTGCTGATGATTTCTGCAAGCTTTAGAGAGCTTGAACCAATGTCCAAACCGACGAGTTTTTTTGACCCTGAAAATAATTCTTTTAGATCCATTAAAGCACCGTCTTGTGATTTTTATCGGAATCAAAACACTCCGCTATTTTGCCAGCCGGTAAACAACGTCTCCTTTTTTGACCATCCCTAACTCATTACGCGCTATAGACTCGATATAAGCCAGATCACTTCGTAATAAAAGTATCTTCCCTCCCAGCTCCTTGTTTTGCTCCATAAGAGAATTATTACCCTCTTTCAGCTGAGAAAGTCTCTTGCTCATTAAATAATTGTCAACAATCCCGCGATTGCCGAATGTAATGAGAAGAGCCATCAGAAACAAAAAGGCAATTAAGTACCTGCCGATCTTCATGTAACAGCCATGCCTCCAGGCAAAATATCATAAATTACCTTTTGTCCTACTCAGGAAAAACTTCTTCATAAGCCTTCCGTAAGGCCTTAGCCACTTTTAATTCCGAATTCTTGCGTGTTGGTAAACCCTTTTCCATTTTAGCAATCGTCTGTGGCGTCAATTCGGCCTTCCGGGCAAGTTCGGAAACGCTGAGCGGAATGGATTCGCGAAACGTCTTTACCCTATTTTTCTTGACATTTTCCATTATGGTTTAAAGTGATACCTTTTAGTTTGTATCTAAAAAACTATAATTAAAAGAAAAAGTCAAGAAAATATTTAATTATTATTAATATCACTTAATCTTATTTAATATCAGCAATCGATAACCAATATCATTGATTTTAGTATCGGCTGGTTGTTGGAGTATATTAAATTTAAAGATATCTTTATGTGATAATGATCACCATCAATCACTTGAATAAAAAAATATAAGAGAAAATTCATTTATGTAAGAGATTCGGAGGTCTTCAGGAAATCACAAAGTGACCGAGGGCAAAGACTGCTGCGGTTCACCGAGCAGGAATTTACCGCTTTCGATCCAATCTTTAAGAATATTCGCAATTTGGTTGGCTTTATAATAACTGGACATAGGTGCGGTTATAATCTTCTTGTTATCTATTGTAATTACTCCGCTACGCAGATCCTGATAACTGACTTCCGCCAGCGGTTTTGGATTGCCTTTTGGATAATCCATACTGTAATCATATATTTGTGCATAAATATCTGCGTCTTTCACTGCAGTAAATCGTGCCATATCTTCATCCAGAATAGGAATTGGAATACCGATTCCGACGAAAAGCGAAATTCCGTAACCCAAAATACTGGCACCGGTCAGCCATTCAGGACTCATTTCCTTCAAATTTCCAATAACGGCTATAGTGCCTGCGCCTTCTTTAGGCACACCATTGGCGCCCCTGGCTGCATGGGGATTATGCTGTGTGCCGGGCCAGGCAACAAATCCCTGCGCTCCGCCCAAGAAAATCCGCGTCCCGATACCGATTGTGCGGTAGAAAGGATCATTAAACAGCGGACTGAGTTGACCGGATGTGGCGTAAGAAGCATTAGCCATGCGCGGACGCAACATCCCCATGTAAGTATAGATCGTCGTATCCGACATATTCACAGCGCAATTATAATTCTGGTAGGCGTTGCGGGGATTAAAGAGAAAAGCGTCCCGCAAATCGTTGATGGTAATATTTTTTTCAAATTTTCGTAGTGGATAACAATCGGTTCCATATCCCTCGGCTCTTAATTTTACAACATTGCCGGATACCAGATCTTCAATAACGTGGCCACCGCCATAGTTGAACTCACCGGGATAAACACTGTTCAGCGGATCCCCTTCGACGACTTCCGTCGCCCCTAAATAGCAATCAACCGCCGCGACGCCACCATAAGCGGGGACGTCGTTGAGCCAGACCTTGGATGCCCGGATGCGCGGAGACGTATGACCAAAATTAAGAAAAGCGCCGGAAGAACACATTGCTCCAAACGTTCCAGTCGTAACAACGTCGATACGACGGGCGGCATCCACTTCGCCGTGTTTTTCCACCACATCAATCATTTCTTCAGCAGTGACGACAACAGCGCATCCTTTTTTGATCTTCTCGTTAATTTCCTGGATTGTTTTCTTAACTTTGAATTTTTTCATGAACTCTTGTTCGCCATACGCAATTTTGTCTTTCCATATCACCGTTTAAGTGCAAATGCAAAATCAAGAAAGACATCCAAAAGCAAAAATGAAAATCAGGTATGACCGAAACCGCCGCTGCCTCTGGTCGTTTCATCCAAGCTCGACGATTCGATCCACTGGGCCTGGCAGACTTTCTGAACAACCATTTGCGCCAGACGCATACCCCTTTGCACGACAAACGGCGTATTACCATGATTGATGACGATCAAGGCTATTTCTCCCCGGTAATCGGCGTCAATCGTCCCGGGGGAATTTAAAAGCGTAATCCCCTGGTGAATAGCCAGACCACTGCGGGGCCGGATTTGCGCTTCATAACCGTCAGGCAGGGAAATGGCGATCCCGGTCGGGATTTTTTTTCGCTCACCCGGACTGATCACTTCATCCGATGGCACGGCAGCAAAAATGTCCATACCCGCCGCCTGCTCGGTCATATATCGCGGCAGGGGGATATCCTCGTTTCCTGCTATCTTTTGAATGTGTACTTTTATTTTTTCCATGAAATCAGAAAATCACCGCCTGCCCTTGTCGGGGCAAATAATTATTTGCCCCGACGGACATGAACTGATTCATTTGAAGATTATTGACTATTTTACTTCAGCGCCTAATGCTTCTTTGCGACTGAGACGAATCTTGCCCTGCTTATCGACTTCCAGCACCTTGACCATGACTTCGTCGCCTTCCTGCAACACATCGGTCACTTTGGCGATTCTTTCCTTGGCAATTTGCGAGATATGCAGCAGGCCTTCCGTTCCCGGCAGAATTTCGACAAACGCGCCGAAATCGACGATTTTCTTCACGGTGCCGCGGTAGATCTTGCCGACTTCCGCTTCTTCCGTCAGCCATTTCACCATCGCCACGGCGCGGGCCGCCGCTTCAGCATCGGCGGAAGCAATGGTCACGGTGCCATCATCTTCCACATCGATGGTAACGCCGGTTTCGCTGATAATCTGACGGATATTCTTGCCGCCGGAACCGATAACCGTGCGAACCTGATCTTCCTTCACCTTGACGGTGGTAATACGCGGCGCATACAGTGAAATATCTCCACGGGGCGCCGTCATCGTTTCACGGATTTTACCAATAATATGGAGGCGGCCCGCTTTGGCCTGCGCCAGAGCCTTGCGCAAAATATCTTCGGTCAGACCGTCGATTTTAATATCCATCTGCATGGCGGTGACGCCTTTTTCTGTACCGCAGACTTTGAAATCCATATCGCCGGCATGGTCTTCATCACCAAGGATATCGGATAAAATGACAACTTCTTCGCCCTCTTTGAGCAACCCCATAGCGATGCCTGCAACAATATCTTTTACCGGAACGCCACCATCCATTAAAGATAAAATGCCGCCGCAGACGGAGGCCATGGACGATGATCCGTTAGACGCCATAATTTCCGAAACAATCCGGATGGTGTAGGGGAATGTTTCAGGAGACGGCAGGATGGGGACCAACGCCTTGCGCGCCAGCGCGCCGTGGCCGATTTCTCTTCTGCCGGGACTGCGCAACGGCTTGGCCTCACCGACACTGTAAGGCGGGAAATTGTAGTGCAGCAGGAAAGATCTCCGTTCTTCACCGGCGATATAGTCCATCCGCTGCTCATCGGCAGAAGTCCCCAATGTGAGGACTGCCAGCGCCTGCGTTTCACCGCGGGTAAACAAGGCCGAACCGTGGGCACGGGGCAATACTCCGACTTCCGAACTGATCGGACGAATATCGGTTGACGACCGGCCGTCGATTCTCTTCTTTTCCTGGATAATCATATCGCGCAAAATGCGTGATTCCAGATGTTCGATAATCGCTGCAGCTTTTTTACGTAACGCGGCATCATCACCACCGATGCTTTTGATCACGGCTTCCCGGACATCGCCCAGTTTACTGTAACGCTCCAATTTGCGGGCTATGCTGTAACCTTCTTTCAAACCGGGCAGAGCTTCGGCGCGCACACGCGCGATAAGTTCTTCATCCGGCGCCACTTCTTCCACCGGTCGCTTGGCTTTGCCAACCTCCGCTCTCATCTTATCCTGCAGATCAATAACCGGACGGACGGCTTCCAGTCCAAAATTGATGGCGTCGACAATAATGTCTTCCGCAACTTCCTTGGCCTCGCCTTCCATCATGACCAGTTCAACATCATAGGGACGACCCGACTTGCCGGGAGTGACTTTACGTCCCACGAGGAACAGGTTCATCTCGCTTTCCTGCATTTTTTCCACCGAGGCATTGGCAACAAAGTCACCATTGATCCGGCCGACGCGCACACCGGCAATCGGTCCCTTAAACGGGGCATCGGACATTTCCAGGGCGGCGGATGCGCCGATCATCGCCGCGACATCCGAGTCGTTTTCCTTGTCTACGGACAACACCGTGGCCACGACTTGTGTTTCCGAATAATATCCCTTGGGGAACAAGGGACGAATCGCCCGATCAATGATCCGCGACGTTAAAACTTCGCGTTCGTTGTTCCGCCCCTCTCTTTTAAAAAAGCCGCCGGGAATTTTACCGGCCGCAAATGTCTTTTCCTGATAGTCCACCGTGAGCGGCAAAAAATCCACACCTTCTCTCACGCTCTTTAATGACACCACCGTTACCAGCACAACGGTATCGCCGTAATAAACCAGCATAGATCCGTCCGCCTGTGCGGCCACGTAATTGGTCTTCAACGAAAAATTACGCCCCGCAAAATCTGTACTAAATACTTCACTCATTAAATTTCCTCCACCTTCTTGGGTTGTTGCCTGGAACGGGAAATTCAAGGGCGAAACGCAAAAGCCGATTGACGCAGGTATTAATCAATACTTGTCCAATCGGTTACACTTTTGCCTTCCGCCCTTGAATGGATATTATTACTTCCTGAGACCCAGACGTTTGATTATGTTTCTGTAACGCTCCACATCATCTTGTTTGATGTAATTGAGCAATCTTCTTCGCTGACCGACGAGTTTCAACAAACCGCGCCGGGAATGATGATCTTTCTGATGGGCCTTAAAATGCTCAGTCAAATATTCAATCCTGGCGCTCAAAAGAGCAATCTGCACTTCCGGCGAGCCGGTATCCTTCTCATGAAGTCGGTAATCCTCGATTAATGTTTTTCTTTTTTCCAAAGTTAACACGCTTTATTCCTCCCTCTCAAATTAATTCCTTTATTTTCATTTAGTGGATTCATTGTTTCGCACTGTTAAATACTCTGAGCATCCTGGCCGCCTGCGCCTTTCCATCCTGTCTGTCCATGACGCCCGCCGATACCTTCATTTCGGCGACCGCCACCAGTTGACCGCCGGGACTGATGAACTTTATCATATCTCCTGCTGCAAGAAAAGAAAGAACATTTTGCCTTATCATATCCACATCCGGCTGAAATCCGGCCCGTAGCTTGTCGACCAGGTCATCACTGACTTCAATGGCGGCATAGGCCGGAAGAGATTGAACCATAGGCAGCATTTTGGACAAAAGTTCCTTTTTTTTCTCTTCCCGATTGTCTGTTTCCAAAGATACGGCCATGTCCACGGTAAAGAAGCCGCTTTGCAGTCTTCGCAAACCCGATAAACACGCCCCGCAACCCAGTGCATCGCCGATATCGGAACAAACAGTCCGGATATAGGTTCCTTTGGAACAGGAAATTTCGAACGTCGCGTAAGGGAAAGTAACGTCTTTCACATTTAAACTGAATATTTCCACATCCCGCGCCGCCACTTCAGGAAACTCTCCCGCTCGCGCATATTTGTACAGGGGTTTGCCCTTGAGTTTCAGTGCTGAAAAAGCGGGTGGAATCTGCTTCAATTTGCCTACTAGCCGCCCGAGTGCCATCCGAATATCTTCTTCAGGAACGATTTTATTCGACGTTTCTGTTATCTTCCCTTCCGTATCCTGCGTATCCGTCCGGACTCCCAACAGCATGGTCGCCAGATAGGTCTTCTTCTCCGTAGACAAAAATTGCGCCAGTTTTGTCGCCTCATTTATACAAACGGGCAAGACACCCGTCGCCAGCGGATCCAGCGTTCCTGTATGTCCCGCTTTTCGGGCTCCCAGAATTTTTTTGACTTCACTCACGACGTCGTGGGACGTAAGCCCGGCAGGTTTGTCAATCACCACAACACCATTCATAAATGCCTATCCTTCCTTAACAACTTCGAGGACCCGAGCCTTAATCGCGCCGATATCACCTTCAATCCGGCAGGCCGCCGCATTGATATGACCCCCGCCGCCGAATTTTCTGGCTATTTTTTCCACATCAACCTTGCCCTTGGAACGCAGGCTCAACTTAAATTGCTTCTCACCCATCTGGGTATAAAGCATCGCAATGTTAATCCCTTTAACCGTCCGCGGAATATCTACGAAGCCATCGGTAAGTTCCATCGTCGCACCCGTATCGAGAAGATCCCTTTGCGTCACCACAAGCGATGCAGTCTTGGTTTCCATATCCAGCGTCAGTGTTTCCAGAGTCCTGACCAGCAACTGTAATTTGGCCGGCGGATCGCTTTCATAGATATTTTCCGATATCCACTGCGGATCCGCTCCGCCTTCTACTAGGTCGGCCGCCGACCTCAGGGTCTCCTGATGTGTGGTAGAATAACGGAAACCGCCCGTATCGGTCAGAATCGCCGCGTACAGATTCGTGCAGATTTCCTTCGTCATCTTCACATGCATCCTCCGCATCAGGCGGTGAAGCAATTCACCGGTGGAACTGGCCTTCGCGTCTACGAATCTCAAACGGCAAAATCCTTCATTGGATATATGATGATCAATATTAATAAGTGTCTTAATTTTGGCAACATCAGCGGCTATCTTTCCCACCCGCTCCAATTCGGAACTATCCAAAACAAAACCGATATCATAATATTCGGCTTGTCCCAGGTTGTGAACAATGTGATCGGCTCCGGGCAGGAACCGGTAATGCGCGGGCGTTGGGTCCTGGTTGCAGATTACAACCTCTTTGCCCAAATCCTTCAGCATCAAATACAGGGCCAGCTCGGAGCCCAGAGCATCTCCATCCAACCGGACGTGGGCGGTAATTAAAAATTTCTTCCCCTGAGAGATTGCCGCAAGTATTTCTTTAATCATGTTTTTCTTCCTGTGTGGCAATCTCGTTCAGTAGCTTTTC
>Ga0351849_10097_pt1 | contig 29911 bp, 25 predicted proteins | sample TotcelHFGM3001N3_FD_206792 | JGI IMG/M metagenome (GOLD analysis project Ga0351849, IMG submission 206792) | Enriched cells from coal bed in the Powder River Basin, Montana, United States - Total cells FGM rep1 HSBNCT.FGM.300.1.N3 ... | reverse complement strand
AGGAGTACCGGAAGGATATCCCCTTTCACAATGTCTATTTCACCGGTATTGTGCGGGACAAGATGGGCAGAAAGATGTCTAAATCACTTGGAAACTCCCCCGAACCGATAAAACTGATTGAACAACACGGGGCTGATGCGGTAAGGATGGGCATGCTTCTATGTTCACCAGCCGGCAACGACCTGCTTTTTGACGAAGGGTTGATTGAACAGGGAAGGAATTTCTGTAATAAGGTATGGAATGCTTTCAGGCTGTTAAAAGGGTGGAAGGTAGATAAGAATCTGGTTCAACCACAAGCCTCCGTCATCTCTGTTTCCTGGTTTAACGCCCAGTTCGAATTTTCGTTGAGAGAGATTGAAAATTTATTCAACGATTACCGCTTATCTGAAGCCCTGATGGTAATCTACAAGCTTTTCTGGGATGACTTCTGTGCCTGGTACCTGGAGATGATAAAACCTTCCTACCAGAGGTCGATCGACCCGATTACCCTGGAAGCTACGGTCACGTTCTTCGATAAGTTGATGCGGGTAATCCACCCATTTCTGCCCTTCATCACTGAGGAGATCTGGCAGTTTCTTCGCGAAAGAAAGGAGGGAGAGTCGATTATGGTTTCACGGATGCCTGACAGTACCCCTAAATCCCCTAAAGGGGACTTATCTCCCTCCCTTGTTGGGGAGGGATTGCGGGAGGGGCATTTGCCGGATGCCGGAATATTGAACTCCTTTGAATTTGCCAGGGAGGTAACTACGGCGATCCGCACGGTGAGGAAAGAGAAGAATATTCCGCAGAAGGAGGCAATTCAGCTGATGATCAGGAAGACCGGTGAAGAAGGGGCTGACACCTCATTTGATGACGTGGTAATGAAACTTTGCGGCATCGATGAATTGACCTATGTAGATGAGAAGCAACCGGATGCTGTCTCATTTGTCATTAAGTCGACCGAGTTTTACATCCCCCTGAATATCCAGGCTGATCCGGAAGAGGAGAGCCGGAAGTTACAGGAAGAGCTTGCCTACATGCGTGGATTCATGGTCACTGTGGATAAAAAACTGAGCAATGAAAGATTCGTCACTACTGCACCCCGGCATGTTGTCGAACTGGAAAGGAAGAAGAAATCTGATGCCGAGGCAAGAATCAGGGTGTTGGAGGAGAAACTGAGATCATATTAACATCTCTCTGAGGGAAGGGAATGACAATGCCCTCTTTTCTGAATTTTTCACGGATGCTGAAGCGAAGATCACTTTTAAGATTTTCGATCCAGAACATATTTTGGCTCCAGAAAAGGATCTCAAATACCACCGCACTGTCGGCAAAGTCAATGATCCTGACGATCGGTTTGATCTCAGGCTGGTCATTGATCACATCAGGATGCTCTGCCGCTACCTTATACAGGATATCTTTAACTTTAATCTCATCCGAAGCATAGGATACTCCAACCTGCACATTAAACCGGGTTGGCTGAAGGTTATGGCTCCAGTTGATCACATTTTCATCAACGAATGTATGGTTTGGAATGATCAATACGATGCCGTCGCGGGTATAAAGTGTTGATGTGCGGAGCCTGATCTCTTTGATTTTTCCCACGATACCGCCTACATCCAGGATATCATCCACCTTAATGGTTCCTTCGAACAGGATGAAAATACCGGAAACAATATCCCGGAAGATCTGCTGAAGACCCAGCCCAAGTCCAACCAGTAAAGCGGCAGAGCTGGCGATCAGGAAAGTGACTCTTACACCTACCGTTTCAATGAGCAGAACGATGGCAATGATCCAAACCAGGTACTTTACCAGCAGAAAAACTGAGTATTGTCTGTTGGCTGTGTATTTATCCTTCGACATGGTTTTGATAACCACCCGCTTTAACAAGTATAACAGGAACCAGGTTGCAAGGAGAATGATAACAATTGCCAACAGCTCGGATACTGTAAGGGAAAAGTTGCCCATATTGATCAGGTGGTATGCCAGAAATTCCTTGAAGGTCATAGTGTTCTGTATTTGAAGGACGTACTTACAAAAGTAACAAAAAATCAACCGGGTATGGCTTCGGAAACTATTTCAGCAATATCCAACACCTCAACTCCTGCATGTTTGGAAAATGTTTTTTTACAAAGAGGACAGGCTGTGGCCAGGATTTCCGGTTCTGAGACGGTTAACTTCTCCAGGGCATCTTTTGTAATGAGGTCACGCTTTTGCGGAGAGGAAGTATAGATGCCGAGGCTTCCCCCACAGCATAGAGAATTTTTTCCATCTTCAGGTACTTCGACCAGGTTGGCTACTTTCGCCAGCAATTCTCTGGGGGCACGATATTCCCGACTTCCTCGTCCCAAATCACACGGATCATGGTAGGCTATCTTCCGATGAACCGACTGCAACGGGATTTTTCCTGCTTTGATGAGCTCCAGCAAGTATTGGGAGTGATGAAGTACCCTGATCGGAAGATTGTATTCTTCTTTAAAGGCCCGGAAACAGATAGGGCAGGATGTGACCAGCGTATGGGCTCCCGACCTGAGGATAAGGTTCCTATTGAATTCTATCAGTTTCTTAGCCTGTTCATGTTTTCCGGAAAGCATAATAGGCCTGCCACAGCAAACAGTTCCAGCTTCATCCAAAAAGAGATAGTCGACTTCGGCCCGTTTCAGGATCCCTTGCATCGCGTTGATGATAGTCGGAGTAAGGTGTGTCATGCATCCGGCAAAATAGATTACCGGAGCTTTTTGAGTAGTAGCTTCGGGGAGGTATGAGAAGTCGGAATCCTGATTTCCGGAAAAGCTGTTCCGTTCAATCAGCCGGATGTTATCAGCATGGATGCCAACCGGACATGTTTCCTGGCAACGGCCGCAAACCAGGCAACGTAAAGCGATATCGCGATTTACCTGTTCATCCCTAACCGACCGGATAAAATAGACAGCCTGTATATCATGCACATGGGCTGCGTTGCCAAGCTGACAAACATCGATACAAACCCCGCACCGTGAACAAGCACCAATTTCGACTTCCGTGAAGGAGGATGAAACTTTCTTGTTGGTAATTCCAAAATGGCGGAAAAATATCAACAACAATTCGGTGGGGATATGCCAGTAACGAGAGAATGGCAGGGTTACAAAGAAGATTCCCAATGCAAGGGAGTAGGTCCACCATAAGGCATAAGCAATGTGCTCCGATGATTCATGGAAGATACGTACCAATCCGTTGCCAAGATGTTGCGTGAGGAACCCACCGCCACCACCATAATAGCCGTCGGTAAAGCTTTCGGCCAAAAGCCTCACAGGGAAGATCAACCAGAGGCACACCAGCGCTACTTTGTCGGTGAGCTGGTACTGGGTAGTTCTCTTCATGCCGAACCATTTCGACCTGCCTCGCTTGATCATGGCAAGAACCAGTCCGGAAAGGACGAATAGAAGCAGAAAGTCCATCAGGAACCTGAAAAATCCCGGAACGGTATTAATCTCAAACCACAGCACGGTTTTGTCATGGATAAAGAACTTCAGAAATATCGGGTAATAGGGCGGGTTTACATGGGAGGTGCTGTAAATCCTGCTCTCCATGTTCCCAAACAGGATCAGCAGGAACCACCCGAAAGCGAAGCTCATGTGCATATACCCCAACAACGCATTGCGTGTGAACATCTTTCGGTGGATCAAACTTTCGAAAAAAATCTCTTTCAGGGCTGAAAAGAATTTCCTGCTGAAAATACCTCTCCTGAACCGCTGCTTATCTTCCGGAGGAAGAGCTTTTACCCATTTGTGCCACCACCGGATGATCATGTAGAGAAGGTAGATCAAACCAAGGGAGAAGGGGAGTACGAATAGGTTGAACGAGATCATTTAAGTTTTTCGATTGCAGTTTGGATAGCCAGGATCATGTTTCGCATATTCACACCCCGGGGGCATACCAGGATGCATTTTCCGCAGAGCATGCATTTCTGCAACTCTTTTTTTAGTGGTTCGATCTCTCCACGTCGCAGCAGGGTTTGAACCAGGCGGATGTTGAAGTCAACGAACTGACCTGCACTGCATGTGGCAGTACAACTCCCACATGCAATGCAGGTCAGAACAGAGGGTTCATGTTTCTTCAGGTGCTCAAGAACCCGCTTATCGTTTTTATCGTAGTCGATCAGCCTTTCCATATTAACCGAAAACCCGAAGTTTATCACAGCTGGAACTCTTTAATGGTTTTTAAGATAGTTGTGAACCTGTATTGCTGCTTCGCCGGCATCAGCGATTGTATTTGAGATGGTGAAGGTGCCTTTCGTGGTTCCTGTAATGAAAACACCAGGCTTCGCAGAGTGGTTGAACCGCGTATGTTCATCCAGGGATGCCAGAAAGCAGTCTTCTCCCACACCGATCCCAAGCATGGTTGCAAGACGGGTAGTCTCGGGTTTTGGGACAAATCCTACCAGGAGCACCAGAAGATCAACAGTCATTCTCAGAGGCCGTGAGGTTAGGGTGTCTTCGATCTTGAGGATAACGGCATGGTCCTGATTTTCGGCACACTCTGAGACCCTGCCACGCAGGAAATTGATATCCCATTTCTGCTGTGCTTCATAATACATCTCTTCAAAATGCCGGTCGTACATCCGAAGGTCCATATAAAATCCAAATACTTCGGCATCCGGAATTTGTTCTTTTATCTCGATTGCTTGTTTTACACCGGTTACACAGCAAACTTTGGAACAATAGAGATTTCCCACTTTCTCATCACGGGAACCCACGCAATGGACGAATCCTATACGCTTGGGGACACTCCCCTGAGCGGTAGTGATGGGCTTGCCACTTCGGAACATCAGTTCAAGATCAGCGGAGGTGATCACATTATCGTAGATGCCATAACCATACTCCTCTTTTTTGCCGGCATCGAAGAGATCGAATCCTGTAGCCAGTAAAACAGCATCACAGGTAATTTTTTCGCCCGATTGCAACTCAATGAGAAAACTGGATTGTAGCGGTACGATCATCACGGGAGACTCCCTATAGCGGATGTCAACCCTGTTGCCCAGGGTTTCTATGAGATCATCCAGCACCTCATATCCGGGTCGGCGATTTGGAAACAGCCGGTCCCAGTTTCGCAGGTGTCCGCCGATCTCTTCCTCCTTTTCAAGAAGTATAACCTTCTCACCAAGATCCGCCAGGCGGGAAGCAGCCGTCATCCCGGCTACCCCTCCTCCGATTATAACAATTGACTTAGCCATGTCAGAAAAATTTTAATACCGATGGGGTTTCAGGTTTTCCCAAATCCTGCCCATCGCTCCCAAGGAACTTTTTGGAATCGTCGTAAGGGATGCCGATTTTGTCCAGCAAGGGCTCAACAGGCACCTGGTGGACCTGCAATCCCAGATCCCAGGGATCATAACCCAGGATCAATCCGGCGAGTTCCTCGTAGGTGAGAACCGGGATTCCCTCATTGTTCTCCCCATAGGTAACCCCCTCCATTTCGCTGAGTGCATATTGCCATCTGTCGAAGAACATGGGGCAGCCCGGACAGTTTGTAAGGATGAAATCGGGCTTATAAGGTTTCATCGACTCAAATTTCTTTTTCGAGTTTGCAATAGAGTATCCCCTGTTTGCCCTCACCAGGTACTGCCTGAAGCCAAAACCGCAACAATGCCTGCGTTCGGGATAATCGATTACCTCACCGCCCCACTCTTCGATCATCCCCACCAAAACATATGGATATTCGGCACCACCCACACCTTTGGATGGGAACATCTTCGAGTAGTGGCAACCAATGTGCTCAACGACCCTCAATGGCTTACCTGTTTGGTGATGTACCAATCTGTGAATGCCCCGTTTCGTGATCTCTTTCCTGAACCTGAAGATTACATCACTGGCGTGAGCAACATTTTTTGGAATTTCAAACTCGCGTCCCGTTGCTTCTTTCAGGTAGCCTCTCACTTTTTTCAACACATCGGGGAAGTGCTTCCAGGTTTCCAAAACCTCTGTGTATAAACCGAATGAGGTGATGCAGGAGGTGACAAAATTTTCGTAGCCCGATTCTGTCATCAGCGAAAATTGCCTGGCGATAACAGTCATTGCCGTATCGAACGGGACAACGTCACTGTGGTATCCGATTCCTGAACAGGTTGTATGAGATGCATTTTCGTAGATATCTTTTTTTAGTTCATCCTGCATGATCCGGAGGAATGCTTTCTCTGATCCAGGAAAAAAATTCTGCCTGATGCAGCTTCTGACATAGAAATACCTGTCATCAGCAATCTCTTTCTGGTAATCCTGCCAGATCCGTTTTTTCCCTTCAGCTTTCATTCAAACGTAGTGTGTTTGGGATCGTTTTGCGTGTAAATATGGTGCACGTATTCGCTGTCGAGTCCAGGTTCCAACTTCATGCCCATCTCTTCGGCTTTTTGCCGGCTGCATGATTCGATTTTATCAAAACGTTTGGTGCCTCCAGTTACATCAAAGATCCTTTTGAGTTCCAGTAAATCCTCATCAGGCACTTTACGGAGGATCCCGGGGCCGTTTTTGGCATAATTCGCTCCAAGCCTTTCCATCACCTCTTCAATGTGTTCAACTTCCCACTTCCAGATGGGCCCTTGTTCCGGGTGTGCTTCGGGGCGAACTTCAGACGGGAACATACAGTACCCATATTCAAGTATCCACTCTCCAACCGTTCGTTTTACAGCCAGTTGCTGCCTCCCTTTTTCCGATTCGGTAAAATATCCCAGGTCCTGCGACAACCCACGGAGAACTGTGATCAGAAGACCGGGAGCATTCCCCCTGGGACAACGTGTGACACATGACATACACTCTCCGCAGTACCAGATCATATCATCCTTCAGCAGGGCTTCAATCTTCTCTTCATCTTTGGATTGGAGGATGTCAACGATTTGCCTGGGTTGGTAGTTGTAGAACTCGGCGGCCGGACATATCGCAGTGCAGGTCCCGCAGTTAAGGCAGGCTTTGAGTCCCTCCTTGAACCTGACATCTGAAGCCATTAAATCATAGAGCCTACCCATAGATCGTTATTTTTTTAACAAATGTAGGAAAAAAGTTGGCAGGTTACAGTTGGCTGTTTGCAGAAACGAAAGTAAGGAAATTAGGAAATTCATTCTTAACCAGTATCCAGTAACCTTGTCATTGCAAGGAGTGAAGCGACGCGGCAATTGCAACTAGTCCTTATTGAAAACATATTCGAGAATATTGGCGCCCATTTTGAGTGCTTTCTGGCGTGTGGCATCGGAATCGTTGTGAACCTGTTGGTCTTCCCAGCCGTCGCCCAGGTCACATTCGAATGTGTAGAAACAGATCAGCCTTCCCTGCCAGATAAGGCCAAAACCCTGTGGGGCCTTGTTATCATGTTCGTGAATTTTGGGAAGGCCATTGGGGAAGTCGTATTTCTGATGATAAATTGGGTGTGAATAGGGGAGTTCTACAAAGTCGAGCTCGGGGAAGACAAGCTTCATCTGGGGCCGGATGTATTTGTCGAGACCATAGTTATCGTCGATGTGCAGAAACCCGCCAGCCAGAAGGTAGCCCCGCAGGTTTTGAGCCTCCTGAGCCGAAAAGAGCACATTGCCGTGTCCGGTCATATGAACAAAAGGGAAGTTGAATATCTCTTTGCTCCCAACATCCACAGTGGCAATCTCCTCGCTGATGTTAGTGCCGAGGTTCTTATTGGCATATTTCACAAGGCTAGGCAACGATGTAGGATTGGCATACCAATCTCCCCCACCACTGTATTTCAGCAACGCAATCTGAAAAGAGGGAGGTGCTGCGGAGATGCCGGTAATCAGGATGATAATAAGAAAAAATGCTCGCTTCATGGGGAATGGAGATCTGTTGCAAAGATAGTCTGAATCATCGTACACACTACAACCCCTGCCGTTTCGGTTCTCAGTCGGCTATTCCCAAGGCTGACTGGTACAAAACCTTCTTTCTTCGCGTGCTTAACCTCTTCAGGTGAAAAATCACCCTCCGGGCCGATCAGGATAAGTGTTGGGTCCCCTGGCTTATATATTTTCTGAAGCAATTCTTCAGATCCTGTCTCACAGTATGCAATGAATTTCTGACCTGTAAAATTGTTCCTGATTAACTCACTGAACCGTTTGGATTCGTGAAGTGTTGGTAACCACATTTTTAACGACTGTTTCATCGCTGTCACCAGGATCTTCCGGAACCTCTCTGTTTTTACAACCGTGCGCTCAGAATGAGCACAGATTAACGGTGTGATGTCGTTGATCCCTATTTCTGTTGCTTTTTCAAGGAACCACTCGAACCGGTTTATATTTTTGGTTGGTGCGATAGCGATGTGGAGGGTATTTAGGTTTGAGGGGGTGAGGGTGTGAGAGTGAATAGTGACTTCACACGCTTTTGGATCAGCTTGTGAAATTTCAGCTACATAGAGAGATCCTATCCCATCGGTAAGATGCAGTTGATCACCCTCTTTCAGTCGAAGCACTCGGACAATATGCGTCGATTCTTCCCGGTCGAACCGATGGGAGGGGGGGGCAATGGTGGGGGAATAGAAGAGGTTCATATTTACTGTCGGTTGTCGGTTGTCGGTTGATTCAATTCGTAATTTTCCATTCTCTTCGTCCCTTATCCCTCGTCTCTCACATTTCTCTCATAAAATCCCCTTACGTGCAGGAAATAATAGATCATAGCTATGATTGTCAATGCCATGCAAACCAGGTACATGCCATCGAACCCAATCTCCTCTGAGAGGAAACCCAATCCGAGAGAACCCATACCAATACCCAGGTCAAATGCGGTGATCAGGGTAGCATTTGCGGCTCCTCTGCGGCGAACGGAAACAACATTGTTCGCCATGGTCTGCAACGTCGGCATCATGATCCCAACGCCTACTCCAATCATACCGGCAGCTATGAGGAATCCGGTTAGGTTTTGCATAAGAGCTAAAAAAATCAGGCCTGCGATATTCGCCAGGAAGCCTCCTGTCATCAGGTAATTTGGTCCGTATTTGTCAAAAATCTGTCCGGAAAATAGCCGGGAGAATGTAACACCACCTGCCAGTACGAGGAAAAAAGATCCTGCCTCAGCCAGTCCAAGCTCTTTGTCGTATAGGGTTATGAATGACACCACACCTCCATAACTGATCCCAAAGAGTGCCATGGGGACTGAGATTGGAATTCCCTTTGGTTCTATAAACTTGCTCCAGCTTAGTTTACTCTTCTCTGGCGGTGCCTGGATTACCGGGTATCGAACAAACAGCACAAGCAGAAATCCACAAAAAGAGAATAGCGCTGCGATGTAAAACATCTCAAAATAGCCCCATCTCTCCATAATAAACAAAGCCAGAACTGGGGCAATTGCCATAGCCAGCGTAAAAGAGATCCCGAAATAGCCGATTCCGCGACCACGTTTTTGAGGAGGAATTACATCCACAACAACAGTCATTCCTGCGGTTGTAGTGGAACCCCAGGAGAATCCATGAAAAAACCTGACGGCAAGCAAAAGACCAAACGTGAGGATCAGGGGATAAAGAAGTATCGTTAATGTGAAAATCAGCAAAGAGATAATATAGATCCATTTTCTGCCCCAGGTATCCAGTCCAATTCCCGTAAATGGACGGATAATCAGGGCGGAAACGGTATAAGCAGCCAAAATATACCCCACATCACTGGTTTTGGCATGGAGTACATCTACAACATAAACGGGAAGCGTGGGGATCAGGAAATAAAAACCGGTAGCCATCAGCAGATTCCCAAGAGCTAACAGAATGAAACTGGAGCTCCATAGTAAGCGTGGCTGGGAAGATGACATCAGGGGCCCGGGTTAATGAGGTCTTGGAGTCGTATTGCCACCATCAAGTACCCATCGCCAGGTTCCGTCTTTCTCTTTTCTCCAGACGGTAAAATAGTTCCCATACCGGATCTCATTGCGTGCAAAGTCATAAAGCTCATAATCCCCATATGTGTATCCAAGGTCGCATGACTCGCTAACTTCAGCCTTTTGAGGTTGCCATGTAAGGCGGTACATGGTGTCGGAAACTTCGTTGAATGTAATGCTTAGGGCCTCTTTCCCGATTACCGGAAACTGTCCGTCCTGGAGTTTTACCAGGTCGGATGCTCCATAGAAAAGAAAGGCTTCCTGCATCCCTTTATCCGCACTCCGGGCTGAGAATGCCCTGTCGGTACTCAGGATCTCTTTTTTTGCCTCTTTCTGACGATCTTCCGTCGAGTTGCAGGCTGCCAGTCCGACAAGGAGAAAAAGCAACAGTTTCTTCATATTAACCTCCTTATTGTATGATCATTTTCTTTGTAACAGTTTGGTGTTCAGACCGAATACGCAAAAGATAGATTCCCTTGTTTTGTTGGGGCAGTGAAATTTCTCGGGCTTCACCGGGTTTGTCAAACGATGACGTGTAAACCACTTTCCCATGGATTGTCAGAATCTCTATCATGCCGTGTTCGAATTGATATGCTGTCACATAGAATGTTCCGTTATTGGGATTTGGATAGATCTTCACCGACGGGGAGGAGGAGAGATCATTCACTGCTGTGCAGGCATCAATGGTAACATGGATCGTATCAGAGCCTTCACAATTTCCGCTACTGATTACGGCAACCCAGATGGTATGCTCACCCAGACCAAAGGAGGTGGTATCCACCAGAATGGTTCGGGTTGTCTCCCCATTCGACCAAAGGTAGGTACTCCCTTCATTTCCTGCATCCAGTATGACAGATTCCCAAGGGCAGATGGTGCTGTCGGATCCCAGGTCTACTACCAGAGATTCGCCGACATGGATCAAATTCTCTTTGGTGATTGTTTGTTGTGTAAATGCGTTGATCACCGAAAGCGTTACCGTATAATCACCCACGGCGGTATAGACTATGTTGGTGGGGTTTGCGGCATTAGAGGATGATGGCGTCCCTCCCGGAAACTGCCAGGACCATTGTGTCGGATTGCCGGTGGATGCGTCAAAGAAGTCAACTCCACTTCCCATGCAGGGAGTAGGATTTCCGGCGAAGAAATCTGCAATCAGCGGGGGTGTGAGGATCTCTATTCCGTCAAGATCGAACCCGGCATCGTTTACATTGGTTATCCCGTCGCCATCATCTGTGATCTTGACATACCGGATGCCTGATATCGCTCCGTTTGACAGGTCAAAGGCAGTGGTGCCTGTAGCGGAGCCCAGGTTTGTCCATGGGCCGTCCATTGTCTCACTCACATGGCAGAAGTATCCTTCGGGACTTGTGTCGCCTTCAAACACCTTAAAATCATTTCCGGTCCCGTCAAAGATCGTATCTCCCATATCGATAATGATATAACCGCTGCGTCCGAGACTGTAATTTATTGAATCGGGCGGTCCTATAATTCCGGGAACGTACGATTCGTCAGAATAATTTCCCGAACTGGGGAAATAGGGAATCTCGGTTACGATTGTTCGATAGGCGAATCTTCCGGGAGCCGGTGTTAACTGAATGTTGGTGGTGGCAGATCCCTGATTTGGTACCGTAACACCGGTAATGGTTTTTGTTTGATATCCGCTTGCTTTAACAGTAAGGGTGTAGGTTCCCGGCATCACATATTTATGGTAATCCCCTAATTCGGCATCGGTATAAACAGGATAGTATGACCCTACAAAAATGGAGGCTTTTACCGGGCTTCCGGTTAAGGAATCTGTCACAACGCCGTTTACTCCCCGTCCAACCCTATCGATCATCTCGGTCATTGCGGGAACATTGTAGTTGTAATACATTGGGATCTGGCTGGCCGGAGGCTCTTTCAGCATAGAGATCTCCATCGACCACCCAACCTGGCCCAATGAGCCGTAATTAAAGTCTTTTGTAGCGCCAAAAATCTGGTACATAATGATACATCCCTGTCCGTAACCCAGGTTCGGATAGCCCGATGTGCTGGAATAAACTGATGCCAGTTGCTGGATGTGGACCCAGTCGGGAGGTTGCGCAACCCTGTAACTCCAGGGAAGTGAGATAACCTCAGTTCCTCCATGAAAATTGTTGTACAGAACAAAATTATGCTCCAGCCAAAGACTTCTCAGGACCCTGGTTTCGGGCTGTGAGAATGGAAACGGACTGTATCCTTCACCACCCCACATAAATCCAACATCGCGGTTGCAATCAACACCATTTGAATTATACCTGATGCCATTGGCATACCCATCCGGATTAACCATATAGTACAACCAGATCTCCCGGCTGTTGATCAGGTTGGTATAGGTAGAGTCATTCCCATATCCCAGGCACAACTCCCGGGCATAACGGATCACCAGTTCAGGGCCCATGATCTCATCGCCATGAATCCCGCCGTCGAACATGATCGCCGGCTCATTCTCATTGATCTCTACGTTGTCAGAGATCTTCAGGATACCCAATTCCCTTCCTTCGGGAGTGGTTGCGAGGATGATCTTCATGCAGATATCCGGAAAGTTTGTCGCCAGGCTGTCGGAGAGTTCAACCATCTGGTTGTAGTTGTGGTAACTCTCCAGGATAGCGCGGTCCCAAAAATTCTTACTGTGCTTGTTCAGATCGGGATTTGTGATGATGAATATCAGACCTGAGGCAACCAGTTTCTCCATCTCAGCCGGAGTTATATATACCCACGCCATCGCCACCCCATTTTCCATTGCCGGTTCGTCCATTAGTTTCAGGCTTTTCAGCAAAGCTACATCTTCAGTTGATTGAAGGTATACTTTCGCTTCCATTTCGCCTGGACGCCAGCTGGTTTGTCCCCAGGTATGGATGGAGATGAGGAGAAGTACAAGTAATCCGGGTATCCATTTCATATGGGTAGGATCTTCGTCTGTTATTCTTTTACGATCTTTTTCACCACTGTTGCATCAGGTGTCGTTACTTTCAGGAAGTAGACTCCTTTGGACAGGGGTGATAAATCAAGTTGCCGTGTAACCACTCCTGCTGCATTCAACACCTTCTTCGAAACTACTGTTTGGCCCTGAGTTGAAAAGAGCTGTACCATGGCATCTCCGTTGAGGTTGTCGATGGATACGTTAACAATCCCGGTTGTTGGATTGGGATAGACATGTATTGCATTCGAGTGGTTTACACCCTGCGGTATGCCCACAGTTCCTGTGAGTGTGACGTCGTCGAGGAAGAGATTGTTCCCGCGCCGGTTGTATGCCTCAAAGGCAATTTTCACATTTGGTTTGCCTGAGTATCCGTTGAGGTCCACTTCATAGCAATTGACGCCGTAGCTGCCTCCGCACCAGTCATTGGCATCTGCCGGATAGAACTCGTCCATCGTTGGCTCATGCGTAACAAAGGTGTTTGGTGTGCCGTCAGGTCCGAGGGCCAGAATACGGGTGTAGGTGGCTCCGCAATCCTCAGAAACCAGGATAATCAGCGAGTCTTTCAGTACATCACGCTGGGCATATGCATGGCGGAATGTAAGCATAACATTGGTAAAGTTGGTAAAATCGAACACAGGGCTGATGAGCTGATCACGTTTATACATATAGATATAATCGAAGAAATTCATCCAGGCTGCTTTATTATCGGGTGATGTGCCAGGGACAGAAATCGTATCCCATGTTACCTGATTATCCGGATTTTCGATGGTCCAGTATTGGGTAGCGAAACCGGTCTCAAAATCATCAGTAAATGGAAGCTGGTAGCCTCCGTTCATGATGAAATCCACTTTGGTTTCGCTCGATGTACCTACTGAGTTCGTTGCTGTCAGGGTGACAGTGAAAGCACCGTTTTGGGTGAACATTACAACGGGATTCTGGCTGTTCATGGTTGTTCCCAGCAGGTAGATCACATTGCCGGGTGAAAACGACCAGCTCCATGCCGACGGACAATATGCGGTGAGGTCTGTCAGATACACCGGCTCATTTGAACAAACCACATTGGTTGTTGCCGTAAAATCCACATCCGGAAGAAGGTTGTCGCTAACAGTGATATATCCGGCTTTGGTAAGGGAGTCAGATCCTTGTTCGTTTGAAGCAACCAGCTTAACCTGAAAGGCTCCTGCTGTATTGTAAGTAATGTTTGCCGGATGTTTCTCCGTTGACGAAGCAGGGGTCCCACCTTCAAAGGTCCAGTTCCATGATGTTGGAATGCCATTGGAAAGGTCGGTGAAATTAATCGCGCAACCAATCGGTATGGTTGTATTAGATGCTTCAAATTCGGCATCCGGAGCTGAATGGTACATGTCAGAGCCCCACAGTCCGCGACCGTATGAGCTGGCACGGATAGCGTCATTGGCGATCGTATCTATGTTGTAATAGATATCCAGTTCTGTGATCCTCACACTTACCGGAAGCCCATCATTAAAAGGAATCCAGTCGGTCATGGAAGCATCTTTGTAGAATACCCCGGCATCAGTACCGATATAAAGCCCTTCCATCGCATTTTTGTAATAGGCGATGGTGCTGATTGGAATATTGGGCAGTGTGCCGGTGATTTCGGTCCAGGTGAGTCCTTTGTCGAGCGATTTATAAACACCATTCGCCATGGTGATATAAACAACATCCGGGTTGGATGGATGGGCTTCTACGTCGGTAGGGTAGCCCGAAGCAGGCAGGAAGGAGCTGATCTCAATCCAGTTTGGGTTTGCTGCATTGCAATTATCGGAGCGGAAAAGCTTGTTATCGTACCTGGCAACATAAAGAATGTCGTTGTTGGCCGGTGATTGCTCAACCACCACACAGTTGTTCCCTGTGCCAAAATCGGAAATTTTTGCCCACGAAGGGGACGAACCTTGAATATTTTCACTTCTCCAGACATTCTTATAGCCTACGAACATTGTCTCAGGATTGGTCTCGTGAAGAATAAAAGGGGTTACCCAGGCACCTCCCTCGGTGATGCCGTAGGTCCCTTCCCCGGCAATTTTCTTTTCACCTCCGTTGTTATATTTCCGGAAGATGTCGCCATAATAAATTGTATGGTATGTCCACGCAGCATCTGTAAAATCGATGGCACATTCCATGCCATCGCCACCTCCGGTTGTCCACCATTCGGGTCCTGTATACGTATAGGTCCCATTGTCCTGAAAACCGTTGATCACTTTCTCTTTTACCGTTTGAGACTGGCCCAGTTTATAGATCTGTCCGATGGTCATCGTTTCGGTGTAATCGGTCCAGGTTGTTCCGCCATTACTGGTGTTATAGATACCTCCATCGTTGCAGGCATAAAATTTCCCATCAACCGGTGAGAACTTAAGCATATGGCAGTCAGCATGCACAGCTGGAACACTGCATCCGCCATACCAATGGGAATTGATCGCCCAGGTGGTTCCGCCGTTGGTTGATTTCCATACATCCACTCCGCCAACATAAATCGTCTCGGCATTCAAAGGATCCGCCTCGATTGAGAGATCATACCATCCCTGACCACCACTTCCGGAACCGTCGCAAGACCAGTCGAGGATATTGGGAGATGTTGAACGTGTTGTGAAGGTCAAGCCTGCATCTGTCGAACGGTAGAGTCCTTTGAAGCCGCTGCTGTTGTCAGACTGGACAAAATAGACATAATTTGGATTAGCCGCCGTAACTGCAATAGTTCCTCGTTGTCCGCTTGTTAATCCAGCACTGATCTGTGTCCAGGTTACGCCATTATCTGTTGAGCGGTGGAAGTTGGCCCCTGAAGCGCCATACACGATGGTGGGATCGTTGGGTTTGAAATTAATATCTTTGAAGTTGCCAGTGGTTGACAGGGACCAGTTGGCTCCTCCGTCGGTGGTTCTGTAAATGCCCCCGTTTGCAGCCGCGATGAGGATCAGGTGGTTGGTTGGGTGCATCAGAATCTCGCCAACAGTTTTTTCTCCCATTCCAAGTGTAGACTGGGCCCAGGTGTACCCGCCATCAACGCTTTTAAAGATCCCTAATCCGGGAGCATCTCCGGCATCGCGGTCACCAGTTCCAATAAAAATAATATTCGGGTTGGTATAATCTACTACTACAGCAGATACGCCGAGTGTTGGCAGTGTATCAGTGTGTGTTTCCCAGGTTGTTCCCCCGTCACTTGTCATCCACATCCCGCCCGAAGGGGCTGCAATATACCATTTGTTGGGATTGGTGGGGTGGAAGGCAATGTTGTTTATTCTTCCCAAACCTTCGTATCCGGCTGGCCCGGGAAGAGGGATCAGGGAAGGTCCCAGGGAGGTCCAGGCTCCGCCGGTGGAGCGAATATTTTTAATATAGGTTGTATAGGCCTGATAGGTAGCATCAGGCGAAGGGATAATACCATCGGCCGAAACACGGCTTTGCATCATGTATTCCCAACGTTTAAACACTTTCCAACCGCACCCCTTCGTGATGGGCCGATCTTTCCAGTATTCATTAAAGTCTTCCTGGGTCGCAAAGAAATTGGCATCCGGGTCTTGCATCATGGATACCCATACCGGAGTATCTGATGTGTTTCCTGATGAGGTAGAGGTGGGACTAACGGACTGTGAACTTACTGTTAAAGTAATGAAAATCAGCCCTAATGAGATAAGGAATAATTTTTTCATGGGTAAGGAAATGATGGTTTGGTTAAGACGGCAAAAGTACGACTTTTAATTGAAAATCAGGCACCGGCGACGTTACACATTTTTTGCACAAAACATTGCTTTTATTTAGAATTAATTTAAATTTGTATCAGATTCGTTTCAAAACCAGTTAACTCATTCACAACTGAAACAATAAAGTATGCCACATTATCATTCCCTTGGCCAGATTCCACGGAAGCGTCACATTGTTTTCAGGAAACCCGACGGGGGGCTTTATGCCGAAGAACTAGTCTCTACAGAGGGTTTTTCAGACACTTATTCCCTGGTCTACCACATGCAGCCTCCTACCCTGGTAGATTCGATTGATGCCTCCTATTCTGTGGCTCCGGAAGTTGCTGTTGAGTGCAACATGCAACATCGAAGTTTCAACGGGATGACGATTCCCCTGCATGATGATTTTCTGGAGAGTAGGATTCCTGTTCTAGTGAATTCGGATCTCCATATTTCACTTGCGGCTCCCCGGAAATCGATGTCCAGCTATTTTTTTAAGAATTCTGGCGCCGACGAGATGGTCTTTGTCCATAAAGGAGAGGGTGTTCTTAGAACTATGTATGGCAACATCCCCTTTGGTTACGGGGATCACCTCGTTATACCACGGGGAGTCGTTTACAAGATGGAATTCAAGGGTGAGGATAACAGGTTGTTCATCGTCGAATCTTTTACTCCGTTGCATTTCCCCAAACGGTATGTGAACAAATCGGGGCAGTTACTTGAGCATGCTCCTTTTTACGAGCGGGATATCCGGATCCCGATAGAGTTGGAAACGCATGATGAAAAGGGAGACTTCCTTGTAAAGATCAAGCGCGACAACAGGATCTGGCCCTATCATGTTGCTTCACACCCATTCGATCTCATTGGATGGGATGGCTGTCATTATCCCTATGCATTGTCGATTCACGATTTTGAACCCATCACCGGCCGGCTACACCAGCCTCCTCCGGTACATCAGACATTTGAAACCCCTACGTTCGTGATGTGCGCCTTTGTTCCCAGGCTCTATGATTACCATCCTGAATCCATTCCCGCGCCTTACAACCACAGCAACGTTGATTCCGACGAGGTCCTCTATTATGTGGATGGAGACTTTATGAGCCGGAATCACATTGAACAGGGTATGATTACCCTGCACCCTACCGGCATCCCGCATGGTCCGCATCCGGGTGCAGTGGAACGCAGCATCGGTGCAAAAGGGACCGACGAGTTGGCCGTCATGGTTGATACATTCAAACCCTTGAAAATTACAAAACAAGCAATGGCACTGGAGAATCCCGATTATTACAGATCGTGGATAAGGGAATGAGGAATTAAGAATTAAGAATTATGAATTAAGAATGAGGGATTATGGAAGATTTTCTGCCGATCAACGGCACCGATTACGTTGAATTTTATGTAGGTAATGCCAAACAGGCTGCACACTATTATCAAACAGCCTTTGGGTTTCAGCCCCTGGCATATGCCGGACTCGAAACAGGCGTGAAAGACCGTACTTCCTATGTGATCAGGCAAGGGAAGATCACTTTTGTATTGACCACGGCATTAACACCCGATTCACCTGTGGCGGAACACTGCAAGCTTCATGGCGACGGCGTTAAAGTTGTGGCGCTTTGGGTGGATGATGCCCGGAAATCTTATGACGAGACCATTAACCGTGGGGCGAAAAGTTACCTGGAACCCTCTGTAAAAAAAGACGAAACGGGTGAAGTGGTTACTTCCGGGATTCATACGTATGGCGAAACCGTTCACCTTTTTGTAGAGAGACGCAATTACAATGGTGTTTTTCTGCCTGGTTTTATTGCCTGGGAACCTCTTTACAGGCCTGCGGATGCAGGGTTGCTTTATGTCGACCATATGGTTGGTAATGTAGGCTGGGGAGAGATGAATGTGTGGGCAAAGTTTTACGCCGACGTTATGGGGTTTAAGCAGCTTATCTCTTTCGACGACAAAGATATCTCTACCGAATATACGGCCTTGATGAGCAAGGTGATGGCCAACAGCAATTTCAGGATCAAATTTCCCCTCAATGAACCTGCCCATGGGAAGAAGAGGTCGCAGATTGAAGAATATATAGACTTTTACCGTGGCGCCGGAGTCCAGCATGTGGCGATGGCTACAAACAACATTGTTGAAACGGTGATCAGCCTTCGCAATCGCGGGGTTGAATTTTTACGTGTTCCTGATGCCTACTACCAGACTGTCCTCGACAGGGTTGGGACAATTGATGAGGAGTTACAACCATTACGTGAGTTGGGAATCCTGGTCGACCGGGATGACGAAGGCTATCTCCTGCAGATATTCACCAAGCCCGTGGAAGACCGTCCTACAGTATTTTACGAGATCATCCAGCGGAAAGGGGCTAAATCATTTGGGAAAGGAAATTTCAAAGCACTCTTTGAGTCCATTGAGTTGGAGCAGGAGAGCAGGGGGACACTTTAAATCAATTACGAATGAGGAATAAGGAATGAGGAATGAGGAATGAGGAATGAGAAGTAGCGGATTGGTAAGGGCGGGTTCCAAACCCGCCCCTCGACAAAAACCCGAAACCCGAAACCCAAAACCTGAAACAGACAATAGCAATGAATGATACCAGTTACAAATCGCTTTCTTCCTGGATCCCTGTTCCGGCTGGGTGTGATTTCCCGATCCAGAATATACCATTTGGAATTATTCAATCCAAAGAACTTCCTCCCAGAGCAGCATCACGGATAGGTGATACCGTGATTGACCTTTACCACCTGGCAATTCTGGGTTATTTTCATGATCTGCATTTCGAACCGGAAGTCTTTCTGAAATCGTCGCTGAATGACTTCATTGCATTGGGAAAGCCTACCTGGAGGGCAGTGCGGAGTCGTTTGACGGAATTGTTTGAGTCGGGTAACCCCACCCTGCGCGAACGGAAGAAAGACCACAGTACAATACTCCATTCTATTGATGACGTAGAGATCCTGCTTCCGGTTAAGATTGGAGACTATACCGACTTCTACTCCAGCATCGAGCACGCAACCAACGTAGGCATCATGTTCCGCGATCCTGCCAATGCCCTGCTTCCCAACTGGCGTCACATCCCCGTAGGTTACCATGGAAGGAGTTCTTCGATTGTTGTTTCCGGCACACCCATCTACAGACCCAAAGGTCAAACCAAATCCGATGATGCGGACTATCCGCTCTTTGGCCCCAGCAACCAACTCGATTTCGAGCTTGAGATGGCTTTTATTACAGGAAAAAGCAGCTCACTGGGCGACTCTGTGCCGGTGCAGCAGGCCGAAGAGTATATCTTCGGAATGGTGCTTTTCAACGACCTCTCGGCACGTGATATCCAGAAATGGGAGTATGTGCCTCTTGGACCTTTCCTGGGAAAAAATTTTGGGTCCGTTTCATCGCCCTGGGTAGTTACCCTTGATGCCCTGGAACCTTTCCGCGTGAAAGGACCAAAACAGGAACCCCGGGTACTTCCGTATCTGCAATCGACTGGTGACAGGAATTTCGATATCCAGCTTGATGTGCTGATTCAGCCTGAAGGAGGAGTTGCTCATCAGGTTTGCCACTCCAATTTCAAATACATGTACTGGAACATGGCGCAGCAACTGGCTCATCAAACAGTCAACGGATGCAACATCAACGTGGGGGATCTTTACGCTTCCGGAACCATAAGCGGACCTGCTTCTGACTCGTTCGGGTCTATGCTTGAAATCGCCTGGAAAGGTACAAAACCCGTAAGAATGCCGGATGGCAGCGAGCGTAAATTCATTCACGATAACGATACGATCATCATGCGTGGTTATGCTGAAAAAGAGGGGTTGCGCATAGGGTTTGGAGAGGTAACTACGAAAATACTTCCAGCGAAATAAAACATTTGAACAAGATGAACAATACCGCCACAGAATATATTCAATTTGACCCCAAAGTGACCCCATTGGCCAAGTTTCATGGCACGATGCTCGGAGCTGTTGCTCCCCGTCCGATTGCACTGGCCAGTACCATCGATGAAGAGGGGCGTCCCAACCTGTCACCCTTCAGCTTTTTCAACGCTTTTGGAGCCAACCCTCCCATTCTGATCTTCTCTCCGGCGAGAAGGGGCCACAACAACACAACAAAACACAGTTATGAGAATGTTAAGCAAGTTCCGGAGGTGGTGATTAACGTTGTCAACTATGCGATGGTTCAGCAAACGAGTGATTCCAGCGCCGATTTTGACAGAGGGGTGAACGAATTCGAAATGGTGGGGTTTACAATGGAACCGTCGGAACTTGTGAAGCCCTGTCGTGTGAAAGAGTCGCCCGTTCAGTTTGAATGCAAGGTATTGAATGTTATTGAAACAGGCGTTGAAGGTGGCGCGGGAAACCTGGTTGTTTGCGAGATTCTCAGGATGCATGTAAATAAGGATATTCTTGATGAAAATGGCAGAATCGATCCTCATAAGATCGACCTGGTTGGCCGGATGGGAGGCAATTATTATGTGCGTGCCAATGGGGCATCCCTCTTTGAACTGGCCAAGCCGGAGTAAAAGCGATTAGGGATTAGGGATTAGGGATTAGTAAAAAGCGAACAGCAAATAGTGAAACTTGTCATTGCGAGGAGCCGAAGCTGCGAACGCAGTGAAGCAGGCAGTGACGCGGCAAAGCGAAAGGCGAGATTATGGAGATGAACCAAATACTGGATAAGTTACCTAAACATCTGCTTGGGCTTGTGATAGATCAGCCATACAACAACTATACGGCTCTGGATCATGCCGTGTGGAGATATGTGATGAGGAAGAATGTGGATTACCTGAGCAAGGTGGCCCATGGCTCATACATGGATGGATTGATCAAGACAGGCATCAGTATTGACGCAATTCCCCATATGTATGGCATGAACCGTATCCTTCAGGATATTGGATGGGCTGCCGTGGCTGTTGATGGATTCATCCCTCCTTCGGCATTCATGGAATTCCAGTCATACAACGTGCTGGTTATCGCTGCAGATATACGTCCGGCCGATCAGATCGGATATACATCGGCGCCGGATATCATTCATGAAGCCGCCGGTCATGCCCCTATCATTGCTGATCCGATATATTCCGACTACCTGAAACGGTTTGGAGAAATCGGAAGCAAAGCGTTTGCTTCTGCCTGGGATCACCGGATGTATGAAGCTATCCGCCACCTATCTATTCTGAAAGCCGATCCATATTCTGACAAACAGCACGTGGCTGATGCCGAACATAGGATTGAAGAGCTGGGAAAAGAGGGTGGGAAACCATCAGAGCTCGCAATGATCCGAAACCTCCACTGGTGGACGGTGGAATATGGTTTGATCGGAGCGATGGATGATCCAAAGATTTATGGTGCTGGACTGCTCTCTTCCATTGCCGAGAGTTTTCACTGCCTGAAACCTGCCGTTAAAAAACTTCCCTATACCCTGGATGCCGTTAATTATAGTTTCGATATTACGGAACCGCAACCACAACTTTTTGTGACTCCCGATTTTGAAACCCTTCTGAAGGTCCTTGACGAGTTTGCCGGTACCATGGCATTGCGGACCGGCGGCCTGGATGGTATCAGGAAAGCGATTGCTTCAGAATATACGGCCACGTGTGAATATTCTTCAGGACTCCAGGTTTCGGGAACTTTCACACAGGTCATCGAAAAGGATAACGAACCGGTTTACTTGAAAACTACAGGACCTACAAGCCTGTGTGTTGCAGCGAAAGAATTACCCCGACAAGGACTGAAATACCATTCAATGGGATTCGGATCTCCTGTTGGGAAACTTAGCGGACTTGCCAGACCGCTCGAAGATTTTTCCGCGGAAGAACTCGGTCAACTGGGCATTACTGAAGGAGAACGATGTGTATTGGTGTTTGAATCAGGACTTCGGGTCCATGGATTGCTGAAAACCATTACGTCTGTAAAGAATTACATAGTGCTTCTTAGCTTTTCCAATTGTACTGTCACGTTCCGGGAGGAGATCTTGTTTGATCCATCATGGGGAGTTTACGATATGGCTGTTGGGAGTAGGATCATCTCAGCATTTGCAGGGCCTGCCGATCCCGATGCCTTCGGACTCACATATCCTGTACCATCGGAGAAAACACATAAGATCTGTCATACTGAAGAGGCGCAGAAACTTCATTTACTCTATCAGAAGGTGCGGGATATCCGAGAACAAAACTGTGGCTATGCTACACTGCCCCAATTGTGGGAAGAGCTAAAAACCGATCATCCAGAAGATTGGTTGTGTGCCCTTGAGATTTTGGAGATGCTTGAATTCAAACAGATGGACACTCACCTGAAGCAGGAGATCATCAGGTACCTTGATGAAAAAAAAAAGATCGGGGAGGGGATAAGGAAGTTGGTTGAGGATGGGGTTAAATTAATTACGGATGACGAATGACGAATGACGAATTCGTATTTCCTATTTCGTATTTCCAATTTCTTTCCTCTGCCTGGTAACTTTATAAATCCCCCTCGCCAGCACGAGGGTGGCAATAATCGAGATCCCAAGTACGAAATAACCAATATTCTCTTCGGCATTGGGGATGAGATGACCTGCCAGGTAACCAAGCGGGACCATGATCCATACCCACAGAAACGCTCCCGCAATGTTGAAGGTGTTGAACCTCTTGAAACTCATATCCGAAGCGCCTGCCAGAATTGGAACTATGGTCCTTACGATCCAAACAAAACGGCCGGCAACCAGCGACATGCCACCATATTTTTCATAAAATATGCGCGTCTGCTCAAGATGCCGCTTTTTAAAGAACCACGAATCTTTTTTAGTGTGAAGCCTCTTTCCCAGGAATTTTCCAGTATAATATCCGGTTAGGTTCCCGGCGATAGCAGCAGCGGTGACGAGGAACAGCAGGGCAAACAGGTTGATATCAAGCAGATCGGTACCACACAGGAGGCCCGCACTGAACAACAGGGCATCCCCGGCAAACATGAACCCAAAGAAAACTCCTGTCTCCAGGTATACTATGACCAATAACAACGTCAACCCTCCCACCCGGATTAGCTTGTCGGAATGAATAAGCAGGTCGTAAAAATCAGTCAGTGTCTCCATTATTGCAGATAAAACTTCCCGGATGCCGCGAGGCGGTGATCACTTGTAATAGCACGGTAGATGTAAATTCCACGGGAAGCGATTCTGCCCTGGCTTATAGAGATAGTCTGACTGGTCACAGGTTGCGAGATCAGCAGTTTTCCAACAGGATCGTAGATTTCAAAGGTGAGGCTTATGCCGGCCGGACAACCGGAAAAATCAAACTGCACCTGACCACTGTCCATGTACCTGATGATGACCGGAATGGATACTGATGCACCAGGATCCTTTATTCCCGTTGAAACCTGCCACTGATCAAAAAGGATCTGAAGTGAATCGATCGGATCAACAGGAACGATGGTTCCCCAGGTTTGGGGGTAAGCCATCCAAAGGTCGAGATAAAGGCTGTCGTAATTGTTTTCGGGTTTGCCCACACGGAGAAATGCTGAGAGGGATGAACTCTGGTATGGGGAAGCACATCGTGTGTCGGCTCCAATCACTTTGGCACCCTGAAGGGAAGCCATCAACCGCTCCGCCAGGGTGCCTTCTGTATTTAGAAATCGGCTTTGCATTGAGTCGATGATCTCCTGTCCCAATAAGATGTTTCCCTGGATGGAGTATGTATATCCGGCAGTATCATTCTTGTAATCCATGCAATTGACACCCGAATACGCCGCACTCCTGGGGTCACCCGAATTAAGGTCTACGATACCATATTGCCTGGTTGTAGCATTCCCTCCGGCATCGTTTGCGATCAGCCAGTCGATGATTTCCTGGGGAGAGCTGCCTGCTACCATCATATTGTGAGCATTGACCTGATTGCCAAGAAGGTAAGCTGCCTGAGTGTGAATCACTCCAACTCCGGGGATCACATCGCTGAGTATTGCTGCCCCATGTGGATAGTAGTTGCTGGATCCTACACAGGAGGCCCCGGCACTGCCAACCTCACCTGTGGTGATATCAACGGCAACAATGGAAAAGGTGTCCTGTGCCCCAACATGTAAGGTAAACATCAATAAGGTCACAATCGATGCAGCAGTCCAGCGGAGGCAGGTTATGTTTTTTTTCATGATTCTGAAATCTCTTTATTGACTGAATCAAACTTCTTGACGGCATGGTAAATGATAACCGTTGAAACAGTAATCAGTATGGGCCACGCCAGGTACCAGATAATGGAGATTGTATACATAATTACGAATTAAGAATTAAGAATTAAGAATTATTTCACTAACACACCACCTCACTAACACACCACTTTACCACCACACCACTTTACCACCTCACTACCTCACCATTTTACCACCTCACCACCTAGTACGCGTGTCCCCCCTCACTCATCTCTTCTTCGGTGATCTTTTTCCGGTTGAGTGACCACCAGGCATAGATAATATAGGCCAGCACAAAAGGAACCATCAATGATACATAACTCATTGCAATTAATGTGTAACGGCTTGATGAGCTGTTCATGATCGTCAGAGAGCTCTGGAGTTCTGAGGTTGAAGGGTAGTAGGCTGTGTTGCCGAATCCTGCCAGGAGGAAGAGGGAGAATACAGTCAACACGGTTCCGGGTCCGGCAAACCAGATGCCCTTGTCGCGGCACTTATTGAAGTTGGTAAGAGGTCTGATGATACCAAAAAGTACCATCACCACCCCCAGCACAAAGAGGATGAACACAACAGGCATCCCGGTAAGGTTATGCCAGTATTTGTAAGGTTCCATGAAAATCCGTCCGGTTTCAGGATCTACAGCAAAACCGGGATACAGCATCAGGGAAAAAACGTATGCAAGGAAGAAAATCACAAAGGGAATTGCATTGATCCAGAGTTGCCTGAGGCTTCTTTTTTCAATGGCTTCATTGTCGACCGAGTTAAGGATATAAAGGATTCCAAGCACCCTGGCCAGGAAGAAGATCGTAAGCCCGAGGTCCACGTTTCGCCAGCTAAGTACAGCCTCCAGCCCATGCGCTGGTCCTTCCCAGCGTGAGATGATAGGGTTGGCGATGTTTGTCAGGTTCATCTTGTCAACCAGAAATTCGGATCCTGTGAAGAATGTGGAAACGGCGGCGCCGATGAGGATGGTGCCGAGCGCTCCGTTGATGAAAAGGAAGATCTCAAACGTGTGTTGGCCGAGGAAATTATTCGGTTTGGTTCTGAATTCATATGCAACGGCTTGAATTACAAAGGCGAACAGAATTATCATCCATACCCAGTAGGCTCCTCCGAAACTGGTGGAATAGAAGAGTGGGAAGGAGGCGAAGAAGGCGCCCCCAAAGGTGACGAGTGTGGTAAAAGTAAATTCCCATTTCCGGCCAAGGGTGTTGACAATGATCTTTCGTTCGGGCTCGGTTTTGCCCAGGGTATAGATCAGGGTTTGCCCTCCCTGCACAAACATCAGGAAGACCAGAAGACTTGCCAGCAGTGATATGATCATCCACCAATACTGTTGCAGCATGAGTAACGACATCGATTCAAACATCACTTCTGCCCTCCATCTTTAGGTCCGATTTTGATTTGCTTAACCATGATCATAACTTCGGCAATCAACAGGGCGGTAAACAGCGCTGCAAAGATCCAGAAGGTGGTTTTAACGGATGCTGAACCGATCATTGATACGGCAGCAATGGTAGGAAGGAGGTCCTGGATTACCCACGGTTGTCTCCCCACTTCGGCAACTACCCAGCCTGCCTGGCTTGCTATGTATCCGAATGGTATTGTCCAGAGGGCTATCCAGAGTAACCATCGTTGTTTTTCAAGGCTCCCCTTATTTAGAAAGTAAAGGATAACAATGAACAGTAAAATAAAATACATCCCCAGCATCACCATCAGGTGGAAGCCGTAAAAGGTTAGCTGAACATTGGGGACGACCGATTCGGGCTTACTGAGATATCCATACCCGAAGTACGCAAAGTTATCTTCCAGCTTTTGCCGCGAGAATTGTGCAAGGATGGTATCCCCTGATTTTGTAGCTGTTTTATAATCCCTCAAGGCAGATATGGCGAGTTTTCCTTTTTCGATCTTCTGGGCAACCGAATAGGTCATCTCTCGCTCCTCTTCAGGGATGGGGGTGAACCAGGGCTTGAATCCTCCGTTGATAATGTCGTCAACTCCGGGAACATATGCGTTTGCATTTCTGTATCCCAGGATGGAGAGGAGGCGGGGAACTTCAATCTTCATCAAATAGGGATTTTTACCGTCACCTGGTTTTTTGGAAGGATTTAGGATGCCAAATGCTACCAGTCCTGCACCGGCTTTGCCTTTGTAAAGGCCTTCCATGGCAGCCAGTTTCATTGGCTGTCTCTGCGCGATGGTGTAAGCCGATCCGTCGCCTGTAAAAGCAAGAAATACCGAAGTGATAATTCCGAAAATCGCAGCTACGAGGATACTTCGCTTGGCAGTGAGCTGATGACGCTTATTCAACAGAAACCAGGCGCTGATTCCAATCACGAATAGCGATGCGATTACGTAGCCATTGGAGATAGTATGCAGGAATTTGTTCACAGCCATGGGGGAGAAGAGGACCTCCCAGAAGTTGACCATCTCGTTGCGGGCAGTGTCGGGGTTAAACTCCATGCCAACGGGATTCTGCATCCATGCATTGGCTACCAGGATCCAGAGGGCGGAGAGGTTTGCCCCAATCGCTGTAAGCCAGGATGAAGCGAGATGGAACCCTTTGCTCACTTTATTCCAGCCAAAAAACATCACGGCGATGAAAGTAGATTCGAGGAAGAAGGCCATGATTCCTTCTATCGCCAGCGGGGCTCCAAAGATGTCTCCTACAAACCAGGAGTAATTAGACCAGTTGGTACCAAACTGGAATTCGAGAATAATTCCTGTAGCAACGCCAATTGCGAAGTTGATGCCAAAGAGGATCATCCAGAATTTCGTGATCTTCTTCCACTCCGGGTTGCCGGTCCGTACATATATCGTCTCCATGATGGCCACGATAAAGGATAAACCCAGAGTAAGTGGCACAAAAAGCCAGTGGTAGATGGCCGTCAGCGCAAACTGTGCCCGGGCCCAGTCAACCATGCTAAGGTCAATTTGATCTATCATAAGGATGAATAATTGATGAGGAACCCAAAAATAAGAATATATCTTGGATTATTTACGGATAATCAACTGCTCTCTCACATAATCTCCCTTCTCAGAATCAGACTGGAACCTGGAATTCAGGAAATTAGGAAAAAAGAAAAGTTTCAGGATAACGAAGATAATGAAGAATTTGATCAGGATTACGACCCATAGTTTTCTTCCGACTGTCATAGCCCGGAAGCCGTCGGTATAAAAGTGCAGAATATTTTGAAAAAGTTTCAAGTTTTAAGATTCTGGTTGTGGATATATGTAAATCCATAGTTACCCCTAAATCCCCTGAAGGGGACTTGCTCGCTTTGCGATAGTACCTCCCCTTGAAGGGGAGGCTAAGAGAGGTCATCCCACGGAGTGGGTGTAAGTCCCCTTCAGGGGATTTAGGGGTAACTACCAGCTTCCCCCGGCTCCTCCACCTCCAAAGCTTCCGCCGCCGAAGCCGCCAAAGCTGCTTCCACCTCCGCCAAAACCGCCACCTCCTGAATTGAAACTATTCCAGCTACCCCGGTTTCCACCCATGCTTCCGAGCAGCCAGAACGCGGTCCAGAAAGGAATGCTTTTTCCGACCGAATGTGATCGGGCTCTGCTTGAACGGATCAGGAAAAATACAATGACCATAATGATGAGAGGAATCAGGAAGGCATAGGGGCTTTTTTGGGTCTTGTTCACGTACTGGTCGGCAGTGAATTCGCCTGAAGCCAGTTCCATCAGCGTGGTTGTTGCAGCATCAAGTCCGCCGAAATAGTTATTCTCCTGGAAGTTTGGGATCATTTCCAGCTGCACAATTCGTTCCCCGATGGCATCGGGGATCACTCCTTCGAGACCGTAACCGGAAGCAATAAATGCCTGCCCTCGGTCATTTCCGTATTTTGGTTTGACCAGAACTACGATACCGTTGTTTTTTCCTTTCTGCCCAACACCCCATTGCTCACCAATTTTAAATGCGAACTCAGCTCTGTCATATCCATTCAGTGATTTTACAGTAACGACGGTAATCTGTGTAGATGTTGTGTCATTGAAATCTACCAGTTTCCGTTCTAACTGCTGGACCTGTTCGGCTGTTAAAACACCGGCCAGGTCATTCACCAGGCGGGGAGGATCCGGACGGGGAGGGATCTCCTGAGAAAAACCGACAACTCCTGAAATCAGGAAGATGGAGAGGAAAATATAGTTGATTCTTTTCATAGGGTCTGTCTTTACCACTAAATCTTTTTCGCCCCTAAATCCCCAAACGATATTTCATCCCCCAGCTCATTCACATCATCTTTTTGGCAGGGAAAATGGATTTTTAAATGCTTTCCTGCCTGCAGTATACCTTCAGTCAGTCCCGGGGCAAAATCGCCTTCGCGAAATTTAGCAGCCATTGTCTCTTTGATCCCTTCCCAGAAATCAGGGGGAACCTTCAGGTTGATTCCAATATCTCCCAGAATGGCGAACTTGTGATCATGCACAGAGAGGTAAAAAAGGACTCCGTTACGGAGTTTCGTCCGGTGTATGTTAAGCTGCTTGAATATGTAAGCAGCCCGGTCGAGGACATCCCCTTTGCAGGAATTCTCAACATGTACCCGTACCTCTCCGGAGGTATCTGATTCGGCATCCCGGATCGCTTGTGTGATCTGGAGCTGCTCCTCTTGTGTAAAAAAATATCGGGCTGGGATTGACATCGGTATAAAGGATTGGCAACACGAAATAAGAAATATGATTTACGTATTTCGTATTTCGTCTTTCGTTTCTAAAACTCTACCTTGGGCGCTACTTCAGCGCCGGCCTGTGCCTCAAATGGTGTTTTCTTTTCAAATCCGAACATGCCGGCAAAAACAGCTGCTGGGAAACTTCGGATATAGGTATTGTAAGCCTGAACGGTTTCGTTAAATTTCATCCGTTCGACCGAAATCCTGTTCTCTGTTCCTTCCAGTTGGGCCTGCAGTTCCAGGAAGTTCTGCGTTGCTTTCAATTCGGGATATCGCTCAACCACTACCATCAGGCGGGAGAGGGCCGAACTCAGGCCATCCTGGGCTGCCTGAAACTGTTGCATCGATTGGGCATTGAGGTTTGCGGGGTCAATAGTAACCGATGTTGCTTTGGCCCGTGCTTCAATTACATCGGTAAGTGTCGACTTCTCAAAGTCGGCCACGCCTTTGACTGTAGCAACCAGGTTGGGGATCAGGTCGGAACGCCGTTGATAAACATTTTCCACATTGGCCCATGCTTTGCCAACATTCTCGTCCTGAGCAACCATTTTATTATAGATCCCGGTACCCCAGATAACCAGGATTACGATGATAGCGACCACCACAATCAGGATGATCCAGACTTTTGATAGTTTCATTTTGTTAAGGGTTAAAAATTTTGTGT
>Ga0351849_10095_pt1 | contig 30547 bp, 3 predicted proteins | sample TotcelHFGM3001N3_FD_206792 | JGI IMG/M metagenome (GOLD analysis project Ga0351849, IMG submission 206792) | Enriched cells from coal bed in the Powder River Basin, Montana, United States - Total cells FGM rep1 HSBNCT.FGM.300.1.N3 ... | reverse complement strand
CGTCACCAGCAGCACGTGTTCCGTCGCGTCTAGCCGCAGCAACTGGGTGCGGAACAAGGGGCCACTGGCCAGATCGAACGGCGCGTGGGCCTCCGTGTTCGCTCGGTGACGGACTTCCGCTTCCCGCCCGTCGTCGGGCATCCCACTCAGATCAATGACCGGCAGTTGGACTTCCAGCGTTTCGGCAATCGCCTGCCGCGGGTTACCCTGCACACTTGAAAATGTGGTTCGGAGCGTCTCGTGCCGTTCCACCAGCGCCTGGAAACTACGCTCGAGGGCCTTAACATCCAGCGGTCCCCGCAGCCGCACCGCGGACGGCATGTTGTACGACGTATTGCCGGGATCCAACTGGTCCAGGAACCATAGACGCTCCTGCATCAGCGAAAGCGGCAGATTCTCCGTTCGCTCCACAGGCATTAGGGCCGGGCCCAAATCAGGACGATCCCCGCCTCCGGCTCGCTCGATTACCGTGGCGAGTCTGGCCACCGTCGGCTGTTCGAACAATTCCCGCAATGGCATTTCCACCTGGAAGAAATCGCGCACGCGAGAGATCAACTGCACCGCCAACAACGAGTGCCCGCCGAGAGCGAAGAAGTTGTCGTGAATGCCGATCGGACGAACGTTGAGGACTTCTTCCCAGATCGAGGCCAACAACAGTTCCACCTCGTTTCGCGGCGCAACGTATCCCGCCTCCAACTCCGGCCGTATGCCGTCCGGCTCCGGCAACGCCTTGCGATTCACTTTCCCACTCCGCGTTACCGGCCAGGCGTCGAGCATCATAAAGGCAGTGGGGACCATGTAGTTGGGAAGTCGCTGTCCTAGGAATTCACGCAAATCTTCCACCGATGGTGATGAACCTTCCTGCGGCACGACATAGGCGACCAGTCGCTTCTGGCCCGCCGGGTCGTCCAAGGCCAGGACCACGGCCCCCTCTACAGACTCGTGCGCGCCGAGCACTGATTCGATTTCGCCCAGCTCAATACGGAAACCACGGACCTTGACCTGGTCGTCCAGGCGACCCACGTACACTAGGTTGCCCTCCGGCAGCCAGCGGACCAGGTCGCCCGTCCGGTACAGACGCGCACCCGACTGCGGATCGAACGGGTTGGCAACAAAACGCTCTGCGGTCAGTTCGGGCCGCTTCAAGTAGCCTCTGGCCAGGCCCCTACCCCCGATGCACAGCTCGCCCGGGACGCCCACCGGCACGGGCTGGAGGTTGCGATCCAGCACGTACACTTGCGCGTTGGGAACGGGCCGTCCGATCGGGACTTCCTGGATGACGCCGTCGGTCTCGGAGAAGTCGCCCACCTCCCACAGGGTCGCGACCACGGTCGCTTCGGTGGGGCCATACGTGTTGAAAAGACGCACTTGGCTGCTCACGCACTGCCGCCAACTGGCCAGACGCTCCGGCAGAGCACGCTCGCCACCGATGATCACCAGGCGCAGATCGGGGGGCAGCTCGAGCGATTCGCTCGCGATTTGCCTGGTCAGCTCGTGCCAGTAGGCCGTCGGCAGGTCCAATAAGGTAATGTGTTGCTCACGGCACGCATCCAGAAATGTCGCCGCCGAGGCCAGCATCGCGTCGGTCCGCAGCACCAGCGTCGCTCCGCGCGTCAGGCAAGGGAAGATCTCTTCCACCGCCGCATCGAAACTGATCGACGCAAACTGCAGCACGCGATCCTTCTCGGTCACCTCAAATCGCCGCCCAGCAGCAAGCACATAATTCATCACCGAACGGTGTTGAATGGAAACGCCCTTCGGCTGGCCGGTCGTCCCCGAAGTGTAAATCACGTACATCAGGTTGTCCGGCAAGACCGCCTGGGGCGGAGGCGTTTCGCTGTCCTCGACGGGGAATTCCTCATCTGCGTCCAGGCACAGGACGTGTTCTGCCAGGTCGGCAACTCGGTCGCGCATTGGCTGGCGCGTCAGCAGCAACCGCAGATCGGCATCGTCGCAGATAAAGGCCAGCCGCTCCCGCGGATACTCCGCATCCAACGGCACGTAAGCTCCGCCGGCTTTGAGGATGCCCAGGATGCCCACCATCATTTCCAGCGAGCGGTCCACGCAGATCCCGACCAGCACCTCTGGACCCACGCCCAGCTGCCGCAGCCGGTGGGCAATCCGGTTGGACCGCGCATTCAACTCGCCGTACGTCAAATGCTGGTCTTCGCAGACTACAGCGACGGCGTCCGGAGTCTGCTCCGCCTGCGCTTCGAACAGTTCATGGACACACACATCCTGCGGGTAATCGGCCCGCGTCGCGTTCCACTCGACCAGTAACTGATGACGCTCCTCGTCGGAGAGCAACGACAACTCGGCCACCGTCTGTGTGGGATCGGCGACAATCAATTCGAGCAACCGTTCCATATACTGCAGTATCCGTCTGGAATCGGCAGCCTCGAATCGGCTGCGGTCATACTGCAGTTGCATCGAGAAGGGAGGCCCCGGAACGGCCGTCAGCACCAGCGGATAGTTGGTTAGCTCATGTGCGTGGACGTCCCGCACCACCAGCTCCCTCTGACCTTGCTCGCGGAGCGAGCGATCGATGGGGTAGTTTTCGAAGATCGCCAGGCTCTCAAACAGAGGAGTCCCCTTGTGAACGTCACTCCAACGCTGGATCTCCACCAGCGGCGTGTACTCGTATTGACGCAACTGGGCGTGCTGATTCTGGAACTCCTCAAGCCATGACAAGACGTCGGCTTCCGGCGATATTCTCGCACGGACGGGCAACGCGTTGATGAACAGTCCCACCATGGACTCGATTCCCGGCAATCCGACCGACCGCCCCGAGACCGTGTTCCCAAACAACACGTCCTCTTCGCCGCTGAAACGGCCTAGCAACAACGCCCAGACCCCCTGCACCAGCGTGCTGAGCGTCAGCCGGTGTCGACGTGCGAACTGGTCTAGGGCCTCGGTCACTTCCACCGAAAGCGGATGATCTTGAACACCATGCGCCTCAGTCCCATCCTCCAACGGCTGCCGAGAATGCTCCAAGGGCAAGGACGTTGGGGCATCGAATCCAGCCAACTGTTCGCGCCAGAAGGATTCCGCCGCCGCTCGATCCTGTCCGTTCAGCCAAGCGATGTAGTTCCGGTACGAACGTACTGGCGGTAGCGCGAACTGCTCACCCTGCGCCAGACCTTCATACGAAAGCAACACCTCCCGCAGCACGATCGGCAGCGACCAGCCGTCCATGAGCACGTGGTGGTGACTCCACACGAAACGCCAGACCGACTCGTCCGTGCGAATCAATACCAGACGCATCAGCGGAGCCCTGTCAAAGTCGAACCCGCGCTTCCGATCCTCCTTCAGCAGTGACTCCAACTGCTGCTCTTTTTCGTCCGGAGACAGATCCCGCCAATCCAACTCCTCCCACGGAAGCTCCACACGCCGATGTACCACCTGGATCGCCTCGTGTTGCCCTTTCCAGGAGAAGTGTGTCCGGAATACGCTGTACCGGTCCACCACACGCTGCCACGCCTGACGGAAAGCCTGCGGCTCCAGCGATCCCTCCAACGCGCAGTGTACCTGCTCGAAGTACACCCCCGATTCGGGAGCGTACAGACTGTGGAAGAGCATGCCCTGTTGTAATGGGGAGGCGGGATAAAGATCCTCTACCCACTTGCCGGTCCCTACCAGGTTGTCCAACGCTTCCTGATCGAGCTGCACCAAGGGGAAGTCCGACGGAGTGCAGCCGCCCGCTTCGGGAGTGAGACAATGCTTGATCAATTCACGCAACGAAGCCAGCCAAGCCTCGGCCAACTGTTGAATCGTCCTGCGCTCGTGCACATTTCGGCTGTAGCTCCAGGTAAACTGCAGTTTGCCTCCCAGCACTCCCCCGTTGATGTCCAACAGATGGGTACGCGCACCCCTGGGACTCGTCGAAGGACCACTCGACTCCGGAGCCAGACTCACCGAACTACCTTCGGGTAGAGCCAAATCCAACTGGCCCAGGTAGTTGAAGCTCACTTGCGGCCGCACGGAACCCAACGACGCCGCAAGCCCTTGATCACCGGAGAGATACCGCAAAACCCCATAGCCGATCCCTCGTTGCGGAATGTCACGCAGTTGCTCCTTGATCGACTTGAGAGCTTCGCCTGGATCCTCAGCCTCCGTCGGCAACTCCAGTCGCACCGGGAACAACGTGGTGAACCAACCGACCGTGCGTGAAACATCCACATCCTCAAACAGCTCTTCCCGGCCATGCCCTTCCAGGTCCAGCAACAGCCCACGCTCACCCGTCCACTCCGAGAAGGCCTGCACCAATGCCGTCAGCAACACATCGTTGATCTGGGTGCGATACGCCTGGGGAACCTCTTGCAGCAGGAAGCGAGTCTCCTCTTGGTTCAGCGAAACTTGCACCACCTCGCCGGAACTCACATCGTTCAATCCGTCGGGATGATCCACCGGCAATGAGACGGACTCTCCATCTGCCAATCCTTCCCACCATCCTCGTTCGCTTTCCAAAGCGTCGGATACGGCATACTCCCGCAAATGCTCCGACCAGGCCTGGAAGGACGTGGTCTTCGGCGCCAACCGGATCGCCTCTTCTCCTCGGCGAAGCTGCCCGTAGCCGCTGAACAGGTCTTCCAACAGAACTCGCCACGAGACACCGTCCACGACCAAGTGGTGAATCACGAGCAGCAATCGGTCGTTACCTGCCCCCTGCTCGAACAGGACCACCCGCAACACCGGGCCGGCCTCCAGGTTCAGACGGGCCTGCACCTCCGCCGCAGCCGCTTCCAGGGCTGCCCGCTGCTCTGCCTCCGGCGTTTCCCGAAGGTCGACCCGCGAGAATACCGCGACACCCTCCAGAACCTCCAAGCCGGCATTCTCCTGCTGCCAGCCCGATGCCTCTTGCCTGAAGCGCATTCGCAGAGCATCATGATGAACCACCAGCTGCTCCACTGCTCCCTCGAGCGCCGCCGGGTCCACGGACTCTTCCAACGCCAACAACACGGACTGATTGAAATGGTGCGGTTCGGGAAGCTGTCGTTCGAAAAAGCTCGCTTGGATCGGCGTCAGCGACACGGGACCAGATACCGCCCTCTGCTCGGCGTCGACCTTTCGCCCAACGCCTGCCACCCCGCCCAGCTCCGCGATCGTTTGATGCTGGAACATCTCGCGTGGCGTCAGCGACAGCCCCGCCTGATTGGCACGGGCCACCACTTGGATACTCAAGATGGAATCCCCGCCCAATTCAAAGAAGTTGTCGTTGATCCCCACTCGATCCAAACGCAGTACCTCTTGCCAGATACTTGCGAGTGTGGCTTCCGACTCCGTCCGCGGAGACAGGTAGTCGGTCTCGAGCCCTGGACGGGCACTGTCCGGAGCCGGTAATGCCTTACGATCTACCTTTCCGTTGGGAGTCAATGGAAGATGGTCCAGGACCACGAACGCCGAGGGAATCATGTAATCCGGGAGTCCCCTGCCAAGCCACTCCCGCAATTCGCGGGATGCTGGCGATGGTTCTACCTGTGGCACCACATAGGCGACAAGTCGCTTGTCCTCAGAGTGGACCTCACGCAGGGTGACGACTGCCTGACGTATCCCCGGATGCTTCGTGAGTGCCGATTCAATCTCACCCAACTCAATACGAAAGCCACGAAGCTGCACTTGGTCATCACAACGTCCAAGGTATTCCAGGCAACCGTCAGCGAGCCAACGTCCCACATCGCCCGTCCGGTAAAGGCGGGCATCTCCCCGGGTCGTGAATGGATCGGGAACGAAACGTTCCTCGGTGAGTTGCTCGCGTTTGAAGTACCCCCTCGCCAGACCGCCGCCCCCCACGTACAGTTCGCCCGAGACACCGATCGGAGCCAAATTGCCGTAGGCGTCCAGCACGTAAACCTGCAGGTCCGGAATGGGGCGCCCGATCGGGCTGCGAGACGGATGATCAAGATCCCGACGGGTCACCGGATAATAGGTGACGTGCACCGTCGTCTCCGTGATCCCGTACATGTTGATCATCTGCGGACACTGATCCCCATGACGATCGAACCAAGGCTTCAGAGCCTGCGGATTCAGCGCTTCGCCGCCAAAAATCACCAGCCGAAGGCTAAGATCCTGCGAAGGCTCGTCTACTGCTTGATCAGCAGCAATCAACTGATTGAATGCCGAAGGCGTCTGGTTCAGGACCGTGACACCCTCCCGGCGCAGCAACTCATGAAATGCTTCCGGCGAGCGGCTCACCAAGTAAGGAACCACGACGACCCTGCTGCCGTACGCTAACGCTGCCCATAGCTCCCACACCGAGAAGTCAAACGCGTACGAGTGAAACATGGTCCATACGTCGTCGGGCGAGAAATCGAACCAGGCCTCCGTTTCGCTGAACAGACGCACCACGTTGGCGTGCGTTACCATCACGCCCTTGGGCCGGCCCGTGGAACCGGATGTGTAGATCACATAGGCCAGATTTTCCGGAGTTGCCCGGCAGGGCGGATTGTCCTTGCTCTCTGCACCAATGGCCTTCCAATCTCGGTCCAGGCAAACCACCGTCGCATCGTGCTGAGGTAACTCACCCAGCAGCCGTTCCTGGGTCAGCACTACCTTGGATTCCGACTCTTCCAACATGAACGCCCGCCGCTCTAGCGGATACAGCAAGTCGATCGGCAGGTAGGCACCGCCTGCTTTAAGAACCCCAAGCAAAGCAACGACCATCTCCAAGGAGCGATCCATGTAGACGGCCACCAGTGAGTCGGGGCCCACCCCAAGCGTCTGCAAGTAATGCGCTATCTGGTTCGCGCGGCAATTGAGTTCCTCATACGTGAGCTGCTGATCTTCGAAGGATACCGCCACGGCGCCAGCATTCCGTGCGGATTGAGCTTCGAATAGCTGGTGAATGCAATGCTCGACCATGACAGCGCGTTCTGGATCGTTCCACTCGGCCAGGATCTGACGTCGCTCGGTCTCGGTCAAAAACGAGAGTTCCGATACGCGCCGTTCGGGATCTTCCACGATCGATTGCAGCAGGTTCTGGAAGTGCTCCGTCATCCGCTCGATCGTTGCTCGATCGAAGAGATCCGTGTTGTACTCGATGGAACCTCTCAACCCGCCTGCCGTCTCATTCATCGTCAACGTCAGATCGAACTTCGCCGTCCCGGTCTCCGCCTCCAATGCCGAAAAACTCAAACCAGCGACTTCCACGTCCGGCATCGGCGCGTTCTGCCAAGCGAACATCACCTGAAACAGCGGCGTCCGGCTCAAATTCCGCTCAGGCTGAAGATGATCCACCAACTGCTCAAACGGCAAATCCTGATGTGAGTACACCTCCAAGGCCGTTTCTCGGACACGCCCTAGGAACTCCGCGAAGCGAGGATTGTCGGACAGGTCGCCCCGCATCACCAGCGTGTTCACGAAGAACCCGATCAGGCCCTCTAACTCCGACCGATTTCGACCTGCGATGGGCGTCCCAATACACACCTGCTCCTGACCCGAGTAGCGGCTTAGCAGCGTCTGGAATGCTCCCAAAAGGGTCATAAACAGTGTGGCGTCATGGCGACGACTCACCCCCTGCAATGACTCCGTCAACTCCGCCGACAGCTCAAAGGGACAATCCGCGCCCCGGAAGCTCCGAATCGCGGGCCGCGGCCGGTCCGTCGGTAGCTCGAGTGCCGCAGGAGCATCGCCAAGCTGTTTCTGCCAATAGCCCAGCTGCTCCTGAAGGACTTCACCTTCGAGCCATTTCCGTTGCCAGACGGCATAGTCCGCATACTGGATCCGCAACTCCTGCAGGGGCGACGGGCGACCCGCGGAAAACGCCCCATACAGAGCCGCCAGTTCCTGGATAAAGACACCCATCGACCAACCGTCGGAGACGATATGGTGCATGGTCAGCAGGAACACGTGCTCCGATTCACTTACGCGCAACAGGCAGGCCCGCAACAGGGGACCCTCGGACAAATGGAAGGGACGTTGCGCCTCGGCGATCACTCGTCCCTGGATCTCCTCCTCCTGCTCTGCTTCGGCTGCTTCGCTCAACTCGACTTCCTCGAAAGGCACTTGAAGATCGTCGGCAATTCGTTGTGTCGGGCGCCCGTCCACCGTCGCAAAGGTGGTTCGCAACGCCTCGTGCCTTCGAACAATCTCGTTAAGACTTGCCCGCAAAGCCTCGACGTTCAAAGGCCCGGTAACCCGGACCGCTGTCGGAATGTTGTAGAAGGGGCTGTCGGGCTCCAAGTGATCCAGGAACCACAGCCGTTCCTGTGCGAACGAAAGCAGCAAAACTTCCGTTCGCTCCACCGGCGTCAGGGGCGGACCCGAATCAGGACGCTCCTCGTCTCCGACACGCTCGATTGCCGTCGCGAGTCTGGCCACCGTCGGCTGCTCGAACAGTTCCCGCAGCGGCACTTCCAACTGGAACGTCTTCCGCACACGAGAGACCAACTGCACGGCCAGCAACGAGTGCCCACCCAAATCGAAGAAGTTGTCGTGGATCCCGATCGGACGAACGTTCAGGACTTCTTCCCAGATCGAGACCAACTGCTGTTCCACTTCGTTTCGTGGAGCAACGTATCCCGCCTCCAACTCCGGCCGTACACCGTCCGGCGCCGGCAACGAACGGTGATCTACCTTCCCGCTCGGTGTCAATGGCAACGCGTCCAGCACTACGAAGGCGGTGGGAACCATGTAATCCGGCAGCTCTCGCTGCAGGAACTCGCGCAACTGGCTCGGCGTCGGCGATGGCTCGGCCTGCGGCACGAGGTAGGCCACCAACCGCTCTTGGCCCGATTCGTCTGCACGCACCATCGTCGCGCTGTGCCGTACGCCCGGATGACCGCTCAGAGCCGCCTCGATCTCCCCCAGTTCGATCCGGAAGCCGCGGAGCTTCACCTGGCGGTCGATCCGACCCAGGAACTCAATCCGACCGTCGTTCCGGTAGCGGGCCAGATCACCCGTCTTGTAGAGCCGGGCGCCGGGAGCGTCGCGGAACGGATCCGCCACGAACTTCTCGGCCGTCAGTTCGGGACGCTTCAAATACCCCCTGGCGAGCTGCCTTCCTCCAAGATGCAGTTCCCCCGGCACACCGATCGGTGTGGGCTGGAGACGTTCGTCCAAGATGTAGACCTGTGTGTTGTCGACGGGACGGCCGATGGCAACGGTTGGTCCTTCCTCATCCGGCCCGCACTCCCAGTAGGTCACGTCGATCGCTGTTTCTGTCGGACCATAGAGGTTGTACAGTCTGGCATCCAACTGATCGTAGAACCGTCGACAGAGTTCGGCGGGCAGGGGTTCACCCCCGCAGAAAACACGCCTCAGACTCGTGCATCGGGCGAACTCTTTCCGATCCAGCAGCGCTCGCAACATGGTGGGCACCACTTGCAGCGTGGTCACCTGCTGCGCGATCACCGAATCGATCAGCGACTGCGGGTCCTGGTGTGCATCGGGGGCCGCCATGATCAATTGCGATCCCGACATCAGCGGCGCCCAGAATTCCCAGACCGAGGCGTCGAAACTGATCGGCGTCTTCTGCAAGACGCGATCCGATTCGGTGAGCGGGAAACGTTCGAGCATCCACAGCATGTGGTTGCAGATCGCCTGGTGGGGGATCATTACGCCTTTGGGGCGCCCGGTGGAACCGGACGTGTAAATCACGTAGGCCAAATGCTCCAGGCCGGTCACTTTCTCCAACGCCTCGGTCGACCGCTGCGCGATCGTTTCTCGGTCCGCGTCCACGCGGACCACGTGCCCGGAATACTCGGGCAACGTCTCCAAGAGACGATCCTGGACCAACAATACGGGTGCTTCCGTGTCTTCCAGCATGAACTGAACCCGCTGTGGGGGTAAATGCGGATCCACGGGGACGTACGCGCCGCCCGCCTTGAGGACCCCCAACAGGCCCACCACCAACTCGAGGGACCGCTCCATATAGACACCGACCAGCACGTCGGGGCCCACCCCCAAACTGCGGAGATAGTGCGACAGCTGGTTGGACCGCTCGTCCAACTCGCGATAGGTCAGCCGGGTGTCACCGAAGAGAACGGCAGCCGTGTCCGGGTGATCCGCGGCCTGATCGGCAACGAATTCGTGGATACAGACCTCACGCGGGTGAGGCTTGTCGGTCGCGTTCCACTCGACCAACACCTGACGACGTTCCTCGTCGTGAAGCAGCGACAACTCGGAGGCCCGCCGGGCTGGATCGGCGACAATCGATCCCAGCAAACGTCGGAAGTGCCCTACCATCCGCTCGACCGTCGATCGATCGAACAAATCCGTGTTGTACTCCAGGGAGCCTCTCAGCCCGCCTGGTGTCTCGTTCATCGACAACGACAAATCGAACTTTGCCGTGCCGGTTTGCGCGTCCAAGGCCGAAAAGCTCAAACCGGCTGCTTCGACTTTCGCGACCGGAGCATTCTGGAGGGCGAACATCACCTGGAACAGCGGAGTCCGACTGGAATCACGCTCGGGCTGAAGATGATCCACCAACTGCTCGAACGGTAAATCCTGATGCGCGTACGCGCCCAACGCCGTCTCTCGAACGCGCACCAACAGCTGTTCGAACCGCGGGTTGTCAGATAGGTCCGCTTGCATCACCAACGTGTTGACAAAGAACCCGATCAGACCCTCGATCTCGGGTCGAGTCCGACCGGCGATCGGCGTCCCGACACACACCTGGTTCTGACCCGAGTAGCGGCTCAACAGCGTCTGGAACGCTCCCAACAGCGTCATGAACAGCGTGGCGTCGTGGCGGCGGGCCAAACCGTGTAACGCCCGCGTCAACTCCGCCGACAGTTCAAAGGGACAAACCGCCCCTCGGAACGTCCAAACCGCCGGGCGCGGCCGGTCCGTCGATATCTCGAGTGCAGCGGGGGCATCGCCAAGCTGCTTCTTCCAATAATCCAAATGCTCTTCGAGAACCTCGCCGGAAAGCCGTTCCCGTTGCCATACCGCATAGTCCGCATATTGGACGGGCAACGCCCCCAGCGGCGACGGGCGACGTGCCGAAAAGGCTTCGTACAGCGTCGCCAGCTCGCGGACAAAGATCCCCATCGACCAGCCGTCGGACACGATATGGTGCATGGTCAACAAGAACACGTGCTCCGAATCGCTCACTCGCAACAGGCAGACTCGAAGCAGGGGACCTTCCGACAAATTGAACGGACGTTGCGCCTCGGCGCTCGCTCGCTCCTGGATCTCCTTTTCCCGCTCCGCTTCCTCCAATTCAACCAGATCGACCACCTCGAAGGGAACTCGAAGTGCCTCGGCGATTCGTTGCACGCCGCGTCCGTCTGCCGTCGCGAACGTGGTTCGTAACGCCTCGTGTCTTCGAACAATCTCGTTCAGACTTGCTCGCAAGGCCTCGACATCCAACGGTCCTGTGACCCGGACAGCCGACGAGATGTTGTAGAAGGGGCTGTTGGGCTCCAGCTGATCCAGGAACCACAGTCGCTGCTGGGCGAACGAAAGTGGCAGATCCGCCGTTCGTTGCACAGGCTTCAAGGACGGACCAGCGTCGGGAGTGTCCTTGTCCCGGGCACGCTCGATTGCCGCAGCGAGTCCGGCCACCGTCGGCTGCTGGAACACTTCCCGCAACGGCACTTCCAGCTGGAACGTCGCCCGCACGCGCGAGATCAATTGCGTGGCCAGCAGCGAGTGGCCACCCAACTCGAAGAAGTTGTCGTGGACACCGACCCGCTGCACGCCGAGCGTCTCGCACCAGATCCAAACCAGCGCCGCTTCGGTCGCGCTCCGAGGTGGCACGTACTCCTTCTCCATCTCCGGCCGCTCGTCGCGCGGCTCGGGCAACGCCTTTCGGTCCACTTTCCCGTTGGGATTCAAGGGAAGGCGATCCAAAGCCACAAACGCCGACGGAACCATATAGTCCGGTATGCTCTTTTGTAGATGGGCGCGCAGATCGCTCGTGGTGGGTGCTTGTTCTTCCTGCGGAACGATATAGGCCACCAATCGCTTCTCGGCGGACGTGGCCCCTCGAAGTACCACCACGACGTCGGCAATGCTGGCATGCTCCCGCAGCGCCGCCTCAATCTCTGCCAACTCAATGCGGTATCCGCGAAGTTTGATCTGGTCATCCCTGCGCCCCAGGAACTCCAGATCGCCGGTGGGCAACCAGCGAACGACGTCACCCGTCCGATACAGACGGTCACCAGGCGTCGAAGAAAGCGGGTTCTCGATGAATTGTTCGGCCGTTAACTCGGGACGCTTCCAATATCCGGTCGCCAAACCGTCGCCGCCGACATAAAGCTCTCCAAGAACTCCGACCGGTACCAACTGGAGATGCGGATCCAGAACATACACCCGCGTGTTTCCAATGGGACGCCCGATCGGAACCGACGTCGCGTCGGGGCTCAGGTCTCTGGGAACACCGTAGCAGCACGTGAATGTCGTGCTTTCCGTAGGACCGTAGCCGTTGATGAGCTTGGTTTCGGTTCCCAGACGGTCCAAGGCCATCCGCACGTGGTGCACCGAAAGCGCCTCGCCTCCAGTCAACAACTGCTTGACCCCGACAAGTGCTTCGGGACGAGTTTCGATCACGCGGTTGAACAATGAGGCGGTCAACCACATCGTCGTCACGTGCCGACTCGAAACAACCCGCTCCAACTGCGCGAAGTCGAGCGGTCCCGGTGGGGCCACGACGAGTCTACCACCGTGCAAAAGCGCTCCCCAGATCTCGAACGTCGACGCATCGAAAGCCAAAGGTGCCAGCTGCAAAATGGTCTGCTGGTCATCGAGTTCGACGTAGTCCACGCCGAACAGGAGGCGGACAACCGACCGATGGCGGATCGCCGTGCCTTTCGGCTTGCCGGTCGAGCCTGACGTGTACATAACGTACACAAGGTTGTCCGCAGTGCAGGGGCTACCGGGATCTTGCGTTTCCTGGGTGGCGAGCAGTTCGGCGTCACCGTCGAGCAGAACCGCCGGAGTCTCTGTTTCGGGCAGCCGATCTTTGAAACGCTCGAGGGTCACTACCACCGTCGTACCGGCGTCCTCGAGCATGTACTTGAAGCGGTCGACCGGATACTCCGGATCCAACGGCAAGTAGGCGGCGCCGGCCTTCAAGATGCCCAACACGCCCACGATCATTTCCAGCGACCGTTCAACACAGATGCCCACCAACTGATCCGGCCGTACTCCCAGACTGATCAAATGGTGCGCCAGTTGATTGCCGCGCCTGTTGAGATCTCGATACGTGAGCCGGTCTTCTCCGAACTCGACGGCGACCGCGTCCGGCGTCCGTCGAACCTGTTCTTCGAACAATTCGTGTACGCACGTGTCGCGAGGATAGTCCGTGCTAGTGGCGTTCCACTGCTCCAGCAGTTGAGATCGCTCGGCGTCGGCCAATAGGGAGTAGTCCGATACGCGCCGTCGGGGGTCTTCTACGATCGATCGCAGCAGATTCTGGAAGTGCTCCAGCATCCGTTGGATCGTCGAGCCGTCGAACAGATCCGTGTTGTACTCCACGGAACCTTTCAGGCGGCCTTCGTTCTCGCTCATCTCGAACGTCAAGTCGAACTTCGCCGTGCCCGTCTGCGCGTCCAACGCCGAGAAGCTCAGATCGGCCGCTTCCACTGGAGCGAATTCAGCATTCTGGAAGGCGAACATCACCTGAAACAGCGGCGTCCGACTCAGGTCACGCTCGAGTTGAAGGTGATCCACCAACCGCTCGAACGGCAAATCCTGATGCGCGTATGCCTCCAATGTCGTCTCCCGGACACGCCCCAGGAACTCCTCGAAACTGGGATCGCCCGACAGGTTCCCTCGCATCACCAGCGTGTTCACGAAGAACCCAATCATTCCCTCCAGTTCCGACCGATTTCGACCTGCAATCGGTGTTCCAACGCACACCTGTTCCTGACCCGAGTAGCGGCTCAAGAGCGTCTGGAGCGCACCCAGCAGCGTCATAAACAGCGTGGCATCGTTGCGACGGGCCAGCTGATTCAACGACTGGGTCAACTCTGCTGACAATTCAAACCGACAACGCCTGCCTCGGGGGCTCTGGACTGCCGGACGTGGTCTGTCCGTAGGCAGTTCCAAAAGAGCGGGTGCATCCCGAAGCTGCGTCTGCCAGTGATCCAACTGTTGCTCGACCACCTCGTCGGACAGCCATTCCCGCTGCCACACGGCATAGTCCGCATACTGGATGGGCAACGCGGGCAGCGGCGACGGGCGGCCTGTCGAAAACGCCTGGTACAGCGCCGCCAACTCTTGAACAAACACGCCCATCGACCAGAGGTCGGAGGCAATATGGTGCATGGTCAAGACCACCACGTGCTCTCTGTCGCCGGCCCGCAACAGGCAGACACGAAGCACGGGACCTTTCGACAGGTCAAACGGGCGCTGCGCTTCGGCGAGCACCCGCGTCTTGATTTCCCCGTCCCGTTCCGCTTCCCCCATTTCGCTCAAATCGACCACCTTTAGAGGCACGGCAACCTTGTCGGCAATCCGCTGCACGGGGCGTCCGTCTACCGTCGCAAAGGTGGTTCGCAGCGACTCGTGCCGGGCCACGATCTCATCGAGGCTCCGCTGCAGGGCATCCACATCCAAAGGCCCCGTGACACGCACTGCCAAGGGGATGATGTAGAAGGGGCTGTTTGGCTCCAACTGATCCAGGAACCACAATCGCTGCTGGGCAAACGACAGCGGCAGTTCTCCGCTGCGGTCCACGCGCTCCAACGGCAATTGGGAGACTGCCGCCGTTCGTCCCTCTTGCAACTCCTCCATGAGTGCGACGAGACCGCTGATGGTCGGACTTCCAAAGAAGCCCCGCAATGCCAGCTCAAGCTGAAAGTCCTTCCGGAGCCGTGAGATCAATCGAGTTGTCAGGAGCGAATGGCCTCCCAACTCGAAGAAGTTGTCGTACACACCTACACGATCGACCTGCAACAGTTCCGCCCAAATGGCCGCCAGCCGCCGCTCCAGATCGTTCCGCGGCGCTACGTACGTGCCCTCTGATTCGTGCCGTACGCTGTCCGGATCGGGGAGCGCCCTACGATCCACTTTGCCGCTGGTGGTCATGGGCAGGGCATCCAGCGGGACAAAGGCCGCCGGGATCATGAACTCCGGAAGCCGCGATGCGAGGAGCTGTCGCAATTCCGCGGTCGTCGGCGCTGCGTCATTTTGCCCGACTACGTAGGCCACCAGTTGGAGATTCCCCGGCGCCGATTCGTGGGCGATGACGGCCGCATCGGAAAGCAGCGGACACTCGCGCAGAACCTGCTCGACCTCACCCGGTTCGATGCGAAAACCGCGGATCTTCACCTGATGATCGATCCTGCCAACGAATTCCAGGTGACCGTCCGCTCGCCAACGGACTAGGTCCCCCGTCCTGTACATCCTGGCTTCGGACGGCCCCGCAAACGGATCCGGCACGAAATGTTGTTCGGTGAGTTCCGGGCGGTTCAGATAACCGCGGGCGACGCTTTCTCCACCGATGTACAGTTCGCCATGTACCCCGATGGGAACGGGCTGAAGCGATCTGTCCAGGACGTACGTCCGCATGTTTGCCAAAGGACGGCCGATGGGCACTCGATTGGCCTGGCCATGCACCGGATGCAATTCGGCCGACGTGGCCACCACCGTCGTTTCGGTGGGCCCGTATGTGTTCAACAGCCGCACGTCGTCCCCCACGGACTCGAACCACTTCGCCACAACGTCGGCCCGTGCCGCCTCGCCGCCGATAATCATCAGCCGCACCGTGCCCGGCAGCACGTACCCGTCCGCATCCATGACCGCCGTCAATTCGTGCCAGAGACCGGTCGGCAGCGTCAGGCCCGTCAGTTCCCACTGTTCGCAGAGACTCAGGAATCGCTCGTAGGAATCCAGCATGTCGTCGCTGCGGAGAACCAGGGTGCCGCCACGCGTCAGACACGGATAGATCTCTTCGACATGGGCATCGAAGCTGACCGAGGCGAACTGGAGCACACGATCGTCCGACGAGATCTGGTATTCTGCAGCTGCCGCGTGCGTGTAGTTCACCAGCGCGCGATGTTCGATCATGACGCCCTTAGGCCGCCCCGTGGAGCCGGACGTGTAAATCACGTACGCCAGGTTTTCGCTCGTGGCTGGCCCCGCCGGATCATCCACTGGGCATGATCCAATCTGTTCCTGGTCCAAATCCAGACAGACGACGTGTTGCAGGCTTTCCGGCAAGTCACCCCGAAACTGCTGCTCGGTTATCACGACAGCGACTTGGGCGTCTTCCAGGATGAAATAAAGGCGATCAACGGGCAGCAGGATGTCGAGCGGCAGGTACGCGCCCCCGGCTTTCAGCACGCCGAGGACCGCCGCGACAAAGTCGGCGGAGCGCGGCAGCCTGACCGCCGTCAAATGGCCCGGGCCCACACCGCGACTCCACAAGTAATAGGCCAACTGGTTCGCCCGCTCGTTCAATTCGCGGTAGGTCCACTGCCTCGGACCGTCGATCAAGGCCACCGCGTCAGGTGAACGTTTGACTTGCTCCGCGAACAGTCTGTGAATGCATGCGTCCTGCGGGAAGTCCGTCTCGGTGTCATTCCGGTCGACCACCATTTGCCGCAGTTCTTCGTCCGTGGCAATGGGCAAGCAAGAAATCGGGCGATCCGGATCTGCGATCGCTTCACGCAGCAGCATAAGGAAGTGCTGCACCATGCGGTCGACGGTATCTGGATGGAACAGATCGGAGTTGAAGTGGAGCCACCCGCGGAATTCCTGATCGGTCTGGAACAGTTCCAGCGTGAGCTCAAAATACGAGGAGCGTGCTGCCGGGGCCCCGGCAAGCGGTGCAATTCTCAGCTCCGGGGTGCCCAGCGCCGGAGGCTCATTGGTTTGCAGTACGAACATCACTTGGAACAACGGGTGCCGGCTCGAGTCCCGAGGCGGCTTCACAGCTTGAACCACTTGATCGAAGGTCATCTCTTGATGGTCAAAAGCGTCCAGAGCGACCTGCTTCACGCGGTTCACGACCTCCCGGAAACCCGGTTCCCCGGACAAGTCGGACCGCAGGACGATGACATTGATGAAATAGCCGATCAGCGATTCCGTTTCCGGCTGGCTGCGGTTGGCCACCGGCGAGCCGATTGCAAAGTCGTCCTGGCCGCTATAGCGGGAGATCAGCAGCTGAAATGCCCCCAACAGGGCCATGAAGGGTGTGACGCCCTCGCGGCGACAGAACTCGGATACCGCCGCGCTCAGTTCCGGCGAAAGATCGCACGGGCGGCGGGCGCCGCGGGTCGTGCGGACCGACGGATGCGGGTAGTCGGAGGGCAGTTGCAGAGGCGGCGTGTCCGCAAGACGGTCGACCCAGAAATCTCGCAACTCGTCGAGCGTCTCCCCCTGGAGCAGTTCACGCTGCCAGACGGCGAAGTCGGCATATTGGATCGGCAATTCCGGCAGAAGATCAGGGTGCCCCGACCTGCAGGCTTCGTAAAGGGCGATCAGCTCTCGCGCCATGACGGCCGAGGACCAACCGTCGTCAACAATATGGTGCAGGGTGATTGCTACCACATGCCTGGTCTCCGCCAGGCGCAGGACGGTCATGCGAAGCAAAGGCCCGACTTGCAGGTCGATTGGCCGGCCCGTCTCCTCCAGAAGCCAACGCTCCAACTCGGATTCCCGGTCCGATTCGGGAATCCGGGTCAGATCGACAACCGGAAGTGGCCGAGGGACCGGCGGTTCAATCACCTGGACCGGCTTGCCATTCACTTCCGGAAACCGAGTCCGCAATGCTTCATGCCGCTCGACGAGATTGTTCAGCGCGCGTTCCAGGGCAGCAACGTCGAGGGGGCCCTCGACCTCGAGAGCCGAGTAGCTCGTGTAGGTAGGAAGGTCCGGCTCAAGCTGGTCGAGAAACCAGAGCGCCTCCTGGGTGTACGATGCAGGCAGTTCGCCGTCACGAGGAACCGGGACGATGGGCGGTCGCGGTCGAGCGCCTCGTCGTTGGGCGGACGCGATCTGCTCGGCCAGCCCGGCGATCGTGGGCGAGTGGAACAAATCGCGCAACCGTACCTCGACGTTAAGAACCTGAGCTGCCCGGGAGACCACGCGGGTGGCCAACAAGGAGTGTCCACCCAACTCGAAGAAGCTGTCATGCACGCCAACTTGCTCCACACCGAGTACCTCGGACCAAATAGCTGCCAGCGATTCTTCGGTCGCATTCCGAGGTGGTACGTACTGTTTCCCCAACTCAGGCCGCGTACTGCTCGGCTCCGGCAACGCTTTCCGGTCGACCTTTCCGTTGGGCGTCAACGGAAACGCATCGAGCGTCTCGAACACTGAAGGAATCATGTAGTCGGGCAGACGGCTGCCCAGCGCTTCCCGTAGCGACTCCACCGAGGCACGTTGGCCGTCCACGAACACCACGTAGGCCACCAACCGCTGCTCGCCCATGGGATCCGGACGCGCCACGACCACCGCCTGATGCACCGCCTGGTGCTCCGACAAAACCGACTCGATCTCTCCCAGTTCGATGCGATACCCTCGAACTTTCACTTGATGGTCCACGCGGCCTAAGAACTCGATCTCGCCGTTGGCAAGCCACCGTGCCTGGTCGCCTGTCTTATACAGCCGCGCGCCGGCCAGGGAATCGAAGGGGGCCGCAATGAATTTCTCGTCCGTCAGTTCCGGTCGATTCAGGTACCCCCTGGCCAGGCCGTCGCCGCCGATGTACAAATCGCCGCGGACTCCCACGGGCACCGGTTCCATCCGTTCATCCAGAATGTAGATCTGCGTGTTGCCGATGGGACGACCGATCGAGATCTTTTCGAAGTCGCGCGGAATCCGGCGAGCGGTGGACCAGATCGTCGTTTCCGTGGGGCCGTAGAGATTCCACAGCGTATCGCCCCGCTTGAGAAGTTCGCGGGCCAGTTGAGCGTCCAGGGCCTCCCCCCCCACCAGCATCTTCAGGCCGGAACGGCCGGGCCAATTTGCCTGGAGAAGCATCCGCCAGGTGGCGGGGGTCGCCTGCATCACCGTCGCCTCGCAGCGTTCCAGCTCCTGCTGGAGAAGGACTGCGTCGGACGCCGTTTCGTCGTCGGCCACCACCACCGTGGCGCCCACGAACAGGGGCAAGTGCAGTTCCAGGCCGAAAATATCGAAGGAGAAGGTGGTCACGCTCAGCAGCACGTCGCTCAGTTCCAGGCCCGGCTCCCGCTGCATCGAGCAGAGGAAGTTGACCAAGGCCCGGTGCGGAATCATGACACCCTTGGGACGACCGGTCGAACCGGACGTGAAGATCACGTAGGCCAGATGCTCCGCCCCGGTGACCTTCTCCAATCGTTGCGCGGGTTGCCGGGCAATCGTTTCCCAGTCGGCATCCTGTCGAACCACTTTGCCCGGATACTCCGGGAGTCTTTCCAGCAGGCTGTCCTGGACCAGTAGTACCGGTGCCTGGGTGTCTTCCAGCATCCACTCGATGCGTTGCTGGGGGAAACTGGGGTCCAAGGGCACGTAGGCTCCGCCCGCTTTGAGTATTCCCAATAGCCCGACCACCAGTTTCATGGACCGCTGGCTGTAGATACCCACCAGCACGTCGGGGCCTACGCCCAAGCTGCGAAGATGGTGGGCCAGTTGATTCGATTGTTCGTCGAGCTGGCGATAGGTGAGCCGGTTGTCGCCAAAGACCACGGCGATGGCGTCGGGTTGACCGGCGGCCCGCTCGGCGAAGAGTTCGTGGATGCACTCCCCGCGAGGGTAAGACTGATCGGTGGCGTTCCAATCGATCAGAATCTGGCGACGTTCTTGCTCGTTGAGTAGCGGAAGCTCCGAGACCCGCTGTGTCGGGTCGTCGGCCATCGCCTTGAGCAGTTGCCGGAAGTGCTCCGTCATCCGTTCGATTGTCGATCGATCGAAGAGGTCCGTGCTGTACTCGATGGAACCTCTCAATCCGCCTTCCGTCTCGTTCATCGTTAATGTCAGATCGAACTTGGCCGTCCCCGTCTCCGCGGCCAATGTCGAGAAGCTCAAATCGGCGACTTCCACGTCCTGCATCGGCGTATTCTGGAAGGCAAACATCACCTGAAACAGCGGCGTCCGACTCAAGTCCCGCTCCGGCTGAAGGTGATCCACCAACTGCTCGAACGGCAAGTCCTGCTGCGCGTACGCATCCAGCGTCGTCTGGCGGACACGCCCCAGGAACTCTTCGAAGCGGGGATTGCCCGACAGATCCCCGCGCAGCACCAGCGTGTTCACGAAGAACCCAATCAGTCCCTCGAGTTGCGAGCGATTCCGGCCCGCAATCGGCGTCCCCACACACACCTGTTCCTGACCCGAGTAACGACTCAACAGCGTCTGGAACGCCGCCAACAGCGTCATGAACAGCGTCGCGCCCTGCCGACGGCTCAACGCCTGCAACGACTCGGTCAACTCCGCCGACAACTCAAACAGATGACGGCTTCCCCGCGGGCTCTGAACCGCCCCGCGCGGCCGGTCCGTCGGCAACTGCAACACCGTCGGGGCATCGCCCAGCTCTCTCTGCCAATAATCCAACTGTTCCTCGAGCACCGCGCCGGAGAGCCATTCCCGTTGCCAGGCCGCATAGTCCGCATACTGGACCGACAACTCCTCCAACGGCGACGGCTGACCCGCGGAAAACGCCTGGTACAACGCCGCCAGCTCGCGGATGAACACCCCCATCGACCAGCCGTCGGAAACGATATGGTGCATGGTCAACAGGAACACGTGCTCGGTAGCGCTTGCCCGCAACAGGCAGACCCGAAGCAGAGAACCTGCCGACAGATCAAAGGGACGCTGCGCCTCGGCGACCGCCCGGCTGCGGATCTCCTCCTCCCGCTCCGCTTCCGGTACTGCGTTCAAATCCACTACCTCGAAAGGCACAAGAAGCGACTCGGCGATCCGCTGCACAGGGCGCCCGTCCACCGTCGCAAACGTGGTCCGCAACGCCTCGTGCCTGCTCACGATCTCGTTCAGGCTGGCCCGCAACGCCGCCACATCCAACGGTCCGGTGACCCGGACCGCAGCCGGCATGTTGTAGAAGGGGCTGCCCGGCTCCAGCTGGTCCAGGAACCACAACCGCTCCTGAGCGAAGGAAAGCGGCAGATCTTCGGTCCGCTCCACAGGCTTCAGCGGCGGGACCGAATCCGCGCGTCCCTCGTCTCGGGCGCGATCGATGACCGTGGCCAGTCTGGCTACCGTCGGCTGCTCGAACAACTCGCGCAGGGGGACTTCCGCGTCGAACGCGTCGCGGAGGCGTGAGATCACCTGGACGGCCAGCAGCGAGTGGCCGCCCAGATGGAAGAAATTGTCGTGAACGCCCACGCGTTCGGCATGCAGCACCTCCGACCAGATCTCAGTAACCAACTCCTCGGTCGGCGTTCGCGGAGCCACGTAGGCCTGGTCCCACATCGACCGGCCGCTGTCCGGGTCCGGCAAGGCCCGCGTGTCAAGCTTGCCGTTGGGCGTCAACGGCAGTTCGCGCAGCGGCACGAACACCGCTGGAACCATCGATTCGTGCAGCCTCGCGCCGAGGAATGCTCGCAGACCCTCGACCTTCGGCTCGTCGTCCCCCGCCGCCACCACGTAGGCCACCAACCGCTTCTCGCCCGATCGATCTTCGCGCGCCACCACCGCCGCTTGGGCGATCTGTGGATGGCTCGCCAAGAAGGCCGCCACCTCTTGAGGTTCGACGCGAAAACCGCGAATCTTCACCTGGTCGTCGATACGCCCCAGAATCTCCACGTTGCCGTCGGGCAAATAGCGACCGAGGTCGCCCGTCCGGTAGACTCGATCTTCCTCGCGACCGGAGAAGGGATTGGAAAGGAACCGTTCGTCCGTCAAGGCTGCATCGCCCAAGTACCCCCGGGACAGGTAGGGCGTACGGACATGGATCTCCCCGACTTCGCCAACGCCGCAAAGTGTCCTGGACGCATTGACCAGCAGGAGTTGCACGTCGTCGATGCCCCGGCCGATCGGGACGCGGGGCGCGCCGCTTGCCGGATGCTGCCCCCGCACCTCATAACAGCTGATCGCCTGGGGGGTCTCCGTCGCACCGTAGAAGTTCACCACCGTGGCCGACGGCGCTACGCGGCGGAAACGCGATACGGCGTCATTCCTCAGGACATCGCCGCCGAAAAACACGTAACGGAGCGATTCGATGCGCGATGACGCGCCTTCCGCTTGCGACGCGGACGGTGCCAACAATTGACCGTGGGCGGGCGTCAGATGCGCCACGCTGATTTCGAGGCGTCTCATCCAGTCGACCAGCGGCGCCGGTGACAGGTCATCCGAGTCGGGGATGCAGATCGTGGCACCGGACCACAGCGGCGCGAACACGTCGCGCAGCAGAGGGTCGTGCCCCAGTCCGGAGAGCATACTGAACCGATCGGTGGCGCGAATGCCAAAGCAATCGCAGTACCACGGGAAGAAGTGGGACAGCGGGCGATGGGTCCCCTGAATGGCCTTCGGCTTGCCGGTCGTTCCGGAAGTAAATGCCAGGTAGGCCAGATCGTCCGCCGCGACCGTCACGCCCGGAGCATCCCCGAAGCCGGCGCTCAGCGGATCGGCATCGTCCACGTCCGGCGCGTCGGACAGTTCCAGACAAGGGACGCCCAAGGACGCGTCGAGGAACTCGCGCAGCACGTCGGGCGGCGGCCCCGCGGCCCGAAGCAGAATCCCCGCGCGCGGCGCAGCGATCCGGGCGCAGTCGATCAGCCTGGCGGCCGGATAGTTCGCGTCCAGGACGGCAAAGGCGGCACCCGCTTTGAGCGTTCCCAGCAGCGCACAGACCAGCGACGGACGGCGGGCCCCGTAGACGGTCACCACATCCCCGGGCCGCACGCCGTCGGCAATCAGCCGGTTGGCCAGCCGGTTGCTCCATCGGTCCAAGTGCCGGTAGGTGAGGGACTGTTCGCCAAATCGGATAGCGACTTGGTCCGGAGCCCGGCGGGCATGTTCCGAAAAGCGATCCTGAACGGCACCGTGCCAGGCCGTCTGTTGCGCCTCGGCGGGATCCGGCAATCGCTCCTTGCCTACCGGCGTGATAAGCGAAAAGCCAAACACGTTCCGATCGGGATCCTCGACGACTTCGGCCAGCAATTGGTGGAACTGCTCGAGCACTTCCCGCATCCGTTCTTTCCGGAACAGGTCGACGTTGTAGACCAATCGCAGGTTCATTCCTTGACGAACCGGTTCGGCGTACAGAGTCAGGTCGAACAGGGCGGGCGGCACCAGATCCGGCAGGGGTTCCAACACCAAGTCGGGCAGCCTGAGCCGCTGACTGCCTACATCGACCATATTGAAGAAGACCTGGAAGAGCGGAGTGCGACTCAAGTCCCGATTCGGTTGCAGACTTTCCACCAGCCTCTCGAACGGGAGGTCCTGACTTGCGAACGCTTCCACCGCAACACGGCGCACGCGGGACAGCAGTTCCCGATAAGTGGGATTGCCCGAAAGGCTTGTTCGCAAGACCAATGTGTTCAAGAAGCAACCGATCAAACCCTCCACTTCCTTCCGGTTGCGCCCTTTGATCGGCGTGCCTACCACGACATCCTGCTCGCCCGTGTAGCGGCTCAACAAAGTCTTAAACACGGCGAGCAACGACATGAACGGAGTCACGCCTTCCCGCGCATTCAGCGCTTTCAGTTTTTCCCAAAGCGGCTGCGGAAGAAGCAACTCGCATGCCTCGCCCCGATGCGTTTGCACCGCCGGACGAGGCTGGTCGGTGGGAAGCTCTAACACCGGCAAGGCGTCAAGCTGTTTGATCCAGTACTGCAGCTGTTCCGTCGAACGCTTCCCCTGCAACCATTTCCGTTGCCAGTCCGCGAAGTCGACGTACTGAATGGGCAGTTCCGGCAAAGGGGAAGGCTGCCCGCGGCGGAACGCCTCGTATAAGACGCCCAACTCGCGAGTCAGCAGCGCGAGCGACCAGCCATCGGCAACGATGTGGTGAATCGCAAACAGAATGACATGTTCTCGCTCGCCGAGTCGTAACAACTTTGCGCGCACCAACGGACCGGCCGTCAGGTTAAAAGGGGCGAGTGTGTTTTCGGCAGCCAAACGTCGTATTTCGGATTCCCGCTCCGCGGCCGATAGCAGGCTCAGATTCACCAGGGGGAGCTGAAGCGTCGAGTGAGCCGTAATCCTCTGGACAGGCTGTCCGTCTTCTTCGGAAAACGTCGTCCGCAACGTCTCGTGGCGACGCACAATCTCGTCGAAACTCCGTTCGACGGCTGGCAGATCCAGTTGGCCCGTCAGCCGGAGAGCCGCGGACAGATTGAACGCAGGATTGCCTGGATTCAACTGGTCCAACAGCCACAGGCGCTGCTGGGCAAACGAGAGCGGAAATGACCGCGACCGTTCGACCTTCTTTTCGAGGAGTTCTTTCAGGAAACGTCTGCGCAAGTTCGGAGTGCGCTGCATGGCAAGATCTGAGGGATTATGCATGGAAGAATGCGCAAGATCTGAGGGATTATGCATGGAACAACTCGCTACTGTGGTGACTCTTCTGCAACAGTGACTCCACCTCCTCATCGCTCAGCTCATCGAGTCGCGACAGCAATCGCCCCGCTTCGGCGTCCCGCGACAGTCGTGGAATCACGTCGGCTGTTGCCCGTCCGCTTTCGATGCCATCCTGTGTCGATGCCAACCCCGTCGACGGCGACAATCGTCCGTCCGCTTCGGAGAACTGCTTCTGCAAATGGTCCGCCAAGTCGTTGATGGTCTGGGCCTGAAAGAGTGCGTGGGCGTCGATCGGCTTTCCCAGCAGCTCCTGCAACCTATTCAAGAGTATCGTGGCCTTGAGCGAATCGCCGCCGAGTTCGAAGAAGTTATCGTAGACGCCGACACGATCGAGTCGCATGATCTCGGACCATGACTGGGCGATCTGTTCCTCCAACGGTGACCGCGGCGCGACATACGGCGTCGTCAGATTCGGCCGCGGTCGAATATCCTCCTGTCCGATCGAGTCATCCGTGGCGATTCCCAAGGAGGCGGCAGCTTCGTATTCGCCACTCGACATGGTGTCGGAGACGCTCCGCATTGCGTCGCCGGATGCCGTGGCGACAAAAGGGTTGCGATCGATTGCCCAGAGACGCTGTCGCTGCCAGGGATAGTGAGGCAGACCGGCACACAGGAGGCCGCGGGGGACGATGTGCCTCCAGGCCAAACTCGCCCCGGCCGCGTAGATTGCACCCAGGACTGCCCCGAGGCCCTCATTCGTGTCGCCGGGCGGCGTGAGGGCCGGTCGGGCAGCCCAGCTCGCCCTGCATTCCGAGGCGGCTGCGGCCATCTGCGGTGTCAGGCAGGCCGGGCCGATCTCCAGGCAGAAGTCGACTTGCCGCTTGTGCAAAGCCGCGATGGCGGCCGAGAGGTCGCCGGCAGACGGCGCACAAGCGCCCGTAGAAACGAAAGGTCGTGACGCAGTGCGCGAGGCAAGACAGTCCAACGGTTTGAATGAATCGCCGTTGGCATTTGCCGCCTCGCGGAACGCTTCGCTGGCGGTGAGCACGCCAGCGGCACACGCTCCCATGATTTCACCAGCGCCATGGCCAAGGACTACTGCGGGCGTGAGGCCCCCTCTGCCAAACCAGGACGTCAAGATCCATTGCCGAGCCAACATCGCCGGCAGGATACCGTCGCACTCGCCCCGAGGATCACTAAACACGGTTGACAACGGCCGCCCTGTCTCGTGGCCGAACAATTCATCAATCTCATTCACCGCTTCCGGCAAGCTCGCTGCCAATTGGGCAACGAGTTGTACATAGGGTGCCCAGATCCCCGGATTGCCAGCGTAAGCGAAGGCAATGCGAGGTTCGCGACCGATGGGCTTTCGCCCCGCGAACACGCGCTCACGCGGCTCTCCGGCAAGGAAGGCGGTCAAATGATCGATGGCTTCTCGAGGCGACGCCGCCAAAAGAGCGAGTCGACAGTCGTGATGTTCGCGGCGCACCGCAGCCGTGTAACACACGTCGGACCACCGAGGGGGTGAGTCGCCGAGAAACGCGACGTATCTTTGAGCCAGATCCCGCAGAGCGTCCTCCGTGCGCGCCGAAAGCAGCAACAGCCCGATACCATCCCCTTCGCTTTCGACCGCGGCACTCGGCGGCGCTGGTGCAGGGGCCTCTTCCAGAACAACGTGGGCGTTGGTTCCGCCAAGGCCAAAAGCGCTCACGCCTGCCACACGCGGCCCCGCGCCGCTGGGCCACTGGCTCCTCGATCTCTGGACGGACAACGGCAACGCGTTGAAAGGGATATCGGGGTTGGGCGTGTGGAAGTGGAGCGTGGCCGGCAACTGGTCATGCTCCAGCGCCAAAACGACTTTGATCAGACTGGCCATGCCCGATGCGGATTCCAGATGGCCGACGTTCGTCTTGACCGACCCAATCGCACAGGGGCAGCCGGGCGCACGATTGTCTTTTAGAACGCTGCCCAACGCCATCGCCTCGATGGCGTCGCCCATCCGCGTACCGCTGCCCTGCGTTTCCACATACCGAACTTGTCCCGGTGATATCCCGGCCCGCGAATAGGCTTGCCGCAATGCCTCTTCCTGTGCCAGCCGGCTGGGAGCGGTAAGGCCGCTGCCTCGGCCGTTCTGAGTAACTGCCGAGCCCCTAATCAACGCTCGGACCGGATCTCCGTTTTTCGAGGCATCGGAAAGTCGCTTGAGTACGACGATGCCGGCACCCTCACCGCGCACGTAGCCGGAGGCCGCCGCATCGAAAGCTCGGACTTTCCTGTCCGAAGTCAGGAGACCAGACTTGGCAAGACTGATCATCGGCACGGGGGAGAGCACCAAATTGACGCCAGCCACCAGGGCCGCTTCGCAGTCGCCGGAACGGAGACTCTGACAAGCAACATGCAGCGCCACCAGGGAAGCGGAGCATGCGCTGTCCATGACGAGACTGGGGCCCGTTAGGTCAAAGGCGAACGAGATTCGGTTTGCCGCAATGCACGGTGTTAGTCCGGCGGTCGCGTAGGCATCCGACTGGGACGCCTCGCGCACCAGCAGCGTGCCATAATCGCTGTTCCCCAACGCGACAAATACTCCCACACGCGCCCGCTTCAAATCGGCCGGTGGCAGCCCGGCATCTTCCAAAGCCTCCCAGGACAATTCCAGCAAGAGGCGATGCTGGGGATCGATCAGCGCCGCTTCCCGCTCCGAGATGCCGAAGAAGTGATTGTCGAATTCGTCTATCCGTTCAAGAAATCCACCCCATCGGGTATGCATCTTGCCGGGAACTGTCGGGTCCGCATCGTAGAAAGCGTCCACATCCCAGCGGTCCGGTGGCACCTCCCCAATGGCGTCGACACCATCGACTAACAGGCGCCAGTAAGCCTCCGGGTCGTTGGCGCCGCCGGGGAATCGGCACGCCATTCCGATCACTGCGATCGGCTCGATTTGTTTCTGCTCGAGGGAGTCCAGTCGCGTCTGGGTCTCCTTTAGCGCGTATACGGCCCGCTGCAACGGAGTCATCTTCTCAAGACGTTCTGTAAAATTCCCCATTACTCGGATCCCTTTGCATCACAGAAAGCGATTGAACAATCATCTTGGGCACCTCATTCGTACCGCAGCGCATCGATCGGATTCAGCCGTGAGGCTTTCCAGGCCGGGTAGAAACCGAAGGTGATGCCCACGGTCACCGAAACGAGGACGGCGATGGCCGCGGCGCCGGGGGACGTCTGGGTGGGCCAGCCCATCATGGCGCCGACGAAGATCGAACCGCCGCGTCCCACGAGGATGCCGATGAAACCGCCCAGCAGGCAGAGCACCACGGCTTCGACCAGGAATTGCCGCAGGATGTCCCGCGCATCGGCCCCCACCGCCATCCGCAGGCCGATTTCCCGCGTTCGCTCGGTCACGGACACGAGCATGATGTTCATGATCCCGACGCCGCCGACAATCAGCGATACGGCAGCAATCGACACAATCAACCCGGAGAGCATCCGGATCGTCCGCTTCAGGGCGTTGGAAACCTCGGCCATGTCGTAAATATTGAAATCAGCTCGGCTCTCCTCCAGACGATGCCGATCCCGGAGCAAGTGCGTGATCTGCGCGGTGGCGGCAGGAATCGCCTCGGTAGAGCGCGCCTTGACCATGATCTGTCGAATGCTTTCCGTGCGGATCCAGGGCCTCGTGCCGGGCAACCGTTCGGCCAGCGACGGTCCCGGCGGGGAATGGCCTGATCCCCGCAACCGCACGGAGACGGTGCCCCCGGCGGCGCCGCTCAGCCGGTACTGTACGGTGGTCCACGGCGCAAAGAGGATGTCGTCTTGATCGGTCCCCAGCAGGTTCGCACCCTTCTCGCTCAGCACGCCGATCACCGTGAAGGGGACGTTCTTGACGCGGATCTCCTCGCCGATGGGATGGCGGTCGCCGAACAATTCGCGCACCACGGTCTTGCCGAGCACGCAGACTTTGCTGCCGCTGAGCACTTCGCGGTCGGTGAACGGGCGCCCCAGATCCAGCTCCGTCCAGTTCCGGATTCTCAAGTAGGCCGCTGTGCTGCCCGTCATGTAGTTGGGAGTCCAGCTGCGGTTGCCGTACACGATCTGTCCGCGGGCCGTGACGATCGGCGCCGTGCAGACCACCGCCGGGCACTCGCGTTCGATGGCCGTCACGTCTTCGGGCGTGAGCGTATCGACCCGCTCGCCGAAACCCGCTGCCCCCTGTGACGTCCCGGGACTGACGATCAGGGTGTTCGCGCCCATGTTGGTGACGGTCACCTGGATGGCCTCGGAGGCGCCTTGGCTCATCTCCATCATCGTGATCACGGCCGCCACGCCGATGATCACTCCCAACATCGTCAGCAGCGTTCGCATGACGTTCCGCCGTAAGGCCTGCAAGGCAATGCGCACGGCGCCGGCGGCCACGCGGAGATCGTTGCGGGCGCGCCGCAAGGGGCGGGCCGCAGTCCGGCTCTCAGCGGCCGTGGCCGGGCCCGTCTGGGCGGCTTCGCCGGTGCGGACATCCCCCACAATTCGGCCATCGACCAATCGAACCACGCGATCCGCGTACCGGGCCACTTCGGCATCGTGCGTCACCAGCAGGACGCTGATCCCCTGCTCGGTGTTCAAGCGGCGGAACAGTTCCAGGATTTCCTTGCCGGTGCGCGAGTCGAGGTTCCCTGTCGGCTCATCGGCCAAGAGCATCCGCGGCTGGTTGATCAGCGCCCGAGAGATGGCCACCCGCTGCTGTTCTCCGCCGGACAGTCGGGACGGAGTGTGGTCCAGCCGCGACTCGAGCCCCACCATCGCCAGCAATTCCCGGCTGCGCTGCACGACGCGGCGCAGCGGCCGGCTGTCCGCCGCATAAGCGGCGGGCATGCGGACGTTGTCCAGCGCCGTGGCCCGGGGGAGGAGGTTGAAACTCTGAAACACAAAACCGATGCGGCTGCCGCGGAGCTGCGCCAGTTGCATGCGGGAAAGCCGCGTCACGTCGAGTTCGTCAAAGCGATACGAGCCCGCGGTAGGCCGGTCGAGGCACCCCAGCAGATTCATCAGTGTCGTTTTTCCGGAGCCGGAGGCGCCCATTAGGGCCACGAATTCTCCCGGCTCGATCGCCAACGAGACGTTCTTCAGCACGGGCAAGTCCACGTCGCCAATGCGATAGGTCTTGTCGATGTTCTTCAGTTCGATCAACGGCATGGAAGCTCAACCCCGGCTGGATGTTCTTGTGTGCCCGCGTCCCGCATTTGCTACTTCTTGGGATTCGTGATTTGATCGATGAAGCTGGACACGAAATCCGGCTTGGCCTTTCGTACGACATTGACCACCACGGCGGCGTTGGCCGCCAGATCCCCACCGGTGATTTCGGTCATGATGCCGTCCGCGAGACCGGTCTGCAGGACGACGGGGCGCACCAAGCCGTCCTCGGCGAGCACCCAGACCGTCGGCGCGTTGACCTCGACGCGAGGTTCTGCGTCTTCCTCTAGTTGGATGTCATCGTCATGTTTCCGCGCCTTCTCGTCGGGGGTCGCGGGACTGATCAAGCTGATCCTGATGTTGCAGCGCGGTCAGATCCCGCCGCACCTGCACTTGCGGAAGCCGAACCCGCTGTTGCCGATCGAAGATTCGCCGATCGTGATCCCCACCAAACTGCGTCCCTTCGAGAGCAATAACGGTCCCCGACGGGCGGGCGTCAGCTCGTTCGGCTTCGGCGGCACCAATGCGCACGTGATTGTGGAGGAAGCGCCGCACCGCACCGAGGACGCCGCCGCGTCCACGGGTCAAGCGGACCGGCCACGGCACCTGTGGACGATGTCGGCCAGATCGGGGCAGGCTCTGGATCAACTCATCGGCCGCTACGCGGACTGCTTGCGGGAACAGCCGGACGAGTCACTGGCGGACCTGGCTTTCACGGCCAACGCCGGACGGATGCATTTCACGCATCGCGCTGCCGTCGTCGCCGATTCGGTCGCCGCGGCGCGGGAGAAATTGCTGGGGCTGACCGCGGAGCCGCTGCCCGCCGGCGCGCGGCGTGGCGTGGTCGAGCACGACCGCGAACCGCGAGTTGCGTTCTTGTTTACGGGCCAGGGCACTCAATACGCGGGCATGGGGCGGGCCTTGTACGAGACCCAGCCCACGTTCCGCCGAGCGCTGGACCGCTGCGCCGACTGTCTGGATCGCATGTTGGATCGGCCGCTGCACGAGCTGTTGGACCCGC
>Ga0351849_10087_pt1 | contig 32727 bp, 28 predicted proteins | sample TotcelHFGM3001N3_FD_206792 | JGI IMG/M metagenome (GOLD analysis project Ga0351849, IMG submission 206792) | Enriched cells from coal bed in the Powder River Basin, Montana, United States - Total cells FGM rep1 HSBNCT.FGM.300.1.N3 ... | reverse complement strand
TTTGTAGCAAAATAACCATGGCCGGACGTGCTTACCGGTTACAGGATGGCGGGTGAGAGCTCCGCGGCCATAATCCACCTGACCTTCAGCTCCTGGTATTGTTGGAATTACTGCAAACACTTCGGGCGCTTTTTGCCGAATCTTGCGAGCGAATCGTTTCACCGAATCATAGCCGGCAGTGAAATTAGCCTCTGTTTTAAGATCGTACCAAACATAGTAGGCATCCATGCCGCGAGAAAGGCGCTCTTCGATAAATGCACGATACGGCTCACACAGAGATTGCGATAACGCTTTGTCGACTGGTTTGGTGGTTTGACCCGGCGGGCACCCCGAAAAAGAAATTGCCGGTTTTGACGAAAAGCCGGTGGGCACCTTGACTGCTAAATTGCCGGTTTTGGCTGGCCGTCCACGCTTGATCTCAAAACCGTGCGCTCTGACATACGCGCTAACCGTATCCCGGTGAATCCCCAGTCTTTTTGAGATCTTATCAATGCTTTCGCCGGCTGTAAAAAGAGCTACGATCTGTTCTTGTTGCATATTTGATTTCCTGTTCATCCGGTCTCCCCTTTTAAAGTGAGACCAGTTCAGGTCATCAAAATTGCCTAATTTCAAGTGCCCATAAATTGCCTAATTTGGGTGCCCGTCAACACGACGATATTGATTCCGCTTTAAATATCGCCAATACCCCGTCGCGTGTCGCTCTACTGTCACATCCAAGAACACGAGAGATTTTTCGAAAACTCAATGAGACCTTTCGCTTCACACCTAACCCGCTTATTTTTCAAAGAAACTTAATGGGAGATCCAAACGATCCCCTCATATTGGAGCAACTCACAGCAGCGAAAGATCCCGAGGAATTGATTGCTCGCGCAAAACTTTTCGAATTAAAACTCCGCAAGACTTTCGATGGCAAGTTCCGAGTTGACACTCCGGAAAGATTCTTTGCGCTTTTGAAATTTATGGACGACCAAGCACTCCAAGACAGACTCCTAAAACCAAAGACCATCGAAACCTATCGTTTCCTATCTGAGGAGTACGGAATTTCAATAGATATATTCGACCGCATCGAACGAAACAGCCTCCTCAATATCGCCGAAGACGATGCACTTCTGAAATTCATAAGGGAAGAAACGGGAAAGCTGCTCACAGGAAATAATATCCATAGTGGGAGTAATAGTTTGCAAATACGTTCAATAGACGACGTGAGCAATCTAGCAGCTATCGTAGCTCGCGAAGATGCCGTTGCCGTCCTGTCTGTTATAGTAGCTTGCCAAAATGAAATAATTCCAGATTATTTTGCACTACCCAGATCCCCCAACATCGGCGCATCACTTCCATCCATCGAATATATCCGCAAAAATTTTCCGCAAATCAAAATACAGTTATACAAGGTTCACTTGTTACTGGACCAAGAAATAGCCCATCTCCTAACTTCAGAATCCGCGAAAATAGTCTATGAACAACTCACAGCACTGCTTCCGCACACATACATCAGCCTAGACGAGTTTTTATCAATCCTCAAAAATCCGCATGCCAAAACATTGCTAACCGACAGAGAATTCATCGGCGCTTTTCGCGAAATAGCGCGCTTATGTGGTTCGACCTATAAAATCAACCTCCTCTCGTTTTTGCTTCAAATCGGAACTGAAAAAAGAAATCGCATCCTATCGACCGAAGGCAGGGAAATGATAGCATGGCTTAAAACTGCAGGGGTCTCGCTCAACAACGGCAGCGATCTGGAAAATTTCTCGGCCCTACTCGAGCAAGACTCGTTTACCTCTCTTAAGCTGCTAGACGATGCCGGACTTCTCAAAAAACTTTTCGATCTTACCTATTTATTGATTGGTTACTCATCGCTTTACGCTCTCAGGTTTAATACCACAGGTGAAGCGCTAACAGATCCTAAAGTACGCGAAGATCTCAAGACCCTCGCCGCTAGCAATATATTTAGCAAAGTCAATATCAGAGAGCTCCCAAGTCTTATTTCTCTTGTGCGCATCCCTGGCGCGATGGAATCGCTGACAAATATCAGAACGGCACTCGGCGCACCTATTAACAATCCCACCTCTCAAGATTTACAAGGCATCCAACTTTCTTTGCATAACAAAACCTTCGTTGAAACGATTCTCAATCCAAAATTCGTGGAATTTTGTGTTCAAATACGACAGAGGTTTTTTGCTGGCAACCAGATTTCACTCAAGTCCCTCGAGATGCTCGTTGAAATATTCCCGGATGCATCGATCTTGCTCGGCAAAGGTTGCGCGCGCATCATCGACATGCTTCATAAAGATTTTCATTTTAGCACCATCACCGATGACATGATTCCACCCCTTATCGGGCTGGCAAAATCTCTCGATCTCGATGCAATCGATAGCCTAAGAACTGAACTTGGCCAACATTTAGTAGCCCACGATATTTTTCTACTCGACATCGTTGCCCGAACACCCGATCTACGTGCGCTCCTGCTAGATCGTCAGAGGTTGCTAGCAGATGCCGAAGAGATCTATGCATCATCATCTTTACAACGAGCAAACCTCGATGTTGTCATCCCAGATTACACTGAGCGGCCGCCGCTATTAGATCTCGACTCTCTGGCACTCATGCGACTCGTGATACTCAAACGCGCCTTGGCTGATCAGACTGTTCTAACGGAAATTGGCCGCGTTGTTGCGCGCGACATTTCCGACACTTCGACCGAATATGGCGGACAAATCCTTTGGAGGGATACCGGCGCATATTTCAACTCCGTTCGTTCCACGTCCATAGACAACGGCTCTTATGGCAACACGATCAATAAGTTTCTCAACGGTGGATTGATGAGCTTTCATCTTCATGCGCTCAGCTCAAATGAGAGTGCCTTCGCCGGCCCAAGCGGCGACCCACTCAACCCGCAGCACGGCGGAGACTGGGGATTTGTTAGAACAAGCCGAATCACTGACGTCGTTATTACTACGACCGGATATTCCGATATCGAACAAACTTCGCTCCAGATCAATGTAGATATGTACTATATAGACACCGAGGGCCGCTATCACGTCATCGACTTGGGACTCTATCGCGTTCCAGTCCCTACCAAATAAAATTTCTCATCACAGCAGTCAACCAGTCCAGCGAATAACTCAACTCATTGACTTTGGGCTGAAGTGATCTGTAGCGATTTGATACAGCGAAAATTATACATATCAAGGCGTTACACACTTTACTCCGTCCCTTTTTACTGCGGGACCGGAGAGAGAGAAATAAATTTTCCAAGCGTGACGTCGAGAAGGCCTCTGTCTTCGATGCGCAGCTTTGGAACCACCGAAAGCGCCAGAAAAGACAGGGTAAGAAATGGATCGTCTATGGCTGGACCGAGCTTGGCAATCTTTTTATTGAGGACTTCATATTCGTGCGCTACCCTTTCGGCATTATGGGGTGACATGAGCCCAGCCACAGGCAGAGGCAACATGCCCAAAATTTTACCGCGATTTACCGCCACGAATCCACCCCCACATTTTTTCAAGGCATTCGCCGCAACAAGCATGTCCTCGTCGTTTGCTCCCACGATTATCAGGTTATGGGCATCATGACATACAGTGGATGCTATCGCGCCCCCTTTAAGCCCAAAGCCCTTCACAAAACCAAGACCTATGCGACCTGTACGATGATGCCTCTCTATCACGGCAATTTTCAGCACATCTTTTTTGACATCCGCAACGGCAAGACCATCTTCGCATTTAACATTCACCTCGGTGCTTTCGGTTATTATCTGATTTTTCACTATCTCTATGGCCACGGCCTTTTGCGACACCGCCTTTATGCGAAAAGACGCCGGGGATATTTTCTTTACCCGGACGCTGTTTGACGTCTTGGGTGCATGCGATGACTTGCAGGCGACTGTCAGTTTTCCGTTCTTTGCAACCAGCTTGCCTTCCTTGAAAACCATCCGTGCATAAAAGTTTTTGAGGTCGTCAAATATCACAAGATCGGCGGCGTATCCCACTGCAACCGCTCCTATCCTTCTTTTGAGTCTGAAATAATACGGCGCATTGTTAGTCGCCATCTGGAGCGCGGTTATCGAAGGAATGCCGCATTTAACAGCTATGCGCAGGATGTCATCCATATGGCCTTTATGGATAAGATCGTGCGCACTGCGATCGTCTGAACAGAAAAAACAGCGATGCGAATTCGAAGGCGTGACGATCTTTGCAAGTTCCAAAAGATTTTTTTCAGTGGTGCCCTCGCGAAGCATGAGGTGAAGCCCCTTGATGAGTTTTTCTCTGGCTTCACAGGCGCACGTGCTCTCATGATCGGAATGTATGCCGGCTGCAATGTAGGCATTTAGATTCTTTCCGGTAACACCCGGAGCGTGGCCATCCACGCGCATGCCCGGCATCAAGCGTATTTTTTTTAACAGTTCACCAGAGCCTGCGATAACACCCGGAAAGTTCATGACCTCGCCAATGCCTATGACGTTTGGCAGCCGGAGGAGTTTTTTGAGGTCCCGGCTAGCCAACTTTCCGGCTGCACTTTCAAACCTCGAGGCAGGAACGCAGGAAGGCAGGACGATATAAATATCAAGCGGCAGTCCCCGACTCGCTTTTATCATCCAGCGTATTCCGGCAGCCCCCATTACATTGGCTATTTCGTGGGGATCGGCTATGATAGCCGTCGTGCCACGCGGAACCACCGCTCGGGCAAATTCAGACGGGGTAAGCAGCGTACTTTCTATGTGCAAATGGCTATCGACCAGACCTGAGGATACGTAACCGCCGGCTGCATCGATGGTTTTTCGAGCCCTGTAGTCGCCAAAGCCAACTATCACTCCGTCTGCCACCGCAATGTCCGTCTCTATTATTTCATCGGCCAACACAGATACCACGCGACCATTTTTGATAAGCAGATCGGCCGGCTTTCTCCCAGCGGCAACATCTATCCTGTGCCTTACCTGCAAGAGTGACATTGTGCACCTTTATTTTAAAACTGATATCGGAAGGCTGGACCGGCAAAGAACGCTACGGCTGTCTCGCCCCTTGCCAAAACGTGAAGCGAGATTTCAAAACCTACCGAAAATTTTTCATCCCATTGCCACCAGACGCCGCCGCCGGGAATTGCTATATCCGCGGCGACATGAGCGCCATCGATGAGCGCAATTCCTATTCCGGCTTGCACATAGGCCGACCACCTTGGATGTCGGTCGAAATCGAAGACGTATCTTGCTTGAGGAACAAAACTTAAAATGGTGTTTGGAGAAGGATCACTCTTAAAATCGGTGGCTAGATTTATATGAAGACCGCCGGAAAGGTTTTCGAAAAAGAAATATTCGCCCTCAGCGCCTATTCCCATCATGGCATCTATCGATTTGTTTCCGGCATATATGCCCGGGCCTACTATCCCTGCGCGGAAGGCGCCCTCTCTCGGATATTTTCGAAAGGCCGGAGCTACCTTAACATCCATCTTCATCTTCACTTCATCTATGCTCTTCGTGGTGCTTGGCTTTTCAACAACTGCTGATTCATCGATCTCCTCGATGCTTGAAGTTTTGTTTTTTTCCGGGCGGACCTTCTTTTCTTTTTTGGCAAACGTGGCCGGTTGGGACTGCAGGGCCTCCACCTGAACGCGCAGCTGATCGAAATCCGCCTCCTCTATTATTGGGCCTTCAGCTCTGGCGACCAGCGGAAACAGCAAAAGAATTACCACAAGCCCTGCAATGCATCTTTTCATCCGAACACCTCCATAGAACAAGCAAGTTATCATGAAAACTTCCCAAAAAACTCCACTATAGTTTCGGCCACTTCTTTTTTTTCACTATCCATCGTGAGAACATGCCGGGAATTGTCGAATATCTTAACCTCTATTACGCTAGATGACGCCTTCGCGGCGAAAAGATCTATATTTGAAGGCTTCACCACTTTGTCATGCCTGCCGTGAAGCAGCAACGTGGGATTGGAAATTTTTTCCAGATTTCCAAGCACCTCACGCTGCAATTTTTGTATTTCAAAAACTGCGTTGACCGGTATCTTTGAAAAGCTCATCTGCTCGTATAGAAGCCTTCCGTTCTCGTCGGCCACGCTTTTTTCATAATCTTTTGAAACGTTTTTTATAACGAAGCGAAGAGGGCTATATTTCACAACGTGTGCCGCACACCTTTGATAAAAAGGGAGTTCAAGCGGAGTAGCCATGAGAGCCATAGCCCTAATGCCCCAGCCCTCATCTACTGCGAGCTTCATCGCCAGAAGCGCCCCAAGCGATATGCCGGCACAAAATACCCGATCGGTTTCCTTTCTAAGCGCACCGTAGGATATTCTTATGGTTTCATACCAGTCCTGCCAGCTCGTTCGGGAAAGTTCGTCCGGGGTGGAACCATGTCCGGCAAGGCACGGGACGCTGATTATGAAACCGGCCTCCAAAAACGCCTGCCGCAGAAACGAAACTGTAGCCGGAGTACCGGTAAGACCGTGGATTATAAGGCAGCCCTTTTTCACAGGGCGCTAACTATCACATGACGAGCCAGTTGACAAGAAAGGCCGCTGCGTGCGCATATCAGGCCCGATGCTCGATAATTGTTACATTCCCGTTGCAAGGGAGCTTAAGGAAGTTGAGACCATTCTCGCAGGTCTTGCCGATTTCGGCGTGGACTTGGTGGATATAATCACCCGTCACGCCATCGACGAAAAGGGCAAGAGAATAAGGCCCGCTGTTTCGCTGCTTGCGGCCAGCGCCTGCGGAATCGATATGTCCATAGCAGTTCCGATAGGCGCGGCAATAGAGATGCTGCACACGGCCACTCTTTTGCACGACGATGTGGTAGATGATTCGCTTATAAGACGGGGAGAGCCATCTATCAAGATGAGGTGGGGCAATCAGGCAAGTGTACTCATAGGTGACCTTTTATGGTCCAAAGCGATTGCCATTTTTTTAAACACAAAAAATCAAAAACTCATAGAAACCGCCAATAACTCCATCGCGCAAATAATACGCGGCGAACTTTTAGAAATGGCCTATGCCAACAACCTCGAAACAGAGGCCGACGTATGCCTTGAAATAATCGGCGGAAAAACAGGCGAGCTCTTTTCGATGGCAGCGGCATCCGGAACGATAGCGGCCAATCTAGAAGGACCGTACGGCAAGGCCCTTTCCGAATACGGCATGTATCTTGGAAAGGCTTTTCAGTTAGTAGATGACACCATGGATTACGCGGCCGACGAAAAGACGCTTGGCAAGACGCCCGGACAGGACCTCAGAAAAGGCAGGCTCACCTATCCGCTGGTCCTGGCGCTTGGCCGGGCCGACGATACCGATAGAAAAAAAATCCGCGAGGCCGTTATGTCCAAAAAAATTTCGTTCGATCAGTTTCTAGAAATTTCCCAAATAGTTAAAGAAACCGGCGGAATAAATGACACCCTGTCTCTTGCCAACAACCTCTGCAAAAAAGCGAGGCTTGAGCTTGATATATTCAAGCCTTCACCGGCGCAAGATGCCCTGCGAGGGATCACGCAGTATGTTATATCCAGATTTTAGGTTCAAGCCGCATCGTATCGATACAGACCGCCGCGAAACGCTACTTTAAAGCGCGCCTCGATAAAATTCAAACCATCTGATTTTGAAGGAAAAACGTCTTTTTCGAAAGATGGCACAGGTCTTGCTTTATCAAATTCTCGAATCACGATCGATCGTGCCAAACAAACAGGGGGTTTTATGGGTACAAACATACCTAAGGATGCCTTCACCATAGTTGAAGGAAAGGATGGGAAGTCTAGATGGTTCAAGATCGGCGCAGCTTTCGTCAATGGTGACGGGTCGATAAATGTCTTGCTTCACGCCTTTCCCTGCGACGGGAAAATCCAGATAAGAGAGCAAAGGAAGGCGCAAAACGATAACGATAAATGAATGAAACAACCAAAAGGAGACTAAATGAAAATCAACACAAACATGAAACGGGCAGGTATGATCTTGGGACTTCTCGCGGTACTTGCAATGGCCACCGATGCCATAGCAGCAAAAGCGCCGCCTGAAAAAGCAGTGAACATCAACACGGCATCTGCAGAAGAACTAACTACAGTGCCCGGCATCGGAGAGGCCAAGGCAAGGGCAATCGTGGAATATAGGTCCTCGCAGAAATTCACATCCACCGAAGACCTGATGAACGTAAAGGGCATAGGCGAGAAACTCTACGCAAAGGTCGCTCCATACGTGACGGTTTCCGGAAGCAAGGTTTCAAATGAAACTGGCGCGGCGGCAGGGTCTGCAAGATAGGCTTGCCGTCCCGAAAAGAGGGTCGGACGCGGCTTGGGCGTTCGGCCCCTTTTTGCATCCTTTTTTTCTCATTTCCCAAATTTGCATCTTGCTGTTTTTGGGGAGGAGTATAGAATGCGCTCTTCAAATTCGAAAGGGGGAAACAAAATGAAGAAAGCATCGTTGTTGGTTCTGGTGGTAGCGGTAGCCGTATTTTTTGCATCGGCATCATTTGCAGGTGACGGTAAAATCGAGGTAAAAGAAAAAACCACGGTACATGAAGGTAAGGAAGTTACAAAGATCGAGGCAAAGGACACCGAAACCGGTGCCAAAGTGAAAGTAAAAGAGCGCACCACGGAATCAGGAACCACGGTCACCGAGGATGCCAAGGCACCCGGGGTCAAAATTAAGGGCAAAGAGCACGTAACCGATGAAAGCCTCACGGGAACTGCAAAGGTAAAGATCAAAAAGGGTGCAATTCGCAAGTTGTCGGTGGCTTATGAATATTATCAGGAAGGCCCGGACTACATCCTCGAATATAACCTCAAGGATAAGACCGATCCAGACCTCCTAGCCGAGCTCAACCTTACGCCCGAACAGCTCGAAGCTATAAAGCCCGGTTATCATAAAGTTGTCAGCACAAGCCCATTTACAGCGGCGGATATCAAAGCTGATTTTCAAAGCGTAATCATCGAAGACATCAAGCAGGCTGTGGAAGCAAAGAAACAGAAGAAGAAAAAATAATCTCTGTTTTTTGTTTTTAATCGCACGAGAGGGCGTCCAAGCGGCGCCCTCTTTTTTTAAGTTTTTATGGCTTTGCGGGAGCGCATTCTGCGATGAGCGTTTATGCCAAACCTGTGAGCCTCGTCGCGTATGCGCATCAAAAAGAGAAGCTCCCCGGAAGACGCCTTGAAATTGAGCGGGTTCTTTCGATTTGGGATGAAGATTCGATCGCACTCCCCTTCCTTTTTACCCTTAGCGATCGCGGCAAGGCTTAAAGGAATTTGCCCGTCTTTCATCACCTTCATGGCAACCGACAGATGCCCTTTGCCACCGTCCACAAGCAAAAGATCTGGCAATGGCAGACTGATATTTTCACCGTAGCGCCTTGTCAGCACCTCTCTCATCATAGCGTAATCATCTGGCGTGTGCAGAGTTTTTATATTGTAGGTTCTAAACCGCGACTTGTCTGGCATCCCATCGCGAAAGGATACCACCGAACCAACCGCTTCCCTGCCATTGAGATTGGATATATCGACGCAGTCGATAAGCTCCGGAGCGCCGCCAAGGCCGAGCTTCAATCCGATATTTAACAAAACCTCCGTCTCTCCTCTCCTCGATTTTTTATGTTCGAGAAATTCTGCGGCATTGGTTTTTGCAAGAACCACAAGTCTTTTCATCTCACCACGTATCGGTTTTGAAATCTTCAGGAGGCCGCCTGAAACCTTTTTATTTATAAGCTCGACGACATCGTTTAAATCGTCGGACGGGGTTGTCGTGAATATCCTAGACGGAACGTCATCTGTTTGGGTGTAATATCTGGCAAGAAATTCCCGCATCAGTTCCCGATCGTTTCCTATGGTGGACGCCGAAAAATATGCTTTTCTGTCTGTAAGAATTCCTGCTCTCACTTTTAGCACACAAGCCGAGACCATCCCATTTTCAGACGCTATTGCGACCGCATCGTGATCGCCACCGAAATGGCTGACGGCTTTTTGTTTCTTCAAAAGATCGCGAAGCCTCAATATGGCGTCGCGAAGTCTCGCCGCATCTTCATAGCGCATATCGCAAGACGCCGCTTTCATCTTACGGTCAAGCCTATCTATGAGTTCAGCGCTTTTCCCGATTAGAAAAAGCCGGGCCTCCTCGAGCTGTTCTTTATACTCTCTTTTGGAGACAATTTTAACGCAAGGTGCGGTACATCTGCCCATATCATACTCAAGGCACGGTCTGATCCTGTTGGAAAACTCACGATCCTTGCACGATCTTATCTTAAAAAACCGTACTATCTGTTCCACCGCTTCCTTTGCCGCGAGAGATGAATCGTACGGACCAAAATACGCGGCTCCATCTTTTTTAATATTTCTCGTGGTCGTTATAGAAGGATATTCGTGCTCTAAACCAAGACGTATGGAAATATAGCTCTTGTCGTCTTTGAGATCGAAATTGTATTTGGGCTTGTGCTTTTTGATGAGCGTGTTTTCAAGAAACAGCGCCTCTTTTTCAGTATCAGTTACGATAAAATCCAGATCCCGGGACCTTTTTATGAGAAATTTCACCTGAGGCCTTGCCTCGGCGCTTTTTCCGAAATAGCTCCTTATTCTGTCCCTTAAAACCTTGGCCTTGCCCACATAAAGCACCTCTCCCTTTTCCCCTTTGAAGAGATAGACGCCCGGCCTTCGCGGGAAACTTTTTATTTTATCGCAGAGGGTCATTGAACAGTAATCGATTATTTATAAATCAACTACCACGTCATCGTTTTAAAGAAAAGGGCCGCTCTCGTGGCGGCCCTTCAAACCCAATCGGATTGTTTGTCTTTAGAAACGCGCCGTCAGCATGAGGGTAACGTTATGCAGGGCATTCTGGCGGGTATAGCCTCCGGTTGCAGCGCCGGGGGTCTCTTCCCAATCGAAAAATCTGGAAAGGTCATATGCAAGCTGCAGCTTCATGTTGTTGTCGAAAATATAATAGTTGAGGCTGCCTCCGAATTCCCACGAATCGTTGGCAGGACCCTGACGTATGGCTTGATCGGCTTGCAGGGCAATTTCAAATTTCTTGGGCAGTATGTAGTAGCTAGTCGCTACATAATAACCGATATCTGTAAGATTCGGACGGGCCCAAAGGGCGCTTCCAACATCCGTAATTTTTGTCCTTCTGTAAAATCCTTCCGCCGTTATCGCAAAACCGGCCCAACGAAAAGCGGCGCCTAGAGAAGATGTCCAGAGATACTTTATTTCCGCCGGAACCGTAAGCGTAGTATCTTCCCGTTTGGCCTGATAATCGCTGCCAAGGCTCACCATGAGCTTTGGTGTTTCAGAGCAGTCAAAATCGCTGAGACTGCCGGGAACCGCATCGAGTATGTTGATTCCGCTCCTGAAACCAAACGAAAAACGCTTATTCGTATTTATAGTGTAGTTGCTTTCCGCGCCATTGATGACAGAAAGAGAATAGAACCATTTCCAATAGGCGCCTGAAAAATTGATGCCAAGACCATCTGGCGTACCGAAGCTCGAACGCAACGGAGTAATCGCCTTCAAGGTATCGTCTCTTGTCACCACCTGAGGAAATTCAGGAAGCAAAACCCATCCGACCTCGTTTATAAACGATAACGGCAGACCAACCATACCTACGGTGACAATGAAAGCTGGTATGATTTCAACCCCAGCCACCGCACCGGTAACGTTGACAGTTTGAAACGTCGTATTTTCGACCGTACTCTGGGCATGTTTGAGTCCAAAACCTACAAAGCCTTTCTCGGCGAGAGTGGCGTTTATCCCCAAAGATGCATTGCGCAGCGCAAAGGTGAGCACGCTATCGGCACCTTTTTGCCTCTCATAGTAAAACTTCGTCATCACATTGCCACTAAATTTTAATTTAAAAGTCTCTTCGTCATTGTCGATGTAAAACCCGCCCTTGTACCCTGAACCTGCCAGTGCCGTAACAGGCATAAGCAGTATGACAACAAGCGCTGCCAAAATCTTTTTCTTCATGAACAGCTCCTTTCAAAAAAACATCGGCGTCGTATAAAAACCTTAAAAAACAACAAGTTAAAAAACACGCACTGTTATTTCAGGCACTTATAGGAGAAAGTCATAACGATATCAAGCAATTATTAGCCCGTATCCCGGCAGTAAAACTTTTATTTCCCAGCCTTTATCAAGACCGCTTCTCCGGCGGCATTTTTAAAGGTAACAATACCGGTTGAAAGATCTGCTGCGGAAAGTTCTTCGCTTTCGCCAAGTATCGTAGGGGCGGATAAATATGGTGCTGGACATGCGGCCGCGTCGTTTCTATCTACGAGTCTTAAAAGCACTTTCGACCATCCAAAAAGCTCTTTTTGCCCGGTAGCCGCCACAAATCCGGCTTCAAGATCTGCGTAGTCATCGGGTGTTGAAACTTCCGCAAAACCCTGCGCCTGTCCTGAACATGCAATGATGTAGTCGCCAGACGAATCGGTTATATGGAGCTCCAAGGTCGGCTTCGCTGAAGGCGTCAACTTATATGAAAGTTCCGAGATCTCAAGCTGCGTAAGCTCCTCAAGCCTTACAACCGACGATGAAAACGGCGTCTTCATAACACCCCGAAAGGAAATATAACCCTTCGAATTGGTAAACCCCGCCCGCTCTCCTATGAGGTCCATCACCATGGCGGCTTCGGTTTCGCCGACTAGCGTCATGCCGGAATTTTTCTGTAGATAAAGCCCGAATTTGATCTTCCTATCCAAAAAGCCCTCGATAGCGGGATCGATGCAAGATATGGGATATCCAAGAGCCGCATAAAGCATGTTGCCGTAGCGAATATTTCGTATGTAGTCGTCTTCAAGTTCGCATCGATGAATTTCTTTGCCGTTTTCGACCTCGCTTATAAAAATGTAATAACGTTCGGCCTTGTCGCCGTCTTGGCCATTTTCAAAGTAGAGCTTGTCGATGAAAAGCCCGTCCTCGATTGCAGGCGCCATCTGGCGGACGTTTTTTGCTTCCTCGTTTGGACCTCTAATGACGGCCATTGCAAGCCCGTTTGTTGACCAAAGCTGGGTGGCAAGCAACCTGTCGAAAGAAAATTCAGCTGTCTCACCGACTATTTCGTCTTCTTCACCTATCTGACCGGGACAAGCGGTAAAATCTTGTTCGACAAATATCAGTTTGAATCTGGCCAACTCTTCTGATTTTTCACCTTCGACTTCGACAAACGGAATGGAAAGACCGCCATAGTACATGCCAGGGATTGCAAGCCTAGCCATGCCATCTTCATAGGCCGTGCAGGCGACGTCTTTGCCGGTGGCGGAGTCTCTTAGATAAATCGAAAATTCTCCCCTATTTGAAAATTCGCCGTCGAGGCCGCCATTTATATAGAAATGATCGACGACTAGAGATTTCGCTTCGCTTATCGAAAGAGTAGGTCCTTCGATCTTTGCGACATCACCCGAACCGCCGCAGGATGAAATGAGCGCGAAAACGGCCATGAGTATGAAGGCTCTCGCAGAAATAACTTTCATAAAATCCCTCCCTTGAAAATTTCGGTTACGCTATCACAAAAGAAATCAAAAATCACACCCAGAATTATCCGCCGCCGTGATTTAAAGCAAGGTCAGGAAAGGTTAAGATCAAGGTTAAGGTTAAGGTTAAGGCTGAGGCTGAGGTCTATTATAAAAGACCTCGACCTTAACCTTAGCCTCGACCTTGATCTTAGCCTTACAAACCTAATTCGCGTTTTTCAAGATCGAGTATCCGGTCTCGAAGTTCGGCTGCTGTTTCGAAATCCAGCTTTTTGGCTGCGGAAAACATCTGGCGACGGAGCTTGTCGATTCGCTTTTTGAGCGAACCGGGCGATATGGCTTCTTCATCGGCATCGGGCACGCCCGCGTAATCGCGCTCATAGATCGAATGCATGACATCGGAGATGGCCTTCTTTATCGTCTGCGGGGTGATTTTATTTTCGATATTATATTTTTCCTGCAGCTCCCGGCGGCGGAGGGTTTCGTCAATTGCGGTTTTCATCGAGGCGGTCATCTTGTCGGCATAGAGGATCACGCGACCGTTTACGTTTCTGGCAGCACGACCGAAGGTCTGGATTAGCGATCTGGCCGAACGCAAAAATCCTTCGCGATCAGCATCGAGAATCGCCACAAGCGCCACCTCGGGAAGATCAAGCCCCTCGCGAAGCAGGTTTATGCCCACCAATACGTCGAACTCTCCCTTTCTCAAGGCGCGCAAAATTTCAATTCTCTCCAAGGACTCTATATCGGAGTGAAGATATCTTACGCGCACCCCTTTTTCGCGAAAATAATCCGAAAGCTCCTCGGCCATTCGTTTGGTGAGAGTGGTTACAAGAACCCTTTCGCCGGCATCGACGCACGAGCGTATCTCGCCTAAAAGATCGTCTATCTGCCCGGAAGTCGGCCTGACCTCGGGTTTTGGATCCATGAGGCCTGTAGGCCTTACTATCTGCTCTGCAAACTGCCCGCCTGTCTTTGACATCTCGTAATCGGCCGGCGTTGCCGACACATAGATGACCTGATCTATGATGGCATCGAACTCCGCAAACTTAAGCGGTCTGTTGTCCAGCGCCGACGGCAGCCTGAAACCGTATTCGACAAGCGTCGTTTTCCTCGATCTGTCACCGCTGTACATGCCACCTATCTGTGGCACCGTGATGTGGCTTTCATCGATGACCAGAAGAAAATCTTTCGGAAAATACTCCATGAGAGTCGGCGGCGGATCACCTTGTTTTCTTCCGGTTAGATATCTCGAATAATTTTCTATTCCCTTGCAAAAGCCCATCTCGCGCATCGTTTCGAGATCATATTTCGTGCGCTGCTCTATCCTTGCCCGCTCCAAGGGCTTATTTTGCTCGTGAAAGTATTTGGTCCTCTCTTTTAGTTCCTCTTCGATTAGAGCCACAGCCTCTTTCATCCTGTCCTCGGGGGTGACGAAATGGCTCCCCGGAAATATAGCGATTTCCGAAAGCTCGCCTACGACTTTGCCGGTGAGAGAATCTATTTCCAGTATTTTTACGAGTTCATCGCCGAAAAATTCCAGCCTCACCGCCTTCGCATCTTCATAGGCCGGTATTATCTCTACGGATTCACCGCGCACGCGAAAGGTTCCCCGGTGAAAGTCATAATCGTTTCTCTCATACTGAATTTCGACAAGCTTTCTAAGAAGCTCTTGCCTGTCTATCGTCTGCCCCATTCGCGTCTTGATTAGCATACCCTTGTAGGCATCAGGGCTGCCAAGTCCGTAGATACAGGAAACGCTTGCGACGATTATCACGTCGCGCCGGGTGAGAAGCGCGTGAGTGGCGGAGTGCCTTAACTTGTCTATCTGTTCGTTTATGCTCGAATCTTTTTCGATGTAGAGATCCTGCGCGGGCATGTAGGCTTCCGGCTGATAATAATCATAGTAGCTGACAAAATATTCCACGGCGTTTTCGGGGAAAAGCTCTCGAAATTCCATAAAAAGCTGCGCGGCGAGAGTCTTGTTAGGCGCCATCACAAGCGTCGGTCTTTCTGCTTTTGCTATTACGTTGGCTATGGTGAAGGTTTTGCCTGAACCGGTAACACCCAACAGGACCTGATCCCTCCTGCCGGATTTAAGTCCCTGCACAAGCTCAAGGATGGCTTCTGGCTGATCGCCCTTTGGCTCGAAGTCGGTAACTAGTTTGAAGATTCCCATGTGCATTAAGTCGGGCTCTATTTAAAGCGCCAAGTGGTGATGCCTCCCGGCAGATCTTTGATTTCGACGTTTTTAGCGGCAAGTTCGTCCCTGATTTCATCGGCGCGTCGAAAATCTTTCCCGGCCCTTGCATCCTTACGTTGAACAATGAGCCTTTCTATTTCATCTTCGGTTATGCCCGAAAAAGCCGACGTCCTAACCTCGGCTCTCTTTCGATAACTTTCCGAACTCGAACCAAATACACCGAGAACATCCCCGATAACGTGCTGCACGTGCACCAATTGCAGCACAATCCACCCGGAAAAAGGCGTGGTACGTTCGCCGATCACATCCAGATATTTATTTACGCCGCGCACTATCTCAAACACATGCCCTATCGCCATGGCGGTATTGAAATCGTCATTCATGGATTTTTCGAAATTTGCGTCGAATTTTTCGAAAAGTTCTTTTATTTCGAGCGCCTCATCTGAACCATCTGGAACGTCGCTTACGTTTTTACCGGGGTGAATCCGGTAGAGCCTCTCCGCGGTTTCATAGAAGCGCTTAAGCGATGCTGCCGTTTTATTCATGCCGTCTTCTGTATAGTCGATGGGAGACCGATAATGACTTGAAAGCAAAAAGAGTCTCACAGTTTCGGGGTCATAGATCTCGAGAATTTTTCTTATTGTGGTAATGTTGCCAAGCGATTTACTCATCTTCTCGGCATTTATGTTGATAAAGCCATTGTGTATCCAATATTTTACAAAATCTTGTCTTTCGGCGCCCTCGGCTTGGGCTATTTCATTTTCGTGATGAGGGAAGATGAGATCCCTGCCGCCGCCATGTATGTCGAAGGGCTGCCCAAGATATTTCGAACTCATGGCCGAACATTCGATATGCCACCCGGGTCTGCCATCGCCCCAAGGAGAAGGCCACACGGGCTCTCCGGGCTTGGCCCTCTTCCAAAGTGCAAAATCCAAAGGATCTTGCTTGGACTCGTCAACGGCAACTCTTGAACCGCTTTCTAGCTCCTCGATATTCTTTCCGGAGAGTTTTCCGTAACCTGCAAATTTCCTCACGGAAAAATACACGCCGCTTTCGGTAGAATAGGCAAGCCCGTTATCGAAAAGTTTTTGGATGGTGCGTATCATGCAGTCGATATGTTCTGTGGCCTTAGGCGAGATATCAGCCTTCGCGACGCCTAAATTTTTCATGTCGGCGTCGTATTCGGCGATATATTTTTCGGATAGTTCGGAGCAGCTAATGCCCTCTTCGCCGGCTTTTTTTATTATCTTATCGTCGATGTCAGTGTAATTTTTGACGATTGTAACGTCGTATTTGAGATAGCGCAGATATCTAGCTATCATATCGAAAACGATGGCTCCGCGGGCATGCCCTAGATGACACGAATCGTAGGCCGTAATTCCGCATACGTACATGCCTACCTTTGGAGGATGCGTCGGAACGAAATCCTCTTTTCTGTTTGTAAGCGTATTGTAAACGTTAAGCGACATCTCAAACCCCTTTACTTTTTTCAACGACAACTACTGCTTGGGTGGCTATGGCGAGTCCGTTTCCCAGCTCGCCTAGGCCTTCGTTACTTCTGGCCTTTATACTTATTCTTCCAACTTCTATGTTCAAAGATTTTGCTATCCTTTGTCTCATGGCAAATATGTACGGCGCCATCTTGGGCGTCTGGGCTATTATGTTCGCATCTATATTGACTATTTGAAAACCCATGTTCGAAACAGAAGCATAAACTTCTTTCATAAGTATCATGCTATCGGCATTTTTGTAGTTTGGATCGTCATCTGGAAAATGGTTTCCCAAATCGCCCAATGCAAGCGCGCCTAGCATGGCATCCGTTATTGCGTGAAGCAACGCATCGCCATCGGAGTGGCCGAGCAGACCCTTCTCGAAGGGAATGTGTACACCTCCAAGAACGAGTTTTCTGCCATCTTCAAGACGGTGAATGTCGTATCCTATTCCTGTTCTCATTTTGTTTTCATCTCCTTCAAGATAGCCTCTGCCAAGATGAGATCTGCCGGCGTGGTAATTTTTACGTTCCGGCCGTCTCCTTCGACTATGTAAACCTCTTTGCCTATTCTCTCGACAAGTCCTGCTTCGTCCGTTCCGACAAAACCAGTTTCGAATGCACTTCGCATGGCATCTTCAAGAATTTCGCGGCGAAAGGCTTGAGGCGTACCGGCAGCCCATAGCTCGGTTCTATCCACCGTTTCGATTATAACCCCGTCCTTCACTCGCTTGATCGTGTCTTTGATACGCTCGGCGAGAATACACGCGCCTTTTTCGAATGCAGTTTGCATCAGCAACTCTATCCGGGTTGGCGTGACAAAAGGCCTAACACCGTCATGAACAAGCACAACTTCCACATCTCCTGAAACCGCAGCAAGAGCATTGGCCACCGAGCCTTGCCTTACGTCACCGCCTGCCACGATCTTCCAGCTTTTGGAATAACCAAAAGGATCGATTATCTCCTGAATAAACGATACCATCCTGCCCGGCTCTACCGCGATGATCGTTTCATCAATGCCCAATTTGGAAAAGAGATCGAGCGTATGGCAGATGACCGGTCTGCTGCAAAGCTCCAGATACTGTTTTGGCATACCGGCGTTCATCCTCCGGCCTATACCCGCTGCAGCTATTATGACCGCTGTTTTCATAGCTTGGCTATTAGAAACGAGAGAATGCATTCTAGCAAGTATAAAAAAGGCCCGCCTGATGGCGGGCCGGAAATTATGGCCTATCTTTTTTAAAAATCAGTTCTCGAATATATCATCGATTTCCTCTTCGACATCTTCCTCGGTCATCACCTGAGATATGGCAAGCTCCTTGACGATAAGCGTGCGCGCAGTGTCTAGCATTTTGCGTTCGCCAAAGGAAAGTTCCTTTTCATAGCGAAGAAGCATTAAGTCGCGCAGCACCTCGGCTATTTCGTAGATGGAACCGGTTTTGATTTTATCCATATATTCACGATAGCGGCGATTCCAAGTTTGCTCGTTGATGGAAATATCTCGCTCTTTTAAAATTTCATAGACGATATCAACCTCGCTTGGATTTATTACCTCGCGAAGACCGACGTTTTTGACGTTGCCGGTAGGCACCATGATGGTCATTCCGGTATCGATGATCTTCATGATGTAAAACTTATGCGTGTTACCGGCGATTTCGCGTTCTTCTATTGAAGATATCTTGCCAACGCCGTGAGCTGGATATACCGCAACATCGCCAACCTTAAATTCCCTGTTTAATGCTGAACGGCCAGTCTCCATGAACCCTCCTTGGAATAATATAAACTATGCAATAAAAACACTCTCAACCCCAAAAACATCCCCAAAAATCAACTAGTTACATTTTACATCCACAATCGATCGAACGCATGTATAGCACATGCACCCCAAACCCGTCAACGCGTAACATTATGTTTTTTAAAATCTTTTTAACTGACACGGCTTTGTATGTCCTTTCTTAGCCAAGCACTTCGACTAAATCGTTAATCCTCCTTAAAACTAACGGTTTTTCATTTTTTTAAGTATCACACTTGACAGCAAACGGGCCTTGGAATAGTGTCTGCCATCTTTTTCAAGTGGTTGTTTTTTTTAAACATTATCCACTTTGGTCGGGCAGGTAGCTCAGTCGGTAGAGCAGAAGACTGAAAATCTTCGTGTCGGGGGTTCGATTCCCTCCTTGCCCACACGAAAAACGAAATTCATGAATAATTTCGTCTTTTTATTGCCTTATCGACTTTACCTATGTGCATAGTTTCTTGCCCGTTTAAAACAAACCCTCCTACATAGTGTATCGGATGACATCGTATTTTTGTTGCGTAGTATTTTGCACAAACAATAAAAAAGGCGCCTTTAAAGGGCGCCTTATTGACAAAATTTAAAACGGGTTATTCGAAAATGTTCAGTTTTTCGGCCATTTTAACGAGTGCGATGGCGGCATTTTCCTCTATGAGTTCATGGTAGGGAGTGCTGTCGATATTGTCCCAGAACCTTTCGTCTTCTATGCCAAGCACATCAAAATCCACGGTGCGGTAGGCGATACTCCCATTGGCTTCTCTAGTCACCTGATTTGTAAAGAGATTCTCATCGCGATCTAGAAGCTGTCTGAATTTCGGATGACTCACGAGTGGAGAATTATTTTCAATGAGTATCTCGAATATCCTTACTATTTCTTCCCTTTTCCATTTTCTTTTGGAAGCCATTTGTCCCTCCCTTTCTATGCGTGATCCTTAATTATACAGGCCAGCCCTTCGCAGGCAGCAGCTATCGTTTTATCTGATCCGCCCATGGCAAGAAGCTTTGCCGCTACTGATTCTGCCGCAGCAAAATCTGGTCTGTTTTTGCCTCCAAGCTTTGCGGTATAAGCTGCCACACCGCCAAATCTAGCGGCACTAGATGCCACCGAAGGCTTGGAAAACATCATGTCATTTATCTTGCTATGGGCCGCAGCATACGCCTTTTGAAGGACTGCCGGATCCAAGCTGTCTTCATTTTTGAGCACATTCATCGCTGCATCGGTAGCTACTTTGAGGGCATCAGGCCCAGCTTCGTGATCTCTTATAGCCTTTCTGGCTAATTCACCTGCCGCCGCCTGAAGTTCGTACATCCTAACTGTTTGGCCTGCACTCATCATATTTGGTTCCTCCCTCCGCTGCCGATCTAATATGCAAGATGCTTGCCAAAAATTTTAGATATACCACCTTGAATTTATTGGCTTTTTTGAGGAGGCACTGGGCTTTGTCGGGATAAAATCCCCCGGAAGATGCATTTGCGGGGAGAAGAGTCGCCACCAACTGGGCTGTTGCATATAGATCCACCCGCTGCTATGGCCACGACCTATGGCCTACGAGAGAAAAGACCACTTCTACAAACGCGCCAAGCGCGAAGGCAAAATTTCGCGCGCCGTTTACAAACTTTCGGAACTTCAAAATCGTTTCAGGCTAGTCAAGGCAGGCGATACGGTCATCGATTTGGGTTCTGCTCCCGGCGGCTGGCTGCAGGAGCTTTCGCCGATGGTTGGTCGAAACGGCCGCATAATAGGGATAGATCTGCTGCCGCTTAAAATATCTCCACCGCAAAACTGCACCTTCATCTTGGGCGATCTTCTAGACGAAAAAAATCAAGACGAAATAGAGAGGCTATCGGGTGGCGGGGTGGATGCCGTGTTTTCGGACATGTCGCCAAACCTTTCGGGGATATCTTTTGCCGATGCCTATCGTTCTTTCGAAATCGCCTCGCTGGCCTTCGATATGTGCCGACGTCTTCTCAAAGATGAAGGAAATTTCGTAGTAAAGATATTTCCCGGACAGGAATTTCACGACTTCATCAGGACAATAAAACAAAACTTCAAAAAAGTTTCGGCCATCGTTCCGGAAGCTACCCGCAAGACCTCATCTGAAAGATATGTCGTCGCAATGGGTTTTATTCCCCCACATCTCCGTCAAGATCTATTGACAGCATGAAAACTTGTCCCTACCTTCACGGGGCTTATCGTGTTTATATGAAAAAAGTTTCGTGTTATTTTATGACAAAAATAGTTAAAAAAATTAAATACATAGCTCCGTGGTGCATAGCCGCAGCGATATTTGCCTACATGTTTCGGGAGTATCCACCATCGCAGCTATGGCACGCCCTAAAATTCGTCAATGTTCCGGCGTTTGCGGCGCTAGTGCTTTGTTATTTTTTGCTCATGTATCTTGTCGATGCGTTTTGCATGCAGCGGGTCATCTCGCGTTTTTCTCATGCGGTCACCTTTAAGGATATCTTCATCGCCAGAGGGGTTACCTACCTCATAATGACGATCAACTATCCGGCAAGCCAAGCCGCGTTCGCTTATTATCTCAAACGTAAATACGGCATAGCGATCATGCAGGCGCTTGGCATATTCATCTTCATAATGTTCGTGGATCTCTTCTTTCTGATCACGCTCGCACTTGTAGGTTCGCTGTTTCTCGACTCCAAAATTGTCGGCATCGAGCTTGCTCATACGGTCCGAATCGTAGCCGTAATTGCCTACGCGTGCGCCTTTGCTTGGCTCGCGTTTTGGCGAAAACTCCCTGAGCGGATATTTGGAAAAAATTTCTCCAACGCGCTCTTTGACAAGCTAAGAAAGCGCAACGTTTTTCACATTTTCGAAATGGCAAAAACAACCGACTATCTCAAGATCGCGCTCATGAGATCGCCGATACATTTGGCCATCGCTTTATTCATGTATTTTGTATTCGCAACTTTCGGCACCCATGTACCCATTGCCCAAATACTAGCCAATGTACCCATCGTCTTTCTCATCGGCACACTTCCCATAACACCCGGAGGGCTCGGCACGGTAAACGCCGCTATGGTTGCCCTGCTCTATCCGTTCGTAACCGGGGACGCCGTAGATAGCGCAAGGATATCTCCCCAAGAACTCGTCTTCACCGCAACGATCCTTTGGATGTTTGCCAATTTCGTCATGAAGGCTTTTACTGGATCTATACTTTTGCGAAAAATATCCAAGGACCTTTTCAAACCTATTCCTGATGTGCCAAGGGAACTTGTCGAACGCGAGGCTGCGCATTTAGGCGGTGATTTTTAATTCCGGGGACACGAATTAAAAGTATCGTGTCTCCGGAATTACCGGAATTACTGCCAGAATACGACTGTTTTGGCATGTTTATTGCTTTCTTGTACATTCGGTGGAGACCATGAAAAGCAGAATAATACACGGCTCACAGCTAACCGAGGTAATTCGCGACAAGGTTAAGAACGCCTTTATCGCAGAACACCTAGAAACCTCTGAAATGGTCGAGTTTTATGTCGTCAATTTATTGCAGGAATTTCATAACGCCGAAGGATTGGTCATGATACGCGGAAGAGCCGCAATAGAAAAACCCCTCTCCGTGATGCTTCTGGAAGCACTCAATGGAAGCACCTCTGATCAAATAAGATGCCTTAAACGAGTAGGCGACCTAGCGCTTGTCGTTTCGGGTTTTTTCGGCGACAGCCTACACCGCGGCCTTATGCGCCCATCATATTACATATCCATAGGAGAAACGGCCTATGGAAGCCTCGCCTGCATACACGAAAAAGACGGCGCTTTCTTCGAGATATATCTCGAACTCACCAAAAAATTTGCCGGATTTGCGCGGGTCATATCGACTGTGGCCCCGTGGAACGATGCACGCTCTGACGCGGAGGTGCTTAAAATATACGAGAGATGGATTATGACAGGCGATAATACGCTGCGACAGGTTTTGGAACAAAAGGGCATTCTAGAACCCGGTGCAAACGCGTGAGAATTTCATGAGAATATCCGAAATACACAGTACCCTTTGCAAGCTCTACGCCATCGACTGCGATGTCGATATAGAAAAATATTTGATAGCTATCGACTACCAGATAGACGACATAATGGTTGGAAATCGCATCGGCGGACGCGAAGCCCTCGTAATAAGGGAATGCGGTGAAATGACAGAACTGGGCCTTTTCATTTCTCCGGAAATTATCGAGGCGATTGAAGGCTCAAGCCCGCTTTCGTGCCCGGACGAATTTTCATGCGCTACCGAAGGGGTCAGCCATTTTATCTACGTCTATAACAGGGCATCCCGAGGTGAACGCATCACAAAACTCGAGCTGGAGCTTCAAGGTGAGGTGGACAAATTCCTCATGCTCTCGCTTGCCGCTTACCAAGAACGCCGATTCGTACCGCCCGAGCTCTTTGTGATGCAGTTTGAAAATCACAGGTTCGATCCCAAGCTGGATGAATCAGAACGCTTAAGATACACAAGCGCCAGCGAACTTGCTGCCAAGTTTTGCCATTTTCTTCTTGAAAGGTGTTTCAATCCGCTTCGAACAGATGAGCTTCTAAGACAGTCCCGCGATTTTTTTAGAAGAAATTTTTCCCAAAAGATTTCTCGCCTAACTCCCTCGGCTTGACCGCCTAATTATAATTACGGACACGATACTTGATTCATAATCGCTTAACTTATACATATCGAGGCGTTACACACTTTGCTCCGTCCCTTTTTACTCCGGGACCGAATTGTAGCAACTTTTTGCTAGAACGGTCGAAAACATAGATAACAACTTCCGGAGCAACTATGGCACTAGGATCAACACCATTTAGCCTCAAATCCATTCAGTTGGCCAACGAACTTATAGCTGGTTCCGGCAGGGGATATGTAGATATCGCGGACATCGAAGACGCCGAGATTAAAAGGCTTGCGTCGGAAACAACTGCCGGCACACTCGATCGCGGCGATATATTGCTTATGCTCTCAAACCTCAGGGAAGGCCGGCCGGTATGTGCGCCGGAAGAACTAGCTGCATGTGAAGCAGAACTATTAAAAGGACTCCATCTTCCTCGCTCGATTTCCGGCGCTGAAATCAAGGTGGCGGCAATCCCGCTTAGGAACGACGCTGGAGACATTACAAGCTACGTATCGGAGGTTTCCATAATTCCCGCAGGCTGTGACACTTCCTTATCGCCCGACGTATTTATTGGCGGGATCCATCTTCCAGCCGGAACGTACCTCGAAGGAGCCGCAAATGGGTTCGCAATTCCGTCAAACCGGCGACTTGTCATTTACGATTCGATAGGTGTGGGAGGGAGCATCACACCTCTGGATCGATCGGTAACATACGAGATGATGACTGAAAAATTGCTTGAGATCATTACCCGCAGAAACGGAAATATTCACTACTTGATGGGTCATAGCTTGGGAACAGCTCCCGTTGGTTACGCGATCTACGAATACAAAACCGGAGGGAAGAGAATTGCCGACCTCTATATAGCGCTTACCCCAATACCCGGAGTCTTGGAGGAAATGGCCGGAATAACCATTGACGGCAGATTCACCCTTGGAGGTGCGCTGCAAATGAGCCTGACAGGCGGCGAATTTCCGCCTATTCCAAAAGGCTATGCCGATCAACACCATACCAAAACAAGCGCTGAATATCTTCAAAGCATCGCCGGCAATTCGGTGTTGCCTACAAATCTCCTTCGTTTTGCGGAGCTTAGATTCAATATCGACAAAAGATCGATCCTACCGTTCATAGGCGACCCACGCATACTCTACGTGCAAAACAGATCCGATCATTTGTTTAGTTGCAACAATCCATCCGAATGGGAAGGCGATGGCAGCGTTTTTATTGGTGATGAAAATTTTTTGGCGGATCACTCCTGCTACGCAGGAAATGACACCCAGCAAATTGACTGCTGGCGACGCGTAAGGGAACTAGCCGATGAAAGGGCTGCGAAACCATCAAAATCGTCGCAAGAGGAATCCCTCAATCCCGACAAAATGGCGCGAAGATTTAAACCCAGAATGGGAATAGACGTCAAAACAGAAGTTCCATTTGACAATAGAAATCTCAATATATTTGGGGGAGTAAGAACGGAGCTTGGCTGGGGGTTGATGAACAATGCCGACATCTCTATCGTGCTGCAAACACTTGCGGGTGGAATGAAGGGATTTCAACTTCCGATACGCCTCGGTTCGGAGTTCAGGTTGATACCCAGCCCTGCAAGCATGCTAGGGCGACTGAGCTTTGTAGCCGGTGCCAGAACCGGTATAGACGTGAGAACAAGCGATATCGAGCCGGCATATGCCTATACGGGATTAAAATTTGACGCGTTCGGCATGGCCGACATGGCCCTGCGCGCCGGAGCAGAAATACCGATAACCGGAGATGATAACAGGGGATTTGGCTACACGGGCGAGTTCTCGCTCACGGTGTTTTTTCCGAAATAATTCCGTGAATACTTAGAGTCTGTCGGGGAATACAAAAAAACAGCAAAAATGTCATTCCCGCGAAAGCGGGAATCCAGTTATTTCAACAAGTTATAGATCCCCGCCTTCGCTGTGATGACAAGAAAAGCGAATTAATAAAAGTATCGTGTCCCCGGAATTAAAAAGACTTGCCAAGAAACATCATTGCTGGCAGAAGTAACCAAGTCAAAAGACTATATTTATCAAGTATTTACAACGTTCAGAAAGAGTTGAACGCTGGTTTTTATGGACCGAACAACGGAGAGTGAAAGATGGCTTATGAACTGAATTTCAAACAAAAAGCAAAGATCGCCCTCACCACACCCATCGTAAAGGGGCTTTTTGGTGCACTACCCTACATCCCGGAAAATCTGGTGATCTCCACGATGAGGAAATTTTTTGGAGAAAACAATTATCCGGCAGGGCAAGAATTCATAGAAAAGGTGTTTTCATCGCTCAAATATATTTTCAAAAATGCCAATTCCAATTGTAAAAAGGCAATAATTCAAAACATGATAATAAACGAAGGTGTGCGCGGCCAGCGGATAAGGAAAAAAGCGACCGAAGATCTTGGCTTCGACATCCCCGTGCTTGCTGTTGTAAGCCCAACCCAGCGCTGTCCACTTCGCTGTTACGGATGTTACGCCGCCGAACACGCCAAGGACGCCGATCTTTCCTTCGAGGCCTTCGACCGTCTCATCATCGAGGCAAAGGAAATGGGCATATATTTCTTCGTGATAACCGGAGGCGAGCCCTACATCTACGAACATATGTTCGAGATATTTGAAAAACACAGCGATGTCTATTTCCAGACCTACACGAGCGCCTTTACCCTTGCGGAAATGGATCATGTCGAAAAACTTGCAAAACTTGGAAACGTCCTGCCTTGCATCAGCATCGAAGGCTTTGAAGAACAAACCGACAAGCGGCGCGGAAAAGGACATTTCAAACGCATCGAAAAAGCCATGGCGAAACTAAAGGCCGCAGGCGTGCCTTTCGGTTTTTCCGCCACCGCCACCCGCGAAAACAACGATATGCTCCTTTCAGACGAACTCGTGGATTACTACGCAGACAAAGGCTCGGCGCTTGGTTATTACTTTCAGTATATGCCCATAGGTCGGGAACCGGTATTTGATTTGGTGCCGACGCCTGAACAACGAATGAACAGGTTTGAAAGAATTTTGGAACTTAGAAAAAGCAAAAAGATACTTCTGGCAGATTTCTGGTGCGACGGTCCGCTCGTCGGCGGATGTCTTGCGGCTGGCAGGCGCTACCTGCACGTCAACAATCAAGGCGATGTCGAGCCGTGCGTCTTCGCCCAAGCCTCGGATATGAACATCTACGAACACTCCCTAAGGGATATACTCGCAAATTCCAAATTGTTCGCCGCAATAAGAAAACGACAGCCCTACAGCGAAAACCTTCTGCGCCCCTGCATGATCATCGATGTGCCCGAGGTTTGGAGAGACGCGCTAAATGAATCAGGCGCCAAGCTTTCGTATGCCACCGCCGATAACGTAGCTCATGATCTCAAGGACAATATAGAAAAGTTTTCGAAAGAATATGAGGCCCTTTCGACATCTATCTGGAACAACAAGTACCGAAAGGCCTACGAAAAGAGCAACCAATACACAAAGAGCATGCGGAAAAAATTCGAAACTATCGCCACCACCTCTAAGGTTTAACAGAGGCCCCGACAAAGCTACGCAAAGTTGCCTAGATGTCCTTAGAGTATTTTGCCGATTAGATCAGATAGCATTCAAGCCTTTTTCCATTTCCTCTATGAGGGCCTCGGGTTCCTCGAGGCCACAGGCTATCCGCACTCCGCCGGGATCTATCCCGGCACTAATCTGGTCGTCTACGCTAATTGCCGAATGGGTCATCGACGATGGATGTTCGATGAGAGTTTTGCAATGTCCCAAGCTAACCGCAAGCGTGTAGTTAAGCGATTTAGAGGCAAGCCAGTTCATCAGTTCTCCACCTTTTTTCTTGGCCTCATCGGGAGAACCCTCTAACACAAAATACAAAATCGACGAAGGCATAAAATCGCCCTTGTAGGATCTCATCTGCTTTCTGGCCAACTCGTATTGCGGAAAGGTTTCAAGACCCGGATATCTGACATCCTTCACTTTTGGATGCCCAACGAGATATTTCGCAAGTTCCGAGGCCGTCTTTGTGGTCTGACGCATTCTGGTCGCAAGGCTTGGCAGCCCGTAAACCAAGAACGGCCAGGCATGCTTGCCTGAAAGTACGCCACCGAAGTCTTTTCTGTACATCATGATATCGGTGAAATATTTTTTGGATCCCACCACTATTCCGCCCATGTCGGTGCCAAAACCGGAAATGTGCTTTGTGAGGCTTGCCACCACAAAATCTGCCCCAAGCTCTAGCGGGCGCTGACAGTAGGGGCTTGCAAAAGTATTATCAACTACCACAAAAATTTTGTCGTTCTCGCCTCTAGATTTGTTGATTTGAGCGACCTGACTTGCGACCAATTCTATGTCGATTAGTTCAAGCGTGGGATTTATGGGCGTTTCGAAATAAACGATTCTGGTTTCGGGCTTTACGTAATCGACAATTTTTGCGCCATTTAAATGGACGAAACTCACATTCACGCCGCGTTTGGGCATCCAATTCTTAAACAAGGAATAAGTGCACCCATAAACCGAATCGTTCGATATTATGTGCTGACCTGAATTTGTGAGCGCTGAAGTTACTGCGGAAATAGCCGCCATACCGGTGGAAAAAGCTATTCCCATTTCTCCGCCTTCGGCATCGGAGAGCCTGTCCTCCAACATGCCGGTAGTTGGCTCGTCGAGACGTTCATAGATATAGATAGGGTCTTCCGTCATAGCGTCGAAGTCGCCAAACTGGGCAAAGCCCTTGGCGCCGCGCTCAACGCTTTCGACGCGATAGATTACCGATGCGGTCATCGGGGGAACAACATGATGGCTATAGTCCCATCTGGGCGTTAAATCCTTTCCATGAATCAAATGGGATTCCATGTGTTTTGGCTTCTTGTTACCCGTCATATTTTTCTCCTTTTTTATAAAGAGCAGGATAATTTTGAATCTGACTAGCAAAAGGCGGGGTAATTGTAAACAATCGGGGCGACCCAGCCAGACGGCGATAAAACCTAATGATTTAGGGTCATGCTTTCTCAAGGCGCGTGAGCGACTCTAGGTGAAAAGTCTGGGGAAACATATCTATAGGAAGGCTTTTTACGAAGCGATAACCCGAACTTGAAAGAAATCTCACGTCCCGGGCCATCGTGGCCGGATCACATGACATATAGAAGATATTTTCAGGTGAAAGTTTCACTATGTCCGGGAGAGCGCTCGCAGCACCTTTTCTGGGCGGATCGAGAAAGACCGCATCGCATCTTCCTTTCATCCTGCCGGCTGCCTTCGCCGAATGGCTCGCGATGAACTCTACATTTCCTGCCCCCAGCGAAAGCGCAGTCTTTTTTGCCAAGCTTATGGCATTTTTATCTACATCCGACGCTACGACACGATCTGCAATTTTTGCTATCTGAAAAGTGAAGTTGCCTGCGCCGGCATAGAGCTCAAGCACGAAAGAGTGCGCAACAGATCGCATCCAGTCCACGATGATTTTTCCTACCTGTTCATTTTGCGCGGTATTTACCTGAATGAATGCGGGCCCCTTTTCCACCCGAAGCGAAATCCCCCGATCCCGTTTGCGAAATTCTTCGCGCCTTTCGGACAACTCATAATTTATCCTGTCGTCTGCGATCAGGCACCTGTCAAACTCGATTATCTCCCGGGATTTTGTTCGATGAAATCCAACCTTTCCGGTTTTGCTTACATGCAGCTGTATCCTGTTTCTGTAATTCCAATGTAGGGGCGATGCGAGAGTATCGTCCACGTCTGGATTGGCAATCTTGGCTATTCTCTCAAGACTTTCCTGTAATATTTTTTTCTTCCACGACAGCTGGGTTTCGTAAGACAGATGCTGCCATTGACAACCGCCACAGCTTCCAAATACCGGACACTCAGGTTTCACCCGGTCCACCGATGGCTCCAACACGGTTTTGATAGATCCCTCGGCAAAACTTCCGTGATCGGCTGTAATTTCGATGTCCAAGATATCGCCCGGAGCAGAAAGCGGTACAAAGACGATCTTTCCTTCCACATAGCCAGCACCCTTGCCGCCACATACCAGTTTTTCTATTTTTATCTGCATCAGAACAGAAATATAGCAGGAGACTTAAGTCTTGAAAACTTATGTTCCATCTTGGGATGCGTTGACATGAGCCAGACACCTGTGCGAAAAGCCTTTCATGACACAACCAGATAATTACAAGGGCTATCGCGACCTAGGTCTCGCCATTCTGAAAAAGTACGAAACGATGGTGTGGGATCGCGTAAAAATCGACACTTCAAAAGGCACCTTCGAGGGCCTCATTCTTCCAAGATCTTCCACCGAAGATTCGGAACATATCGTCATCAAGATGGATAGCGGGTACAATACCGGCATTCACGTAAGTTCCATATCGAATATAAAAAAGATAGGAAGACGCGAAGGTCATTACGCGATACCCGAAAAAGATTTCCCCTACGACAAGCGCAAAAAAAACGTCACCCTACTAGGCACCGGAGGCACGATAGCATCGAGGCTCGACTATACAACCGGCGCCGTCGTTCCGGCGTTTTCGCCGGGCGAACTCTATGGTGCAGTTCCCGAGCTTGCCGATATCTGCAACCTGACCACAAAAAAGCTCTTCGGCGTTTTTTCTGAAAACATGGGGCCGGAACAATACAAGACGCTTGCCGGGGAAATAGGCCGCCTCATAGGCGAGGGCGTCGAGGGAATAGTGATAGGACACGGCACGGACACCATGCATCACACATCTGCCATCTTGTCCTATATGGTTCAAAATACGCCGGTTCCGATAGTGATTGTAGGATCCCAGCGTTCAAGCGATCGTCCAAGCTCCGACGCTGCCAGAAATCTCTTGAATGCCGCCTATACCGCAGCACATTCGGACATAGCCGAGATAATGGTGTGCATGTTCGGGCCAACATCCGACGATTATGGCCTTTTGCATATGGGAACGCGGGTGAGAAAGATGCATTCGAGCTATCGCTCAACTTTTAGAACCCTCTCGGATGTTCCGATAGCCATGGTGTGGCCTGACCGCATCGTTTCCATCCGCGAACATAAAAAGAGAAGAAGGGACAAAGAGGTCATCATAAATTCGGCCTATGACGACCGGGTGACGATACTTTATTATTATCCGGGCATGAATCCGGACATAGTCGATTCTTTCGTGGATATGGGTTATCACGGAATTGTGATAGCCGGCACGGGGCTTGGACACGTCAATTCAGCTCTCAACGATTCTCTGCGAAGGGCGGTTGAAAAGGGAGTGGCGGTCGTTATGACGGTGCAAACACTTTGGGGTTATGTGCACATGAACGTCTATGATACCGGCAGATATTTGCTGGAGCTCGGTATAATTCCCTGCGAAAATATGCTGCCCGAGGCCGCGTACATGAAATTGTGCTGGGTCTTGGGACAGACGCGCGCGCTTTCAAAGGTGCGCGAAATGATGCTTAACCCGATAGCCAATGAAATCACCGAACGCGAGCCGCACAACGGATATCTAGTGTATCAAGGCGGCATTCCCGAAATCGAAAAATTTCTTTCTACCTGCCAGAAGTAATCGGCCTACTACTTAATGAAACACGAAACACGTAGAATTATCCCCGGAATTAAAGGTCGAGGTTGAGGCCAAGGTCGAGGTCGAGATTTATTATAATAGAACCTTAACCTTAGCCTTGACCTGTAATTAAGTATCGTGTCCACGGAATTCAATCTATTCCGAAAAAGACCTTTATGCGCGAGAAAATGCGTGATTTGGAGTTTTGTTCTTTTGTCAGTCCTTCGTCTAATTTTGAAAGTTCGAGCTGGCGCTTGGAGAGCATTTCAGCCAACACTTCCGCTATGGAAGGATTTTTATCGAGAATACCCGAAAAAATCGGCTTATCTATGGCAAAAACTGTGACATCCCCTATCGCCCTCACGGTTGCAGCCCTTGGCGCGCCGGTTAAAAGGCTCATTTCTCCGAAAATAGCGGGAGCAGAGATCGTCGCCACTTTTGAAATTTTATCACCGGAAGAGCTTACGAGGACATCGCATGCGCCCTTTTGGATTACATAGGCACTTTCGCCAGCTTCCGATTGCGTCACTATATCCTCGCCATCGCCAAACTCCTCTATGCGAACTCGCTCACCGACGAACCTTCTTTCTTCAGCAGAAAGTGCCGAAAAAATTGGAAGCGAATCTATTTTTGAAATCGCGTCCATCCTGACGGCGGCTGCTTTCGATTCTTCGTATCTTCTTTCTATATGCCTGTGCTGAACGTCTCTAATTGGAAAAGGTATTTTTATGCCCTGACGCCTGAAGGCGTACCATATTTTTTCGATAGTTCGCGACCTAAGCCTTACTATATTTCCATATCCGCGATAGGTAAGCCTTAGTTCGTAGGATATTGCGAAATCGCCGTAATTTGTAAGCCTGACAATAGGCTTTGGAGACTTGAGTATGTGAGGATCGTTTTTGCAGAGGTCTAAAAGCGTTTGTCTGACCAGCCCCGGGGAGGCGCCGTACTCCACGCCTATCTCTATGGTTAGCACATGCTGATCGTTTGGCTTTGAAAAGTTTTTAAGGGGAGAGGCTGTTATGCCGGCATTTGGCAGCACGACCACCTCGTTTTTAAAGGTCCTTATTCTAGTGGTCTTCCAGCCTATGCCTATGACCTGCCCTATGTAATTGTTAAATTCTATCCAATCGCCGACTGTAAAGGGCCGATCCGCCTGAATGGAAAGCCCGGAAAGCAAATTGCTCAACGTGCTCTGCGCGGCAAAACCTATAGATGCGGTAAGGACGGCAGAGGTTGTTATGATACCGGCAAGATTTACGTCGCCGCGGGTTCTTAACACAACAAGGGCTATTGCGGCATAGATCACAAAAAGGACGAAGTCGCGGGTGATCTTGGGCAGCGGAATGCCTTTTTTCCAAAGAAACCATCTCTCCACGAGCACCGAAAAAAGTATGCGCACGATGGCGGCATAGAGCACCGCCATATCGATTACGCCTATCCACTTGAGAATTTTCGAATCGACCTCGAAGGGCAGGGTTATTTGAAAAAGCCTCAAGATCAAAAACAGATTTAAAAAACCAAACGGGATTGCGGGAAGGCGCTTGATTTTTCTGGAGGCAATGCCGTAGGCAAAAAGCACCAATATCGCAATCGCTATGCCCAGCGGGTGTCCGAATGTCTCGCGTATGGTATTCATAAAATTTCAACCTATAGCATCTCTAGTTAAGCGGCGAAGC
>Ga0351849_10074_pt1 | contig 34482 bp, 39 predicted proteins | sample TotcelHFGM3001N3_FD_206792 | JGI IMG/M metagenome (GOLD analysis project Ga0351849, IMG submission 206792) | Enriched cells from coal bed in the Powder River Basin, Montana, United States - Total cells FGM rep1 HSBNCT.FGM.300.1.N3 ... | reverse complement strand
AACATAGTGTATTTACTATGTCAACAACGTCATTTAATAGTCATCAATTCTAGGAGGTGAAACGATGGGAAGGCCACCGGTAAAAGAAGCAAAGCAGCAATACACAATCATGTTGAAACCCAGCGTGGTTAAAGAAATTGACAGAATCGCGGATAGAATCGGGTTAACACGTAGCCAGCTCATGGGGAACTACATTGAATTTGGCATGGAAGAAACAAAGGGAATGGAACGAGTGGGTATCATAAAGGCCGTTTCTGTTTTCAAAAGAATGAGAGGAACCTTGCCTAATAGCGAAGTGTCGTCTCATGAGGTTAGAGCAACAGGAAAGAAGAAATGACCATAAAAGCGAGAATCCGACCGTGCTGGTAACATGATCGGATTCTCTTAATCACGTTCCTGATAGGCAATAGCTTGGCAGCATCATGCACCGGAAGTGATCTGATGCAATTATAGCATCATATCCTACTGTGTTCAACAGAAGCCTTCTGGAACGTATCCAGGAGGCTTTTTTATGCAATCCGAGAAAGAGCAAGAATTACTCGATCTGATTTTCAAACTATTCCCAAAAGCATCTATCGTGAGTAGATCAGAGTTCCCACATCACGCCTTCAACCACTGCAGAACAAATATTTATTCAGGTGTTGCTAAGCTCTCAAAACCGCCACGACCGGTTTTGAGAGCGTGCAAGAAGAGTAGGCTTGATAGCCCTCAATTATCATTTCCTTTCCATAAAACTACGGGGGGTGCCACATGACTATCAGGCACCCCTCAAACGTGAAAAACATACTAGCATCGGGAGTTGATTCTCTTGTAATATCAATGAATATTGATTGGATTGATGATTCTTTTTTTACTTTGCTTGATGAGGTCAAGGAAAAAGCAAAGGAATACAGTGTTGATTATCCTGGAAGCATCAAACATTTCAACCCTGAGGAGGTCTGGCCTTTCACAATAAAGCCTCATGGAACACGGGGCTTCTCCTGGATTTTAAGCGGAGCCGATTTTACCTACAAAATAGCCAATGCAACAGAACCTAGTTCAAGAGCAAACGGCATGATTGAGTTTCGATCAGAGGCATTATGGCGATTAGGTGCACCAGATGTATTAAGAATTGCCCTGGGCATCATTGAAGCGAATGGAGGATACATAGTTGAAACAAAGCTGAGCCGTGTTGATCTTTGTCTTGATTTCTTGATGCCGGAAGAACGCTGGACACAAAAATTATGGGATTATGTGGTCACAAGAGCAATCGATTTTGATCCCCATTACAAGAACCGGGTATTCACCGGAATGACTTTCGGGAAAGGAGCTATTTCAGCACGGCTTTATGATAAACCTTTAGAGATTCAACAGAAATCAAAGAAATTTTGGATGTTTGACATTTGGGGAATTAAGGAAGTTCCTCAAAGAAAGAAAATAATCCGAATTGAATTTCAGATGAGAAGAGGAGTCTTGAACGAGCTTTGCCTTAAAATTCCTGAGGACCTCTTTCAAAAGGTTGATGAAGCATGGGCTTATTGCACAAAGAGGTGGTTAAAGTTTCAAGATCGACCTGGCTTGCATCATACGCAACGCTCAACCTTTAAATGGTATGAAGAAATTCAAGACGGCTTTCAAGGTGTTCAAGGTGCTTCGCCTCTTGTGAGAAAAAAAGCTGTCAGAAAGGATAAAGAGCGATTGATGCAACAAGCGACGGGGGCAATGATCGCCATACACGCTATTAATCAGGAAGAAGCAAGGGTAAAACCAGACAAACCCGTCAGTATGGGAGACTGCGTTAATTCATATATCAACGAGCTAGAGAGAAATTTTCCTAAAGCGGAAGAAACAACGTTAAAGGTCACAAGAAAACGCTCAAAATATCATCGAGAAGAACCAACGCATGAAAAATCTCTACAAAGGCGGGCTGAGGAATGATATTGACCGCCACAAAAAATATGTTACTGTGCTCACACTTTTCGGGAGGTGAGCTTTGTATGAAGGGCGGTATCTATTCGGCAGAAAAATGCCCCGTATGCGGCAAGCCATTGAAAGACATAAAGACGTGTGTTGCTTGCCCTGATCATCCTAAAATTAGATCATCAAGATTATTTGTAAAGTTCGGCGGCATTCTGAAACGCTTCAGATCATATGACACTGCGTCTCGATTTCTCAACGGCTTGCGGTTCAAGACCGATGAAAGCACTTTTGATGAGAGAGATTATAAGCGTGATAACCCGCTCGGCTTTACAAACATGAGCGAGAAATTTCTTGAATATGCTAAGGCAAAAACAGCAAAGAACATGCGGCCCCATATCAACCACGCTCAAAGCTTTTTCAATAATAGGAATGTCAAAGATTTGAAATGCGGTGACTTCGAGGACTTCGTTAAGTCGCTAAACATCTCAGATAAAACGAAAAGCAATATTATCGGAACAATTAAAGTATTCTATCAATGGATGAGAAAGCGGCAAGACGTCATTGACATTCCAGACTTTCCTAAAATCGAATACCAGCTTGGATATCGGAGAACGGTCGATAAGGAAACTCAAAGAGCAATCATCGAAGAGGTAAAGCGCATTGCTCCGGCAAAGGTCTATTTGGGAATTAAATGGCTCTCCACTTATTTCAGCGTCCGGCCGGCTGAGATGATTTCGATCAAAGAGGGAGAGATTGACCTGGGCAATGCCCGTTTATACTTCCCACACCCAAAGGAAAGACGTTTTAAGAGCGTTCCTATATTGCCTGAGGATGTCGATTTATTAAAGACCTTCTCCTTATCGTTTCCGGCTATGCCGTTTTTCCGACATGATGGAGGAATTCAAGGAACAAAAAAAGATCAGGCTTATGGCGAAAAATTCTTCTATAAATGGTGGAAACGTGCCTGTGAAAATTTAAACGTCGAAGGTGTTGATCTTTATGGCGGCACAAGACATTCTACTGTTCGGGCACTGAGAAAGCACTATTCGCCAGAACAGATTAAAGAAGCTGCAATGAGCAAAACAAACAAAGCCTTTGAACGGTATCTTGGACAGGCGGAAGACGACGATATTTTGTCAATTTATCGCAAAGGTGCTGAAGTGATACCGATCAAAGAAATTGATACCGGATTGATACCGCTTTTTGAAGGGCAAAAAAATACTAAGTAACCGAAATTACTTAGCTTTTTTGGTGGAGGCGGCGGGAATTGAACCCGCGTCCGAAAACCTTCCGCTGGAGCTTCTACGTGCGTAGCCTTCGTTTTAGAACCTTCACGCTGGTTTGCTCCCTAAGGCCGGATCTCCCCGCGCTATCCTGTAAGTATTCGCCGCCCTCCCCCAGGCAAGAAGTTTGGCTATCCTGTCTAAATGACGTCTTGCTCAGCCAACAGGAGAACCGAGTTCGACGTTAGCAGCCTAAGCTGCTAAAGCGTAATCGTAGTTTTCTGCGATTATATGTTTCCTACCTGTTTAACGAGGCCTGTAGGAACCTCGGCACGCTTCTACAACTTCAAATGTCCCCGTCGAAACCGTTACGCCCCCTTAAATCTTTATTTGTTTTTAATATAGTCAGCTATTGCCCTTTTGTCAAAGGAAAGAAGGAATGCCTGATTTCCGCCTCATCAGCACTGCATGCTGGTTTCGTGTTTTTTCATCTCTTTTTTCTTTTCCGCAAGCCGCATCTGTCTCCTTTCGGCTGCCTCGGTGTTCCGATGTCTGTCCTCGTCACATTCCAGGATCAACGGAGGCAGTTGCACTGGTCGTTTGCTGGCGTCCAACGCCACAAAGGTTAAATACGCGGAACCGGTGTGGCGTTTTTCTCCCGTAATCGGATTTTCCGCTTCCACGCGAACCCCGACTTCCATGGATGTTCTTCCGACAAAATTTACCGAGGCTTTCAGGGTCAGAAAATCGCCGATATAAACGGGATGGTGAAAATCCATCCGGTCAATAGACGCCGTCACCGTGTGCGCTCTTGCGTGACGGGTCGCCGCAATACCACCGGCCGTATCAATCAGTTTCATGATGTCGCCGCCGTGGACATTGCCGGCCGGATTCGCGTTTTCCGGGTTCATGGCTTGTCCCATAATCACGATGCTTTCGCTGACTTTTTTCCCTTCCATATTTGCCTCTGATCATTGAAATTTATGGTGTTAATTTAATGCACAACACTTGGAAGTAAACCATCGAAAGTGTTAAATTTTGATCTGTTTTGTTTTAAAATCCCGGGCAAGCGTACGGCGTTCTTCACGGATCTTGATATCCTCACGGCGGTCATACAGCTTTTTACCCTTGCCGATGCCGATTTCCACTTTCACCATGCCGTTTTTAAAATAGAGTTTGAGCGGCACCAGCGCCAGGCCCTTTTCCCGTGATTTGCCATAGAGTTTCTTAATCTCCCGTTTATGCAGGAGCAGCTTGCGCGGTCTGAGCGGTTCGTGGTTGGATCGGTTGCCGTGATCGTAATGGCTGATGTGCATCTCACGCAGGTAAACCTCGTTATCCTTGACGACGGCGTAGCTGTCTTTCAGATTGGCTTTCCCGGCGCGCAGCGCCTTAACCTCTGTTCCGGACAAGACCATGCCGGCTTCGTATGTATCATCGATATCGTAATTGAGACGCGCCGTTTTGTTGGACGCAATCAGTTTTTGTGCTGTATTTTCTTTGGCCATGGTTCAATTTTACCTTAATCCGGAATTAAAGCCATTTATTTCTTCACTGGGAACGGCAGGTATTCCGGCTTCACGTGGCCGAGCGCCGTAAAGATATTATGGCGAATATCCGGATTATCATGCTCCAGTCGGTTTAAAAGGTTTTTCACATAAATCCTTCGGGAGTTTTCACTTGTCGGACACGCGTTCTTGACCGTCGGAAACTGCCGTTCGCGGCTGTATTTTTTGACCAGTTCCTCCCGCAGATAGGCCAGCGGCCGGATGATATGCAGTTTACCGCCAAAGATGCTCTGGTTGGGCATCATCGTGCTGATTTCCCGCCCGTAAAACATATTGATCAGCAGCGTTTCAATAATATCGTCACGGTGGTGGGCAAAAGCAATCTTGTTGCAGCCTTTTTCCTCCGCGATTTCAAAAATTCTTCTGCGTCGCAGGCGCGAACACAGGAAGCAGGGATTTTTCCTGTTGAAATCCGAATGCGAGACGAGACCAATGTCTGTTTTTTCCATCACATATGGGTATTGATGTTCCTGAAAGTATTTCGTGAGCTCCTGATAGGCAATAAAATCCGCATCAAAACCCATGTCGATGTTGACGGCGATGAAGGAAAACCGCGGAACGAAGATCATTCTGGAATCCAGCAAATCCAAAAGAGCGTAGCTGTCCGCACCGCCGGAGACGCCCACCAGCACCCGGTCTCCTTCTTCGATCATGGCATAATCCATGATTGCTTTTTCCAGCCATTTCTTTATGTGTAAAAACAGCTTGGTGTTCTTGTCATTTTTCGCAATATCTGTCTGCAATCTCTGCCCGACCCCTCCCGAGTTCAGATTGGTTTCCTTACTATCCGACTTGCCAAAAGTTAGCAAGCAAGTTTGAATTTTACCCGACGAGCATCGCGGCAATGTGATGCGGGAACCCGCGAAGCGGGTTGAGAAATTCCTGTTTATGAATTCGCAGGTTCCCCGGAGTCTGATCACAGAAACTTCAATTCATCAATAAGCAGCCCCACCTGATTTCGTCAGGAAAACAGCGCATATTGAATCCTCACTCTGCATGGGGAGCCTCAATATCGCCTTGAAATCAATCCGTCTCTCTGTTATAGATTGGGGCAAAGCAAAAAGGAGGTTTTCACATGCCAGAAATCATCAATATCCACGCCAGGGAAATACTGGATTCCCGGGGAAATCCGACCGTCGAAGCCGAGGTCACCACGATAGCGGGCATCACCGCCAGGGCGGCCGTTCCCTCCGGCGCTTCCACAGGCGAGCATGAAATGCTGGAATTGCGTGACGGCAACAAGAAACGATACAACGGAAAAGGCGTTGAAACTGCAGTTAAGAACATTCTTTATAAAATCGGACCCGAAATCATCGGTATGGATTGCCGCAGACAGCGTGATATCGACTTTGCAATGATCGAAATGGATGGCACCCCCAACAAAGGAAAACTCGGAGCCAACGCCATCCTGGCCGTTTCCATGGCCTGTGCCAAAGCCGGTGCGGAAGTGTCCGGGTTGCCCCTCTATCGCTACCTGGGCGGCGTTAACGCCAATGTTCTGCCCATCCCGCAGTCCAACATTTTGAACGGCGGACAGCATGCCGACAACAATGTCGATATCCAGGAATTTATGATCCTGCCGGTCGGCGCCCCCAATTTCAAGGAAGGCATCCGGATGAACGCGGAAGTTTTCCATGCTCTGAAATCCGTGCTCAAAGGCAAAGGTTTAAACACATCGGTCGGCGACGAAGGTGGTTTTGCACCAAACCTGAAATCCAACGAAGAAGCGCTGTCGAGCATTATGACGGCCATCGAGAAAGCAAACTACAAACCCGGCAAGGATATCTTTATAGCGCTTGACTGTGCGGCAAGTTCTTTTTATGAAAAGGGCAAATATATTCTGGCAGCGGAAGCCAAGCCCCAGAAGTCGGCAGAAGAATTGGTGAAATTCTATGCCGACCTCGTCGCCAAATACCCGATCATTTCGATCGAAGATGGACTGGCTGAAGACGACTGGGAAGGCTGGAAGCTGATGACGGATGAACTGGGAAGCAAAATCCAGATCGTTGGCGACGACCTTTTCGTCACCAACGTCAAGCGTCTGAATAAAGGTATCGAACTTGGCATCGCCAATTCCATCCTTATCAAGCTCAACCAGATCGGCTCGCTGACGGAAACAATGGAAACCATGAGCCGCGCGAAAGAATGCGGTTACACCTGCGTGGTCTCGCACCGGTCCGGCGAGACCGAAGACACGTTCATGGCGGATATCGCCGTTGCCACCAACTGCGGTCAGATCAAGAGCGGTTCGCTTTCCCGCACGGACAGACTCGCCAAATACAACCAGTTGATGCGAATTGAAGAAGAGCTCGGCGATGCGGCCTGCTACCGCGGCAAAGATGCGTTCTACAACATCAAACAGCCCGCAAAGAAATCGAAAAAGAAATAATCCAACGCATAGAGTGACACCCTGCAACGGGTGTCACTCTATATCCGGCCGCTCGAATCATCAGGAATAATCCTCTCAAAATCTGCTTAACCCCAATTCTTTCAGTTCATGTATCGCAGGTCACTGACCAAACAACCGTCTGCGCAGATATAGATATCTACGATAGTTGCAGGATTCTCATTCGGGTTGGATTGACGTATTGAATGTAAAGATGCCGGTTCGTTCAGTCAAAAACTATGAGTTTCGTTATGAGAAAAGCAGACTTCATATTAAAATTTATCCTCGCCATTGTTCTGAGCCTGGTGCCTGTCGCCGTCCGGGCCGCAGAAACGGCCGCAAACCGCGACACAGAAAATATTTTCATCCAGGGCATTGGGCAGATGCCGTTGGCACATGCTTTTTTGACGGAAATAACGGCAGACTCGCGTGGACAAAGATTATTTAATGCCCATGTCTGGAATACAGATGCCACACTGGAATCTTCTGCCGCAGAGGTTCCTTCTTCTCTATCCTGTTCCGGACAAACAGAATTGCTGCAAAGGGCCGCCGGATTTACACAGCATATTTTTTCTTTCAATCCAATGATCGCCGGAGGCAAGTATTATTATTTGCGGGATATTTTTACATTTATTGGTCTGAGTACTTTACTTTCCTCTCATTCAACGGTTACGGGCGATATCAGCGGCAGTAAAAAGCTATATGATTTATTGAAAATGCCCGGCGCTTTTGATATCGGCGAAGATTCGAAATTGAAACCGGATCATTTAGCAAATTACGATAGAAACGATGAAGAAGCGGCCGGTCTGATGCCCTATAACGATCCTGCCCTGAAGCCGTTTATCCACAATCCGTTTCACGACACTGCAATATCGATTTATCTGCCGATCAGCTTATCTCGATCCTTAACGATTGCACCAGCCATCACCTATGCTTTCTCAACCAATAATACGAACAATCAGGAATTCAAGGGGAAAGGTCTCGTTAATAATTTGATTGATAAAGACAGTGCCATTATTTATGGCGGGATCCATCTGAAATATTCTTTTTAGAAAAAGAAGGTTAAAGGAACTTGAAGAGCCGGCGGCGAAGCACTTCCAGTTGCGCGCGATTGTCCGTCAGGCTGTATGTAATTTCCCGCTTCCCGCCTTTTTCTTCTCCGGTCTGTGAAATAATCAGTTCCGCATCTTCCATAAATTTGAGGGCATTGAGGTAGTTGGCCTGGGACAGAGCTTCGGCGCGCAGGACTTCCCCGGTGCGGAACATCCGGTCGCCCAGCGGACGAATTTTGGTCAGCCATTCCCGCTGCGGGAGCGGTTTTTTCTTTAGATACACCAGGCTGCGAATAACGATCCAGCAGGACTCCAGGTAGTTATGAATGAGTCCCGCAAACGGTCTGAGTTTCGCGCCACCCCGGCTTTTGATTTCCACCCACACATCCCCGTCGCGCTCCGTCGTCACAATCATGGATCGGCTATGGAGATAGGCAAGAACATCGTTGACCTCCTCCACGTCATCCCGCGTCTCGTCAAAGATGAATTCATTCCATAAAAGCCATTTCAGGAATTTGTAATCCCCCATGATCTTCGCTAATGACATGGTGTCTTCGTGATTATTGACCATCGATGTTGCCACAAAGCAGATCGGAATGAAAAAATGCAGTATGTTGTTTTTGTAGTATTCCAGATTCAACCGCTTGGCGTCGGTCAGGGAATAAACGATTTCCTGCATCTCCTCTTCTTCTTCATCGGCCTCAACTTTGGAGATAATATCCGTCGAATCGAAAATGTTCAGTGCGTCGATAATCGCCCGGTCGCGGTGTGCAAATGTGGCGGCAAATTTTACCTGCCGGGTCGACAGGTATTCGTAGAATTCGCCGAGGATGCCGTTCAGTTCATCGTGGGAAATTCCTCGCCGGTCATGGCTCAGGAGGCCCGAGGCCACCAGGGAAAAAGGCGTGACCACCGAAACCTTATCGATCTCCAGGACGACTTCATAACCGATCTTCCGGTAGAGGCTTTGACGCTCGTCGAGCGTCATCTGATCCATGGGTTTTTCCTGGGCCGCAAGATAATCCTTCATGATGATCGGCTCACCGATGTTGATGTAAACACGGCCGTACCGTTTGCGCAGGATTTTGGTGGTTTTAATAATTTCGACCGTATTTTCCTGGACCTTTGGAGCACCGGCCAGCTCGTTCAGGTAGGAACGTTCCTCAATGACCCGGTCGTAACCGATATACACGGGGACGGCCGCCAGGTTCTCGCAATACTTGTCCTGATAGGCCTGAATAATCATCGACAGCAAGCCATATTTGGGCATGACCATTTTCCCGGTCCGGCTTCTGCCGCCTTCGATAAAGAATTCAAGCGGAAGGCCCTCGTGAAGAAGCGTCGCCATATACTTGGCAAAGACTTCTCCGTAAATTTCATTGCCTCGGAAACTGCGCCGGAGAAAGAAAGCGCCGGATCGGCGAAAAATATATCCCAACGGGAAAAAAGACAGATTGTTGCCCGCAGCGATAAACGGCAATTGGATATTGTTTTTATAAAAGATGTAGGAAAGCAGCAAATAATCAATATGACTGCGATGACAGGAGATAATGACGAAAGGCATTTTTTTGGATAAATTGCGAATCTTGGCCAGCCCCTCCGAATCGACGGACAGGCCGTCATAAACCGTATTCCAAAGCCACGTCAGAGCCTTCAGCCATATTTCAATAAACGTCTCCTGGTAATCCGCCGCAATTTCAAAAAGATAACGGCGGGCCTCTTTTGCAACACTTAGTCTGTCCCTTTTTGTTTTCTGGGCAAACTCGTCCATGAAACGGTTGAGGTTCGGATCATGCATCACCATGCCGATGAGCTCGTCGCGCGATTTCAACGCAGGTCCGACGACTGCCGTCTTCTCCTCTTCAATGCGATCAATCAGCTCTCCGCGCAACTCATGAATCAATTCGTCTTTGGTCAGATTCTTTGTTGTCGATAAGTATTCTGTGAGATTAATCGGCTCCGCCGGAATCACAAAAGCCTGTTTTGAATAACGGATAAACGTAACCAAACGCCTCAGTGTGCCGGTATGCTCCATCTGCCCGAAAAGGATATTGAAGAGGCTTTCATCTTCTTTCTCCCTGCGCCGTCCGTAAGCAACCAGAACCGGCACAATGAAGATAGGAAAGGAGACGTTGCTCTGCAGGCTGATCAGGCTGGCGATCGCATCCTGGGCGGAGCGGCTTTCAATAAACTCAGATTCTCCAAGATGGATAATAATACTTTCCTGACCGGCAACTTTTTTTTTCAAAAACTCCAGTTTACCCTGCCTTGTGACCTGGTCTCTGCGGAAGCGGCGCAAAAAGGATGACCAGTAAAATTTAAGCATTTTGGACAGAGGCTGCCAGAAAGACATATTCACGCCATGGCTATATACCGGCATGGGCAGACCTTTACGGCCGGCTATTTCGGCGATGATCAGGCTGTTGAGCTTGCTTCGCTGCTTGATGGCGTAAACGATGACACCTTCGCCGGCAAGCTTTTTGAGAGCGGCTACCTCTTCATCGGCGATGGATACCCGGGAAAGATAGGCTTTCGCCGGACGAAAGCGCCAGAAATCCTGCCTGGCATAAATACAACCGGAATAGTATTCATCTTCCTGCTGCCGGTTGTCGGGTGGCGTCTTTTTATATGCCTCAAGACTTTCGCGTAAGCTATCTTCATCCTGATGGGCATCGGTAGGTGTTTTTTTACTCATAAATAATCCGATTTCTTCCGTTAAGGGGATCTGTGAGAAGCTTTGGTACTATGGTTCCTTCTTCTGAAATTCATCCGGAAACCGGCCATTCATATAATCCTGGACGAAAGCCCGTACGTCAGTGGCATTATTAAAAGACATCGCCTGTTTCAGAAGTTCCCTGGATTCCGAAAGCGTGGATTGCTGCACAATACGCTTAATGCGGGGAATTGCCAGATGATTCATGCTCAGTTCATCCAGCTGCATCCCCAAGAGGATCAGACAGCAGAGAGGATCTCCGGCCATTTCACCACACATGGCCACGCGAATTTTTGCCTCGTGCGCTTCGTCAACTATTTTTTTGATCAATCTCAAAACAGCCGGGTGCAGCGGTTCATAAAGATACGTGACTCTTTCATTGGAACGATCAATAGCGAGCGAGTACTGAATTAAATCGTTCGTGCCGATGCTGAAATAATCAACTTCCTGCGCCAGCTGATCGGCAATCACGGCGGCCGCCGGGACTTCGATCATCGCCCCGATTTCCATCCGGTCGGCAATCGGCACACCTTCCGCCAAAAGTTCCTGACGGGTTTCTTCGAGCAACCGTTTGGCCTCACGAATTTCCTCGATGCCCGATATCATCGGAAAAAGAATTTTAACGGTGCCCAGAGCACTCGTGCGCCAGATGGCTCTCAGCTGAGTTTTGAATATTTCGTTCTCTTTGAGGCAAAACCGGATGGCCCGAAGACCCATTTGCGGATTTAACTCTTTTACCTGTTTTTGATATTTTGTAAATTTGTCACCGCCTAAATCAAACGTACGAATGGTTGCCCACTGCAGATTCTGTTCCGCTACGACCTGACGATAATTATTGAAGTGGTCTTCCTCCGTCGGCAATTCATCCCGATAGATGTATAGGAATTCCGTCCTGTATAGCCCGATGTGCTCTGCTCCATGTATGATCGCCGAAGGAATCTCTTCAATAAACTCGATATTGGAACCAATCTGAACATGGTAATGATCCAGCGTCGTCGCCGGCAGTCTTGCATATTTAAGATACTCGTCTTTGGCATCATCATAGTGACGCTTTTTTTCCTCGTAGCGCTTCATCATGTCGGGATAAGGATTAACCACCACGAGGCCCGACGTACCGTCCACAATGATTTCATCGCCGGTTCGGACAAAGCGCGTCACATTATCCAGCCCGACGACAGCCGGCAACTCCATGGAACGGGCTACAATGGCGGTGTGTGAGGTGCGGCCGCCGCTGTCCGTCGCAAAACCCACAATTTTATCGAGTTTCATCTGGGCTGTATCAGCAGGAGACAGATCGTGCGCTACAATAACCACTCCTCCGCGACCCACTTCCCAGACGATCTCATGTTTTTCCCCGCTCAGATTACGCAGGATTCGCTGAACGACATACTGCACGTCGCTGATGCGTCCACTGATGTATATATCATCCAGGCCCTCAAAGATCTGTTTGTAATGATCCAGCGTCATACGCACGGCCCATTCTGCGTTGACGCCCAATCGACGGATATACTTGACTGTGCGACTGATGAATTTCTTATCCGACAAGAGCAAAATGTGGACGTCAATAATATAAAGAGGTTCGGTTACTTTTGTCTTTTTGAGGTTTTCCTGAATATCCAGAAGCTGCTGGGATGAGTCTTTCAGCGCCTTCTTGAACCGCTCGATTTCATGAGGAATCAATTCGTCGTTATTAAGTTTGTAAAAAGAGATCTGGGCATCTAATGGATCAAAACGGTAGACTTTTCCGATAACAATGCCGGGAGAAACACCTATTCCCTTAAGAACAAAGGTTTTTTTTCCTTGATCAGCCGTCATGAGATGATTTATTCTTCTCCAAATTTATTTTCAATCAATGCTTCGAGCTCATCGAGCGCTTGCGCCGCATCAACGCCTTCCGCTCTTACTGTTATCATACCGCCCATCGGGCAGGCAAGCGTCAAAATTCCCAAAATACTCTTTCCATTAACGGTTTGACCGTTACGTTCAATAAAGATATCCGCACGATACTTCTGCGCAATGCGAACAAAAGATGCAGCCGCACGCGCATGCAGTCCTAATTTGTTTTTTAATTTAAAAGTTTTCATTTGCAACACGTCAAGAAATCTCTCATTGAAAATATTAGAAACAGAGTTACCGCTCCATATAAAATATAAATTTGCGATATGCCTTTTTTAATCATGAGCCAGCAAGCCAGGATAATAACCAGCCCCGCCGATGCCGCAACAAGTCTTGGTATTTCCGTCCCAGCAGGATACCCGTCCCTTAAAAGGAATGCCGCAAAGCCTGCCAGCACGACCAGAGACAACCACCGGACGCGAACGGCCGTGCGCGGCAAATCGATTCTGCGGATGAATTCAATTCCCTGTTTTCCCCGCCTGTATCCCTCGAGGAAACCCTTCACTCTGACCCAGACGTGCGCCGGCACATAGACCGCAATAAAAGCTGCCGGCGCCAGGATCAAGCCTAGCCAGGCCAGGCCGGCCGAAATAATGCCTGCACACGGTCTTAGCGCACCCCAGAAAAATGTATCCCCGATCGCCGCATAAGGTCCCATCAGACTTTGTTTGACCACAACGATGGGTGAGGCATCGCCTTCGTCCGGCCGCTCTTCTTCCATACGGACGATCGAGCCGATGAGCGGTGTCGATAAATAAGGGTGCGTGTTGAACATTTGCAAATGCCTGGTAAGTAACGCTTCTTCATCACTTCCGGACAATTTTCGTTCCTTGAGAAGAGGAATTATCGCATACGCAAAACCAAGGTTTTGCATCCGTCTAAAGTTCAGGGCAGCATGAATAAAAAAAGATCTCCAGAATATTTTAATTAAAGATCCTCTTCTCATGTTACGGCCTCGGATGCATCTATCTCGATTCTATTCCCTTTTTATGTGCCGAAGGAACTAACACAAATGACTATCTAAGTCAATTTAATCACAGAAAACATATTCGCCGCAAAACAAAAAAGTTGTCGCTATGAAAGAAGATACGGCTGTTCAATCGTATACCAGCAAAACGATGCCCTGCTAAAGAAGCATCGGAACCGTCAAAAATGATCATTCCAATTACCGGCTCCTTCAACAGGTTTATTTTTTCTTGACAGGCGTTTTTTTGCTGTTAAGGACACGCCGGTTAAAATATCAGAGACGAAATGTGGATACTTCTTTTGATTCATTGTCTTTTTCCGCGGCGTCAAAATTTCGAGTAATTACCTATAAGGGGGTTGTAAAATGATTTGTGAAACTGTTAAAAAAGGTGTGGACTGCGCTTTTATGAGCAAGAAAGGCTGCGGCTTTTTCGGTGGCAGCTGTGTAGTAATAGTCGAGAAATGCGGGGACTGTAATAAAATTTTTGAATATGAAACCGGAAAATATTGCAAGGTTTATCCCGATCCGAAAAGCAAATGGATGACCGGCAACTGCCCGACCGCTTCACACATTAAAATTGAGATTAAAGAAGCGCAGAAGATTAACCCGCTCAAAGCTTCCAAAAGAGCGAGCAAGAAGAAATAATAACATTTCTTATGCACAGCAGTCGCTAAAAAGCCGGCAATCTTGATTGCCGGCTTTTTAGCTCATCAGTTTGCTGATTTGCTCCAATTCCTTCTTAATAAATACTAACTTTTCGTGATCGCCGTCTTTAGGCGTCGATTCATTTTTACTGTGTACTTTCAGGAGTTGTTTTTTTGCGCCGCTGATGGTGAAGCGCTGCTGATAGAGCAAATTGCGGATTGTTAATAATTCCTCAACATCCTTTTTCCGATACAGACGCTGTGCAGTCTTGGTGCGCACAGGCTTGATCGTTTTAAATTCAGTCTCCCAGTAACGGATCACGTAAGGTTCAACACCGAGGATTTTGCTCACTTCTCCAATACGGAAAAAAGCCTTTTCGGGAATTATGCTATCCATACAATTCCTGAATCATTGCGGAGAAAGATATTTTGCAAAAACGAAACAAAATAAAAACCTTCCAATCGCAACCGGATTGGAAAGCTTTTAAAACGTTCAGGCAACGATGTAGTTAATACAAGCAACTAGCCGTTAAGGGATTTGCGCAGTACCTGGGAGGACTTAAACGTTAAAACCCGGCGTGCGGTAATGGATATTTCCTGTCCGGTTTGCGGATTACGGCCGCGCCTGGCACGTTTCTCCTTCACCATAAAATTCCCGAAACCGGAAATCTTCACTCTCTCACCCTGTGCAAGGCTGTCTTTGATGATGTCAAATACGGATTCAACGATATCCGCCGATTCCTTTTTGGAAAAACCGAGTTTTTCATAAACATTTTGAATAATATCAATCTTCGTCATTTCTCTTCCTCCGTTTTAACGTCAAATAAACTGTTAGGCTCTTATTTTTGCACCCGTCAGTCGGACCGTGTCGCGCACGATTTTATCATGAATCGAATTGATTTCCGCATCCGTTAAAGTTCTGTCAAGAGCACGATAGGAAAAACGCAATCCTAAACTTTTTGTCCCGATGTCCAAGCCTTTGCCAGCGTATATATCAAAAATCACCACATTTTCAAGCAAATCTTCACTCTGACTTAAAACAATTTCTAGCATCTTTTGGGCTTCCAGAGAGGCGGGAATCACAAAAGCGACGTCGCGGGTAACGGCCGGAAACTTGGATATCTCCTTGTAACTGATTTGGCTTTTGATCTGCTTATTAAGTAAATCAATATTAATTTCAAATAGATAAGCAATTCCTTTAATATCTATGTTCTGCATCACATCCGGATGCACCTGCCCGAGATAGCCTACCTTTGTCCCCTCGATATAGAGGCCGCATGACTGACCCGGATGTAAAAATGGCTCCGTTATTTCCGCACGATACTGAACCTGTTCCAGTTTTAGATCGTAAAATAAATTTTCCAGGCAGCCTTTCAGATCGTAAAAATCAACGTTTACCTTGTTGCCCCACAAATCTTCGGATAATTTCCCGGATAAAAGACCGGACAGAATGTTGCTTTCCTCCGGCAATTCCCCGCTTTGAATTCTCAAAAATGTCCGCCCCATTTCAAATATCTTCAAATTGAAAGACGCGTTATTAATATTCTTCTTCAAGGTCTCCAGCATTCCGAATGCCATAGTTGTACGCATAACTGATTGTTCTTCCGTCAAAGGATTCTTGATCTTCACAAAGCTGCGTCTCACATCATCTTGCGGCAAGCCAAGATAATCGACCGAGGCCGACGATGAAAAACTGTAGTTTATGATCTCTGAAAAGCCGCTTCCGACCATCAATTCACGAATTTTTTCCTCAAGACGGAGCCGGGGAATAACGGCCATCTCCGTAACCGCAACGGCAGGCAGCGTGATGGGCACCCGATCGTAGCCATAGAGCCGCACAATCTCTTCAATCAGATCAATCTCTCTTTCAATGTCGACACGAAAGGTCGGTGGGGTAACAAGGTATTTACCCTTCCCGTCTGCGCGAACCTTCATGTCGAGACTTCTGAGAATTTGGATAACGTCCTTAGCGGGAATAGCCGTACCGATCATTTCGCCGATTCTGCTCAAACGCAGTGGAATGTTTTCAACCGGGGTTATTTTTTGAGGATATTCGTCAAGATAATTTTTACAGATAGACCCGCCCGAAAGCTCTGCAATCAATTGCGCCGCGCGATTCAAAGCGCGGATCACCCCTTCCGGATCAATACCCCGTTCAAAACGGAATGCGGCGTCCGTCGGCATAGCCAGACGGCGCGAGGAGCGGCGGATGGATGACGGATTGAAATAAGCGCTCTCCAGGAAAACGACGTGGGTATCCTCTTTGACTTCAGAATTCAGTCCCCCCATGATCCCGGCGATAGCAACAGGCTTTTTCCCATCGCAGATCAGCAGAGTGTTTTCGGGAAGCGCGTGGCTTTTCTCGTCGAGCGAAATAAATTCTTCGCCCGCTTTTGATTTGCGAACGACAATCCGCCCTTCCTCAAGAAAGCGAAAATCGAAGGCATGCAACGGCTGCCCCATTTCCAGCATAACAAAATTTGTCACGTCCACAACGTTATTGATGGCCCGCAGACCGGCGGCTTCGAGCCGCGTCTTCATCCAGACCGGAGATTCGCCAATTTTTACATTCCTGATCATCCTGGCTGAGTAACGAGGGCAGAGGTCTGCATCAACAATCGTCACAGAAGACAGGGTGGAAATGTCTTCACTCGATTCCCTGATCTTGATTTTCGGCATCCTTATTTTTTTCCCGGTCAGGGCAGCTATCTCCCGCGCCATGCCGATCATGCTCAGGCAATCGGAACGATTCGCCGTGATGCTGACGTCCAAAACCGTATCCCCCAGATTCAGTGCGTTCTCCAGGGCCATCCCCAGCACCGTGTCGGACGGCAATTGCATAATACCCGACGCATCATCGCCGATCTCCAGTTCCGCTTCCGAACACAACATGCCGTCGGATCGTTCACCGCGCAATACCGTTGATTTGATCGTATAGCCGCCCGGAATAACGGCCCCGATTTTAGCAAGCGGAACAACGTCACCCGCTTTAATATTCTTTGCACCGCAGACAATTGGATACGTATTGAAACCATCCGAGACATCGCACAAAGACAATTTATCGGCACCGGGATGCGGGCTTACCGACACTATCCTGGCGACCACAACGCCTGCGAATTTGTGCGCAATCGTCTTGATTTCGTCCACTTCCAATCCGGCCATGGTTAGCCGGTCCGCAAGCTCCTCGGCAGTTATGTCCAGATCAATATAGTCTTTTAGCCACTTGAGACTGACGAGCATGAGATGAAGCTCTCCTAAAATTGTTTAAGGAATCGAATGTCGTTTTCGAATAGAAGACGGATATCGGAAATGCCGTACTTCAGCATGGCAATGCGTTCCAGACCGATGCCAAAAGCGAACCCTGAATAGAGACCGGCATCATAACCCACGTTGCGAAAAACGGCGGGATCGACCATGCCGGATCCCAGAATTTCCAGCCAGCCGCTTTGCCCACAGACCCGGCAGCCTTTGCCCTCGCACATGACACAGTGAATATCGACTTCCGCAGACGGTTCGGTAAAGGGAAAAAAGCTGGGACGGAAACGCAGGATCGTATTATCACCGAAAACTTTTTTGAGAAAGGCCGTAAGGATACCTTTCAGATCGGCAAAACTGACGCCTCTGTCCACAAGTAAACCTTCAATTTGATGGAACATGGGTGTGTGGGAAACATCGGAATCGGGCCGGTAAACCCTGCCCGGCGACAGAATACGAATGGGAGGCTTCACTTGCTCCATGACCCTCACCTGGACCGGTGAGGTATGAGTGCGCAGGACCATGTTTTCTTCAATATAGAAGGTATCCTGCATGTCCCTTGCAGGATGGTCCTTGGGGATATTAAGCGCCTCGAAATTATAATAATCCAGTTCAACTTCCGGGCCTTCAACGACCGAAAAGCCGAATGAGGCGAAAATTTCGCAAATTTCACGGCGGATTTGAATTACGGGATGTATTCTGCCCGGACGGAAACCTCTGCCCGGCAATGTGACATCAATTTTTTCTCTTGCGAGAATTTCTTCTTTTTTGTCCTGTTTTTGGTGCTCCAGAGCTTCTGTTATTCTTTTTTCCAGAAGTTCCTTCGCTTCATTGCAGCGTTTCCCGAATAGCGGCTTCTCTTCGACCGGTACCTGAGCAATGTTTCTTAAAAGGCCGGTGAGTAATCCTTTGCGGCCCAGGAATTTTGTTCTCACAGCCAGAATCGAATCTTCGTCTCCGGCTTTTTCCAGTTCGGCGAGAGCGTCCGTTTCGAGCTGTTGAATGTCCGCAATCATGCCGCCTGCTCGCCTTTAGCTGCGGCCACGACCTTAGCGAACCCCTGAGGATCATTCACGGCCAATTCCGCTAAAATCTTTCGATCCAGTGCGATCTCCGCTTTCTTCATGCCATCAATGAGGCGGCTGTAGGAAATGTTGTTCAGACGGGCCGCTGCATTGATCCGGGCAATCCATAGCTGGCGGAATTCTCTCTTGCGGCCTCTGCGGTCGCGGTATGCATAGCTCAGGGCCTTGTTGACGGCCTCGGTGGCGGTCCGAAGCAGTCGGCTCCGAGCGCCAAAGAAACCTTTAGCCATTTTTAAAATTTTTCTTCTTTTCTTGCGGGCGGTAACGCCTCTTTTAATCCTAGCCATTTTTTATACTCTCCTCAATTGATACACCTTCTTAAATGCTTTATCGACTATAGATAAGGAATAAGCCTTTTGATGGCGCGTTCATTCGCCGAATGCACCAACGTGGATTTCCTTAAGGTTCTTTTTCTTTTCGTGGTCTTTTTTGTCAGGATATGACTGGCAAAAGCCTTGCTACGCTTCACCTTCCCTTTGGCTGTGATGGAAAAGCGTTTGGCAGCCCCTCTGTGCGTTTTCATCTTCGGCATATTCTCACCTCTTCATTCTCATTTATTTATTTTTTCGGCGAAACAATCATGACCATGTTCCGGCCTTCGAGCCTCGGTTCCTGATCCATTGTACATTCATCGATCAGCGCGGCCTTTATCTGGTCCATCAATCTACGGCCGATCTCGGTAAAGGCGATTTCACGCCCCCGGAACATCATGGAGACTTTCACTTTGTCGTGTTGTTCCAAAAATTTCTTTATATGTTTTATCTTTACCTGTAAGTCATGGGCCTCCGTCTTGGGTCTTAAACGGATTTCCTTTACATGAATCACCGTCTGGCTTTTTCGTGAGTCATGGACTTTTTTGCTTTGCTTGTAACGGTACTTTCCGTAATCCATTATTTTGCAGACAGGTGGTTCGGCATTGGCAGATACTTCGACTAAATCCAGACCGACTCTTTCCGCATTCGCAACAGCCTCGTCCAGGGAAATAACGCCCAAGGGCTGTCCTTCCTCATTGATGACCCTGACCGTAGCCGACTTTATTTCTCTGTTGATCCTTAAATCCTTAACTATACGGCACCTCCTGGCACAAATCTCATGAAAAGCTTATTTCTTTTTTTCACACATTTCCCGCACTAAAGCAATGAATTGTTCGACCGGCAGGGCGCCGAGATTTTGGCCGTCGCGCAGCCGCGGCGACACTGTTCCGGCTTCCATTTCTTTATCGCCGATCACCAGCATGTAGGGAATCTTCTGCAACTGAGCCTGGCGTATTTTATAACCTAATTTTTCATTGTCAAAATATTTTTCGGCACGGATGTCCGCGGCCAAAAGTCTTTTGTGAACTTCTTGGGCGTAAGGAATGTGTTTATCCGTCACCGTCAGCAGGACGCATTGCGTCGGCGCAAGCCAGACCGGAAAAGCACCCGCATATTGCTCGATGAGAACACCCATAAACCGCTCGATGGCGCCGAGAATCACCCGATGCAGCATGACGGGGCGATGCTTTTCACCGTCCGCGCCGATATAACTGAGATCAAATCGCTCCGGCAGTGTAAAATCGCACTGGATCGTCGCGCACTGCCACTTTCTTTTTAAAGCATCTTTGATTTTAAAATCGATTTTCGGCCCGTAAAAAGCACCGTCGCCCTCGTTGACTTCATAGCTGATCTTGTTGTCTTTGAGAGCGTTTTCCAGCGCAGTGGTAGCCAGTTCCCAATCCGCATCCGACCCGATGGAATGTTCAGGCCTGGTGCTCAACTCGACTTCATATTCAAAGCCGAAAATCCCCATCGCATAATTGACAAAATCAGCAATGGCGCGGATTTCCGAATTCAGTTGTTCGGGCATGCAGAGGATATGCGCATCATCCTGTGTAAATTGACGCACCCGCATCAAGCCGTGTAACACGCCTGTCTTCTCGTGACGATGAACGGTACCCAGCTCGAAATAACGGAGCGGCAAATCCCGGTAACTGCGGATTTTCGATTTGTAAATCAACATGTGGGAGAGACAATTCATGGGCTTAATCCCGTAGGTCTGCTCATCCACTTCCGTAAAATACATATTATCACGATAATGGTCAAAGTGGCCTGATTTCTTCCACAGATCCACTTTAAGAATCTGGGGCCCCATAACCATGTCATAACCGCGCTTCAAGTGCTCTTTGCGCTCCCACTCTTCGATAATATATCGCAGCAGCATCCCTTTGGGATGAAAGATAACCAGTCCTGCGCCGGCCTCTTCATTGACCTGAAACAAATCCAGTTCCCTGCCCAAACGCCGATGATCTCTTTTTTTGGCCTCTTCCAGCAAATTCAAGTAATCCTCAAGCGCCTTTTTATCGGCAAAACCGGTGCCGTAAATGCGCTGAAGCATCTTATTTCTTTCATCACCGCGCCAGTAGGCACCAGCGACGCTGAGCAATTTAAAGGCTTTGATTTTTCCGGTTGACGGAATGTGCGGTCCACGGCATAAATCTATATAGTCTCCATCCTTATAGACGCTGACAACAGAAGCATCGGCAGGCAGGTCACGAATGATTTCAACTTTATAATCTTCACTCTTTTTCGCAAACAACTCGAGTGCTTTCTCCCGGGTCAGTTCTTCCCGCACAAAAGGATAGTCGGCGGCGACAATCTCCCGCATGCGCTTTTCGATCTTTTCAAAATCGTCGAGCGTAAAAGGGTCAACATATTCAAAATCGTAGTAAAAGCCGTCTTCAATAGACGGACCGATGGTGACTTTGGCTCCCTTAAAGACGTCCTGTACGGCCTGCGCCATGACGTGGGATATGCTGTGACGCAATATGGACAGACCTTCTTTCGATGTCGGAAGAATCGGTTCGACTTTGGAATCTTCCTTGAGGACAAAGTTCAGGTCAACGTTTACGCCGTTGACTTTTGCAGCGATGGCGGACTTGAGGATATCTTTTTGCCAGGCAGCGATCGCGTCGTAAGCAGTCACACCGGCTGAAAAGCTCTGTTCCTTGCTATCCGGAAAAATAATTTTTACATTCATAGGGTTCCAAGTCAGCCAATGAATCACCATTGGATTTCATTTTAAAAGGGCATCACCATTTTGCTGATGCCCTTTTAATTATCGGCACATACGGCATATGCGCGTTTAAAAACAAATGGTAGGCAAGCAGGGATTTGAACCCTGGACATCCACCGCGTCAGGATGGCGCTCTCCCCCTGAGCTACTTGCCTATATGGAAGATTTCCTCTATCCAACCGCAGAAAACCTTCGATCCTAAAGGAATAATATTATTCCCGTTTATTGCATGTCCCGCAACCGTCGGCAGGATGTGCTGCGCTAATGAACTCAACTTTTAGCGTTTGGTGAACTAGCAGGAAAACGCTTATGTGTCAAGCAAATATCTTATTTATCGACCTCTTCGGGTACGGATTTATTCAGTATCCCGATCCCACGGAAAATATAAACCAAACCAGATATAACTGTAAATAAAGCTGTGGTCCAGCAAAGGGCGATAATCCAATAATATCCGAAATCGTGAGTAACAGCCTTGTATAGCAATGCCAGAAAAATAGTAGCAACCTGCAAGGCTGTGGTTATCTTACCGACGATAGCAGGTCTTATCTCGTAGGATATGGACATCAAAGTAAGAATCGCAATTCCGAGCAAAATGATAAAATCGCGGCTAATGACGATAACAGCCAGCCAGCCCGGGATAAGACCATAAATAGCCAGCGTTACAAAACTGGTAACCAACAAAAGCTTGTCCGCAATTGGATCCAAATAGGCGCCCAAAGTGGTCTGACATTTCAATAGACGCGCGAGTGTTCCATCCAGCGCGTCAGTCAGGCCTGCCACCACAAAAGTGACCAGAGCCCTGTCATATTCCGACTGAATCAGAAAAATGACGAATACTGGAACAAGGATGATCCTCAGCAGCGATAGAAAATTTGGTATATTCATCAACGGTTCGAAGTTTATTGTCGTTTTACGGTTTTTGATCTCTCATTTTATTCCACCTCACCCAAGCATCCATATCCTCGGCTTCGGTAAACGCTTCAGGCTCCCCGGCCTGACCCTTCGAGGTGATCCGGATTTTCTGCATCGATTTAACGATGTACACCCATTCTTCCATAGATACGGGTTTGGGACCCTCAACCACAGTCGGTCCGGAAACAGGCTTGGGTGGCCCCGCAACCGAATCTGTCGCGGGCTTTGTCTTTGAGATACCCGCCACCCGAACTTCGCCATCGTATACTTTTACCAGCGCTGCTTGATCACTCTCAACATCCATGCGATATACAGTACCCCGAACACCGGCGACGGCGTTCTGGCAGGATATTTCAAATTTATCCGCTTTCCCCGGCAGAGCCTTCCGCACCTTCGTCCAGATTTTTCCGACCGTCACCGAAATCCCGACAGCGCGCTTGCCGTCAGCAGTGACATCAGCCTCGATAAGTTTGAAGGACGTCTTTTCGGAGAATCGAACAACACTCTTGTCCGGCAAAACCATTTCCAATCGGCTGTCGGCACCGGTCGAAACCTCACATCCCGCGCGGACAAGATCATTAACCTTGAGAGAGTGCGTTCCCTTTTGCCCGGCACAAATGACGTCGGCCTTCCCTTTCAACGCTGTGACTTGCGCTTCGCCTTTCATCATTTTTACGGGCACCGGTGGCTTGGCCTGGCCGGACACAAAACAAATCAGCAGCAGCACAATTGAAAAAACAACAGACATTGATCTTTTCATGATCTTCTCCGGGGATCCTGTCCATAAAAAATATTTCAAGACCTTATTTGAAAATTGAGAAAGGCTATCCTCTTAATTTCGGACCGTAAGGCAGTGACTCCATGACTTTGCCGACCGCCTCCTCCAACGCCTCTTCCAAACCGCCGCTGGATTTCATCTTCAGACGTGTACGAAACAGATCAAAACTTCTGCTCGTCGACCTGTATTGAGCATTCCACAATGATTCACCTGTCTTTGTGCTGCGGAGTTCACAGCGGACAGCCACAGTAACCGGCGCGTAAAACAAACGTGTCGATGATTGATTTTCGAAAAGTGTGCAGTACATGGCACCGTCGGCACCCAACAGCTCTTCGATTGCCTTCGGAGAAATGGCTGTATTTTTTTTCGTTTCGGAGCTTCCCGTCAGAGGCATCAATTTACTGTCAATCGTCTCCGAGGCAATTTGCAAATAGCCCTTAAAACGAAGCTCCTCACTTAATTTCGATCGCAGCATTTTTATCGCTTTCGTATCCGCCGTATCGCTTTCCACCGGCAGCAAAGCAATAATATTCACGACAGGCGTATTTCGATCATTTTTGGGTGTTGTCGGCGCGATAAACGTACAGGCGGACAGACCTAAACAAACCGCAAAGATTGCGGCAACTGAAATATTGTGGGCTCTCATCGCGACTCCTCTTTGACCCTTAAATTGATTTCAACAGCATTTTGATCCTTATTGACCGAATCTATCGTGTACCTTCCCGTTTTTTCGAACTCGGCGATTAAGTATTGGACGTCTCCGTCCAGTCGCAAATTGAATGAAACATGCTGCCATTCCAGACGGCACGGATAGATATTCTTCACCGTCCTCGATCGGCTCAGTAAAAAAGTCCTTATACGGTCGAAATCAGAATATTTTTTCATCCCCGCGAGGGATAAAGAAACGGAAATCAATTCCTTTTCCTTCTGATCCTGAAGAATGCCCATCTGCAGCAGGTCCTCCCGCACAGGCAGCAAAGCAACAACAGCGTGCACATTCGCGGTGTATTCATCATGTTGTCTGACTTCTGAAACGATTCGATAGTTCTTAATATAGCGATCGACCCTGCCGAACATGACACTTTTCACGGACTGGAATTTTTCGTCCTCATATTTATCCAGTAAGATTTTTGCTGACGCCTGCAGGATGGCTTTTTCCAGCGCATTCTTGACGGCCTCGTCACGGGCGCGGGCTTCATCATTTTTGACGACCGCAGCATGCCCCTCCACCTGAAGGACCAAGTCCGTCGATGCCTGATTGGCATAAGCGGCATAACCCGAAATGCATGTCAGGAATAAAATCGCGAACAGGGTTGCTTTCATCACTTAATCCTATCTGGAGGATTTCCCGCACTCATAGCCTTGATCTTTTCAATTTCTTCTCTGATCACGCGCTCAGCAATAGCGGGCACAACTTCCCCGGCGATTTTTTTTATTATCTCCTCGGCCCGACGGAGGATCATTTCATTGACCTGAGAAGTCCCAAGCGTTTCGTCAAAAACATCCGTCAGTTCATGAATATTGCCACCGTTCGACTTCCCGCGTTCGTAACCCCGGCCATCGATTGCTATGATTTGCTGCGGATTTTTTCCATCTACGGCTCTTCGGCCATGTCCGTTTCGGTCGTCATATATTTCAGTGAGTTCGTGAATTTTTTTGCCCGGAACAGGACCGGAATTATCAGCCATCTTTTATTCCTTAATTAGCGCGCTCCGTGATGATTAACAATACATTTTCAGTTGTTTTACAGTTCGAGTTACCATAGTGCAAAAAACTCTTCAAGCAATATGTGTATACTTTCAGGTTTCATTTCTCAGGAAACTGCCGAATTTTAATGGCGATGTCGTACACTTTTTTTCTGGACAGCCCAGTCTGCCGCACGATATCAGCAACGGCATCACGCACCGATACGGATCCCGGCTCCAGGAGCTCCTCCAGCCTCTCCCGAATTTCATCATCGGCAAGTAAAACCCGTTCATGAACAGATCCCTGTATGATAACTGTAAATTCACCCTTAGCCTTATTCGCTGACCATTCCGATATCAGTTGAGAAATAGGCCCGCGTTTAATCTCCTCAAACGTCTTGGTCAATTCACGCGCCACAACAATCTGTCTGTCGCCCAATATGTCATACACAGCCTGCAGTGTAGCGGCAATTCTTGATGGAGATTCATAAAACACGATCAGTTTTCCTTCATCCCTTACAGACTCAAGGAAACGGCGGCGCTTATTTTCTCTCGGCGGCAAAAACCCGCAGAACAGGAATTGATCGGCCGGTAATCCGCAGGCAGACAGCGCGGCAACGACCGCTGAAGCCCCGGGGATCGGAACCACTCTGATTTTATTTTCCATCGCAAAGTTAACAAGTCGATAACCGGGATCGGAAATACAAGGGGTTCCGGCATCGGAGACATACGCCACACTCGTACCGGCCCTTATTTTTGAAACAATCAGCGAACTTCGTTCCTGTTCATTATGCTCATGCAGGCTGATCAGAGGCGTTTTGATATCGTAGGCCATCATTAAAATTCTGGAATGGCGCGTATCTTCCGCGGCGATCAGGTCAACTTCTTTCAATACGCGCAACGCCCGCAGTGTGATATCTTCCAGATTCCCGATGGGCGTAGCCACGATGTAGAGAGTACCTTGTTTTTCAGCCGTATCTTTATTCATAAGATCTTATGCAAATGCTTTTTGTTATTGACATCTATGACTTGTTTCGGCTTTAATAGCAAAGAAAAAAAATACTATTCCGAATAAAAGTTGGCTGAAATGAAACGAATATTGGTTACGGGAGGCGCGGGATTTTTAGGTTCGCATTTGTGTGAACGACTTCTCAACGAAGGAAACGACATTCTGTGTCTGGATAATTTCTTTACCGGCAGTAAAAATAATATCGCCCACCTTCTGGGGCGCCCGCACTTCGAATTGATTCGTCACGACATTATTAATCCCATCTATCTGGAAGTCGACGAAATCTATAATCTGGCCTGTCCGGCATCCCCCGTCCACTATCAATTCAATCCCATCAAAACCATCAAGACCAACGTTATGGGCGCGATCAATGTTCTGGGCATAGCCAAAAGAACCAAAGCGAAGATCCTTCAGGCATCAACGTCGGAAGTGTATGGGGATCCGGACGTACATCCACAAAAAGAATCTTATTGGGGACGCGTCAACCCGATCGGCATACGCAGCTGTTACGATGAGGGTAAAAGAGCGGCTGAGTGTCTGATGATGGATTACAGGCGACAAAACGCAGTCAAGACCAAAATCGTGCGCATCTTCAATACCTATGGTCCGCGTATGGCCGTGAACGACGGGCGCGTCGTTAGCAACTTTATCATTCAGGCCTTACAGGGAAAAGATATCACGGTTTACGGCGACGGTCACCATACCCGGTCATTTTGTTATTGCGACGATTTAATTGACGGGTTAGTCAGGATGATGAATGCCGATGCTGATTTTTTTGGGCCGGTTAACATCGGTAATCCGGGTGAATTTACTATCCTGCAATTGGCTCGGATGGTTATTGATTTAACAGACAGCAACTCCAAAATTGACTTTCAACCGCTACCGGCAGACGATCCGGCACAACGCCGGCCCGACGTAGCACTTGCAGAACATAAACTGGGATGGCACCCGACGATACCGCTTGAGCAGGGTCTTGTTTCTACTATTCGATATTTCCACGATATCTTAAAATCATCTTAAACGATAGAGGTAAGTTCAGGACTATGAAATTTAACAAGAAAATTCTCTGCATTGGAGCGGGTTACGTCGGCGCTCCGTCGATGATCATGATCGCCTGCAAATGCCCGGACTACAAAGTCACTGTAGTGGATATCAATAGTCAGCGGATCAACGCCTGGAACTCCGATCGGTTGCCGGTTTATGAACCGGGTCTCGATAAACTTATACAACAATCACGCGGTAGAAATTTATTTTTTTCCACAGATGTCGAAAAAGAAATCACGGAAAATGATATCATTTTCGTCTGTGTCAATACACCCACAAAGACGTTTGGAGCCGGCGCCGGCATGGCTGCCGATCTGCAGTACTGGGAAAAAACGGCAAGACAAATTCTCGATAATTCTCAATCATCAAAAATCGTGATTGAAAAAAGCACCCTCCCCATCAAAACCGCGCTGGCTATGGAGCGAATCCTGGCTTCGGGTAAGGGAAAGATAACCTTTGATGTTCTCTCCAATCCTGAATTCATGGCGGAGGGAACGGCGATCACTGACCTCGAAAATCCCGACCGCGTGTTAATCGGCTCACGCGAAACCGAAAGCGGCCTTGCCGCTCGTGCACAATTGGTGGATATTTATTCGCGCTGGGTATCACCCGAAAGAATTATCACGTCGAACATCTGGAGCGCCGAACTCTCCAAGTTGGTAGCCAACGCTTTTCTGGCGCAACGCGTGTCGTCCATTAACGCCATATCGGCGCTTTGCGAAAAGGCCGATGCCGATATATCCGAGGTGGCCAGAGCCGTGGGCACCGATAGCCGCATCGGCTCTAAATTTCTTAAAGCCGGTATCGGTTTTGGCGGTTCCTGCTTTAAAAAAGATATTCTGAACCTTGTTTATCTCTGTCACTTTTATGGTCTGCCGGACGTTGCAGCCTACTGGGAGAGCGTCGTCACAATCAATGAATATCAGCAGGATCGCTTCGTTGCCAACATTCTTCAATCGATGTTTAACACCCTGGCCGGCAAAAAAATCTGCGTTCTGGGGTTTGCGTTTAAGGCTGATACCGGAGACACGCGGGAAAGCCCGGCCATCTATGTCACGCGCAAGCTGCTTGCTGAACATGCCGAAGTCGTCATCTCCGATCCCAGAGCCCTGGACAATGCCGCCGCAGATCTGGCGAATGATGCGGGGACGATCAGCTATGTTGAAGACCCCTACGAGGCAGCGGCCGGATGCCACGCGCTTGTGATTATGACAGACTGGGATTTATACAGGAAACTGGACTACCGCAAAATCTACAAATCGATGATCAAACCGGCATTTATATTTGATGGACGGAATATCATCGATGCGCCGATGTGCTACGAAATCGGGTTTAACGTTTTCCCCATTGGAAAGCCGGCTTTGAGTCGCCTTTGATCCCGATTCTGATTTGAATTGCTTTTCTCGTCGGCTATCCGGTGCCTTTCCCGGAAAGGAATAAATCTTGCTCCTACACGATTCAAGGCATTTCAGGCTATTCACTGGCATAAAATAATCAGACTTCAGGAAGAAATAAAGTCAAAAGCGTTTTTAATCAAACGAATGTCATATCCCGATGGTAATGGAAGGATCGCGACGACATCAAAACGGGCACAGGTTTTATCTACTTTCTTTTCCTGAAGATACCACAAGGCCAGTTGCGACATTTTTCTCTGTTTTCTGTTGCCCACCGCTTCTTCTGGATAACCCAGCGCATCGGACTTTCTGGATTTCACTTCCACAAATACCACATCATTTCTGTCATGAGCGATTATATCGATTTCACCGATCGGGCAGCGGTAATTAAGTTCGTCGATACGGTAGCCGTTCTTTTTCAAATAGTCAGCGGCAATCTTTTCTCCCTCTTTCCCGATATCGATTTTTCGTACGTCTTTCTTGTCGGCCATCAGGACCAATCCAGAATCGTTTGATGAATATCTCCATTCTTTAAATGGAAAGACCGGCGATGTATCTTACACATACCGATCTCCTGCAATATTTTTCGGTGCTCGGCGGTCCCATATCCCTTGTTTTGTAAAAAATTATATTGGGGAAATTGGCGGTGATACATTTCCATAATCCGGTCCCGGGAAACTTTGGCGATGATGGAAGCAGCGGCAATCGACACGCTCAATCCATCACCTTTCACCAGCGCTTTCTGCGGCATATCGATGGCAATCGTATATAAACCGTCAATGAGAATGTAATCCGGAGTGACGGACAGATCTACAACCGCTTCGCACATCGCCTGAAGCGAAGCCCTGAGAATATTGATCCGATCAATGACGTCGGCCTCGGCGACGCCTACACCGACAGCCAGTGCATCTTTTGAGATTACCTTGTAAAGTTCGTCTCTTTTGTTGACGGTTAATGTCTTCGAGTCGTTGATTTCGGAATTTTGGTATGCTGGGGGGAAAATGACTGCGGCAGCGACGACGGGCCCGGCGAGCGGCCCCCGGCCTGCTTCGTCGACACCCGCAATATACCGGTAGCCTTCACAATAAGCGAGCTTTTCAAAAGTGTCCATCGCAAAAAGATGTAAAGAACCTTTCTGCCTGACTGAGCTTGCGCATCTCCTGCAACAAGCTCAGTCTGTTGAACTATTCAGTGATCCGGTATTAAATGACCTCCGGGTTCGAGTGATCCTCATGGCCAAACTGCGCCCTTTAACAGCCGGGATGGGAAAAAATCAATTATTGGCCGCTTCCTTGATCCTTGCCTTTTTACCCCTCAGGTTTCTTAAATAATAAAGGCGTGAGCGGCGCACCAAACCCTTGCTAACGACTTCGACGTGGTCAATGACCGGTGAATGCATAGGGAATGTCCTTTCCACACCCACCCCGTAGGAAACTTTTCGAACAGTGAAATTTGCCCGGCTGTTGCCACGGCGTTTACGGATAACAACTCCCTCAAAAGCCTGGATTCTCTGCTTCTGGCCTTCAATGATGCGTACATATACTTTAACGGTGTCACCCGCCTTAAAGGAAGGGATATCCCCTCTCATTTGTTCTTTTTCAATCATCTCCAGAACATTCATTTTATATTTCCTCCCGCAATATTCGCAATATTTATTATCATGTTATATCTATAATTCTGTCCAAAATAACGGCAACCGCTGACCGAACTGCCAGATGATTATAACCGTCTTTCCCTCGAATCGACTCAAGACGATAGTCCGCCTGGTTTACGATTTCACCTGCGATGCCCGACCCTGTACCAAAAATTAAGAGATAAGGCAAATAATTACTTTTAATAGCTTCTCTGAGTTCTCGGCATGACAGTAACTCACCCTGAAAGTTAGCTCCCGTGACAATGATTTGCGGCTTGCAATGATTCAGCGCCCTTATTTCATCAACCACTTCACCCAGATCAGATTTGATTTCAACTTTTTCGAAAGCGTCTTTTCTGAATGGATTGTGAGTTGCTCCATAGCCCTTCCTCCAGTGGTCGATAATTTGACCGGCTAGATGACGTTGAGCCTCAATCGGATTAACCAGATAGAACGTCTCGACACCGTAAGTTTTCGCCAATCTCGCTATATCGTGAACATCCATGTTGGCAATCGCTGTGGCAACCACTTTGCCGTCTTTATTGATAACCGGATAATGTAAAAGAGCTATGTATAACTTACTGGCTTTCGGGAGCCGATCTCTCATAAAAAAGCCACCCCGACTTAAAAAAAGCTGATTTACCTACCTCAAACACATCTGAAAATCAAGTCTTTATATCTGACCAAGCTTAATTTTTTCCAGATTTTTTTTGTCTTCAGGGGATAGATCGGCGATTTCGAGTAAATCAGGTCTTCTTTGCCATGTCCTCTTGAGCGCTTCGATTCTTTGCCAGCTCTCAATCTGGGCATGATGTCCGGATACCAGGACGTCGGGAACATTCCAGCTCTTGTACTCTGCCGGCCTTGTGTACTGCGGATATTCCAAAAGACCTAGGGAAAAAGATTCTCTCGCGGCAGACGCCTCGTTTCCCAGTACGCCAGGAATCAATCTGGATACTGCATCAATGACAACCAGAGCTGAAAGTTCCCCTCCGGTTAATATATAATCACCAATCGATATTTCCCGGTCAACCAGATGCTCACGAATTCGCTCATCCACTCCTTCATAGCGCCCGCAAATCATGATAAGGTGTTTTTGCCCAGCCAGCTCGGCAGCAATCTTCTGATTAAATGTTTCTCCCTGCGGCGTCATTAGAACCACCAGAGATTCAACATCTGAGCGCTTTACTGCTGCCAGTGCCCGCTCCACAGGTTCGACTTTCATCACCATCCCACAGCCGCCGCCATAAGGCGCGTCGTCCGTCATGCTATGTTTATCTTCTGCCCAATCGCGAATGTTGTGCAATCCGATTGCAATCAGCCCTTTTTCCTGAGCTTTTTTTAGAAGACTGAATTGAAGGGGAGACTGCAACATTTCCGGGAAAATGGACAAGACATCAAATCGAATCACGGTTGCAGGCCTTCCAGCGATTTTACGATTATTCTGTGCGAGACAAGGTCTATTTTATCTATGGCATCCGCAGTGGCCGGTATGAGCAATTCTCCATTGCTCCCGCGGCAAACATAAACATCATTGCTGCCCGTCGGGAAAATTGATTCTATCCGGCCGAGATGACGACCTTCCGGAGTATAAACATCAAGCCCGATAACGTCCTGCCAGTAATACTCGTCTTCCGGCAGGTCACCGAGCATATCCCGAGGCAAAAGAAGCTTTGAGCCCACTAACGTTTGAGCCGCGTCCACATCGGAGAAGCCCGTCAATTCCAGAAACAGAAACTTCCCTTTAGGATCAAGTGTTTTGATTTCGTAACGACTTTTTTGTCCGGACTTTGATTCGAGATAAACGAAATCAAGTCCGTCCAAAATATTTGGTGATTCCAAGAAGGATAGTGCTTTGAGACAACCTTTGAGACCGTGCGTCTTGACGATCTCCCCAAAAACAAATAAATCCATCTCTTATTCAATAATTTCCAGAACAGCCCTCTTGTGCACCTTGGCGGAGGTGGCACTCAGGATCGTGCGGATGGCTTTGGCTGTTCTTCCCTGCTTGCCGATGACTTTCCCTAAGTCTTCTTTTGCAACGCGCAACTCAATAACAGACGTCTGCTCGCCGATGACTTCAGTTACCTCCACTTTATCGGGATTATCAACTAAAGCTTGAGAGATGTACTTAATCAATTCCTTCATCGTCAGCACCTCCATTGGTTTTTAGTTAAGGCTTCTGGAAAATGGAAAATTCGCTTCAGTATTCACACTTAAACTAATTTAACTGATGTGAGGCGAAAGTCAATATCTCGTACCTTTACAAATAACACAACAGATTTGCTACTTAACGGAGGCTTGAATGCCCTTAGTTTTCAATAAATGAGATACGGTCAGTGTAGGTTTCGCACCTTTTGACAACCAGTCACGAACGCGGTCTTCTTTTAAAGATATTTCTGCGGGATTTTTCTTTGGATCGTAATTCCCTAATATTTCTAAAAATCTTCCATCGCGTGGATATTCCTTATCCGCAGCAACAATACGATAGAACGGTTTGCCCTTAGCACCCATACGTGTTAATCTTATTTTGACTGCCATTTAGTTTTACTCCAAACCTCCTTCAAGAGAACAGTAATTTGATTTTTTCTATCATAGTTTATTTCATTTTAAAAGGGGAAATTCCTCATCAAAGATTTTATCCCGCCTTTTTGATTTACTTTTTTCATCATTTTACGAATTTCAATATAATTTTTTAAAAGCCGGTTAACATCCTGCACGGTCGTTCCGCTGCCTAAAGCGATTCTCTTGCGCCGGCGGCCGTCAATGATCAGATAGTTGGCGCGTTCTTTCTTGGTCATGGAATCAATCATGGCCGTAATTTTAATAAGTTCCCCGTCATCCGGCTCCACATCTTTGAGGGCTTTGATTTTGCTCATCCCCGGGATCATCCCCATCATGTCTTTCAGCGAACCCATTTTCTTGATTTGTTGAAGCTGATTGCGGAAATCGTCCAGTGAAAAATCGCTTTTTCGAAAGCTCTGCTGCATTTCCCGGGCGGTTTTTTCATCAATGGTGGCCTGTGCTTTTTCCACCAGTGATAAGATATCCCCCATTCCGAGAATCCGGGAAGCCATCCTCTCCGGATGAAACACCTCCAGTGCATCAATTTTCTCTCCGACGCCGACGAATTTGAGAGGTTTGCCGACCACGGCCTTGAGAGACAATGCCGCGCCCCCGCGCGCATCGCCATCCATCTTGGTCATAATAACGCCGTCAATTCCGATCAGTTCATTAAATTTTGACCCGACGTTTACGGCATCCTGACCCGTCATCGCGTCAGCGACGTAAAGAATTTCCGCAGGAGCGACCTTATCCTTGATTTTACGAAGCTCGTCCATTAAAAGATCGTCGATATGTAACCGGCCCGCCGTATCGATGATGACGACTTCGTAACCTTCTCTTTTTGCTTGTTCAAGTGCTTCTGTACAAATCCTGACCGGATCGCGAAGCGTACCGGCATCGAACACACCCGCGTTAACCTGCCTTCCTAATACAGCCAACTGCTCCATTGCCGCAGGGCGGTAAACGTCGGCAGACACCAGATAAACCCTCTTCTCTTTAGTGAGCAGTTTGGCGAGCTTGGCCGCCGTCGTCGTTTTTCCGCAACCCTGCAGACCGACAAGCATGATCGCGGCTGGAATCCTGGAGCCGAATTTAATATTCGCGCTTGCATGGCCCATCAACTCGACGAGACGGTCGTGGACGATCTTAACCACCTGTTGTCCCGGTGTAATACTTTCGAGTACCTCCTTGCCGATGGCGCGCTCGCGCACATCCTCAATGAAATCCTTAACCACCTTGAAGTTAACATCTGCTTCCAAGAGCGCCATACGGATCTCTTTGAGTGCGGCGTTCACACTTTCCTCATTGAGTACGCCGCGTCCCTTGAGCTTCTTGAAAATACCTTCCAGTTTTTCCGCTAAATTTTCGAACATCCTTAAAACCTTTATTGATTGCTTCTAGCCGGCATCCTGCGTCTCAGGCCGGATGATACAATTCGTTTTGACCTTTTTGGAAATCTTATCGGCCGCAGTCTGCGCCAGCGCTTTCGACTTAAATCCCGTTGCGATGACACGGTACCACGTCCCCTTCCCTTTTATATCCGCCTTCGTAACTTTCGCCGTATAACCCAAGGCGACTACGGTCTTTTGAATCTGATTCGCCTTTGTCTTGTCTTTCAAAGACGCTACATGAATAACAAATGAAAGCCCGGTTTCGTTGACAGGATCCTGTGTTTCCTTTATCTTGAAATTCGTTTCCGGACGCGATTTATCTTGGTCGGCCG
>Ga0351849_10069_pt1 | contig 35850 bp, 31 predicted proteins | sample TotcelHFGM3001N3_FD_206792 | JGI IMG/M metagenome (GOLD analysis project Ga0351849, IMG submission 206792) | Enriched cells from coal bed in the Powder River Basin, Montana, United States - Total cells FGM rep1 HSBNCT.FGM.300.1.N3 ... | reverse complement strand
ACTTCCGGATCGTTTTTTGTTTTCAGAATACTTCTTGAAAATCAACACAATATAAATTACCGCAACGGCAAAAAGTCCTTATTACCGGCAAATGCCGGGTCCATTTTCTTCTGGCTTTTGTGAAACGCGATCAAGCTGTGCTTATTTTGATGCGTCATTAATCATCCTGCGCTTCCTTCCGTGGATAACTGAACTGACAAATGTTTATGGTGAAGCAGTTTGAATCGGCGACAAATATACGCCTTTGAATGGTCATTGCAAGAGGAAATAGAAAAAATGGGTGAGACCCATTCAGGAGGCTCACCCATCACAATTTTATTTAATGCGCAATTACTTCGCCAATTAAATATAGCAAACGATGTCATGCCGGACTTGACGTGTGCCCTCGCGTCACCTCGCGTGACCTCCAGGTCATTAGGTGATTGGGGTATCCGGAATCCAGGAAATCTATAACAACACTGGATTCCCGCCTTCCAGACTGTGTCGTAATTACCTTTTTGTCATTCCGTGCAAGCAAAGCGTGACACGGAATCCAGGAAATCAATTAGTTCTGGATACCGGCCTGCTGGTATGACGACTTTTGTGCTGATTCCCGTTATTGCGACACAGTCTCTTCGCGGGAACGTATGACCTGAAAGGTTATGACGAATGTGGTCATAAATTGTTGTCGGAGTACTAATATGCCTTACGCCGCCTGCTGCTTTTTTCGCCAGACGCGCTTGAGCCTCAGTGAATTGCTCACCACGGAAACGGAGCTCAGAGCCATCGCGGCGGCGGCAAATTCGGGATTGAGGAGGATGCCGAAAAAAGGATAGAGAACGCCCGCGGCAATGGGAATGCCGATGACGTTGTAGATAAACGCCCAGAAAAGATTTTGCCGGATGACGCGCATCGTAGAAAGCGAAAGCGCTATCGACTCCGGAACGCCTGTGAGGTCGTCGCGGATCAGGGTGATGTCGGCGGCCTCAATGGCCACGTCGGTCCCTGCGCCGATGGCGATGCCGACGTCGGCTGCCGCCAGTGCGGGGGCATCGTTGATGCCGTCGCCCACCATGCCCACGACCTCCCCTTCGCCTTGCAGCTTTCTGATTTCATCGGCTTTGTTTCCCGGCAGGACCTCCGCCATGACCCGTTCAATGCCCAACTGCGCGGCAATGCCGGCGGCCGTACCGGCATTATCGCCGGTCACCATCGCGACCTTCAAGCCCCGGCGTTTTAAGCTTTCCACGGCCTGTTTCGCGGAAGGCTTCGGCACGTCGGCAAGCGCAATCAGGCCGATAACGTTTTTCTCGAGCGCGACATAAACCACCGTCTTTCCAGCGCCTGCCAGTGCGGCCGCATGATTGTCGAGCGATGCGACTGAAACACCCTGATCCTTCATCAGCAGGCGATTGCCGATCAGGCAAGGCCTGCCGTCCATAAGCCCGCTTGCGCCCATGCCGGAGAGCGCCAGAAAATTTTCCGCCTGCTGGGGAGCGATGCCGGCAGTCTGGGCGCGTTTTAAAATCGCCTGGGCCAGCGGATGTTCAGATGCTTTTTCCAGGGCCGCGGCCACGGACAGCACGTCTCGTTCCTCGTATCCGGCAGCCGGCACGACGTCGGTTGCTTCCGGCTCGCCGCGGGTCAGCGTGCCGGTTTTGTCAAACACGATCACGGAGAGCCGATGGATCTTCTCCAGCGCTTCGCCGCCTTTGATCAGAATGCCGCTTTGTGCGCCCAGGCCCGTGCCGACCATAATCGCCGTCGGCGTGGCCAGTCCCAGTGCACAGGGGCACGCAATGACCAGCACCGAAACAAAATTGATGAGCGCCCGGCTGAAGCCGGCAGCGGCAGGAACAAAATACCAGATGACGAATGTCACAAAGGCAATGACAAAAACCGTCGGGACAAAAATGGAAGCCACTTTATCCGCCAGCCGCTGAATCGGCGCTTTCGAACCCTGCGCCTCTTCCACCATGCGGATGATGTGCGCCAGCATCGTCTCCGAACCCACGCCCGTCGCGCGGAGCGTAAAACTGCCCGTCTTGTTCATCGTGGCGGCAAACACTTTGTGGCCGGCCTCTTTGGCCACGGGCATGCTTTCGCCGGTCAGCATCGATTCGTCGAGCGTGGATTGTCCGGTTAACACGACTCCATCCACGGGAACTTTTTCACCCGGCTTCACGATCACCACATCGCCCGCCGTGAGCGATTCCACGGCGACGTCCTGCTCTTCTCCGTCGGCGAGCACATGCGCGATCTTCGGCTTGAGCCCGATGAGTTTCTTGATCGCGGCGGACGTCCTGCCTTTGGCCCGTGCTTCGAGCAGCCTGCCCAGCAGGATCAGGGTGACAATCATCGCCGCACCATCATAGTAGACATGGGGCGCGACTCCGGCACGTTCAAAAAAATGAGGAAGAAATGTGGCCGCAGCCGAATAGGCATAGGCCGAAAAGGCGCCGACGGCCACCAGTGTGTTCATGTCCGATGTTCTCTGTTTGGCGGCTTTATAAGCGCCGACAAAAAAACGGCTGCCGACCCAGAACACGGCGGGTGCGGTCAGCACAAACATCGCGATCAGCATGACCTGCCGGGGAATAAAATGTAAAAAAGAAAACCAATGCTGCATCGAGCCGAGAAAGATAATTACGCTCAACACCGCGCCGCAGATGACTTTCAGGGTGAGGTCGCGAAGATCCCGAACGCGCGAGGCCTCGATGGGATCGACGGAAGAATCCGTCAGTTCGCCCAGGAATTCATACCCGTGGTCCGCAACGGCCCGGGCCAAAGCAGAAACGCCCGCCCACTTCGTTTTATGGATTACGGTGGCCCGTCCGGTCGCCAGATTGACGCTGACTTCCAGCACGCCTTCCACTTCGGAAAGCGCATTCTCCACACGGCGGACGCACGCGGCACAGGTCATGCCGCCCACGGAGATGGTTACTTTTTCCTGATTGAGGTTTGCGGTATCAATGAAGGCTTCATACCCGAGTTCTCGCACCCTGTTTTCGAGGGCTGCAACATTCGTAACGCCCTTGTCATAGTCCACCTGCGCCTTTTCCGTCGCAAAATTCACCGTGGCGGCAAGGACGCCGGGCGTGTCGCGCAGCCCTTCCTCCACGCGCCGCACGCACGTCGCGCAGGTCATGCCCTGAATCGTCAGTTGAACTCTATCCGACAACGTCGTACCCCGCCTTTTTGACCGCCGCGGCCACGACTTTTGCATCGACGGGTTTTGTCTCCTCGTATGTCGCCGTCTCTGTTTTCAGATCAACCTGCACATTTTTTATACCGTCAATCGCGCCAAGCGCCTTGGTCACGGCCATCACACAGTGCTGGCAGCTCATGCCCTTAATTTTTATGCTCTTCATTTTTTTCCTCCTTCAAGCAATTTCAGGTAATTTAAGAATTATCGGGGAAATAGCAAGTTTATTCGGCAGTTTTCAAATAATTGTTTGTGATCAAGGCAGATGCCAAACGAACCGCCTGCCCCGGTTCAAACCCTTGAACCAGGACAGGACAATCCGTCCGCATTTTCGATTTTCGGCAGGGTTTCTTATCCGTCCGCCTTCTTGACGGCGAGAGGATGACGGGCCGCAATGAGGGATTATTTCACAACGCCGCAGGCCAGCCGGCCTCCCCCGCCCCCCAGTTTTTCCGGGACGTCGGAATAATTATCGCCGCCCACATGAATCATCACGGATCTTCCTTTTAAATCAGACACCTTCAATCGGGGTGCCAGGACAGACGCTGTCGCTTTCCCGTCTTTATCCGCGTACAGAAAAGGCAGATCTCCCAAATGCCCGTCGCCGTATGGGCCTTCATGTTTTCCCGTCATGGCCGGATCGTAATGTCCCCCGGCGGCGCCGGCAGCCATGGATTTGCCGCCGGTCATCATATGCCCGCAATCGGCATTCTGATGGACATGAAAGCCGTGAATCCCCTGGGGAAGCCCCGTCAATTGCGGCGTCAGCATCAAACCGTACTTGCTGTCCTTCACGGTAATGACGCCGATGGCCTCTCCCATCCCCTGATCATTGACCAGATGAACCTGGATCACTTGCTCGTCGGCCAAGACCCGGCCTGCGCAAAGCATCGCGATGAACACAATCAATATGACTTTTTTCATATTTCCCGCCCTTCTTTCGTTTGATCCCGCTCACGCGGGACGAGTGTTAATTCTCCGCAGCTTGCTGCGAAATATTGACGTTCGTTTCACACCGCAACAGCTTGCTGCGCGGTGGTTGATTGTGAATATCTCCGATAAAAACCTTTGCCGTGATTTTGCGACAATTCCCATCGGGACACAACGGTAATAAATTGTATCTTTATTCATAGGTCATACCTACTACTTCCATAACGCCGGCCCAGCCCCATAGATTATGTCAAAAAAGATATTATAGGTTTGACCTGTTAATGCCCTCACATTCAATGATCATTGTATTTGATTAAGACATTGCCTAATTTTACAGTGAAATAAGGCTCCAAAAAGATCCATAGACTCGACCCCCTGATCGCAATGGATAAGGAATCATCACATGAATCAAGAAGTTGAATCAAAAGCCATCCACGAGGAAAATTCCTCGATTCCCGCTGCGGACGGAAAAGATCTGATGGCAGGTCCCGGCTATCAGACGGCTTCCGGCATCACCATCAACTTCCATGCTGCCGAATTCAACCAGCGTGATGACCTCGATGACCTCTCCGGCAACTATCGAACCTTTCAGCCGCTCGACGGTGTTGTGACCGCCGACATGCTTCATCAGAGGGAGCGTCGCGAACGCGTCGTCGAAGCGGCCATATCGAATACCCTGGCCGTAAAAAGCAATGCCCTGCTGGAAGAAGAAGCCGGAGAGCCTGCCGAGGGATTTGCGATTAATCTGAACTCCCGGGGACGCATTCTGATTATCGATACGGATGCAATGCGAGCCCGAACCTGGAGTAAGAGCCTCAATGCCGGGGGCATGACGTGCACGGCCGTCGTTACCGGAGGAAAAACGCGCGACATTTCCTGTTCGCGGTCGGATGGTTTTCCTCTTCTCAACGTGCCGGACCTCGCGGTGACCGGTGCTTTTGGAAATTTTTCGGCCATGACGTCCACAAAAGGAGAGTGGAAACCGCTCGCCGAATGGCTCGACGCCGAAACAGCCGTTTTTGATCTTGTTCTCGATCTTCAGCCGGCCGCTTCGTATGCGAAGCGCTCTTTGCCGCTCGGGTATTATGCACCCGGACCGAATCCGGATCATCCCGAAGAGATTATGGCCGAACTTCCGCAGATGCGCGGCCAATTCCAAAAGCCGCAATTTACAGCGTTCCGGGAGAACCGCTGCCTTCATCACGTATCCCGCCAAACAAGCTGTCAGCTGTGTCTGGACGCGTGTCCGCTTTCCGCCATACAATCGATCAAGGGAAAGTTGGTCTTTAACCATTACCTCTGCCAGGGCTGCGGGATATGTGAACTCGTCTGCCCCCCGGGGGCCGTCCGGCTCGCTCATCCCTCGCAACCGGAACGATTGAGCGCCCTCCGGGAATCGATCGTGAGCCAATCGGCCGGAAGGAAATCCGCCCCGGCGCTGATTATTGCGGAGGGTGACCGGAAGCGCGACGCTCTCCGGGCAACAGATAAATCCAATGACGAACACTTCATTTATTTCGCCGTAGATGAGATCGGCCACGTCGGCGCCGAGATGATGCTCTGGGCCCTGATCTATGGCGCGGCACAGGTTGTCGTCGCCGGCGATCCGCAAAACGATCCGGTGGTGACCGATGCCGTACGAAGGCAGGCAGAGCTTTGCCGGGCCATCCTGCGCGGGCTGGGACAGCCCGAGGACCGGATTCGCTTTACGCTTGCCCCTGACGCGGATCAGACGGAAACAGGAACTCCGCGAAATATCTGCGTCGGCATGCCCCTTTGCGGATCCCGGCTATTGCCGGAGGCGCTCTCCGGTTCAAACGACCGGCGGACGCTCATCCGGCTCGCCGCCCAGGAACTCTACGATCGGCTGGATGCAAAACATCCCGTTGTGCCCCTGCCGGAAGGATCACCTTTCGGCGCCGTCTCGATCGATCCGGCCTGCACGCTGTGCATGGCCTGTGCCGAGGTCTGCCCCGCGAAAGCGCTGCGGGCGGGCGGCGGTTCTCCAAAGATTGAATTCATTGAATCCCGCTGCCACCAGTGCGGCCTGTGCAAAAATATCTGCCCGGAGAAGGCTATCAGCCTGCAGCCGCGGTTACTCTGCGATCCACAACGAGTGGATACCCCCGTCCCGCTGCATGAAGCCGAGGCCGCCCGCTGTATTGAATGCGGCGCCCCGTTTGCATCGCAAACCATGGTCAGCCGGATCCGGACAAACCTGGCGGGGCATTGGATGTATGCCTCGGAAAGGCAATTACGCCGTCTGCAAATGTGCCGCATCTGCCGGACCCGGGATGCGCTCATGTCGGAGGATATGAAAACATGGAATCAATCTCACGTACGATAAAAAGTGATTTTACTACACCTTGGTTCGATCCTTATGCGGCCCTTCGCCCGGATGGTTACGTCCTGCTGGCATCGCTTCTCAGAGAACCCCCGGCCGGGTCAATCATTGAAATATTACGGAAACTGCAATGGCAGAGCGGGATTCCCGAAAAGCTCGAATACGCGCTTACGGCCCTCCGGCAGGCCTGCCTGAATTGCCGCCCGGAGGATGTTCAAAAAGAATACGACCGGCTCTTTGTGGGGCTGGGCGCAGGAGAGATCGTGCCTTATGCCTCCTGGTACAAGGACAAAAGGATCCAATCCGCTCCGCTTGCCGCATTAAGGTCCGACCTGATGAAGGCCGGTATTGTGAGACAGGCTGGTCATCATGATTCGGAGGATCACGCAGGGGCGCTGTGCGAAATCATGGCGATACTCTCGCAGCGGCAAAACGGCGTCAGCCATGCCGACCAGGCGGCTTTCTTTAATCGTCATATCGCATCGTGGATGCTCAAATTATTTGAGGATATTGATCAGGCCAAAAGTTCCGACTTCTACAGGCATGTCGGCTGCTTCGGCCGGCGCTTTCTGGAAACCGAAAGTGAATTTTTCAATTTGGCGATAATGAGCCAAAATGACAGCGGGAAAGGAGAACAAAAAAATGAAAACCAATTTTGCAAGCGACCGGCGGACATTCATTAAACGCGCGGCACTTCTCGGTGGATCGGCTCTGGCTCTGGCCCTGGGTGTCCCCAAGACTGCGCGGCCGGCAGCGGTGTCCGCTCCGGAGCCCAAAGCTCAGAATCAGGGCTATAGGCTCACGGCACACGTAAAAAAATATTATGAAACAGCACGTCAATAAAACATCAGATTTAATAGATGGGAGGGCTGGCATTTATGAAATCGTCTAATAAAAAATGGCTGAAGCGGGTTTCCGATGAACCCGCTCCCGCGCAAGGCATCAACCGGAGAACGTTCCTGATTCGCGGTGGTGTGGCGCTCGGAAGCGGCGCATTAATAAGCCTGCTGCCTCTGGGCTGCGTACGGGAGGCGTCCGAGGAAGAAAAGAAGAACTTTCCACTGCCGGATGCGCAGACCGAATACCGGCGCACGATCTGCACACACTGCTCGGTCGGCTGCGGCATCATCGCCGAGGTTCAGAACGGCGTCTGGACAGGCCAGGAGCCGGATTACGAATCGCCCTTCAACCTGGGAGGACACTGCGCGAAAGGCGCGGCAGCCCGCGAACATGGCTTCGGACACCGGCGCCTGAAATTCCCCATGAAGCTCGTCGATGGAAAATGGACGCGTCTCTCCTGGGATCAGGCAATCAATGAAATCGGCGACAAGCTTTTGAAAATCCGGAAAGAGTCGGGGCCGGATGCGCTTTTCTTCTGTGGGTCATCCAAAGCCAGCAACGAAGGCGCCTATCTCCAGGGGAAATTCGCCGCCTTCTGGGGCACCAACAACGTGGACAACCAGGCGCGCATCTGCCATTCGACCACGGTGGCCGGCGTGGCCAGCACCTGGGGCTACGGGGCCATGACCAATTCCTACAACGACATGCGCAACAGTAAAGCCATGCTGTTCCTGGGCAGCAACGCGGCGGAAGCCCACCCGGTGGCCATGCAGCAGATTCTCCGCGCGAAAGAAAACGGCTCAAAAATGATTGTTGTGGACCCGCGCTTCACCCGGACGGCCGCGCATGCCGATATCTACGCCCGGCTGCGCTCGGGCACCGATATTCCGTTTATTTACGGACTGCTCTGGCACATCTTTAAAAACGGCTGGGAAGATAAAGAATATATAGCCAAGCGCGTCTACGCCATGGATGACATCCGCAAGGAGACGCAAAAGTGGCCGCCCGACGTTGTGGAAAACGTGACGGGCGTTCCGGAGCATAAAGTATATGAAATCGCCAAGACCATGGCGGAAAACCGCCCGGGCACCATCGTCTGGTGCATGGGCATAACGCAGCACCATATGGCCAGCCACACGGTCCGGCTGTTCAGCATTCTGCAGTTGGCGCTGGGAAATATCGGCGTGGCGGGCGGCGGCGCCAATATCTTCCGCGGACATGACAACGTCCAGGGCGCCACGGACGTGGGCCCGAACTGCCACACGTTGTCGTGCTACTACGGTCTGGCCGAGGGATCCTGGAAACACTGGGCCGGCGTGTGGGGCGTGGATTATGAATGGCTCAAATCACGCTTTGACATGACGAAACAATATGACGCGGGCGGCGGCAAAATGGACTATACCATGTATATGCCGGGCATCCCCGTTTCACGATGGATCGACGGCATCATGGAAGATAAGCAGAATCTCTCGCAGAAGGACAACCTGCGCGCCGTGATCTTTCAGGGTCATGCCGCGAACAGCCAGACACGCGGAACGCACATGAAAAAAGCGCTCGAAAAGCTGGAGCTGCTGGTGATCTCCGACCCCCACCCGACCCACATGGCGGTGATGAGCGAACGCAAGAACGACACCTACCTCCTGCCGACGGCCACCCAGTACGAAACCTACGGATCGGCGACGGCCTCCAACCGCTCCCTGCAATGGCGGGAAAAGATTATCGACCCCGTGTATGAATCTCTGCCGGATCATGTGATCCTGTATAGGCTCGCCAAAAAACTGGGGTTCGCCAATGAAATGTTTAAGAACATCAAAATCGTCAAAGATGAACCGGTCATCGAAGACGTCCTCCGGGAAATCAACCGCGGCGGCTGGACGATCGGTTATACCGGCCAGAGCCCGGAACGCCTCAAGCTGCATGCCAAATACCGGGGCACTTTCAATACCCTCACCCTGCGGGCCGAAGGCGGACCCTGCAAAGGTGAGTACTACGGACTGCCCTGGCCCTGCTGGGGCACGCCGGAGATGAAGCACCCGGGCACGCCGATTCTGTATGATCCCAGCAAACCCGTGGCTGAAGGCGGCCTGGTTTTTCGGGCCAACTGGGGCGTGGAAAAGGACGGGGTCAGCCTGCTCGCCAAGGACGTCTATTCGGTGGGTTCCGATATCAAGGACGGTTATCCCGAATTCACCGCCGATATTCTGAAAAAGCTGGGCTGGTGGAACGATCTGACCGAAGCGGAGAAAAAAGCGGCGGAAGGCAAAAACTGGAAGACGGACCTCTCCGGCGGGATTCAGCGCGTCGTCATCAAGCACGGCTGCGCGCCTTTCGGCAACGCCCGCGCCCGCTGCAATGTCTGGGAGTATCCGGACCCGATCCCCGTCCACCGCGAACCGCTTTATACGCCGCGCTTCGACCTGGTTGCAAAATATCCGACCTACGCGGACCGCAAGGCGTTCTGGCGGCTGCCCACCCGCTACCAGTCGATCCAGTCCATTGATCACAGCAAGAAATATCCGCTTGTCTTCACGAGCGGCCGGCTCACGGAATACGAGGGCGGCGGTGAAGAAACGCGATCCAGTGCGTGGCTGGCCAAACTGCAGCCGGAGATGTTCGCCGAAATCAATCCGAAGGACGCGGCTGATGCCAATATTTTCAACTGGCAGTATATCTGGCTCGAGGGTGCCGAGGGCGGACGCATCAAGGTGCGCGCCATGATTACACCGCGCGTAGGCCCCGGAACGGTGTGGACACCGTTCCATTTCGGCGGCTGGTTTGAAGGCAGGGATCTCTATGACCGCTATCCCGAAGGCACGGCGCCTTATACCCGCGGCGAAGCCTGCAACACCGCCACGACGTACGGATATGATTCCGTAACCCAGATGCAGGAAACCAAAGCGACACTGTGCCGTATAACTCCGGCATGACCCCGCTGTGCGGGATAACTGCATCAACGAAATTATTTTCCGACGGAAAATAATTTCTGACTTACGAAAAGGAGACGAACCATGGCCAGAATGAAATTTCTCTGTGACACCGAACGGTGCATCGAATGCAATGCGTGCGTCACGGCCTGCAACAATGAACACGACGTCCCATGGGGCATCAACCGGCGGCACGTGGTCACCCTGAAGGACGGCGAGAGCGGCGAAAAATCCGTGTCGGTGGCGTGTATGCACTGCACAGATGCGCCCTGCGCCGCCGTCTGCCCGGTCGATTGCTTTTACACAACGCCGGACGGCATCGTCCTGCACGACAAGGATCTGTGCATCGGCTGCGGATATTGCTTCTATGCCTGCCCATTCGGCGCCCCGCAATTTCCGGAAGAAAACCTGTTTGCCGCGCGCGGTAAGATGGACAAATGCACGTTCTGCGCCGGCGGACCGGGCAAGGACAACTCCGTCGAGGAATACAAGAAATACGGCCGCAACCGGATTGCGGAGGGCAAGCTGCCCCTGTGCGCGGAAATGTGCGCGACGAAGGCACTGCTCGGCGGAGACGGCAATGTCGTATCCGAGATTTATATCGACCGGATCAACAAACGCGGCGGCCGGCCCCAGACCTGGGGATGGGAAACCGCCTATAACTTCAAAGCCGAGAAGGGGAAGAAACCATGAAACTGAAATACTTGATCATGGCGGTGCTGATGGTGTTTGCGGGAATCGCCGGGTGTTCACCCGAACCCCGCAGCGTGACCCTGCATGAACCCGGCGTATACAAGGGCGACAGAGATCCTGTGCTGGACCTGAAACAGCAGCAGGAGTTGATCAATCGCTTCAAACTCGTGCAAAGCGACCGCTGAATAAACAGGAGGCATATATGACAACAACAGGCAGACATCTTCCGATCAGACGTCTGGTGGTCGTCGCAGTACTCCTCTCCGTTTTGGGCGGCGCGATGCTTTACCAGATCATCGGCGCGGATCTCACGAATCCGCGGGCCAACTTCTGGCGCGTTGTCCGGGAGGGTGTTCCCGCTTATACGTCGACGCCGGCTCAGGGACACACCGTCCTGATCCTCAACAGCGGCGAGAACTGGCGCGAAATCCGCAACGGGCTCATCGTCCGGATATCCCCGTGGATCATGGTTCTGGCGCTCGCGGGTATGGCCGCCTTTTACCTGCTCGTCGGTACCGAAAAATTGAAGAAACCGCGGTCCGGCATCAAAATTTTGCGGTTTACCCGCTTCGAACGATTCGTTCACTGGTATACGGCGGCTCTGTTCATTATCATGGCCGTTACCGGCCTGGGCCTGCTGCTCGGCCGCTACCTGCTCATTCCAGTCATCGGACACGCGTTCAATGCCGGCTACCTGCAGGCCGCCAAAGTCCTGCACAACTATTGCGGGCCGCTGCTGCTCGTCGGCATCATCGCCGAATTTCTCCTCTGGGTGCGCTTCAACATTCCGAAAAAATACGATCTGGAGTGGTTCAAATCCATGGGCGGTATGATCGGCCATAGACCGGCGCCCCACATCGGGAAAATCAACGCCGGAGAAAAAGGCTGGTTCTGGCTTATTTTCATTTTCGGCAGCGCCGTCGGTGTTACGGGCATTATCCTCGATTTTCCCATCTGGGATCAGAGCCGCTTTACCATGCAGGTATCACATGTAATTCACGCCGTAGTTGCGGTTCTTTTCGTGACGGTTTCTTTCGGTCATATTTACATGGGAACGCTGGGTGTGGAGGGCGCTTTCGAAGCCATGTGGGACGGGTATGTCGATGCCGTATGGGCCGAGCAGAACCACGATCTCTGGTATGAAGACGTTATGGCTGAGCAGAAAAATCGTTCAGAAAGCGCGAACGTGTAAATGGCTCCAGCTCCTTCCGGCAGACCATTGGGACACTGAATATGCCGGCTCGCAAATTCAGACCAGAACCAACTCATATTTTAAAAAACAGAAAAAGGAGAAAGAGTCATGGCAAAAATCAATCTGACACCTAAAGAAGAAGAAGAGCTGTTGCTGATCCTCGAAAGATATTTACCTGATCTGGAAAGAGAAATGGCGGATACCGATAGAAAAGAGTTCCTCCAGGCGCTGGAAGAACGAGCAGCCTTTATGAGGAATTTGATAAAACGACTGAAAACATAAGCAAGAGCAGATGATTTTCGTCTCTATCAGGATCTGACGACCAGTTCTCTCGGCACTGAGAATGGAAGATTAAATGCTGCGGACGATTGCGGCCATGCACGGACAGGATATCAAAGCCGGTTGCCAAACGGTGCTTGAGAAAAATCAATGGGATAAAGATCTTGCCGTCCAGACAGCCGAATCACACATAGAATAGAAATACCGGGATTGCTTGATTGACGAAGAGGTTCGCAGGGCGTTGTGCCTCTTTTCACTGCCGTGATCAAAACCTGTATCCCTGTCCGCAAGTCTCAGGCCGCCTGACTTCTCACCTGCGACACGGCATTTCAACGCCTGCCGACGGCGATCCCGGCAGGCTCACCTCGCCTGCGTTTCTTTCAGACCACCCCTGTTTGTGAACCGCCTTTTTCGCAGAAACCCGCCCTTTACAGCGCGCTTGATATTAATTTCATTCTGTATTATTGTTTCTCATAAGATCCAAACACTGAAATCGCTAATTCGATTTTCATTTGCAAAGGGGCAAAATGATTATCCGCTGTTGGGGGGCCAGAGGTTCCATTCCGGTTTCGGGGAAAAACTGTTTGCGTTATGGCGGAAACACGACGTGTCTGGAAATCAGGACAAACCGTGACGATATTCTGCTCGTCGATGCCGGATCGGGAATCCGCGAAGCAGGCAATGGCTTTCTCGCCGAGAACCGTCACGATTTTTCCCTGCTCCTGACGCATGCCCACTGGGACCACATAATGGGTTTCCCTTTTTTCAAACCGCTTTATCGTCAAAGCACCAACATCGCGATCTGGGGTTGCGCTTTTGCCCAGCATTCCATCAGGGATATGCTGGCACGCGTCATGTCTGCGCCTTACTTTCCGATTAACTATGATGACATCCACGCCAATGTCACCTACGAGGAAACGTGTGACGGCATCTATCAGCTCAGCGATATGACGATCACGCCGATCGCGCTTTCTCACCCCAACCAGGGTACCGGCTATAAATTCTCGGAGGCCGGCAGGACGTTTGTCTTCCTGACCGACAATGAACTCGGGGTTCAGCATGAAGGCGGTCTCGCCTATAACGACTATCTGGAATTCAGCCGCGGAGCGGATCTGCTGATTCATGACGCCGAATACCGGGATGCGGAGTATCCGAAGCGGCGCGGCTGGGGGCATTCCACGATCGAGCAGGCGGTCGGGCTCGCCCTGGACGCAGGCGTCAAACAGCTGGGGCTTTTTCATCACAACCAGGACCGGCAAGATGATGAAATAGACGATATGGTCGAGGCGTGTCATCGCATCATCACGGAAAAGAAGAGTCCCCTCAAGTGTTTTGCCGTTCATCAGTTGATGGAAATCACGCTGTAACATAATCAGCTGGAAGACCGGCCACCGCTCTGTCGGGACGGCTCTCCGGGCTCGCCGTCTTATCTGCGCCGGCCCCGGGTTTGATCCCGCTTAAGCGGGACGAGGGTTCATTCTCCGCAGCTTGCTGCGAAATGAAATGACTTTTATTTCATACCTCGCGAGCGTGCTGCGAGGCTGTTGATTCATGATCGGTATCGTTTGAAATGTTTCTGACAACAACCGCCGACGAACTGAAAAAAAGAGGCTGGAACCAGCTTGACATCATCCTGGTCACCGGAGATGCTTACATCGACAGCCCCCACATTGGCGTAGCCGTCATCGGCCGGGTGCTGGCCGAAGCGGGCTATCGCGTCGGCATCATTGCTCAGCCGGACACCCGGAGCGATGCCGATATCGGCCGGCTTGGCGAACCGAGGCTCTTCTGGGGCATCACGGGCGGCTGCATGGATTCCATGGTGGCCAATTACACGGCAACAAAAAAAAGACGGCGCGATGACGATCTGACCCCCGGCGGGAAAAACGACCGGCGCCCCGACCGTGCTTGCGTTGTCTATGCCAACCTCATCCGGCGTTATTTCAAAAACACGAAACCGCTTGTTCTGGGCGGCGTTGAGGCAAGCCTCCGTCGCATCGCCCATTACGATTACTGGTCGGATGACGTCCGCCGCTCAATTCTGTTGGATGCCCGGGCTGAAATCCTCGCTTACGGCATGGCCGAGCGCGCCGTCGTCGAAATCGCGCGGCGGCTGGCCGGAGGCGATCATCTCCGGAATATCCGGGGCACCTGTATCATTGAAAACGAGCCGCCGCCGTCCTATTTGGAACTGCCGTCCTACGAAAACGCCGCGAACTCCAAAAAAGCCTTTACGGACATGTTCAGGATTTTTTATGCCCATAACGATCCGCTCACCGCTTGCGGTCTCTATCAAAAGCACGGCAACCGCTATCTGGTGCACCATCCCCCCCAGCCGCATCTGACCGCCTCCGAACTGGATGCCGTCTGTGCGCTGGATTTCTCGCGCCGCGTCCATCCTTTTTATGCGGCTCAGGGTTCGGTCCGCGCGATGGATACCATCTCTTTCTCGCTCATCACGCACCGGGGCTGCTTCGGGGAATGCAGCTTTTGTTCGATCGCTTTGCACGAGGGCCGAACCATTATCAGCCGCAGTGAGGAATCCATCCTGTCGGAAGCGAAGAGAATAGCGGCGTTCCCGGACTTTAAAGGCTACCTTGTCGATGTCGGCGGCGCAACCGCCAACATGTACGGCCTCGACTGTCCGCGCAAACAGAGCCGGGGCGCCTGCCCGGACAAACAGTGTCTCTTCCCGCACGTCTGCTCGTCTCTGAATGCGGATCACTCACGGCAGATCCGCCTGCTGCAGAAGCTGGGAAAGATCCCGGGCGTCAAAAAAGTATTTGTCGCCTCCGGCATCCGTCATGACCTGCTCCTGGCCGACAAAAGACACGGCACCTCTTATATGCGCGAACTTACGAAGCATCATATCTCGGGTCAGTTGAAGATCGCGCCGGAACATGTGACGCCGTCCGTGCTGGCCCTCATGGGAAAACCGTCGCCGCCGGCGCTGATCCGGTTTAAAGATCTTTTTGAAACGATGAACGCGGAAGCGGGACTCAAACAATTCCTGACCTACTATTTTATCGCCGCGCATCCGGGCTGTACGGAGAAGAACATGCAGGAGCTGAAAACATTTGCATCGCATGAATTGCACACGACGCTGCAACAAGTGCAGATCTTCACGCCGCTGCCGTCGACCTGGTCCGCGCTGATGTACTGGACGGGAATCGATCCGGCAACCGGCAAAAAGATTTTCGTAGAAAAAGACGCGGCAAAAAAGCAGCAGCAAAAAGATGCCGTCACTGTTTTGCCTAAACTGCCGGGGCTGAAAAGAAAGACGCTCAAAAGGCAGGCGGCAAGAATTTAGGCTATTAGGCTGTAGACTGTTCTTCATTTAGCCTGTAGGCTGTAGACTAAGGAGAGAAGTACTTAAGAACACCAATCGAGCCTATTGTTTATTGCCTCTTGACCAAGCCGATTTTTTCAGGATACCGCGGCGGCAAGGAGGAGGTCCCGCAGGCGTATATGAACATACGCCGAGGAAACCGACGACGCAGCCAACAAAGGTAGCCGTAAAAAGGCGGCTTGGTCACACCCGTCCGTACTTGTCTTCCAACCGCTCGATATCATCTTCACCGAAGTACGTGCCCGTTTGAACCTCGATAATGACCAGATCGCTTACGGCAGTGTTTTCCAAACGGTGCGTCGAACCCAGAGGAATATCGACCGCGCAGCCGCTCACCAGCTCATGAGCTTTGCCGTCAATGACGGCCACGCCGACGCCTGCCACGGCATACCAGTGTTCCGCCCGTTTCTTGTGGCGCTGCAGGCTGAGAGAACCGCCCGGGTTAACCACAATTCTTTTCACCTTATGATCCCGGGCATCCGATAATACTTCAAAATACCCCCACGGCCGTCTATTTCCCTGTTCCATTTCTCGATCCTTATGGCGTCATTGTAAATTCGATGGAACCGATCGGCGTCACCTGTTCGGTGCTTCTCTGCCAGAGCATAAAATCTACTTTCCATTTGCCGGGAAGCCCCGGATTAATGAAGATAGTCGTATGGCCCGGCATGTAAAAACCACTCGGACCGTAAATCGTCGCAGCGCCCCGGGGGTCGGTTAACCGGTATTTATAGAGATACTCCGCCACGCCGTTCTTGTTCAGATAGGTATTGACCGGCGGCCCGACCAGCCAGACGCCGAATACTTTGCCCTGTCCCCGCAATGCGCCCCTGGCCTGCAACTCCGCAAGCGACCAGGTATTTCGCTTCTCCACAATCCGCAGTTCTCTGTCGTAAGCCGCATCATCGTAAATACCAACGCCCATATCCTTGACCTGCCATCCGGGCTGCGCGGGTTTCGCCACATCCTCTTTCGTAATGGTAAATTCAACGGAACCGATCGGCGTCACCTGTTCGGTGCTTCTCTGCCAGAGCATAAAATCTACTTTCCATTTGCCGGGAAGCCCCGGATTAATGAAGATAGTCGTATGGCCCGGCATGTAAAAACCACTCGGACCGTAAATCGTCGCAGCGCCCCGGGGGTCGGTTAAGCGATACTTGTAAAGATACTCCGCCACGCCGTTCTTGTTCAGATAGGTATTGACCGGCGGCCCGACCAGCCAGACGCCGAATACTCTGCCCTGTCCCCGTAATGCGCTCCTGGCCTGCAACTCCGCAAGCGACCAGGTATTTCGCTTCTCCACAATCCGCAGTTCTCTGTCGTAAGCCGCATCATCGTAAATACCGACGCCCATATCCTTGACCTGCCATCCGGAAGCATTTCCGTGAAACACAGGAAAAAGCATCATGACAACGGTTATCCATAAAAGGTTCTTCATCTTCATTTCATGCCTCCTTTTGTAGAATGGAGTGTAGCATTCTTTGGAATTGAACGGAAGGGAAAACACTTTTGCTTGACTCATCGTGGGCCGGCATTCTATGCTGAGGGGCACAGGATCACTATGAACATTGAATATAATTTGATACGCAGCCGGAAAAGAAAGAAGACGATTTCACTGCAAATCGGCCCCAACTCGGAAGTCAGGATTTACGCGCCTCACCACACGCCGATTACGGAAATCAATCGCTTTGTACGCGAAAAACAAAACTGGATTGACAAAGCGATAAGAAGACAGGCAGCGATTCAGGTCTCGAGTCAGGAAAGAGTCTACATCACGGGTGAAACGTTTTATTATCTGGGTCAGCCCTATCCCGTGGAATGCTATTTTGAACCGCTGGAAAATGAAGGCGTTATGTTCTGGGATGATCGTTTCTTCCTGAACTGCCGCGAAAATGAAGCACTGAAAAAGCATTATTTTGTTTCCTGGTACAAGAAAAAAGCACGCTCCCACTTAAGCGGGCGGGTTGATTTTTACAGCGGTATGCTTAAGTTGACTTCGGGCAGCGTACGCATCACATCCGCCGAAAGCCGGTGGGGCTCCTGTTCGGGCGCCAACAACCTGTCGTTCAGTTTTCGGCTGATAATGGCGCCGCCGGAGGTCGTGGATTACGTGGTGGTGCACGAACTGATGCACATCCGGGAAAAAAATCATTCTTCTAAATTCTGGGCGTTGGTGATAGAGGTGATTCCGGACTACAAAAAGCATCGGCGCTGGCTTCGTGACCATCAACACGAGTTTAACCTTTAAACCCACAATGCGAAAGGATATAAAGCATCTAGTCCATGGATACTATTGAAACTATTGATCTCGCCCATCGGCCTTTTCTTTCCGCGCGTTTCCGGCAGCTGAATTTATTCATTTCCGATTACACATTCGCCAATGTCTATCTGTTCAGGAACATCAGCCGTTATGAAATGTTGACAAAAGACTGCGGCACATTCATTTCCGCCTACAATTATCAGAATCAGAATTACATCATGCCGCTCGACAATCCGCAGGACTGCTCTGCCGACACGCTCAGGCAATTGCTCTCGAACGGCAGTTTTTTCTATCCGATTCCCGAAGAATGGCTGTCCTTTTTTCCGGAAAAGGAATTTTGCAAATCGTTTAGCGACAGTGAATCGGATTATATCTATCTGACGGAGAACATGGCCTCCTTTGCGGGAAAACAATACACCCGTCATCGCAATCACTTAAACCAGTTTCTGGGCGCCTATCAGCCGGTGCAGAAGCATCTGTCCGCAGATACATTGCAGGACGGCCTGAAGATTCTGCATCAATGGCAGCATGAATGCGCCATTGCTTCCTGCAAGACTGATTTTTCCGTCTGTGAAGAAGCCCTGCGCAAATTTTCCGAACTGGCGCTCCGGGGAACAATCTATTATATTAATGATGAACCGGCAGGGTTCATCATCGGCGAGGCGCTCAATGCGGAGACGTTCTGCCTTCATTTCGCCAAGGCGTCCAAAGCATATCACGGCATTTACGAATTCATGTTCAACGACACGGCAAAACAGTTGGAGTCACAATACAAATATCTGAATCTGGAAGAGGACATGGGCAGTAAGAATTTGCGGCGCACAAAGGCCTCTTACGGACCGGAGCGGATTTTAAAAAAATATCGCGTCAGTCTCAGGATTAAAGCCGGATGAAAGACTTGGTGACTATCACAGACTTACGGGAAGGCGATCAGGGCGTCATTCATTCGATTGACGGCGGGGCGGCGCTGACCAGCCGTCTGGCCGGCATGGGTCTGGTCGTAGGCGCGCGGTTTCGCATCGCCCAGATGAGCGGCGGTCTTGTCGTGATCCAGGTCGCCGGCACGCGTATCGCTCTGGGTCAGGGCGAAGCGGCCAAAATCATGGCTTATACGCTTGATCCCGACGATGCCTGCCTGCCGCCTCCGGAAAAGGAAATTTTCGTCGCGCTGGTCGGACAACCCAACGTCGGCAAATCAACGATTTTCAATATTCTGACCGGTTTGTCCCAGCACGTCGGCAACTGGCCGGGGAAAACCGTTGAAAAGAAAGAAGGCATCCATCGCGCCGACAACATTCTCATCCGCATTGTCGATCTGCCCGGCACATACAGTCTGACGGCTTTTTCCGAGGAAGAGCGCGTTACCCGTGATTTTATCATCACGGAAAAACCGGACCTGGTCGTGCTCGTGTTAAACGCCGCCGCCCTGGAGCGAAGCCTTTACCTTCTTTCCGAGGTTCTGCTTCTGGACCGTCCGGTGGTCGTGGCGATGAACATGCTGGATGTCGCCGAAACGCAGGGCACCCAGATTGACACCAAAGCTCTGCAGGAGTCGCTGGGCATCCCGGTCATCCCCATGATCGCCAAGCGCAACAACGGCATTAAAGAACTGGTGGAGCAAGTTGCGGCGCTCGCTTCCTGCGAGACTACCTATCATCCGGAATTGCCGAAAGTCTCCGAAGACCATCAGCAGATTTACGAACAGATCCTGACTCAAATACGGCCCTATGTTCAGGAGCCCTACACACCGGAATGGATTGCCGTAAAATTAATGGAAGGTGACCCTGAAGTTTCCACCCTGATGGAAAACCGGGCCGAAAAAAAAGTCTGGGCCGATATCCGGGAACTTCTGCTCAAGCATGAAGACGCCCTGCATGCCGTCGTCAACGGCCGCTATGACTGGATTGAAAAAATGACCCGGGCGGCCGTCTCCCGTTTCAAGATGGGGGAGGTCGTGCTCACCGACAGAATTGACCACATCCTGACGCGGCCGGTTTTCGGAATCCCCGTTCTACTCGCCGTAATGGCGTTTGTTTTCTTTCTGACCTACCGCGTCGGCGTGCCCCTGCAGAACTGGATGAACGAAGGCGTTTTGACATTCACCGGATGGTGTGAACCTTTCTTTTCGGGATTTCCGTCGTGGCTGCAGGGACTGCTCCAAAACGGCGTCATCGGCGGCGTGGGCTCCGTGATCACCTTTCTTCCGATTCTCCTCATCTTCTTTGCCGTCATGGCGGTTTTGGAAGATGTGGGATATATGGCGCGCGCGGCTTTTGTCATGGACAGAATCATGCACCTCGTCGGTCTGCACGGAAAAAGCTTTATCCCGATGTGCCTGGGCTTCGGATGCAACGTTCCGGCGGTGCTCGGGACCCGCATCATCGAAACGCGCAAGGCCCGGATGATCACCCTGCTCCTGATTCCTTTCGTTCCCTGCACATCGCGTCTGGCGGTCCTGACGCTGGTTTCCGCCGCCATCTTCGGCGAAAACGCGGCTTATGTCTCCTGGAGCATTCTCGCCGTCAATATTGCCGTGCTGGGCCTGGCCGGCGCTGTGGTCAACAAGAGCCTCCGGGAACAGGAAGCGCCGTTCATCATGGAGCTGCCGATTTACCATCACCCGGATGCCAAAACCATTCTGATGGTTGTCTGGGCCAGGCTCGTCGCCTTTATCCGGAAAGCCGGAACCGTTATCCTGGGCGTATCGCTGATTGTCTGGACTTTATCTTACTTCCCGACAGGCGTTGTGGAAGAAAGCTTCCTGGGCAGCCTGGGAAAATTGATTCAACCTCTGGGCGCACCGCTGGGGCTGGACTGGAAAATGATTACCGCGCTGCTCACGGGACTGGTCGCCAAAGAAAATGTTGTGGCGACGCTGGCTGTTTTGTATTCCGTGGGCCGCGATGGTTTGGTCGTCGTTCTCCCGACCGTCATGAGCCACGCTTCGGCCGCCGCTTTTCTGGTGGTTATGATGCTTTTTATTCCCTGCGCCGCAACCATCGCCGTCCTGCGCAAAGAAATGGACAGCAACAGGTGGTTCTATGCGACAATCGCCATGACGCTCGTCGTCTCCTACCTGGGCGGTGCAGTTGCTTATCAGCTGGTCAGGTATTTAGGTGTTTAGACTGTAGGCTATTCGGATATTAGGATATTAGGTCTATTTTGAGGGCGTTAGGCCCTTATAGAATCGGCGCGTCCCGCGCCGAACTTCTTAACCTAACGGCCTACAGTCTAACAGTCTACAGCCTACAAGGTCTAATAGCCTATAGCCTAAACACCTTTCTCAGACTCAGACCGATGGCTTGACGTGCTGTTCCCTGATGTAGAACTGCAATTTCAATCTGCCGATGTCCACGATATCGCCGTCTTTCAGGTCATGGCGCTGATCAATGGCCCGACCGTTGATCTTGATGGTTATGCTCCCGGTGGGCGCAATGAAATATCCTTCCTTGCGGCGGTTGACCAGCGCCGCCCGTTTAGGCGCGAAAAAACCTCGGAGCCTGATCGCCGAGCCTTTCTCTTTCCCGATGGTGGACACTTTTTCCTTGAAGATATAATCTTTATGTTCGCTGGATCCTTTAATGACCAGAAAACCACCCAGCACATCGTGGACCGCCCGATCTGCCGCCAGGAGAATCTTCTTTTGCTCCTCGGGTGTGATGACGATCGTTTCAAACATGGAACGTCCGCGCCCGGCTGCGGCTTTCGCGTCGGCAAGCCGGTCCTTATCAAACACGACTTCCAGAGCATGGACACCGATGAGGACGATGTCCTTGTTAAAAAGTTCGGCCCGGGTAATTCGCCGGCCGTTCAGATAGGTCCCGTTCAGACTTTTCAGATCTTCAACAAACAACTGATCCCCTTCCATCTCAATGATGGCATGGTGCCCTGATACGGCCTGGTTGTCGATGACGATGTTATTATCGGATTTCCTGCCGACCGCCACAATTCCTTTATCCAGAACGATCTCCTGAAGCGGCGCATCTTTGTATTTCAGTATAATCTTTGCCAATCCTTCACCTCCGAAACGTGTCCACAAACGTTGACCAGGATGCATACCATTTTTCTTTATGGATATAACCGACAATCGCCGAAATGTTGTCCAGACCGCCGTTATCGTTGGCCGTGTCAACCAGAAGTTCACTCGCGGCATGCACATTGCCCGCACGGGAAATGATTTCCAGCATCTCCTCGTCCGAAACCATGTTATGAAGTCCGTCGCTGCACAAAAGCAGGATGTCTCCCGTGAGGACGGTCAGTTCGCCTAAATCGGCAATGACTTCCGAATCGATTCCCACGGCCCGGGTGAGAATATTTTTCATCGCGGAGAGCGCCGCTTCTTCCCTGGTGATCCGGTCGTGCCTGACCTGCTCCTGGACCAGCGAATGATCGTCGGTCAACTGCATGATACTCCCGGATCTGACCAGATATATGCGGCTGTCGCCGACGTGGGCAAAACTTACTTGATTCCCCCTGAGTACGGCAGCCGCAATCGTCGTCCCCATGCCGTTTAATCCGGGCGATCTTTGCGCCGTTTCATAGATGGTCCGGTTGGCAAGTAAAATGGCGGCACTGAGCCGGTTTGTTGTTTCGGAATAAGACGAATCACGGGGGCCTGCCACCTGTTGATCTTTATGAAAGAAGTCGCGCACAACTTCCACCGCGAGCCTGCTCGCCGTTTCTCCCGACCTGTGTCCGCCCATCCCGTCTGCAACGACAAGAAGACCGAGTCCCGCATCGCTATAAATATGATCTTCGTTTTTAGAGCGTACCAGACCTCGATCGGTTTTCCCCGCGGCAGTTAATATCAACGGTTCCTCCTGGTGTCAGCGTGAAGTGAGATCATTCGTCCTGGCATCTATTTTTGAATCGGTCCGCTTGTATCATAAGACGGGCCGGCACCGCAAGGTGCGGTTATACCGGGCCGCACAACTGTTCACGCCCTGTCGGGCGCAGATTCCATTTAACCGCGGCAATCAACCACCTCACAGCAGGCTGCGGAGAATTACCGCTCGTCCCGCAACCGCGGGATTAAAAAACCACGTTGAGATTATCATTCTCCTGAATAACGACGTCCCGGGCTATTCCGGCTGCTTCAATCCTGTGGCGGCCGACGATGAGCTTCTTCGACAGGGGCGTTCGGCCGATGTCCACTCCGTCTATTTTCACCGTTATCCCGGGCCGCAAAGACGTGACCATGACCATGCCGCCGCTGGGGATCACCTCATTAAGGGTCAGCAGTCGACCTTTCCCGACCACGATGTCTTTGTCCGGTGATCGATAGAAGCCCGGCTGCTCAACCGCGATTTTATGACGTCCGGAAGGAATATTTTGAAAGACGAAAGGGGCCGTTCCGATCTTGACTCCGTCCAGATAGACGTCTGCCGCTTCATTGGTGAAGACGTCCAGTTTGCCGACGCCGCTCGTGAGCAGCAAAATCAAATAAGCAATGACGCCCACAATCACAAGGCTGGTGACGCCGAGGATCACATATTCTTTCCATTTGATTCTCTTTAAATCCTCGCGGGCGTCATTAAGAATCCGCTTTGCTTCCGGCAAATCGGGATTCTCCTCAAGCGCCATTTGAGAGAGTTTGATGGAATTGAGCAAACGGCGTTTTCTTGCCGTCAGGCGTTCGCGCCCGGATTTTTCCCACTCCGCTTTGGCTTCCCGCAAATATGCCTTATCCTTCCGGGGATAGCGCAGCCGGTCCAGCGCTTCTTTGAAAGCCAGCGCCGTGGAAAAGCGATCCTCAGGAGACTTGGCAAGCGCCTGGAGAATGATGCGGCTCAATTCCGCTGAGATCTCTCGAGCAATTTCCTGCGGAGGAACGGGGATTTCGTTTAGCTGCATCACGGCGGTCTGCAGAACATCATCGCCGACAAACGGGAGTTTTCCGGTCACCAGCCGATAGAGGGTAATGCCGGTAGAGTAAATATCCGCCCGGGGGCCCGTTTCTTCTCCTTTAATCTGTTCCGGCGAAATGTAAGAGGGGGTTCCCGCCCAACTCCCGTTTTCTGTTGCAGGCACCCCTTCGCTTCCGCCCAGGATGCTCGCAATTCCAAAGTCGGCGATTTTGGTCCGGCCGTCGTCGGTTAAAAAAATGTTTTGGGGTTTGATGTCGCGATGGATGATATGATGCTGGTGCGCATAATGCAGGCCGGCCAGAACTTCCGAAATGATCCGCAGAGATTCATCAAGCGATAACTCTCCCTTATCGGCAAGGATTTCATCAAGAGGCTTCCCCTCGATAAATTCCATAAACAGCGTCAGATGTTCATTGCTGTAATCGATAACCTGGATAATATTGGCATGGTTCAACTGCCCGAGAAGTTTTGCCTCTTTCTCAAACCGGCTCTTGATATTCTCGTCATGGAGGAAACGGGACTTGATTTTTTTGGCGGCAACCCGCCTTCCGACGGATAATTGATACGCCTCGTAGACATCAGCCATCCCGCCCTTATTTGAAATCAGTCCGATGATCTCAAAGCCATGGATTTGCGCAACACTGTCAATCGTTTTTCCATTTTCGGGCATATTTTTATCCGGAGGCCTAATAGCTTGATACGTATAAGGAAAAAATAAGCACACTGTGTGAAATTATTCAATCCATTTTTGTATTTTTTTATAAGAATCCCCGATCCTTGCATTTTTGCTGCAACAAAGGTAACGTCCATCCATGCACTCTAAAGGAAGAATAAAAATACTCTTGCTCATTATCTCTATTTGGGCGGCGGCTTCCTGTCTCATTTCGTGTGCGCCGGCCCGGCTTACCCGGGCCGATATCGATCATCTCCGGATATCGGCGCAAAAGGGCGATGCCCGGTCCCGGGTCCTGATCGGCGAAGCTTATGAGTTCGGCGCGGATGTTCCGCGAGATCAGAAAATCGCCGCCGGGTGGTATCAACAGGCGGCGGATCAGGACGACCCGGAGGCGCAGTTTTATCTCGGTGTCATGTATGAACGGGGCGCAGGCATCAATCAGAACACGGCCGAATCCCTGAAATGGCTCTTTAGATCCGCTGAATCGGGATATGAAAAGTCCCAAATTATGCTCGCCTCGCTGTATCTGAAAGACAGGGGACTTGCGCAGGAATTCTCGAAGAAAATTAAAAAATACCGGCAAAGTGCCCAGAAGGGAAACCCAATCGCCCAGTACATCCTGGGCTGGGTTTACCGCGAAGGCGTCGGAACGCCCGTCAATCCCCGGGAAGCGCTTGCCTGGTATCAAAAAGCCGCCCACCAGGGAAACGCCAAGGCTCAGGCTGCGCTGGGAAACATCTATCTCGAAGGAAAACTGGCACCCGCTTCTCCCGGGGATGCACTTCTCTGGTATCAAAAAAGTGCCGAGACGGAAATGCCCTCTCAGGTGAAGTTATGCGAATTGTATAAAGGCGCGGGTGGCATAAAGGAAAATGAGGAAGAGGCAAAAAAGTGGTCAAAGAGGCTTGCCGAAAACACGGATGCATCCCTTCGCTCTTATATCGACACGCAGCATGCTATTTTAAATACGGAGAAAGACAGAAATCCGGCCAGAGCTTTGCGGGCCTGCAATCGTCTGCATAACGCCGAACCGGCCGGGAAGGAGACTTCCGACATCTGCCAATCGCTGCAAAAGCAGACCGGCGATAAAACGGAGACCCGGTTTGGGCAAGCCAAATCCGCCCTCGAGAAGAAGGACTGGGAAAAATTCCGCGATCATCTTTCGGGCATGCTGATTGCCGATTTCGACCCCTCCCGGGTGCGGCGGCTCAACGCCGCGGCCGGACGGCTGATTGAAGAAGAAACCCGTGCGCGGGAAAAAACCGCCCGCGAAATTCTGCGTCAGATGGAAGCCGCTGACCGGGCAAGTTACCGCAAGAAGAATGCGCCGCAGATTATCAAAATGATCAACGCTTTCAAAGTTGCCGTGAATCCGGCCTTACGCGATAATCCGGAGGATGAGGACTTGCTGGCGTTGGTCCGGAAAGCCGGAAAGGTCATTGCCAGTCTCCAGGAAAAAATGAGACCGCCGCAGAAAGGGAAAACAGAAGACAAAGCCGCTTCCGATCAACAGGAAGAGCCCCCGGACGAGCATGACCCTGGTGAGGACGATTACAGGAAAGCTCAAACGCTCTTTCAGGGCGGACGATACGATGAGGCTGCCCGTTATTTCGAGAAAGCAACGAAGATCCGGGGATCCGGACATATTGCTTCAGCCTACATATACCTGGGCATCAGCAATCTGGCGCGGATCAATCCGGCCAATATCAACGAGGCCCGGAAACTCCATCTCAAGGGGTTGGTTTATTTTCAGAATGCCCTGCGCTTTGACGATGCCATTGCTCTGCCTGCCGGCTTCGATAAATATCAATCCGTTTTTGAAGAAGCGAAAAGAAGGCTGAAATAAAAAACAGTTTTAAGTGTTAAAGTTTTAAGTGTTAAGCAAAAGATGAATGCTCAGCGTATCCACTGTTAACGTAACACCTAAAACGTAAAACTGATTCTTCGAATCATCATCCTGTTATCTTTTCCAGGTCCATGATTTTTGCCCTGAGCGCCGCAGGAATGGGAACCTTGGTGTTATTGCGGTAGTCGTAGGTTACAATCACTCCCTCGCCGTCGGCGGCTATTCTTTTGTGTTTCGTGCTGAAAATTTCGTAGCCCATGACAAACCGGTCATCTTCCATACTGAGGATCTTGGTCCCGGCGATAACGGTATCGGGGTACTGCAGGGGCATTTTGTAGCGGCATTCGGTGGAGGCGAGGATCGGCCCGATGCCCGATTCGCGCTGATAGCCCAGCATGTCCAGACGGTTGAAGTATTCAATTCTGACCGTTTCAAAATAGCGAAAATAGATAATATTGTTGACGTGACCCATGGAATCCATCTCGCCCCAGGCCACCGGAATATTCATCGTTACCGAACAAGCAGATAAAACATCATCCATATTACCTCTCCTTTAAATGTGACTAAATTAATTTTGATGAAGCGCTCGCTCCCCCCAACACTTTCAATATAAGATCGGGGCCGGTGAAAAGCAATACGGCTTGGGGGCGGATTATTTGACTTTTCCCCAAAGCTGTGAGAGCGTGATGAACGAACACGATAAAAAGAACAGGTCTTCTACGAAACGCACAAGACGTTTCCGCATTCGATAAAATGGACTCCTGGAAAAAGAATCTTTACAGTCTCTGGTGCGCACAGTTCATCGCCGCAATGGGCCTGAGCCTCGTTACCCCTTTTCTTCCGTTTTACCTGCGCGATCTCGGAATTTCCGGGGACAAGTCCGTGAAAATCTGGAGCGGCGTCGCCTATGCCGCTCCCTTCGTGATTTCAGCGTTCATGCAGCCGCTTTGGGGGATCCTGGGCGACCGTTACGGACGGAAAATGATGATCGTCCGGGCCATGATGGGGCTTGCCCTGGCCAATGTTCTGATGGGGTTTGCGCAAAGCGCGCCGCAATTTGTGCTTTGCCGTCTGCTCCAGGGACTGCTTTCCGGTTTCATCGCCCCGTCGCTGGCGCTCATGGCGTCGTCTGCACCGCCGGAAAAAACCGGCTATGCCCTGGGGACTCTGCAGTCGGCGCTGGTATCGAGTCTGATTCTCGGTCCTTTTCTGGGCGGCGTCTTCATGCACTTTGCCGGCATCCGCCCTATTTTTTTCACGACAGGCCTGCTGTGCGCCATCGGGGCCGTCGTCGTTTATTTCTACGTTCATGAAGATTTCAAGCCGATCATCGGACCGGGGCTCGCCAGGCTCAGGCACAATTTTGGCAGGATTGTTCAATCCCCGGAATTGCGCAGTCTCTTTCTGCTCCTCATCCTGGTGCAATTTTCCATATTCTTCATCGCCCCCTTTATCAGCCTGTACGTGGAGTATCTGAACGTCCCGAAAACCTATGTGGGTCTCGTAAGCGGCCTGGTCTTCGGCATCACCGGGCTCATGAGTGCTCTGGCGGCTCCCTTCTGGGGCAAACGGTCGGACACGCTGGGTCAAAGAAGGGTTTTGATGATCGCCGCGCTGGGAACGATTATTTTCTTATTGCCGCAGGCCTTTGTCGCCAATGCATACCAGCTCGCTGCCCTGCGGGCGGGCTTGGGACTTTTTGTTTCCGGCATGCTGCCGGTCATCAATTCGGTCGTCCGCCACGCCACGGACGAGCAGGAGCGGGGCGGCATTTACGGCATGTTTCAAAGCGGCTATTTAATCGGCAACCTGATCGGGCCGCTCGCCGGCGGACTGCTCTCCGCGGCCATGGGTCTCCGGGCGATTTTCATATTTGCCGCCGCCTGCGTTTGCCTGGCGCCGCTCCTCATCCGCTCCGTAAGAGAGACGCGGTGAATTGTCCGGCGGTTGCCCGTTCATTGCGATATTGATGGAGGTTGCAATACCGGACGGCACAGGCTATATTAGGGCCGCAATCGTTTTAACTTACGCTTAGTCGATTGCGTCATCTTTGACATCAGGAGGATATTTTTTTGAGAATTATTTATATCGCCGACATTCACGGGGCGTTTGACCGCGTCAAACAATTGTTGTCTGAAACGATGGCCGACGTTTTTATTATCGCCGGTGACCTGATCGATATTCCGTTCTACAACATGAGCACTGCCATTCACTACCACGAACTGCAGTCCTATTTTCATGGTCTGCGCGTCCGCATGCATAAGGAATCGATGACCATCGAGGACTTTGTGGATGAGCTGCTCGATATGCCGGATCTGTCGGCGGAAATCGAAGAAAACGGGACGAAGTATCAGCAATACACCATCCGCGCGCGCCGCGTCCTGCAGCAAAAATACAAGGTGCTGGAAAACATTCTTTCCATCAAACCGAAGGCCCAGATGTTCGCCCTGCCCGGCAATTACGACATGGACCTGAAATACACCGCTCTGCACGAGAGAGACCTTCATCTGCACTGGCACAGCATGAAGGATTTGAAAATCGCCGGTTATGGAGGCGCGGACATCTGGACACCGGGCGTCCCGGAGCGCTATGTCGTGCGTTACCAGGGAGATGTGCCCTTCGAGAGCGGCCGCAATGAAATGTACAACTTCTTCAAGGCCGTGAAGCCCGATATCATCGTCACCCACCAGCCGGCTCACGGCGTTCACGACCGGGTAAATCAATTCGGAACATCAGGCTCGTCGGCCCTCCGGCACTATTGCGACAACAATCCGGTAGTGATGTGTCTGACCGGCCATGTCCACATGGACTGGGGGTTTCAGATGACGGAAAATACGATCTATCTCAACCCCTCCAATTTCGGCGAAGTCACGACGCTGACCGGCGGCGTCGCTGAGGGCGGCTTCTTTTACACCATCGAGATGGACGGCCGGCAGGTGGAAAAAATCGTCTTTCGGAAGCTGGTCGGCGACCGCATTCATGACATTGCCGATTACTACCCAGAAAACGGCCGGTGGCAGGAATTCCTTGTGGACACTGAGCGATATGCGGCCCTCAAAGAGGGGCGCAACTTCGACATGAAGGAAAGCAAGTATTCCCACATCCCGGAAGTCCGGCTCTATAATGAAATTAAGCAGTTTTACCGGACGTTCCAGACACAAGCCACGGACGAGCGCCTGGAGAAACTCGAAGAGATCGCCCGGTTGATTGATGAAAATGTGCAGGGCGATATCGCCATGGATGTCATGGGGTCGACCAACATGGGGCTTGCCGAAACCACGTCGGACATCGACTTCGTCGTCTATGTGCGCTGCGACCCGGTCTTCGCCGGAGATATCAACGCCTGCCTCGAGTACCAGGAAGCCGAAAAGATTATCGAGACCGTTTTAAAGCCGAAGTATGCCTTTCAGATCATGGATACCATCGACCTGAATATCGTGGAAAAAGCCATCCGGGAAAGAGATTATGAATGCGAGATGGCTATGCGTTTTGTCGCCTATCGCGCCATCTGCCGCCCGATTAACTACCGGTTCATCGCCCCCGTGGAAGATTTGCTGAATCAGGACATGGAATACCGTTCCGAACTGGAGGGCAGCATCCGTTCTTATTTCCGAATCTTTATCAACACCGGAGAACATACCCGTTCGTTCAAGAAGTATGAAAGCCGGATCAGAGAAATCGGAATCAGAATTCCCGAAACCGTGCGGTCGAAGATCAAGGCTTATTTTCAGCAGGATCCTGACGAGCTGAATCCGGACCAGGCCCCAAGCACGCCGGAGAACCCGGATGATTTACCAAAAGACTAGGTGACATTCATCCCCATCAATCTCACGGCGTCGTGAAACAGGACGGAAATGCTTTTATCGGAAACAATTTTTTCGACAAAGCCCACGCCGAAGACCGGATGGTTGATCGCGCTGCCGGCTTTGAAACCTTCTCTGATGGAATAGTCCCGGATAGGCGTCTGGGGCTGCATGTTGCGGCTCTTCAAATCCCACTGCAGCGGAGCATCGCTTATCACTTCTTTACGGGCAGTCTTGCCCGCTTTGGCGGCCCGGGGAGCGCGCACGGCGGTCTCATTTTTCTTCACAGCCGGTTTGACGCCGCGGTATTTATGTTCCGCGCCGCAGGTCTTGCATTTGACGCGATTAACCTTGCCGTCCACTTTGAACAAAATCACATGAGCCAGAACCAGTTTACATTTCAAACAGTATGCATCGATATTATCACCAACAGAAGTCACCATCATCTCCTTTTTTATGTCTATAGAACGGCAGGCTATATCAGATTGCTCCCGGATGTCCTAACGAATCTTTCTTGCTTTTACTGAATACTTGTCAGATTAAATAGTTGAAGCCAGAATGGCTGCGCCGATGGCTCCGTTGACCTGTGCATAAGGCGACACGGCAATCGAGACTTCGAGTTTGCGCGCCAGCGCGTCCACAACCCCGCTGTTTCTCGCAACGCCGCCGGTGATCATCACCGGCTCGGTGACTCCGATGCGCGCAAGCATGGATGAGACGCGGGCCGCGATCGATTCATGGATACCGGCAATGATGTCGGGTCTTTTTTCACCGCGGGCGATCAGCGAGATGACTTCCGACTCGGCAAAGACCGTGCATAAACTGCTGATTTTTGCCGGCATGGACGATGTGAGCGACATGGCGCCGAATTCATCGAGGTCCACTTCCAGCGCCCGCGCCATCACTTCCAGGAACCGGCCGGTGCCGGCGGCGCATTTGTCGTTCATGACAAAATTTTTGACCTTGCCCTTTTCATCAAGCGCCACAGCCTTCGAGTCCTGGCCGCCGATGTCGATGACCGTGCGAATCGCCGGATTCAGAAAATGCGCTCCGGCGGCATGCGCCATGATTTCGGTAAATGTCTTGTCCGCAAATTTCACCGAATTGCGGCCATAGCCCGTGGACACAATTTTGGAAACCGCCGACTTATCCAGTCCCGCCTCAGAGAGCAGCTCCTCGTAAACCTTCATGCCCGCCGCCTCGGCATTATAGCCTGTAAAGATAATTTTTGTGCCGCGAATCTTCCCATCTTCCACTAGGGCCGCTTTTGCCGTGATTGAACCGATATCAATACCCGCTGTCAGCATTTCGTACCTTCGCCTTTCACCATTGTCCGGGATTTCCCAAGTTTCAAAGGGACATCCGCAGGTATTTAAGTTTACCGGCATTTAACATTTAAGAGGATATCACTTATAAAAGAACAAGGGATTGCATCCACCACTGAAGGGTGGCAAGTCCTCTTGTTCTCCGCCAGTAATATTGAACCCGCTTACTTGCTGCTGTATCGCTTGCCGCTGCGGTTGGAATGCAGCATGCAGCACGAATCCGTCGACATAATACTTTGTTATTTTCGGTTTCGCTGATTTGCGTGAAAAACTACCATATTTAAAACAAAATGTCGCAACAATTTGCACCGGTTTGTATACATCGCGCCTTCCGCAGCTGGAATCTTGCGCGCCAATCATTGACAGACGATTCTCTCTTTTTTCAAATCGCCAAGAAATGTTTGAATTTTCGAGGACGTTGGAGTAGATTGCTGACCATTGGAGAAACGGATGAACCTGCCCGAGTCGGCGTAAAATGGAATCTGGTTTTCCGCAAGCCAGATTTTCATCAGCATAAATTTCCGGAGCCGGGCAATATCTGATTCATCCGTGAACCTCCATCTACACAGACATTTTTACCACAATTTACACAAAGCATTGAAAAACCGGAGCGGCATTTTCAGATAATAAGGACCTTTTACCGCCACTGCAATTTATACAGAGTTGATTTTCAAGAAGTTTTCAAAAAGACAAAAAATGGTTAGACGTTATTTTGCACCCAGAGCCGGGTTTTAACCGAAGCGGTATATTAATTGTTGGCATATAAAATCACAGGCTAATTGAAAATGACAAGCGCTGAAGATTTAAACAAAAGGGATCTCATTCTAGCAGATTTATATTCAAGACGGAATTACATGAATGGGAAGTATAGGGCTGGCCAGATATTTGGATTGAGCGATGTATCAAGGCTTATTAATGAAAATGATATTTTCTTTTTGGAAACATTACAAGTTAGAGCCGATTCAGCTGATAAAATAATCGCCGAAGCAGAATTTCAAGGCAAAGACACAGATGACATAAATGTAATGAAAGAACTAGGTGAAGAAATAAATGCTCTAGGTGAACCAATCCATAGAAGTGAATCAATAATGACTGCGGCATTCGTTTCTTTGAAATTAATGGTATTTTATGGAATTGCGCTAGGCATTTGGGGGTTAGTATTCAAAAAAAGCTTTTGGCTATTTACTCTATGTGGTGTCGTCGCAGGTTTGATAATATGCTTATTGTTTGTCGCACCTGTTATTGCTTCTCAAAGAACAAAAAAACGAATTAGAGATATGGTGTTTGGTGCCGGTGCAATGTGGGGAAACTTAGGAATTATTATTGGCGTTGTGGGGCTTTTTGCTTTTGCAATACGTTCTTTAATATTTTGAAATTAACAAAAATGCCAACCAGCCGCTACAGCCGATCGCGGCCCGCTGGGCCGCTCCGGCTGAGCATTTCGTTAGGCCTCTGAGGAAAATCTATGATTCTAATAAAATTGGAAGAGATAGGAGTTGATGATATTCATGATCTCCTACGTAATGAGATACGTGAAAGCAAGTCTATTGAGTATAAAAGAGATTTACCAACTGAAGCTGAAAGTTCAAGAATACCATTTCTTGCAGAGGTTTCCGCACTAGGAAATACAATAGGCGGCGATCTTGTAATTGGAATTGAAGATGATAAAGGTGTGCCTAAATCGATTGGTGGTGTTCAGATCGCTGATATTGACCAAGAGATTCTTCGGCTTGAGAACGTCATTAGAAATGGTTTAGAGCCAAGACTTGTTGGTATTGGGATTAGAGAAGTCAAAATATCAAGCGATAAATACGTCGTAATAATAAGAGTACCTCGAAGCTGGCAAGCACCACACAGAGTCATATTTAAAGATCATAGCAAGTTTTACGGTAGAAACTCAGCAGGTAAATATCCATTAGATGTTTCAGAGCTTAGAACAGCGTTTAATCTTTCCTCCCAAATAACTGACAGAATCAAATCATTTATTTCTGAGCGTACCTACAGTTTAGAGTCTGGTGAGTTTCAGACAATAAACATCGCAAAAGGCGGAACACTTATTCTTCATTGTGTCCCATTAAGTTCTTTCTCATCTAATGCAAATATAGATGTCCGCGAATTAATGAAACATAGAGTACATCTAGCGCCTCCAGGTGTTACTGGATGGAATCATAAAGTTAATCTTGAAGGCATTATTAATTATAGTACCTTGCGTAATGAACCAAGTAGGTCCTATACTCAAATATATCGCAATGGTATTATCGAATCAGCCGTAATAATAAGTATAAATGCTGAAGAAAGAAAATTACTGCCCAGCTTATGGTGTGGGAAGATATTGATCGAAGCAGTAGAGAATGCATTAAGGTTTTATAACTATGTTGAGATTGATCCTCCTGTTTTTGTCTTCCTAACACTTGTTAATTTTAAAGGTCATTCGCTCGGCGTCGGTAGCTCATATTTCGAAAGCGGTGAAGTGCTAGATAGAAATCATGTTTCAATTCCAGAGATCACTATAACCTCATATTCAGAGAACGTTGGCGATCAACTCAAATCAATATTTGATATCCTTTGGAATTCCTTCGGCTATGAAAAGTCAGATTATTATGATGATAATGGGCATTGGGTTGGCAAGGCCTAACAACAGTATTCAGACCGATGCGAGCTGCCGCCCGCGCGGCTGATGCTGGGCGTTAGGCGCAAACTGATATATACTCTCAAGGACAGATTTGAATCGCACAATCTATCTCAAAAATATTTGAATTTGCGAGGGGGGAAATAATGATTAATTGGATCATCAGTAATAAGGATTTAGCGGAAGCGCTTTCCTATTGGGCTACTGCTTTTGGTATTGTTGTGGCTGTATTTGCTGGTGTCTGGGGACTTTGGCGGTACGTTCAAGGTCGTAAAGTACAACGTTGGCTGGACGCACGAGCTCTATATGCTCAGGTAATTGACGTTTCTATTCAATATCCAGAACTGAATGGTACATTTTGGAAAAATGTACACCCTGATGATCACACTTCAATCTATCGCTATGAATTCTACATTGCAAAAATGTTGATGGCATTCGAAGAACTTATATATACGCACCAATTTAATGAATATTGGCGAGAAGCCATAAAAATATACATTGAAGACCATATTGATTATTTCTTTTCCAAACAATTCGACAGAGAGTCATTAACCTATTATGAACCGTTGCGGGAGATCATTGCGGAAGTAAAAACACGACATAAACTGACACTTAAAACAAATGGTTCAGAATAAAGGCATCTATGTGTAAAGCTAATGATCGCCTAACAAAATAAATACACCCGATCGCTACGCTCCGGCTCAGCTTTTCGTTAGGCAGTGACCGAATCTATTCACACCCGAAAGGAGATTTTCCACAATGGATATTCCACGGATCTTCAACATCGCCGAAAGTGCTCACCGCATCCATGACCCATTCACACCCGAAAAGCTCGCCACTCTCGGCGCGGCGCTGCGTCTGGAAACGGGGACCCGAGTGCTCGACCTCGGCAGCGGTTCGGGGGAAATGCTGTGCACCTGGGCACGCGATTACGGAATCATCGGCACCGGCATCGACATGAGCCGGTTGTTCACCGAGCAAGCGAAACTCCGTGCGGCAGAACTCGGCGTCGCCGATCAAGTCAAGTTCATCCATGGCGATGCTGCGGGCTACGTCTCGGACGAGAAGGCCGGTGTCGCAGCCTGTCTCGGTGCCACGTGGATCGGCGGGGGCGTCGTCGGCACCATCGAGCTTCTGGCGCAGAGCCTCCGCCCCGGAGGGATCATCCTCATCGGCGAACCCTACTGGCGGCAGTTACCGCCGACGGAAGATGTTGCCAGGGGGTGTCTTGCCGGCGCAATCTCCGACTTTCTCCTGCTTCCGGAACTTCTCGCGTCTTTCAACCACCTCGGCTACGACGTCGTGGAAATGGTTCTGGCAGACCAGGACAGCTGGGACAGATACGAGGCGGCCAAGTGGCTCACCATGCGCCGATGGCTTGAAGCCAATCCCGACGAAGAGTTCGCGAAAGATGTTCGAGCCGAACTCACCTCGGAACCCGAGCGCTACGCCGCTTACACGCGTGAATACCTGGGCTGGGGCGTGTTCGCGCTGATGACGCGGTGATAGGGGGTTACCGGGCGACTCAGAAAGTGTGAAAAATCCAACCATGAAATAAATGTACGAATTCCGGGTACGAATTCCGGGGACAACAACCTAATTCATTTGAAGCAATGTAAGGAGGGAAGATGAGACGAACTAAAACTTTGCTTTTGTCACTGTTTCTTCCATTAATTTTTTTCGTTTTGTCCACAGAGGCAATTGCCCTT
>Ga0351849_10056_pt1 | contig 41918 bp, 39 predicted proteins | sample TotcelHFGM3001N3_FD_206792 | JGI IMG/M metagenome (GOLD analysis project Ga0351849, IMG submission 206792) | Enriched cells from coal bed in the Powder River Basin, Montana, United States - Total cells FGM rep1 HSBNCT.FGM.300.1.N3 ... | reverse complement strand
CTCCAGGCACTGCCGCTGGCCATCCGCCGGCGGGTGATCCGGCGCTGGCTGGAAGAAGCGGGCATCGGCGAAGTGGGCTTCGCCGAGGTGGAACGCGTCTTGAGCCTGCTGGGTGTGGAAAACGGACCGGCGAAAATCAATCTCCCCGGCGGCCTGCATGCCCGGCGTCGCCAGGGGATCCTCTTTCTGGAACAGCCGTGAAAATTCAAATTGCTTTGAACCGTGCCACCGCGGCCGCGAAGACAAATTTCCTGCCTGGACTGCTCCTGCAGGGAGCGATGCTGGTTTTTCTTCTGCTCTACCTGTGGCACGAAGAGACGCGGCGCTTTCTTGGCGCGGTCTCTGATTTCAAGCAGGAAGCAGGCTACGGCTTTGCGTTTGTTTCCTACGTGATCGCCGCGGCGCTGCTGCCCGAATTGCTGCGCGTGGTCTTTTTTCAAAAAGGCATCCCAAGCTCGCGCAATGTCTGGAATTTTTTGACGGCGGCCCCGTTTTGGGGGTGTATGGGCATCACCGTGGACGCGCTCTACCGCATGCAGGCCGTGTGGTTCGGAAGCGGACACGGATTTTTCACGCTTCTGCCGAAGGTGCTGGTGGATCAGTTTATCTACAGTCCCTTTTTCTCGGCGCCACTGGTGGTCGGCTATTTCTTCTGGCGGGATGCGGGTTGGCGCATGCAGACCTTTCGGGAAATGCGGACGGCGGATTTCGTGTGGAACCGCATTTTCCCCGTAATTGTAGCGGGGTGGTGCATATGGATCCCCGGCGTATCGCTGGTCTACTTCATGCCCTCCGCACTCCAGGTGCCCACGGCGGTGCTCATCCAGATTTTCTGGATTCTGATTCTCACGACCGTCAGCGAGCACCAGCCCGACGCCACGTGCGAACCGGTCGCTCTCACCTGACGGCGCGAAACATGGCAAGCGTCTTCTCCCGTGCCGCCGCGTGGTCGGCAATGGGTGCCGGGTAGTCTCTCGCAATGGAGCCTCCATCTGCCGGAGGTGCAAAAAACCGCTCGGGCGCAACATCGCGAAGCTCCGGCACCCATGTCTTGATGTAACGCCCTTCGGGATCATGGCGGCGGCTTTGCGTCCAGGGATTTTGAATACGAAAATATGGGGCGGCATCCGCGCCAACGCCTGCGCTCCATTGCCAGCCCCCGTTATTGCTGGCGATCTCTCCATCAGTGAGTTGTTGCATGAAATAACGTTCGCCTTCCCGCCAATCCACGCCGAGGTCCTTGGTGAGAAACATGGCGGTGATCATACGGCAGCGATTATGCATGAAACCCGTGGCCTTGAGCTGCCGCATGGCCGCGTCGACCACCGGAAATCCGGTTTCCCCGGCACGCCATTGCCGAAGGGTGTCCCCGGAGCCCCACCATCGCAAATTGCGGTACCGAGGATTAAACTCCCTTTCGAGCACTTCCGGCCAATGCCAGAGGATCTGCATGTAAAATTCCCTCCACGCCAGTTCATTGAGGAATACCGCCACGCTCTCCCTCCCCGAAGGGGCAAACGCCCGAGCCCTCTCCACACAACGCCGGTAAATCTCGCGGATCGATACCAGGCCGAACCTCAAGTCCTGGGACAAACGGGAAGCTCCCCTGTCGGCGGGCCGTTCCCGGCATTCCTTGTACCGGGCCAGTCCGTCCTTCAGGAATGCGGAAAGCCGCGCCCGGGCGGCTCGCTCGCCGGGCTCCAGGCTGCCTTCCCCAGGTTCCGCAATCCGCCAATCTTCCAGCCGGGGCAGCGGACCGCAGACCATCCCATCCGGAGTTTGCAGTTTGCGCAGCCGTCCGGAGGGCATCGGCTTATCCAGGCGATTCCAGGCCTTCGCGTAGGGAGTAAAGACACGGTAAGGCTCCCCAACAGCCGTAAGCACCTCGTCCCGCTCGTGCAAACAGGCGTCCTTGAACCCACGCGCCTCGACCCGCCATTCTCCCGCAAATGCGCGCAAGCGCTCCTCGACCGCCCGGCCATGCGGGTCTGGATCCCGGTTAAAATAAATCGCTTCCGCTCCGGACTGCCGAACCAGCCGGCCCAGCTCCTCAATCGCATCCCCACGCCGGATGACGAGACGGCTCCCGATCTGACGGAGGTTCTTGTCGAGCGATTCGAGGCAGCCACACAGGAACGCCTGCCGGTGCGGGCCGGTCCATGAGTGTGCGTTTCGCCACACGCTCTGGACAAAAACAGGGATCACCCTCCCGGCGGCACCCGCCGCCTGCAAGAGCGCGGTATTATCCGTCATTCGAAGATCCCGCCGAAACCAATGGATGACTGTTTTCACAAGGAATATTACGTCTCTCGAAGCATTCCCGCCGCCGCCCTCGACAAAGGAACGCGCAAATTTTACAAAATTCAGACCTTGGAGACGCCCGACCGCCTGCTTTTGATCGCCGGAAATGGCCGCTACCCCGAACTCATCATCCGGGGCGCCCGCGCCGCCGGGGTCCGGCATGTTACCGTAGCCGCATTTGACGGGGAGACCGCCGCCCCGACGCTGGCCGCCGGCGATGTCGTCGAGTTGCTGCGCGTGGGGCAGCTGGGCCGGCTGCTCGACATCGCCCGACGCTCCGGTGCCACGCACGCCATTATGGCCGGCCAGATCGCCCCAAAAAACCTATTCGACCTGCGCCCCGATATGCAGGCCCTGCTGCTGCTCGCAAAGATCAAGGAACGCAACGCCGAGACGCTTTTTGGAGCCGTCGCCGCGTCCCTCGAGAAAATCGGCGTCCCTCTGCTGCCCGCCACCCGCTTCGTCGAAGACCAGCTCGCCTCCGAAGGCCACATCGCCGGCCCTAAGTTCAAGGCTCGCGAAAAGGACAACGCGGAATTTGGCTTCCGCATCGCCCGGGAAACCAGCCGCCTCGACATCGGACAAACCGTCGTCGTCAAAAAAGGCACCGTCCTTGCCGTGGAAGCCTTCGAAGGCACCAACGAGACCATCGAACGCGCGGGCCGCGTCGGCCGTGGCGGCGGACTTGTCGTCAAGGTCTCCAAGCCCGGACAGGATATGCGCTTCGATGTCCCCGTCGTGGGCGAAACCACCCTGGAAAAAGTCGCCGAAGCCGGGCTCAGCGGCATCGTGGCCGAAGCCGGGCGGGTTCTTTTTCTCGACCGCCAGCACCTCTGCGCAATCGCCGAAGAAAAACGCATCACCCTTTACGGAATTAAATCATGAAAAACATCCGCACCGGCGTCGTGGGAACGGGTCATATGGGAATGAATCACGTCCGAATCTATTCGGGCCTCGAAAACAGCACCCTCAGCGCCGTCCACGACATCGACACATCATCCGCCGAAGCCGCGGCGAAAAAATACCGCACCCACGCCGCCGAGTCGCTGGAGGACTTCGCCGCCCGCATCGACGCCGCAACGATCTGCACCCCGACCGTCACCCATTACGAAGTCGGAAAGTTTCTGCTCGAACGCGGCAAACACCTCCTGATCGAAAAACCCATCGCTCAAAACTCCGAGCACGCGCACGCCCTGCACCGCATTGCCCAGGAAAACGGGTGCGTGCTCCAGGTCGGGCACATCGAGCGCTTCAACCCCGTGCTCAGCGCGCTCGAATCCAAACTTAGCAATCCACGCTTCCTCGAAGTCACCCGGCTTTCGCCCTTTCCCAATCGCAGCACGGACATCGGCGTCGTGCTCGATTTGATGATCCACGATCTGGAAATCGTGCTCCACCTGGTTAAATCCCCGGTCCAGTCCATGGATCCCGTCGGCATCGCCGTGCTTAGCAAAGGAGAGGACATCGCCAACGTCCGACTCCGCTTTGAAAACGGCTGCGTGGCCAACGTGACCGCCAGCCGCATCAGCAACGACCGTCTCAGGAAGATACGCGTCTTTCAGGAGGATGCCTATCTTTCGCTGGACTATCAAAAACAGGATGGCGTGATGTACCGGCTCGTCGACGGACGCATCGCCCGGGAAAAGGTGGAAATCCAGAAAGGCGACGCCCTGGAGCGGCAGCTCACCTCGTTCCTGGAATGCGCTCGCGACGGCCTCACCCCCAAGGTCTCCGCCAAGGAGGCCGCCGTGGCCCTCGACATCGCGCTGGAGATCACCCGGCAGATCGAAGCCGCCGACCCCCGCAAGGAACGCGGGATCGATCCGCAAATCCTACAGGCCGCCCGGGAGGCTTAAATCCCATCCCGCGCATCTGGAAAAACCCGTGATTCAAAAAATCTGGATCGTTGCAGGGGAGGCAAGCGGGGACGCCCGTTCGGCGGAGCTCATGCGCGCACTCCGCGCACTGGACCCCGGCCTCCGCTTCGCCGGCGCGGGAGGCCCGCAGATGGCGGAGCTCTCCGACGGGCCTTTTGACAACTGGATCTCCGAAGCCGGCGTGCTCGGCCTGTGGGACGTGCTGAAGCACTACGGTTACTTCAAGGCCAAATTTTCCGCCATGCTCGACGCCATCGCCCGCCACGCCCCGGATACCGTGGTGCTCGTGGACTACCCCGGCTTCAACCTCCGCCTTGCAAAGGCCTTAAGCAAACGCCTCCCAAAGCTCCGGATTGTTTATTATGTAAGTCCCCAGGTCTGGGCGTGGAACCGTGGCCGCATCCCGAAGATGGCCGGCTGGCTGGATCTCATGCTTTGCATCTTTCCCTTCGAAAAAGAGCTTTACGAAGCCTCCGGCCTGCGAACGGAATTCGTGGGACACCCCATCGTCGAACTGCTGGGCAAAGACCGAATCCAGGTTTCCCGCGATACGAATCTCATCGGGCTTTTTCCCGGCAGCCGGGAGCGGGAGGTGAAACGCAATTTCCCCGCAATGGCCGGAGCCGCAAAACGCATTCTCGCCTCGCGCCCCGAGACACGATTTGAGGCTGCCTCCGCCTCGCAGGACCATGTCGCCACGATGCAGGCCATGGCCGCCGCGGAGGGCGTCCGCATCACCATCTCAGTCGGCGGCGCGCACTCGCTCATGCAACGCGCCGGGGTGGGCATGGTTTGCTCCGGCACGGCCACCCTCGAGGCGGCTTACTTCGGCCTGCCCTATTGCCTGATCTACAAAACGGCGTGGCTCACCTTCGCCATCGGCAAGCGACTGGTGAAGGTGCCTCATCTGGGCATCGTTAATATTCTCGCCGGACGCACGGTGGTGCGGGAATTCATCCAGGATGGCGCAACCCCCGGGGCGCTTGCGGATGAGGTGCTGCGCCTGACCAACCACGCCAAAGCACGCGACGGGCTCGTCGCCGACCTCAACCACGTCATCGCCATGCTCGGCGGGCCGGGTGCCAGCAATCGGGCCGCCCGCGCCATTCTTGAAACACCCGGCCCGGCAACGAACCCCCGAACTCTTTCAAATTCAAAAACCCATCTCCCGCAACCATGAGCGAATCCTTTCCAAAACCCATTCTCGAAAGCCTTTGGTCCCCCTGGCGGGTCGAATATTTCCAAAGGCCACTGGACGCCCCCCGCGATTTTCTTTTGCAGGCAGCCAATGCCGAAAACGACGCGGAGCAATTCGTCGTCACCCGCCGAAAATCCACATTCCTAATGCTCAACCGCTATCCGTATACGGTGGGCCATATGATGGCGGTGCCGTATCGCAAGCTCTCAGGCATGGAGGATCTGGCCGACACCGAGGCACTGGAGCTTTGGAAGCTGTGCCTGCACGCGCAGGATTTGCTAAGGACGGTTGTAAAAGCGCAGGGGTTTAATGTTGGCGTGAATCTCGGCACCGCCGCCGGCGCGGGCTGCGCGGAGCATTTGCATTTTCATATCGTGCCACGGTGGGATGGGGATTCGAATTTTATGCCGGTCATCAGCGGCACCCGCATCCTGCCCGATGCGCTCGAGCGGGTCTATAATGCACTCCTCGAAGCACAGGCCGAAAAGACACCCTGAGATCCGGCGGTCCCCGCCGGACCACACGGTTCGCCGGGAATGGTGGAACCCTGATTTAGAGGCGGCTTAGCAAGTCCGGCAGCACAACCCTGCTGTTAAAGACTTCCTCCGCCAGCTTGCGGGCAAGCCGTTGCTGGCGTGGAAAATCCTCGATGACCCGCTCGCACGCGGCGGCGGCTTCCTGCGGCGTACGAAAGGGGTGGTAACCCTCGCCCACCGGAAGCAAAGCGCTAACTCCGGTATCCTGCAACACCAGCGGCCGCCCCATCGCGGCGTAGCACACGCTGCGGTCGCTGAACCATCCGCCGTTGGAAAGCACGTACCCGCCCTTGGCCACGGAAAATTCCGCCGAGGAATTGCGGATGTAACTGGCATAGGCTTCCAGTGAGGAGCAGACACCGGAAGCCTCCACAAAATTCCACCCCGCTTCCCGAAAAGACGGCAGTTCCCATTCGTGAGCGTGGACGTCCATGGCGACCTCGATGGGACGTGAAACACGCCCCGGAACATCCGTCATGCGGATGAATTCCTCCCGCTTGCCGCAAAACCATTGCTCCCGGTATTCCACGTTTTTGTAACCTTCCCAGTGCGCGATGGTGGTGAAACGATCGAACGTTTCGCGGGGCTCGAAGGGCCAGTAGCTTAGCGTGACCGGCGGGAAGGCGGAAATCCATTCGATACCGCAGTCGGGGGAAAACCGCTCCGGAGCATTCCAGCGGGTACCCACGGTGACGAATCGGTCGTGGGCGGCGAAGTTCATGTCGCAGGCATAGCATTCGCTCCAGATCTGGGTGAATGCGGGGTCGCCGTCGTGATAAACCTTGACGGCTTTGGGGAACTCGACGGCTTTGGAGCGGTAGTGACCGGAGAGGTTGAGAAAAATATCCGCGTCCGCGGCGAAGTCGCGGAGGTCGGAGAGATTGTCGGCCTGGCCGTCGATGAGGAGCGTGGAATGGGCGGCGAATCCGAAGGCGGCCATCATGCGGGTCCAGTGGGCGACGTTGGCGCTCCCGGCGGCGGGGGTTTTATTTCCCCGCGCATCCACGCAGCGGTCGCCGGCAAGGGACTCGATTACCCAGACATCCCAGCCGAGATCGCGAAAACCGAGCGGCCAGTTCATGCCTGTCCAGGTAATGCCGATGGCGGAAAGGGGCTGGGCGGCGACGCCGACGGCAATGACGATTTTTCCAGACATGCGGGGTGACGTTGACGAATTCCGGCAGCGACGTCATTCCCGAAATTCGCGCTGCTTCTCTTTTGGCGTGATTCCGCTACGGTGGGAGGGATGCGGATTCTCGTTTCGGGATTGATCGGCCAGTATGCGTTTGGCGGAGTGACATGGGATTACATCCAGTATGTGCTCGGCTTCCAGGCGCTGGGGCATGATGTTTGGTATCTGGAAGACACGTCCACCTGGGCATACGATCCAATCCGGCAGGAGCCGTCGGCGGATTGTTCCTTCAACGTCAATTACCTTGAGCGGGTCATGCGCGAGTTCGACCTCGGTGATCGTTGGATTTACCGGAACGAAGCGGACGGGCGGTATCACGGACCCGCTGGCGATAGGCATGCGGACCGGGTGATCGCGGAGTCGGATTTGTTCGTGAATGTCTCGGGTGCCTGCTGGATGCGGCCGGTGGTGGCTGGCATCCCGCGCAAGTTATTCATCGACGGAGACCCGATGTTTACCCACATCGGGCTCACCCATGCGCACCGCAAGGGCTATCTGGATCACCTGCTGGCACATGAGGAGCACTTTACTTTCGGACTGAATGTCGGGCAGCCGGGATGCAAGGTGCCGACAGCCGGGATGCAATGGAAGCCGACCGTCCAGCCGATCGCACTGGAGTGGTGGCGGAAAAACCTGCTGCCGCCAACGGCGAATCACGTCGCGCGCGGAGCCTGGACGACGGTGATGAATTGGTCGAGCTACGCGCCGCAGGAATTCGAGGGTGAGGAATACGGACAAAAGGACATCGAGTTCCTCCGTTTTCTGGATCTGCCGCAGCGGACGGAGGAGAAATTCCTGCTCGCCGTGGGACAGGGCGTCGGAAGCAACCGTCCCACCGACGCCATCACGGCCGCGGGGTGGTCGATTATCGAACCGGATGTCTGCCTGCCGGACTATGCGACGTACCACGATTTCCTGGCGAACTCCAAGGCCGAGTGGAGCATTGCAAAGAATGGATACGTGAAGTCCCTCAGCGGGTGGTTCAGCTGCCGGAGTGCGTGTTATCTCGCGCTGGGAAAGCCGGTCGTCGTGCAGGATACGGGGTGGACGGCACACCTGCCTTCGGGCGAAGGTGTGCTGGCGTTTTCCGATCCGGACGAGGCGGCGTGCGCCATCAACGCGGTGGCCGCGAATTATGACCGCCACTCCCAGGCCGCACGGGAATTTGCAGAGAAGTATCTGGACGCGACGAAGGTGTGCGCGGAGTTGATCGGCTGATGCGCCGCACGGCACGGTGAGAGAGATGCGTCCCGTTTGACAACCCAGAAGCTCCGAATCGAAGATGCAGTGCCCATGGAACCGGCCGCTCCCATAACTCCCGCGCCACGCCATACTCCATGCGCCGGAGAGCCGGAACCGATTTTTGTCGGCAGGGATCTGCGAAAAATCTACGTCACCGGGGATGTCGAAGTGCGTGCGCTCGACGGGGTGAATCTCGACCTGGCCGCTGGCGAATTGATCGTGCTGCTGGGCGCATCGGGAAGCGGAAAATCGACGCTTCTCAATAATCTCGGCGGCCTGGATGTGCCGACCTCGGGCACGCTCACCTATCGCGGCCGGGATTTGACGCAGGCGGATGAGGCGGCGTTGACGGCTTTTCGGCGGGACGCCGTGGGCTTCGTCTTCCAGTTTTACAATTTGATTCCCAGCCTGACCGCCCGGGAAAATGTCGCCCTCATCACGGAGATCGCCCGGGACCCGATGACGCCCGAAGAAGCGCTGGCGCTCGTCGAGCTCGGTGACCGGATGGACCATTTTCCATCCCAGATGTCCGGCGGACAACAGCAGCGCGTAGCCATCGCCCGCGCCATTGCCAAGCGGCCGGAGGTCCTGCTTTGTGATGAGCCGACGGGTGCGCTGGACGTGAAGACGGGCATCACGGTGCTCGAAGCCATTGAGCGGGTGAATGAAGAACTCGGCACGTTAACGGTAATCATCACGCACAATGTCGTTCTGTCCGAGATGGCGGACCGGGTGATCCATCTTTCGGACGGGCGGATTTCCCACATCGAGAAAAATTCCCAGCGACGTCCGGTGCGTTCCCTTTCCTGGTAGGCCCATGCATCCGCTCGATCTGAAGCTGCTTAGGGATGTTGGGAAAATGAAAGGCCAGATGATCGCCGTCGGACTGGTGATGGCCTGTGGGCTGGCGATGATGATCATGACGCGAAGCCTGATCCTTTCGCTCACATCGACACGCGATGCTTATTATTCGGAATACGGCTTTGGAGAAGTTTTTGCAGACTTGAAGCGTGCGCCGAACTCGGTGCGGTCCCGACTGGCCGACATTTCGGGCGTCGCCGCCGTGAAGACCCGCGTCACCGGATCGCTCACGCTGCTGTTGCCAGGGCTCGACGAGCCCGCGGATGGAACCATCCTCTCGATTCCAGAGGACCGGCCCATGACGCTGAATCGCATCTTCCTAAGAAGCGGACGGCTCCCGGAAATCGGGAGCCATAACGAAGTGGTCGCCGGAGAAGCCTTTGCCCGGATGAACGGTTTCCGTCCCGGCGACGAGATTGAGGTGATTTTGCGAGGCGCAAAGGAGCGGCTCAAGATCGTGGGTATCGGACTTTCGCCGGAATATGTATTTGAGGCACGCCCCGGAGAAACGCTGCCCGACAACCATCGCTTTGGCGTTTTCTGGATGAACGAGCGGGACCTCGCCACCGCGCTGGATCTGGACGGCGCCTTTAATAATGTCGTCGTTGACGTGGCGCCGGGCGCCAGCACGCCAGCAGTCATGTCCGCGGTGGATCGCGTTCTCGAACCTTATGGCGGCCGCATCGCTTATGATCGCCGGGATCACCCCTCGGATACAAGGCTTAGGGATGAGTTGAATGTTCTGGCCGCCCTGGCCGTGGCGTTCCCGATCATCTTTCTAAGTATTGCGGCATTTATGACCAGCGCGGTGATCGCACGGATCATCCGATTACAGCGGGAGCAGATCGCTCAATTAAAAGCCTTTGGCTATTCCTCGCGCGACGTGGGAATTCACTATTTGAAATTCGCCATGGTCATCGTGCTGATCGGCTCCATCACGGGCGGGGTGGCGGGGATCTGGCTGGGAACGAATCTGGTGACGATGTACCATAAGTTCTTTAAATTTCCGCTGTTGGAATTCCAGATCAGTTACCCGGCGGTGGCTGCGGCATTCTTCATAAGTGCCGGGGCATCCCTGCTGGGGGTGATCGGCGCGGTGCGGCAGGCGGTGAAGCTGCCCCCCGCGGAGGCGATGCGGCCCGAGCCACCAGCGGAATTTAAACCCTCCGCGATCGAGCGCCTCGGCGTGCAACATTTGGTGAGCCCTTCGATGCGAATGGCTTTTCGTAATCTGGAGCGGCGGCCGTGGTCGGCGGCATTTACGGCGCTCGGGCTCGCGCTGGCGACGGCGATCCCCGTGGTACCGGGTGCCATGCGGGACGCGATCCATTATCTAATGGGATTCCAATGGGATCTCGCGGAGCGGCAGAGCGCGACCCTTTCGCTCATCGAACCGACATCGGCTTCGGCGATGGGGGAAATCCGGCATCTGCCGGGCGTCATCCGAGCCGAGCCCATCCGGGCAACCCCGGCGGAACTGCGTTTTGGCCATCGAAGCCGCCGCCTGTCGATCACGGGAGTGGCTCCGGATGCGACGCTCAACCGGGCGCTCGACAAGGACGGCCATCCGCTCCCGATCCCATCCGACGGACTGCTGGTATCGGCGAAGCTGGCGGAGTTGCTGGGCGCAAAAACCGGGGATTCGCTGCGTGTCGAGGTGCAGGAGGGCCGGCGCCCGCGGCGGGATGTGGTAATTCGCGGATTGATTACCGACTACGCGGGACTGGCTGCTTACATGGACATTGATGCGTTGCGAAAGATGATGCAGGAGGGGGCGACTATCAGCGGCGCGTATGTCTCCGTCGACGGTCTGGAGTGGAAGCGTTTTCTCGAAAAGGTCAAAAAAATCCCGCGCATTGCCAATCTCGGCATCAAGGAAGCGGTCCGGCAAAGTTTCCGGGAAACGACGGCGGAATCGATCAACCTGCTGCAGTCCATTTATTTTTTGTTCGCAGTCATCGTCGCCTTCGGCGTGGTCTATAACAGTGCGCGCATCTCGATCTCGGAGCGCGGACGGGATCTGGCAACGCTGCGTGTCGTGGGCTTCACCAATCGTGAAGTGGCGGGCGTGATGATCGGTGAGCTGGCCATTCTCACGCTGGTGGCCCTGCCGGTGGGGCTTTTGATCGGCGGGCTGCTGTCGCGCACCGTCATTGACGCGGCAAATACGGAGTCGATCCGGCTGCCGTTGATTTTATCTTCCGAATCCTACTCGACGGCGGTTTTAATTGTGCTGATTTCGGCACTGACTTCCTTCGCGGTGGTTGCGCGCCAGATCCGGAACCTCGATCTTTTGGGCGTTCTGAAGGCCAGCGAATAGAAAATCTTATGCATGCGAACCTCTCACAACCCGCCGCCCCCGCACGCGTGCGAAAAAAGAAGTCATGGAGCCGGTTCCTTCCCTATTTCATCGGATTGGGACTGCTGGCGCTGATTGTTAACGGACTGCTTCCCAAGCCCACGGTGGTGGAAATCGGAAAAGTTACCCGGGGACCGCTTACGGTAAGCGTGCTGGAGGAGGGAGAGACCCGCATTCCGCATCGCTACGTCATTTCGCCGCCGGTGGCCGGGTATTTGCACCGTGTGCCGCTTCGTGCGGGCGATCCAGTGGTCGCTGGAGAGACCGTGGTGGCCACGATTCAGGCAACGCAGTCGAGTTTTTTGGATCCGCGTTCCAGAGCCCAGGCGGAGGCCGTGGTTAAATCGGCGGAGGCGGCGCACTCGCAAAGGCAGGAACAAATGGAAAGCGCGAGGGCGGAGCTGTCGCTGGCACGCAAGGAAATGGAGCGGACAGAGCAGCTTAAAAAATCCGGAGCCATCGCGACGCAGGAATACGATACGGTGTCCAACCGGGTGGAGGTGCTGGAAAATCAGCTCCGGTCCGCGGAATTCGCACTCAAGGTGGCGGAATTCGAATTCGCGCAGGCGCAGGCGACCCTGGTGCGGGCGGATGCCGGTAACGACGACAGCGGCGATGTCATCGACATTCGGGCACCGATCACCGGCGTGGTGCTCAATGTTTATGAAGAAAGCGCGAAGGTGGTGAGCCAGGGGACTCCGATTCTGGAAGTTGGAGACCCGTCGACCATTGAGGCAGAAATCGAGCTGCTATCGAACGACGCGGTGAATGTAAAACGCGGCGCGGAGGTCAGCATCGAGCAATGGGGGGGCGCAGAACCGTTGAGGGGAAGGGTGATTTTGGTGGAGCCTGGCGGGTATACAAAAATTTCGGCACTCGGCGTCGAGGAGCAGCGCGTAAAAGTGCGGGTGGAATTTACCCATCTGCCGGCGGGCGTGCTGGGCGATCGCTACCGGGTGGAGGCGCGCATTGTCACCTGGCATGCGGACGATGTGTTACAGGCTCCAAGCGGTGCCTTGTTTCGACGGGGGAATGACTGGATGACTTTTCTCGACGAAGGAGGCCGGGCACGGGAGACAAAAGTCGAGATCGCTCATAATAACGGCATCGCCGCCGAGATCGCCAGCGGACTGTCGGAAGGCCAGCGCGTCATTCTCCACCCGCCGGACACCGTGCGGAATGGCGCCCTGATCCGACCGCAAACCGAACGCTAAGCATGCTGGAGAAGCGGACCGGAAACTGCTAGCCTTCTGGCCGATGCAACCAATTTTGGGACGCTGGCTGGGTTTGATGGTGGCGGCATGTCTGCCGATTTGCGGACTGCGGGCCGGTGATGCCACCGACGCGCGTTTTGGCGAACTGATCTATGTTCCGATTTATTCGAGCATTTTTTATCAGGACAACAAACGGACGCTGGAGCTAGCAGCCATGCTTTCGATTCACAATGTGGCGCTCGACCGCACGATCACCGTCGCCAGAGTCGATTATTACAATACGAAGGGTGAAAGGATCGCACGCTACCTCGAAACCCCGATCGAATTGAAACCACTGGAAACCCGGAATTTCGTGGTCGAGAAAAACGATACAGCCGGCGGCACAGGGGCGAATTTCCTCGTGGAATGGCGGGCGGATGGAGAAACCATCAGCCCCATCGTGGAAGCGTTAATGATTAATGCCTCGGCGAGCCAGGGCATCTCATTCACATCGACAGGCAAAGTGATCCAGCGTTTCGGTGGACAGCCAGGCCATTAACCCCGCGAAGTGAGCCGCTCCGTCGCCGGAGCAACCACCGGCACACCCCGTTGAGGGGGGTTTTGCAAACAGTCATTTTATGCTATGAGGCATGACATGCTGCCCTCTGTTCCCCCTCTCCTGCGCTGCCGACGGCTGGCTGGCGTCCTCTTTTTACTACTGCCCGCGGTCCCATCGGCACTGCTGGCGGGAGCCTGCTCTTACCTGGATTCCGACAGCCCGGCCTCCCGGCAGGCTGCGGGAATGCTCGCCCGCATGACGCTGGAGGAAAAGGCCGGACAAATGATGCAGGTGGACAGCTCCGCGCCGGGAGCCGCCCGCGATGTTGCGGCGCTCGGGCTGGGGTCCGTGCTGAGCGGAGGGGGATCGAACCCGGAAGCCGGCAATTCTCCGGAGGCCTGGGCGAATTACGCAAGCACATTTAAAAACGAAGCACTGCGCACACGGCTTCGCATTCCACTGCTTTATGGAATCGACGCGGTGCATGGGCACAACAACGTCGCTGGCGCGGTCATTTTCCCCCAAAATATCGGCCTCGGCGCGACGCGAAATCCCGCACTGGTCGAGCGGGCGGCACGCGTTACGGCGGAAGAAATGGCGGCCACTGGAATCTTTTGGGATTTTGCCCCGTGTGTCGCGGTCACCCGGGACGAACGCTGGGGACGTACTTACGAAAGTTTTGGCGAATCCTCCGAACTCGTAGCCGAGATGGGAGCGGCCTGCGTGCGCGGGCTTCAGGGAGAGCGCCTCTCCGCGCCGACCTCGGTGCTGGCCTGCGCAAAACATTTTGCGGCCGACGGCGGGACATGGCGCGGGAAGGACCAGGGGAATGCACGGATTACGGAAGCGGAACTGCGGCGCATCCATTTCCCGGGTTACGAGGCCGCCATCCAGGCCGGGGTCGGATCGATCATGGTCTCTTACAGCAGTTGGAATGGAGTAAAAATGCATGGCAACCGCCATCTGCTGACGGATGTGCTGAAGGGCGAACTCGGCTTCCGTGGATTTCTGGTTTCAGACTGGGCCGCCATCGACCAGCTGCCTGGGAATTATCGAAGCGACATTCGAGAGGCCATCAACGCAGGACTGGATATGATCATGCTGCCCTCCGGACTGGGAAAGAAAAACAACTACCGGGATTTCCAAAAATACCTGCTGGCACTCGTCCGCTCGGGTGAGATTCCCATGAGCCGGATCAACGATGCCGTGCGCCGCATCCTGACGGTAAAATACGCAATGGCTCTCGGCAAACGGCCGGACACACCCAGCAAGGAGGCGTTAAGCCGCGTCGGCTCGGCGAACCATCGCGCCGTGGCCCGGCAATGCGTGCGGGAGTCGCTGGTCTTATTAAAGAACACCGGCGCGCTGCCTTTGCGGAAAACCGGTGGCAAAATCCTCGTTGCCGGCCGGGCCGCCAATGATCTCAGCAGGCAATGTGGCGGATGGACCATCGACTGGCAGGGCACGCAAGCGGATCAGATTCGCGGAGGAACGACGATTCTGGACGGCATCCGTAACGCAGCTGGCAACCGGGCCGTGGATTACTCACCCGTCGGCAAACGTCTGCCCAAGGATGCAGAAGTTGCGGTCGTTGTCATCGGAGAAAGCCCTTATGCGGAGTTTTTCGGAGACCAGAGCAACCTGCGCCTTAACCGGGTGGAGCGCATCACGATCGAGCGCTGTCGCAAAGCCGGGCTGCCCGTCGTGCTGGTGATCGTCTCCGGCCGCCCGCTTATCATGACGAAGGAACTCGCCGAATGCTCCGCCGCCGTCGCGGCATGGTTGCCCGGCACGGAAGGCGCTGGCGTATCCGACGTGCTTTTCGGCGACTACGCGCCGGTCGGGAAACTGCCCATTTCCTGGCCCCGGTCCATGCGACAGATTCCCGTGAATGCTGGCGATGCCAATTACCAGCCGCTGTTCCCATACGGTTTTGGACTAAGTTACCGATAAGGAGAAGGTCCAGGCTTATTCCTGCATCCATGCAAGGAGGCGGGGATAAACAAAATCCATTCGCTGGCCGGGTTGTCCGGGGTCGATGAAGTCGTGGCTGATGTGCTCCGATCGGGAAAAAATCCGCAAGTCCATGGACGTCCCGCTGTTGCGCATTTTCCACATTTTGAAGAGGGAAGCCGCGACGGCATTATTGATGGCTCGATCGGATTCGCTCAGGACCATGACGAGCCGGCGCGTTCGCAGGGGAAGCCGGGCGGCATCGCACCAGACACGGGAAGCAAGCCCAAGCACCTCGCCGATAGCGTGGGTGCCAAATCGTGGATAACAATGAGCGGGACGGTCGAATTTCTCCTTCTTGCGGCCGTCCCACCAGAGGTAGCCGTTCGGAACCGCCCGTAACACTCCGCCAAGCATGCCTCCAATCCGGCGGGAAATGCCCCGTATTCCAAAAAATGGAGCAAGCATAACAACCCCATCGACATCCGGCCGGTGCATGGCAATCCACCCGGCGCTCACACCTGCGACGGACAGGCCGGAAACGATCACACGTTCTCCGAGTCCGCAGGCGAGATCGACCCCCTGGTTCGCCTGCCGCAGCAGCTCGGCTGCGGTGAGATTCCCTTGCGCGGACGTCATCAAATCGCGAAATCCGTGGTGCGCCATGCGAGGAATCACCACGCTCGCACCTCTGGCAAATAGCTGCTCGCCGAGGTGGCGAAACTGCCGCGGGCAATTCGTCAATCCGTGCAGGAGGACGTGGCACTCGGCCGTGCGCCTGCCGTGCTGCATCAACAGACTTCCCCCGGCATCGCTGAGCGGCAGGGCGCGCTCAATTTCGCGAATCGCCTGAAAACGGGCTATGGTTTCCTCGACCGATCGCGACGGCGCGCTGTCTACCGCCACCTTGGAGCCCATGTCGTTCGCACCCGGGCGGAAGCAATAAACACCAGGCCGATTGCGATAAGGAATAACGAGAGAAACTGCCCGCGTGTCAGCGCTCCGGTAAGGGCGGCATCGGGCTCGCGGAAGCACTCTCCGAAAATCCGCAAAAGCGCGTAGGCGATGAAAAAGACCCCCGTCAGCACGCCATCGGGGAGTTTTACGCGTGTGCGCAGAAGCCAGAGCAGCGTAAACAGCAGCGCCCCTTCAAGAAAGGCCTCGTAGAGCTGCGAGGGGTGGCGCGGAGCGAGCGCGGCCGCAAGGATGTTGCGGATTTCCTGGGATTTTCGTGCCGCTTCGGTGACAGCTTCGACGGAAGACCACGCGGGATTCAGCGACGAGGCAGCCGCCACCACCTGGCTTTGCGTTTCCAGAGGTGCAGAATAGAGAGCCTTGGGAAACTGGATCGCCCAGGGCACCGTGGCGATGCGTCCGTAGAGTTCGCCATTGATGAAATTTGCGAGCCTTCCGAAGAGCAACCCAAGCGGCGCGACGACCACGAGATTGTCCCCGAGATTGCGCCACGAAACCTTATGCCGCCGTGCGTACCAGAGCGTATACAAGATCAGCCCCGCCATGCCTCCGTGGCTTGCCATGCCGCCATCCCATACCCGGATGATCGAGAGCGGATCGTGCAGAAATCCTTCCAGATTGTAGAGCAGCATGTAGCCGATGCGCCCCCCTAGCAGCACTCCAAAGATGGCGCCCCAGATGATGAAGTCGCTGACTTGATCGGGGTTGAGCACTGAATAACCGCGCCGGGCCAAGTCGCGATACAGCCCGATGCCGACCAGAAAGGCAGCCACATAGGCCAGCCCGTACCAGCGGATGCCAATGCCGTTGCCCAACTCGATAAGGAACGGACTGAATGTGTGGAAATAATACGCTAGCAACATGGTGGCTCAGGATCGGAAGGGGCGCATCGTGGCACAGGCAGGCCGGGAGCGGCAAGCCGCGGAAAGCCTCCACGGGTCCTGCGATCTTTGCCAGCGCCGCCTTGTGATTTGACAACCTTTCCGGAAACCGATTTACCTCTTTCCCGTGAAAGTTGCCCTCCTTTGCCTGTCTCTCGTCGCAGTTTCTCTGACGGCCTGCACCACCCTGGAAAATCGCCGGGATATGTATTGCGGATACGGCAAGGTCTGTGGCCCTTACACGAAGATGCTCGGTAAATGCGGGAAGGTCGTGGAGACGAAGGAAAAGACCGTCGTCGTGACGACCTCGACCTCCGACTACAAAAGCGTCAAGTAAGCGGAGAGCTGGCGGGCGCTCCTGAATTACGCAACGAATTCCAGTTCGCTGGGTTTGGGAATCAACCCGGCTTCGTACCCTTCCGTAAGAAATTGCGTGATCGCCCGGCGGCCTTTGTCTCCGTAATCGAGCGTGTAGTCGTTGACGTACATGCCGATAAATTCATCCGCCAGCGGCGTGTCCATGCCCCGGGCGTGGTGCATGCTGTGCGCGACTGCGGATGCCCGATGCTTCAGGCCATAGGCGATGCTTTCGTGGAGGATTTCGGAGAGTTCGCTGCGAATGGCCGGCGGAATGTCCTTGCGGATCATATTGCCTCCAAGCGGCAGCGGGAGGCCGGTGCGGGCCTTCCAGGTCTCGCCAAGATCGAGAACTTTCTCAAATCCCTCCCGTGCGTAGGTGAGTTGTCCTTCGTGAATAATAAGCCCGGCCTCGACCGAACCTGAGCGAACCGCATCGAAAATCTCGTCAAATGGCACGACTTTGCAGGAAAAATCGGAACCGAGAAAAAGTTGCGCGGCCAGGAAGGCGCTCGTCATTTTACCGGGGATGGCAATTTTTTTGGCGCGAAGCCATTCCCGACGCTCCTCGAGGGTGGCCGACGCGGGCACTCCGGCACCGGCATTCACCACAAACATGGGGCCATATCCATCGCCCATGCTGGCTCCGCTGGGAAGTGGCGCGTATTTCTCGAGGACATAGGCGAGCGCATGGATGGAGACAGCGGTGATGTGGAGTTCCCCGCGAGTGGCGCGTTCGTTAAGAGTCTGGATGTCCTGCAGGATGTGCTGAAAACGGTAGCCTCGCAGGTCGATCTTCTCCTCCGCCATGGCGTAGAACATGAATGCGTCGTCGGGATCGGGCGAGTGGCCGAGGGTCAGGGTGGTGGATTTCCAGTCAGTCATGAGTGTTGGAGAGCATTAGCAGAATTTTTGGAATTGGTGGCAAATTTCGCGGATGAGAGCGGGGCCTTTGTAGACGAAGCCTGTGTAAATTTGCACCAGATCGGCTCCCGCGTCGAAGCGTTCGCAGGCGTCGGAACCACTCATAATCCCACCGGAGGCGATGAGCGGAAGACGGGTTTGTGCACGCAGGGTCTGAAAAATGTCGAGAGCACGGACGCGCAACGGGGCGCCGCTGAGACCGCCCTGCTGGTCTTTTTCAGCCGGAATGGCGCTGTGGTCGAGTGTCGTATTGGTGAGCACGATCCCGGAGAGGTGCTCGCTTTCCGTGAGCTTGAGGATGGATGCGAGCTGTTCGGGACTGAGATCGGGAGCGATTTTGACAAAAATGGGTTTCGTGGCGTGGCGGACGCGCATCGTTTCGAGGATGGCGGCAAGTGATGTGTGCGACTGTAGCTCGCGAAGGCCGGGCGTATTGGGCGAGCTGACATTGATCACAAAGTAATCCCCAAAATCCGCTAGGCGGTCGAAGCTGTAGCGATAGTCGGCGGCGGCTTCTTCCAGCGGAGTCACCTTGGATTTTCCGATATTGATGCCGACCGGGATCTTTGGCCAGTGGCCGGAGGTCTTTAATTTTGCGAGGCGCAGAGCCACTGCATCGGCACCGTCGTTGTTAAATCCCATGCGATTGATGAGGGCTTGCTGAGCCGGATAACGGAAGACGCGGGGCTTCGGATTTCCCGACTGGGCTCTGGCCGTAATCGTGCCGATCTCGACAAATCCAAACCCAAGCGCCTCCCAGGCAGGCAGGGCGACGGCATTTTTATCCATGCCCGCCGCCAGACCGACCGGATTGGGAAACGGGATGCCGCAGAGCGTGCATGGTGCTTTCGGAACGGGACCAAACACCCTCCGCAGCAGGGAGGGAACCCTTCCGGCGGCTTCGAGACCGTGAACGCCAATCTGATGCGCGATTTCGGCATCCAGCTTGAAGAGCAGCGGTCGAAGCAGGTGTTCGTAAAGATTCATTTGCCGATACAAAAAGTGCTGAAGATTCTGCCCAAAATATCCTCCGTGTCGATGGCTCCCACGACTTCGCCCACCGCATCGAGCGCCAGGCGCAAATCGATGGCGGCGAATTCCGGTTCGCTCCCGCTGTCGAGGGCGTTGGTGGCTCGGGCAAGGGACTCATCGGCACGCTTGAGACAGGATTGGTGCCGTGCATTGATGGCTGCCGCCGATTCGCGTGGCGGGGCTCCGGAGTCGCGAACTTTCACGACGAGGGTGTCTACCAGGGTCTCGATGCCTTCCCCGGTCGTGCAGGAAATAAAAAGGGGCTGCGGATGGACTGCTACAGGGCGGGCAAGGTCGCATTTATTGAATGCGAGAATCTCGCCATCCACCACAGGGATAACGGCGTCGAAATCGGCGCTGTCGACGATATGGAGGACGATATCGGCACGTTCGACAGCAGTGCGGGCTCGCTCGATTCCTTCCCGTTCCACCGCGTCCTCGGTATGGCGGAGGCCTGCTGTATCCACAATCCGAAAGGGGATGCCGCGCAAATTAATGAATTCCTCAATCGTATCCCGGGTGGTACCCGGTGTGGGGCTGACAATGGCTCGCTCGAAACCAATGAGACGGTTCAAGAGACTGGACTTGCCAGCATTCGGCTTGCCACAGATGGCGAGACGCACCCCTTCCCTAAGGATGCGGCCTTCGTGGGCCGTGGCGAGGAGACTTTGGATTCGAGCCCGCGTTTCGGCGATGCGCCCGAGCAGGAGTTCGCCGGTCTCCGGAAGAATGTCCTCTTCTGGAAAATCGATGCAGGCCTCCAGATGCGCGACGACGTTCAGGATGGCATCGGTAATTTCGCGAATTTCCCGGCCAATGCGTCCCTCGAGCTGCTCCGTCGCGGCCCGGGCGGCCAGTGGCGTTTGCGCCCGAATGAGATCCATGACGGCTTCCGCCTGGGTAAGGTCCATCTTGCCGTTGAGAAAGGCGCGTTGGGTAAATTCCCCCGGGCCGGCTGCTTTTGCGCCCTGATCGAGCACCGTCTGGAGCACCCGGGCCGCAACCAGCACGCCGCCGTGACAGCTGATCTCCACCACATCCTCCCCTGTGTAGCTGGCGGGGGCCTGAAATGTCGTCAGCACCACATCATCCACCGGCCCGTTCCCATCGACAATGCGGCCAAATCCAGCCACGCGGTGGCGAATCGCCGATTTGCCACGGAAAATCGCCTCCGCAATCTGAAAAGCCCTCGATCCGCTGATGCGAATAACGGCTATCGCCCCTTCACCTGGTGGTGTCGACAGGGCGGCGATGGTTTCTTCCATGAAAAAACAGGACACCCCTCTTTGGTAACGACCGCCCGCCTGCGGGTGAAGGATGATCTTTCGCCAGCGCCCAAAGGGCGCATCGTCGATGCTGCCTGAAAATGATTCGGGCCACATCGCGGAAACTCAGAAAACAAAGAAAAACTGAACCGCGGTGGCCCGAATCGCTGCCTTAACCGATATATCTGACCCCTCTGAAGACAGGTTGTTCAAAAAAAATCTTTAAAAACTTTGTCATTCCCCCTGGTACGGGAAGCGCTACGTTCGACGCCGTGCATTTTTGGGGAAGGAAAACATGCTGACAACCATCGGAGTGCTCACATCGGGGGGAGACTCTCCAGGGATGAACCCCGCCATTCTGGCGGTGGCACGCACCGCGCAGTCCAAAGGGGTTCATACCGTAGGCATTCGGAATGGTTATGATGGCATTTTTACCGGGGACTTCCTCCGGCTCGGTGACCGTGCCATGTCCACCATCCTGGAACGGGGTGGCACGATTTTACAGTCCAGCCGCTGCAAGAAATTTTACTCCGAAGAAGGCCGGGAACAGGCACTAAAGATCCTGCGGGAAGCCGGGATCGGCGGCCTGGTCGTGATCGGCGGGGATGGTTCGCTGACTGGCGCACGGTTTTTGCACCAGATGGGCATGCCGGTTATCGGCATCCCGGGAAGTATCGATAACGATCTTTACGGGTCCGACATGTGTGTCGGCGTGGACACTGCAGCCAACACGATCATGCAGCTCGTGGATAAGATCAAGGATACCGCTCGTTCGCATCGCCGGTGTTTTCTGGTGGAAGTAATGGGGCGAGGATCCGGGTATCTGGCGTTGACCACAGCGATCAGCTCCGGTGCGCAGGTGGCGGTTATTCCCGAGTATCGGGTAAACATTCCGCGCATCCTGCACCTGCTTCGGGAACGCTACGAAAAGACGAAGGAAAGCAGCACTATCATCCTGGCGGAAGGCGTGTGCCCGGCTGGCGAATTCATCCGCCGCCTGGAGGAGGAAGCGGGAGACAGCTCGCTGCTACAGGAAGTCCGCACCACGGTGCTCGGACACGTACAACGAGGTGGCGCGCCAACGCATTTCGATCGTTTGCTGGCCTGCCGCATGGGAGAACTGGCGGTCAACGCGCTGCTACAGGGTGAATCCGGCTCTGTTACAACGCTTAACAAAGGCCGCATGGCGCTGAAGGATCTCAATGATGTGCTCGGCCGCAAGCGGCATCCGGCACCAGAGATCATCCGGCTGGCACGGCATCTTCAGATCGAGTTCGGCGACGTGGTCGAGCCCTCCTGAAATCGGGGCTTCCTGGCAAACGTCCCCTTAAACGATCCTCAAGGTGCGGCCGTTCGGACGGAACTCCAAAGCAGCAGTATCGGAAACGCAATGCCAAGGCCTATGGCCAGGGCGACCCCCCACCACGGGCGAAAAGTCGTAAAAGCAATGTAAATGCCGAGGACCAGTGTAACCGCAAGTCCGGCAACCATCGCGGCAACAAACCATCGATATGGCTCGGACCAGCTGGTCTTCGACGAAGCCCCTGGGAAGGTAAGGTGCTTGTGCGGCGCGGACGCGCTCACGAATACAGCGGATATGCCTCCCTCCGCCTGCGCCTTTTTCCGGTCGTCAAGACCATAGCTCTGCCAGAGACCGGAGAGCATGTAGTAGATGAGGAGCGGCGCGAAGAAGCACCCAAGGAGAAGATGGACACGGCGGAGGAGACGGGGACTGAGTTTCATGGGATGAGCATTTGGCCTTGCGGGCGGACGATTCCGGGCACCTCTCCGGAGCATGTGGCTGTTTTTATTTTTTGTCCTGCCAATTTTGGCGCGGAAAAGGAATCTTCAACAAGATCTCTGGGCGATGCCGCACGGCGGCGCTCTTGGATCGTAAAAATTGCAGCGCTCTTGTGATGACACTGTTTTCCTTCCGCGAAATCCGCACTTTCTTTCCCTGGTGATGGTATGGTTACAGCTGTTGGCAGCGGTGGGATTCGGGATCTTTGCCGTGCTGGTCTTCGTGCAGGCGCGCGATTTTTATGTTTTCCCGCTGCGGGTGGGTGCCACGGAATGGGGGCATTTTTTTGCGGCGGGTGCGATGGCGCTGGCGATTTTGGCGAACCGGCAAACGGTGTTCGGCATGGTGGCGGCGGGACTCGCTGGCGCTGGCTCGCTGGTATTATGGACACCGTATTTGCGAGCACGGCTGGCCACCCGGGGCATGCGAACACAGTTGGGGGAGGTGTGCGAGGAGGCCAGTGAGGCGCAATGGGTGCGATTTTGGCCGATGTTTTGCCTCTCCCATACGAAGAAGCCGACATTCCGGCGGATGATATTTGAGGGTCCGGGCTGCGGGCTGCATTTGGATTTTTATCCGGCAACTGGCGCTCGTGAAGGAGGGGCTCCCTGTGTGGTGGTTGTGCATAGCGGCAGCTGGCGGGCAGGCAGCACAGAGGAGGCACCTCACTGGAACATGTGGTTGGCGGAGCGAGGGTTTGCCGTGGCGGCGGTATCCTACCGCCTGCTGCCGGAAGGCGCCTGGCCGGCGCAAAAGGAGGATGTGCTGGCTGGAATCCGCCATTTGCAGGATCGGTCAATGGAACTGGGCGTAAACCCCGGGCAGTTCGTGCTGCTGGGGCGTTCGGCTGGAGGGCAGATTGCCAGTGCGCTGGCGGCTCCGGGGGAATATGCGTTTATCCGGGGATGTGTGTGTTTGTATGCGCCGTTTGATTTAATCTTTGCATACGAGTTTGGACGTGAGGACGACGCGTTGCGGTCGCGTGGGTTGGTGCGGGATTATCTGGGAGGGGAACCCGGGGATCAGGCGGCATCTTATGTGGATGCTTCGGCGAAACTTTGTGCGACGGAGAAGTCGCCCCCATTCCTGCTCATGCACGGCCCGAAGGATGAGCTCGTGTGGATCAGGCAGAGCGAGCGTTTCTCGGCACGGCTGCGCGAATTGGGAGTGCGACATGCCTTTGTGCGGCTGCCCTGGGCGACGCATGTGTTCGATTTCAACCTCCACGGCCCCGGCGGTCAGGTCACAAAAGCCTGCCTGCGCGCATTTCTGGCGGAGGTTACCGCCGTGCGTTAAAATGCGCCGTCTAATTTTCGGTGGACCAGCCGTGCCATAGTGGGACCGTGAACGAGCCGAATAGCATGTCCACCAAAGGACTCACACTGGAAGAGATGCGCAGCGCCTGGAAACAGCGGGACGCTGCTTACGATGGGTTGTTTGTCTTTGGCGTTCGAACCACGGGCATTTTCTGCCGCCCCTCCTGCCCGTCGCGGCCATTACTCAAAAATATGGAGTTTTTTGAAACGCCGGAGGCGGCGCGGGCCGCGGGATTCCGATCTTGCAAACGCTGCCAGCCGGAACTGGCTAATGGACGTCCGCCAGCAGCCATCGCCCAACTGATGGAGGAGGTGCGCGCCCTCGGAGGACCGCCAATCCAGGCCCGGGACTTGCGGACGCGCAAACTGTCTCCGGAGCGGGTGAGCCGATGGTTCCGCGCCCATCTTGGAATGACTTTTGCCCAGTGGCAGCGCGGACTGCGGCTAACGTCCGCTTTGCATGGCCTGCGTGCTGGCGCTCGAATCGACGATGCCGTTTTTGCAACGGGCTATGAATCGCACAGCGGGTTTCGGGAGGCGTTTCAGCGGTCGTTTGGGACTTCGGCTGGGCAGGCGGAAGACGCAGACTGCATCACCGTTTTATGGCGGGAAAGCGTGCTCGGACCACTCGTGCTGGGAAGCCACAAGGACGCCATCGTACTCGTGCAGTTTGCGGATCGCTGGAGACTGCCGGACATTTTCAAACCGTTGACACGGCACCTTGGCGTGGGCTTTTTGCCCGGGGAATCCGCGTTGTTGCAACGCACCGGAGAAATAATCGATGCGTTGTTCAGCGGAGAAAAGACGGTTTTTGCCGTGCCACTCAAGCTGGTGGGAACGGATTTTCAAAAGTTGGCGTGGAATCAAACGTTGAAAATTCCACGTGGTAAAACGGTGTCCTATCGGGAATTGGCACAGGATATGGGCTGTCCCTCCAAGACGCGCGCCGTGGCCCGGGCAGTCGGTGCCAATCCGATCAATATTCTCTTGCCGTGCCATCGGGTAATCGGATCGAACGGATTATTGACCGGATACAGTGGCGGCCTGGAGCGGAAACGGCGATTGCTACAGATGGAGGGTGTTGAATTACAGGAGAAAGATTGAGTTGCCCGGGCATTCGACGCATGCTGTGTGGGTGATGGATCCCGTGTCATTAGGGCTGCCACACCGGGAGCCCTTTGTATTTGTCGACGCGGTGCAGACATTGGTGCCCGGGGTCTCGTCCACTGGCGTGAAGGTTTTTTCGGGTGACGAACCTTTTTTTCGTGGCCACTTTCCTGAGGAACCCATCGTGCCGGGCGTTCTTTTGACCGAGGCGCTGGCCCAGATGGCAGGAATTGCCGGAGCCGCTGGAACACCAGGCACCCGGTTTTTGCTTTCCGCCATTCGCTCAATGAAATTCCCCTCCGCGGCCCGGCCGAAAGAACGCATCTCCTTGCATGCGGAAAAGATCGCCGTAATGGGGGGCCTTTGGAATTTTGCAGTTCGAGCAAATGTTGACGAACGGATCGTGGCAGAAGGACAGGTGATTTTGTCACAAGCTACCTGAGTAAATTTAATGTCGGAATGTATTGATACTGTATTATTCATACTTAATTAGTATTAATAGCCCATGGAAATTCGCCATCTCCGTTATTTTGTTGCTGTCGCGGAAACGCTTAGTTTCACCGTGGCCGCCCGCCAGCTTGGCATGGCCCAACCTCCATTGAGTGTTCAAATCAAGCGACTGGAGGAAGAGATTGGAGCCCGTCTTTTTGATCGATCGAATCGAAAAACGACTTTGACTCCCGCCGGTCGGCATCTTCTCAAACGAGCCAGGGAAATCATCCAACTATCCGAGCAGGCACGCACTGAAATTGAGGATGCAACCGCGGGTCGAACAGGGACTCTGGAAATTGGGGTTACTCCGCTGGCGTTCTCCAGTGAACCCACGCGCCTTTTACGAAAATTTATCCGTCGTCATCGTGGCATCCGTGTTCGCATTACCAAAGGGGAAGCAGCCTCTCTGCTTGCCCGATTGATTTCTGGTGAAATCGACGCTGCCTATGGCATCGCCGACGAATCCTGGACTCCTTCCAAAGTCGTCGTCTGCACCAGCCGATTGGGAATGGCCTTGGGAAAAAAACACCGCCTTCAGGATCGACAGCGGATTAGTCTCTCGGACCTTGCTGGGGAACGCATTTTTGTTGGTGCGGCTGAAAATACCGATCCAGCAGGAAAAGCCTTCACCTTGCTGACACGTCATTCCAGCCTTTCCTTCGATATCGATCGTACCCTTGGCAGTGTTGAGGAGCGGCTTTGGCAGGCAGCCATCGGCCTCGGGATTGCTCCAGCCCTGGCGCTGGAAGCGGAATTTCTGGCTTCAAGCCTTCGTTTCCTTCCTCTGGAAGAGAAAGACGCCGCTTTCCCGATTTTCTGTTATGCGAGTCCGGCCAGTCATTCACCCGCCCTGGCTCCGCTGTTGGAATTTATAACTGCCGCCGAAAAAGCCGCCTCATGATTCCGTAACTGGCGTTTTTTCCAACAAAATAGCCAAGAGCGTCAGATCAGCAGGGGTTACTCCACTAATTCGCGATGCCTGCCCAAGTGTAAGCGGACGGACGGCATCTAATTTTTGCGCGGCCTCGCGTCGAAGGCCATTCATCGATAAATAATTGATTCCCAATGGAATAGTTCGTGATTCCTGCCGACTGGCCCTGGCAATTTGTTCCTCCTGTCGACGAATATACCCTTCGTATTTCAAGTCCGTCTCCAGTGTCTGCCAGATTTCGTCGGAATAAGGCTCCCTCAGTTCGGCAGGCAGTTTTCCAAACTCGCTATCCGGACGCTTGAACCATGCGGCGAGCGAAATGGAATCGATACGATTCTCTCTCACAAACCGGCGGGCACTTTCCATCTGTTTGAGTTTTTCCGAGAATTGCGCTCCACGTTCCGGCCGGACCAGGCCTATTTCCATCGCCCGGGCTGTAAGACGCATATCGGCATTGTCCTGCCGAAGAAGCAGCCGATACTCCGCCCTGCTCGTAAACATCCGATACGGTTCCGCAGTGCCTCGGGTAACCAGATCGTCAATCAAGACCCCAATGTACGACTCCGATCGAGTCAAAATGAACGGTGGCTTTTCCAAAACCTTGAGCGCAGCATTGGTGCCAGCCACCAATCCCTGCCCAGCGGCTTCCTCATACCCAGAAGTCCCATTGATCTGACCGGCAAAATACAATCCCCCGACCCGTTTGGTCTCCAAAGTGGGTCGCAATTGCGTGGGTGGGCAATAGTCGTATTCCACTGCATACCCAGGACGCAGGATTTCGGCATTCTCGAGCCCGGCAACGCTCCGAATGAAATGATATTGCACTTCGAACGGGAGACTGGTCGACACACCGTTTACGTAGATTTCGTCTGTGTCCCTGCCTTCAGGCTCCAAAAAAAGCTGATGGCTGTTTTTTTCAGCAAATCGGACGACCTTATCCTCAATGGACGGACAATATCGCGGACCAACACCTTCGATAATGCCCGAATACATGGGCGATTTATCGAGATTGCCGCGGATAATTTCATGCGTTGCTGTATTCGTATGCGTAATCCAACAAGGAATTTGTTCTACGTGGAACACGTCCTTACCTGTGTCATTCAGAGTAAAGAGTCCGTTTTGCTGCTCAAAACTCTTTCCTCGCAAAAAACTGAATCGCGGCGGTGGCTCGTCTCCCTCTTGACGCTCACATTTGGAAAAATCGATGCTTCTGGCAAGAAGGCGGCAGGGGGTTCCGGTTTTGAACCGTCCTACTTCGAAGCCCAGCTCTTTCAGGCAGTCGCTTACGGTGGAAACCGAGTCGCCCATCCGTCCTCCCGCTTCATTTTTCAACCCCACATGGAGCAACCCTCGCATGAACGTCCCTGTAGTAATGACCACGGCCTTCGTTTGAAAACGGAGACCAAAATTACTTTCCACCCCAACCACTCGCCCATCCTCAACAATCAGACGGGTAACATTCCCCTGCTTGATGTCCAAAAGATCACTTCGCTCAAGGGTCACTTTTGCCCGAAATTGGTAAGCCTTCTTGTCGCATTGCGCTCTTGGCGCCCGCACACTGGGCCCCTTGCGGAGATTGAGCATCCGGAATTGGATTCCCGTTGCATCTGCGTTATCCCCCATGAAGCCATCGAGCGCATCAATTTCCCGCACGATATGACCCTTCGCAAGGCCTCCTATCGCCGGATTGCAGGACATCTGCCCGATCGTATCCGCATTCTGCGTCAAAACCAGTGTTTGGCACCCCAGTCTGGCGGAAGCCAGTCCCGCCTCAATGCCAGCATGTCCGGCTCCCACGATCACCACATCGTAAAGTTTCGGATAAACAAAAGTCCCGCTCATAAAACTTCCATTAAAGCAGGCTGGACCAGAAAACAAAGCCTCCGCCTCTCCGGTGCCCCGGATTATGTTCCACGTAGAACATTATTCCCTTCCGAGAATACCAGTCTGTGCTCGAGGGAAGAGTTCTCTCAAAGAATAGCGCACTACTCTTCCTTCCAGGTTGCCAAGAATTAGCGGCAAATCTGCATTAAACTCCGCCATGCATTGTCGACAAGCGCCACAGGGACTCGCCGGCTCCTGAGATGCCGTCACAATCGCCATCGCTTCAAATTGTTGATGGCCATCTGCCACAGCCCGGCAAAGCGCCACTCTTTCCGCGCAAATCGTCAATCCGTAGCTCAGATTTTCCACATTACAGCCGCGATAGATCACCCCATTTACACCTAAAAGCGCGGCTCCCACATGAAATCCCGAATATGGGGCATACGCTTTTTTTTGCGCAGCCATCGCCTCGTCAATAAGACGCCGTTCCATTTCCAGATTCAAAAGCATTCCCTCCATGCGCAAGCTGTCCCGTTTTCTTTCGCGCCGCAAGCTCCGATGTATAGGTCATTCAATGTCCCATGCCTCTATTTCCAGTGAGCCCCACCAGTTCTCATGCGTGGAATCCACCCGCCTCCTTGCCTTATGGCGGCTTTACTGGTTTATTGATGGGGCATGAAAGCGAAAAGCCTCGAGGCGTCTCCCATGAAAGCCGTCATCGAAGAGCTTGATACTCTCCGGACCCATCTTCGTCAGGCGCTGGAGTCTTATGGCGAACGTCTGGATGGAGAAATCGCTCAAGTCCAGCAATCCATCCTTATTGAATCCGAGAATAAAAAAGTCGCCGTTTCGAGACTTCGAGATATGCGCGACATTCTTACGGTTCTACGCAAGTCCCAATTCAAACCAGAAAAAGGCAGGCGCAAAGACATTAAAAAAATCGACGCGCTGGTTGGCGACCTCACGCTGTTGATCGAAAACTGGTAGACTACCAGTTCCCGCGCTTTCCGAAAAATCCGTCCTTTTCAGAGATGATGCGCGGCTCTGGTTGCCAGCGTTCCCTGACCGTGCAACGCCTCCCGGGCTCCACATCCCTAATTCAAAAAGCCATGACTGATCCGAAACTTCACACATCCGTCCTTGGCGGAGGATGTTTCTGGTGCATGGAAGCCATCTACAAAGGGATGCCTGGCATCCACTCGGTGGTCGCTGGATATGCTGGAGGCTCCACCCATCACCCCTCCTACGAAGCGGTGTGCTCAGGATACACCGGCCATGCCGAAGTAGTCCAAATTACCTACCATCCGGAAAGGATTTCCTACCGGCAAATCATCGATTTATTCTGGAAAGCCCACAATCCGACAACGCTCAACCGCCAGGGAGCCGATAGAGGCACGCAGTATCGATCCATCATTCTCTACGATTCCGAAACACAAAAAACCGAGGCCGAAGCCTCCTTGTCCGCTGCCGCTCTCGATTTTAAGGATCCCATCCTCACCGAAATCAAACCCCTTGGCATATTTTGTCCCGCCGAAGAGTACCATCAGGATTTCTACGAAAAAAACCCCACTCATCCCTACACCGCCGCAGTCATCCAGCCGAAATTGGATACCCTCAAAAACCTCCACCTCATATAAATAGAAGGAAGACGCTGCATGTGCGGACCGCCGCTCCCGTGCCAGCTAAGCTGACTGTGTCTTTTCCGCCGTCCGCCTCTCTGTATTCCGTTAAAGTGTCGGCTTCCCTTGCGGGCGAAAGCTGGCATCGATGTACGTGTCCTTCTGAAGACTGAAAGCCTCCATAAATTTCTTTTCCCACGCAGGATTTGTCGATTTCACAGCGACAGCCTCTCGATCCTGATTCTCGACGACGATCAGCCAGCCATCGTAACGCTCACCGAATTTCGCAAAGGTATTATCCCATTTTAGAGTCACTTCCTCCGACTCATGCGTGACTTCTCGCTCGCCAGGCGCACTCAAGAGATGAAAAGGGAAATTTCCAACCTGGATGACCTTATAGACCTTCCTGTCCACGGCTGATCGCCCAAAAATCCAATAATATGCCTTTAGATCCCCGGCATCCTTATTCAGCTCCAGGCTGCGAATCCGAATCGTCAGGCTCACCCATTCCGTCTTGTCATCCCAATCTCCACCCTCGATACGGGTCTTTCGAGCTCGCAATGCGGTAATTTCCAATTTGGGCCGCTGGAGCGCGCTCATCAGGACACCTGGTTCGCCACGTAGCTCTGGCAATGCTCCAAAAACCAATCCGCACGCAGCCACCCAACCCAATCGTCCCAACACTGCCATTCTGCCCGAACTTCGTCCACGCCCGCCATTTTGCATCGCCTCCGTCATCACGGGATGTTTTTTAAACATGCTTTTCCGCACATGGCAATCCTGCGCTTCGATCCGTTGTCCGCCGGATTTCTCAGTTGCCAACCTCGAAAGCCTGAGGAAATATAGTCCGCTTGTGCGGATGTCGTTCTTCATCCAGCCAAACCCAACCGCTTATCGAAACCAGCATGACTGAATCTCCAGCCGACACCGAAATTAGCCCGGTGGATTACGCCAACGCGGGAATCAACGCTTCGCTGTCCAAGGAAGACAAGATGGATCTGCTGAAGGAAATGTACCGCATTCGCAGTTTCGAGCGGATTGCCCTCAAAAATTACAACGAGGGTAAAATGGCCGGTTTCCTTCATCTCTATATCGGCCAGGAATCCGTCGCCGTCGGCATGGCCTCCCTGATGGGAGAAAACGATCACATGATCACGGCTTACCGGGATCACGGCCATGCTCTTGCAGTCGGCATGGGCATGAATGAATGCATGGCCGAACTCTTTGGCAAGGCCACCGGCTGCTCAAAGGGAAAAGGCGGCTCCATGCATTTCTTCGCACCCGATAAAAATTACTGGGGTGGCCACGGCATTGTCGCCGGACAAACGCCACTTGGACTCGGGATTGCATTCGGACTGAAGTATCAGGAAAAGAAAGGCTGCTGCCTCGCCTTCCTCGGTGACGGTGCCGTCAATCAGGGTGTTTTCCACGAATCTCTGAATATTGCGGCTCTCTGGGACCTTCCCGTCATCTACGTCATCGAAAACAACCGCTACTCGATGGGCACAAGCCTCGCCCGCTCCTCCGCCTTTAAAAACTGCCTTGCCGAGCGGGCCGAAGGCTACGGCATCGTCTGGGACATCATTAATGGCGAAGATCTCTACGAGCTTCGCGCCAAGACCCAGATCGCCATGGATCGCGCCCACAACGAATGCCGGCCGACCATTCTGGAGGTCGACACCTACCGCTACTACGGCCACTCCGTTGCCGATGCCAAACACAAGGGCGGCTATCGCCCTGCTGAAGAAATCGACAAATACAAAACCTGCCACGACCCAATCCTCCTCTGGCAGAAACGCCTCATTGAAGAAGGCCTTCTTTCCGAAGACGAAGCACAGGCCATCGACAAGGAAACCCGCAAGGAAGCCGCAGCCGCAGCCGTCTTCGCCGAGGAAAGCCCCTATCCCACCGAAGACTGTCTGTTTGAAGACGTTTATTTCGAAGTCGACAACAACACCGAAGCCGGACGCACCGGGCGGCACTTCTTCAACGACTAACCGCATTTCGAATTCCGCATTTTAAAATTTCGCCTTCCCGAAACGCATGCCTGTCATCGAATACCGCGACGCCCTCAACCAAGCCTTCGCCGAAGAAATCGAGCGAGACCCCAATGTCTTCCTGATTGGTGAAGAAGTCGCCGAATACGACGGCGCTTACAAAGTCACCCGGGGCCTCTGGCAAAAATACGGCGACAAACGCCTCATCGACGCTCCCATCAGCGAAGCGGGCTTCATCGGCATGGCCGTCGGCGCCTCCATGATGGGTCTGCGCCCGGTCGTCGAGCTCATGTTCTGGAGCTTCTGCACCGTCGCCTACGATCAAATCCTCAACAACGCCGGCTGCGTCCGCTACATGAGCGGCGGCCTCATCAACTGCCCCCTCGTCATCCGCGGCCCTGCCAACGGCGGCACCGGCGTCGGTGCCACCCACTCGCATACCCCGGAAAGCTGGCTTGCCAATCAGCCCGGTCTCAAAGTCGTCAGCGCCGCCACCGCCTACGACGCCAAGGGTCTCATGAAAACCGCCATCCGCGACAACGATCCGGTCATGTTCATGGAAAATACCCTGCTTTACGGAGAAAAGCAGGAAGTCCCCGACGAGGAATACCTCATCCCTCTTGGAAAAGCGGATATCAAACGGGTGGGCACCGACATCACTTTCATCGGCCACGGACGGGCAGCTCTCGTTGCTCTCGAAGCCGCCGAACAGCTCGCGGCCGAGCGCGGCATCAATGCCGAAGTCATCGACCTCCGCTCCATCCGCCCACTCGACGAAGAAGCCATTCTCAATTCGGTCACAAAAACTCACCGCGTCGTTCTGGTCGACGAAAGCAAACCTTTCTGCGGCGTTTCCGCCCAGATTGCCACGATGATCCAGGAAAAACTCTTCGACGAACTCGACGCCCCCATCACCCGGGTTTGCACCCTCGACGCTCCAGCCATCTACAGTCCCGCCGTCGAGAAAAAACAACTTCCCACCGTCGAGCGCGTCATCGCCAAAGCCCTTGCGATCTGCTGAAACCATTCATTCGCATCTGGCCCGCGCAATTACCTTTAACTCTTAAAACTTAGAACGCCCCTTCCCATGCCTGTCATTAACATGCCCAAATTGAGCGACACCATGACCGAGGGCACCCTCGTCCGCTGGCTCAAAAAAGAAGGAGAAAGCATCGAATTGGGAGACATTCTTGCCGAAATCGAAACCGACAAGGCAACCATGGAAATGGAATCCTTCGACGAAGGCGTTCTCAAAAAGATCTACGCCACAGAAGGCAGCAAGGTTAAAATCGGAGAAAAACTCGCTCTCATTCTCGGCGAAGACGAAGCCTCCGCCAGCGCAACCCAACCCGAGACTCCCTCAACCCGATCCCCGGCCAAGGCGGAATCCTCCTCCGCTTCGAAAGACGTCCCTCAAGTTCCAATACCCTCCGGCGACCGTACCAAGGCGTCACCACTCGCCAAAAAAATCGCCGCCGAACGCGGCATCGATCTTCACGCACTCACCGGTTCCGGCCCCGGCGGACGCATCATCGCAAAAGATGTACCCGAAGCTGGCACTTCCACCCGGACAGCCAGCGCGCCCGCCGCACCAGCTCCAATCAAGCTCGAAACCACCGGCGGTGAAGAAACGCGCATCGAACTCTCCGGCATGCGCCGTGTCATCGCTGAGCGCCTGCTTGCCAGCAAAACGCAAATTCCACACTTCTACCTTTCCATCGAGGTGGATGCAGCCCCGCTCATGCGACTTCGCAAGGAAGTAAATGCCGCCAACGAAGCCGCCGAACTTCCAAAAGTCACCGTCAACGATTTCATCCTTCTGGCTGTCGCCCACGCCGCAGTCCAGAACCCAAAAATCAACTCCGCATGGGGAGGCGACCACGTCATGCAGTATGGCAGCATCAACCTTTCCGTTGCCATCGCCATCGAAGACGGCCTCGTCACCCCAGTCATCCGCAACGCACAATCCCTTTCGCTTCGCGAAATCAGCACGGCGGTCAAAGACCTCGCCGGCAAAGCCCGCAACAAAAAACTCAAGCCCGAAGACTACGCAGGCGGCACCATCACGATTTCCAACCTCGGCGCTTACGGTATTGAACAGTTCTACGCCATCGTCAACCCGCCTCAGGCAGCGATCCTGGCTGTTGGAACCATTGTCCAAAAGCCGGTCATCAATGCAAAAGGAGAAATCGTTGCCGGACAACGGATGAATATTTCCCTTAGCGGCGACCATCGCGTCGTCGATGGTGCCGTCGGAGCCGAATTCATGTCCTCCCTCCGCAAACTCGTCGAAAATCCGACGCTTATGCTGTTCTAGCCGTTTTTCGCTGCTTGCTTCAAAGGCTCACATCCTCCATTCGGAGTGCTTCGCCTTCATTTACACGCTGACCACAGCCGAGTATTGCCACGCCGAAGACGAGTGGTCCAAGACGACCGAGAAACATCAGCGCGATGACAACGCTTTGAGCTGGCTCGGATACCTGAAAAGTAAAAGCCGCGGTGTCTCCAATCCCGCGACCCAGCCGCGACCCGAACGCAAAAACCGACGGGGTGCCGTCAAAGACTGTGATCTCATGATTTCGTTTTCTATGACCGCCGTCATCGAAACGCCTTTCGCGATGGCTGGCCCAGTTTGGGGAAATCACGCGTCGGCATTCCACCAACAAATGACCGCCCTTCCAAATGCCTGCGAGGTTAGCTGTCGGGCTAGGTCTTGAAAGTGACCTCGCACGCTGTTACCAGCAAGCGTTTGCCCCGGCCCAATTTTGTTGGGCGTTTGGTTCCCCCGCGCCAGGTCTCCCCAGCTTCGGCTGCGTATGGGGGAACCATAACATTTTCCAGCTATTCAAGCCCAAATCAGACGCTCCACACCTCCCTCTCGACCTTCCTAACCCGCTTTCGAGATACCTTTGGGCTGCTTAAACGCAGAGCCATACTCTCCCCACAGTCTTTCCAGTAAAAATAGCCGCTCCCTCTCTTGTAAATCCAACGAATCCCGGTAATCCTGTCTTCACTCATGGCTAGCTACGACCTTATCGTCATTGGCGCCGGACCTGCGGGATACGTAGGAGCCATCCGTGCCGCCCAACTTGGAAAAAAAGTCGCCGTTGTCGATTTCGAACGCGGTGGCGGCACTTGTAACAACTGGGGTTGCATCCCGACCAAAGCCCTCCTTAAGAATGCGGAGCTTTACCACGACATGAAGCACCGCGCCGCGGAATTTGGCTTCAAGATCGAGGGGCTCGACTTCGATTGGGAAAAAATCATCAAACGCTCCCGCACCGTCTCCGAGAAGGGATCCGCCGGGCTCGATTTTCTTTTCAAAAAAAATAAAATCGACTTTATCCGCGGCACCGCTTCGCTGGAAAAAGTCGGAGAGGTCAAAGTCACCTTGGCCGACGGCAAGGAGGAATCCCATACCTCAAAGAATATCCTCATCGCCACAGGCTGCGTCTCGCGGCCAATGCCCGGATTTCCTTTTAACGGAAAGACCGTTATTGGTTCGAAAGAAGCCCTCACCCTGCCGGCCCAGCCCAAATCCGTCATTGTCATCGGCGCGGGTGCGATCGGGGTGGAATTTGCCTATTTCTGGAACGCCTTTGGCACCAAGGTCACTGTTGTCGAAATGCTCCCCAACATCCTTCCCGTTGAGGATACGGAAGTTTCGCAAGCGCTTGAAAAGACCCTTTCCAAGCAAGGGATCTCCATTCTGACCAATCACAAGACGACAAAGACGGAGGCCACCGACAAGGGTGTAAAAATCACCGTCGCCGACGCAAAAGGCAAAGAAACCACCCTTGAAGCCGATTTTGCCCTCGTCGCCATCGGCGTTGCCCCCGTGCTGCCCGGAGGCTCACTTAAAATCGCTCTTACCGACCGTGGCTACATCCAGACCAGTGACACCTACGAAACCTCCCTCAAGGGCGTCTACGCCGCTGGCGACATCATCGGCCCGCCCTGGCTGGCCCATGTTGCAAGCTACGAAGCCATCCAGGCTGTCGAAGGAATGTTCGTCAAGGGTCACAAGCCTAAGAAAGTCACCCTCTTCCCCGGCTGCACCTATTGCCATCCCCAAGTCGCCAGCATTGGCCTCACCGAACGTGCCGCCAAGGAAAAGGGCCTCGCCTACAAGATCGGTAAATTCGCTTTTATGGCCAGTGGCAAAGCCCGCGCCATCGGCGAACTGGATGGTTTCGTCAAGCTCATCGTCGGCGAAAAACACGGCGAAATCCTCGGTGCCCACATTATTGGCGCGGACGCGACGGAGATGATCGCCGAGCTCGGGCTCGCCATTAACAACGAACTTACCCTCGACGAGATTCACGCCACGATCCACGCGCACCCGACACTCAGTGAAGCCATCCACGAAGCTGCGCTCAGCGCCGAGGGACACGCGATTCATTCGTAGGGCGTCCCTTTCGGAAATTCCCTTAAAAACGGAGGCTGGAAACCCAGTCTCCGTTTTTTGTTTGTTCCTTTCGCTTTTTTCGAAATTCTCGCAGGCACAGGTGAAATCACATTTCCTGCGCTCCTGCTTTTGGGATTCCCCGGACCTTGCCGCTTTTCGCGGAGCCCGGATCGCCACCGTTCTGATCCTCTCCATTCTCCTCGCCGGCGTCTGCTGGTTCACACTCGCCGGATCGCTTTCGAATATGGACGCCATTTGGCGCTACCGTTCTGTTTTCTGGAAGGGCTGGGTGCTTACCATTTTCATCTCTCTGGCCTCCCTGATCTGTAGCTCGTTACTGGCGCTCCTCATTACCGCCGCTCGCGAATCTCGCTTTCTCCCGCTGCGCATGCTCTCCCTCATCTATGTGGAAATCATCCGCGGTTCGCCTCTTCTGGTACTCATCCTCTTCGGATGGTATGTCGTCGCCGCACAACTCCATCTGGACAATCGTCTTATTGTTGGCACGCTCATTCTCTCTGGATTCAGTGCTGCCTATCTCGCGGAAATGATCCGGTCCGGACTCGAAAGCATTGCCGCCACTCAACTGGAATCCGCAAAATCCATCGGGCTCACTCGATTCCAGACCTCCCGTCTCGTCATCTTCCCTCAGGTCTTCCGGCAACTTCTTCCGCCTCTCACCGGCCAGTTCGCATCTCTTATCAAAGACTCTTCGCTTCTCTCCGTCATCAGTCTATCCGAGTTTTCCTTTGCCGCTGGCCAGGTTAATTCCGCGACTTTCAGCACCTTCGAATCCTTCTTTATCCTGGGCATCGGGTATCTCGTTCTCACGCTCCCGATTTTTTATTTCTCGCGGCTCCTTGAACATCGGTTTCGGTATGAAACTTGAATTCCTCACGCTTTCCCGGCGTTTCGGCGAACACTCCGTCATTGACCAACTCGATCACGCTTTCGCTTTTCCGCATGTGCTTTCCTTTATCGGACCGTCCGGAGGGGGGAAATCCACCCTTTTACGCCTCATTGCAGGCCTGATTCCTCCGACTGAAGGGTCCATTCTTGTCGATTCCACCCCTCTTCCCGTCACGGAAACCGCTCTCCGGGATTACCGTATGACTCTTGGCGTCGTCTTCCAGTCCAGCAACCTCTTCCCCCATTTGACGGCACTGGAAAACGTCCTCCTTCCGCTTACGCACGTTCACGGCATTGCCCCGAAGGAAGCTCTCTTTCGCGGCGAATCCATTCTTTCCCGCTTGGGCCTCGCTTCCCATCAGTCCAAACGCCCCGGTGCTCTATCTGGAGGCCAGCGCCAACGGGTAGCCATCGCCCGAGCGCTGGCGATTCAGCCTAAACTGCTCCTTTTTGACGAACCGACCTCCTCTTTGGATCCGGAAATGACCGCCGAAGTGCTCGAAGTCATCCTAGAGCTTCGCTCCTCGGATACGCCTCTTCTCCTGGTAACGCATGAGCTTTCCTTTGCTCGCCAGGTTTCAGATCAGATTGCCTTTCTTGCCCACGGAAAGATCCTCGAATCAGGAGACGCAGCCTCCTTTTTTACCGAACCGCAAACCCTCGAAGGGAAGCGCTTTCTGGAAAAAGTCCTCCGGTATTGAGTCCGACTGCCTTTACGCACGATCCGATATCCCATTGGGTCCTGCCTACTTGTTCACATCTTTATTAAGAATCTTTTTAAGGCCCTGGAGATTCATCATATTAATCATAGTGTGAATAACTGCCGGAGAAGGTGTTCCTCTGTTTACCAGAGCCTGTTCCACGCCGAAAAGAGTCTGTGAATGATTTCGTGGTTCCGGGGATGGAACGTGTAGGAAAGACGATTTGAGAAACCTTTTTCGCTGGGATCGAGAGGCATTCATACGTTGTTCACATCTTTTTACCAGGCGTTCTAAAGTCCGGATCAGGGTTTATATTGGGCGGCCAGGACGCTCGTATAGGAGTAGGTTTCGAGTTTAGATTTCCCCTTCACAGCGCTCTGAGTTTTTCCTTGGCTTAATTTAACGGAAATAATTTTAGTGACTCCGCCACCGATGGACCCTGAGCCGGAAAAAAGATGTCGGGTGAATTTGCGCAGCCCAACGTCGACGCCTTGCTGAATGGCGATTTCAACAGCCAGCTTTGATCCGGAAAGAGAGCCGGAAACATCCGCCCGATTTTCGGCGATGCGGGTCGACATGCCAAATTTCGATCCCGGAACAAGCGTAAACCTTTGCGCGAAAAGAACATGCCCTCCACGAAGGGAGCGGTCACTGGTTTCAGTGCGATCCGAATCGGTAATTTCGAAAAGATCGACTTTGGCCAGGCCGGCCGCAATGTCTTCCGGAGTCCTCGCATCGGTGAACTGGATAACGGCGATATCAAGCCGCCCGGCGAAAGCGGACGTCGAGCCAATTGCGAGAATGCCGGTGGTCAGCAGGGAAAAAACAAGATTCCTCATGGGCAAAGCCTTTTCAGAAGCCTTCGGACCATGCAACGAAATTTGATGCACGGGTTCGTGCCTGGCACCCGTCAGGAATACATTTCCGTGATTAACCCGGCATATTTGCCAACGACAATATGGCGGCGTAATTTCAAGGTCGCCGTAAGCTCGTCCCCGATTTCGAACGCTTTTGGGATAAAGCGCCAGGCGACGATGCGTTCGAAGGTTTTGAAGCCAGTCTCCGCGCGCACAAGCAGCCGAATTTCCTGCTCCATCGTGGAGCGTGCCGAGGAATGCTCGGCAAGGTCGGAGACGGAACCGGCGCCAATGCCAGCGGTTCGGAAGGCGTCAAGATTCGGGACGATCAGCACGCCAAGAAATTTCTGATCCTGGCCGACGACCATGCATTGGTCGATAAAGGAGGACTGTGTGAGTTTGGATTCGAGGGGCAGGGGTTCGATATTTTCGCCGCTTAGCAGAACGATGGTATCCTTTGAACGACCGAGAATCTTGATGCAGTCATTATAAGTAACCATTCCGATGTCGCCAGTATTCAGCCATCCATTCTTAATGACGCGCCCGGTTCAAATGAAAGCCGACCTTTCGGTCCCACCTCCCCGTGCGTCAAAATCACCAGCCTGCGTCTCTCAGAACGGCAGAGGCGACACCTCGATACCATGCGCCTCGCCGACTGGGGCGCAGGTGAGCTTGCCATCGATAATATTAATCCCCTTGGCGAGCGCCGGCTGTTTTTGCAGCGCCTCCTGGAGACCATAGTCGGCCAGCGTCTCGATGAACCGATATGTTACATTCGTAAGCGCCTGGGTCGCCGTGCGTGCGTAAGCGCCCGGCATGTTGGCCACGCAATAATGCATCACCCCCTCCTCAAAGAAAGTCGGAGCCTGATGCGTCGTCGGCCGGGAGGTCTCGGCACACCCTCCCTGGTCGATCGCGATGTCCACAAAAACCGTGCCGGGTTTCATCATGCGCAACATTTCGCGATTAATGAGCTTTGGCGCACGAGCACCCGGCACCAGCACGGCGCCAATCATCAAATCCACCGAGGGCAGCAACTCCAGCAGGCTCGCCTCGCTCGAATACAACGTGTGCGCGGTATGCATCGTGATGTCGAGAAATCGCATGCGCTCCAGATCCACTTCAAGAATGGTGACATCCGCGCCGAGCCCCATCGCCATGCGTGCGGCATTCACCCCGGACGTGCCACCGCCGATCACGACCACCTTGCCGGGCAGCACCCCTGGCACGCCGCCAAGCAGCACGCCTTTGCCCTGGTTGTGCTTCGCGAGAAAATATCCGCCCATGATCACCGACATGCGCCCGGCGATCTCACTCATCGGTTCCAACAGGGGAAGGCGGCGGTTCATCTCCACCGATTCATAGGCAATGCACGTCGCCCCGCTTTGCATCAACGCCTCGGTAAGCGTGCGGTTGGCGGCCAGATGCAAATAGGTAAACAACAGCTGGCCCTGGCGAAGCAGCGGGTATTCGGAACTCAGCGGCTCCTTTACTTTTACAATGAGGTCCGCCTGCTCAAAAACCTCGGCATGCCCCGTCGCGAGCTTCGCGCCCGCCGCACGATATTCGTCGTCAGGATACCCGGCACCCACCCCGGCATTTTGCTCAACCACGACCACATGCCCACGCTTGATCAGTTGATAAGCTGCCGATGGAAGCAGAGCGACACGGTTTTCCTGCTCCTTGATCTCCTTGGGGACGCCGATGACCATGCGCCTATTATCCGCCATCATCACGCAAGCGAAAGGGAAATCTCTTCGTGGGGGCCAATGGACATTCCTTCCGAAATATGGCAGCTTCCGCCCATTCGTTCGATGAACCATCGCCTCTCGCTCCTCCTTACATTCGGACTGCTGACCGGGATTCTTCCCGTCCAGGCCCAGTTCGAAGCATCCGGCGACCTGGAGCAAGGTTCCGAAGACCATATGCGCGAAGAACTCGGCGTCAACGAGCTCACCGCACCGGCCATCCAGAAACTTCTGCTCGAACTCGACAGCTTCCGCCCCATTCCCATGGAAATCGTCGAGGCCAACAATCGCGACGCCACCTTCCCCAATCGCTTCCAGACCGCCATGCATTTCGGCAGCCTGGTGGCGGACGGCTTTGTCATCGTCATCGCCGAGCGCCGGCAGGACATTCAAAACATCGGCCGCTCCCTCATCCGCCAGTCCCGCGCCCTGGGCGTCGGCGACCATCTGCTTAACCGCAGCAAAAGCCTCATCGATCTCGGCGACAGCGGCAGCTGGATGGACCTCCGGCAGGAACTCATCGCGACCCAGAGTGACATCGAAGACGCCATGATCCAGCTGCGGGACGAAGAAATGGCGCACCTCATCAGCTTTGGAGGCTGGCTTCGTGGCTTCCAGCTCGCCACCAATGCCACCGCAGCCAACTATACTCCGGCCCGCGCCGAGGGGCTCAAAAAGGTCGACGTCATGGACTACTTCATCGACCGGCTGGAAACACTCAATCCCCGCCTCACCCGCACCGAACTCGTTACCCTGCTCACCTCAAATTTAAAAACGATCCGCGCCATCGCCGCACAGGCCGACGGCCGGCCGGCATCCCCCTCCGAAGTCGAGCAAATGCGCGACCTCGCCAATACCATGGAAAAAGCCGCCATGTCACCCGTCGACGACGCCGGCAACATCCTGAACACCCCGCAGTAGCCGCTTCTTCCGCACCGCCTTGAAATCCCCTTCGCCCCAACGCGCCTTTCGCCAGATCGCGGATGGCTATTTTCAGGAGACATTCACCCGCTTTCCGGAATACGCGAGCCAGCTCGGTCTGAGCGAATTCGACGCCCAGCTCAGCAAAAACACCATCGCGACTCATCAGGAGCAATCCCGCCTTGTGCATGCGACGCTCTCCGCCGTCGAAGCCCTGCCCGAAGCTGTCTTCCGCGGTGACGACTACCTCGACCGCCGCGGCCTGCTTGCCACACTGCGCACCAGCGCCATCCTCGACGACCAGCTCGAACGCTGGCGCACCAATCCGCAAATCCACGTCAGCACAGCCATCGAGTCGATCTTCGACCTGGCCGTCCGCCACGCCTCCAATCTCCGCAAAGCCGCTCCCGCCATCGAAGCCCGGCTGGCTGCGATCCCCGCCTTTCTCGCCGAAGGAGCCAAATGCATCCGCCACCCCGTCCCGCTCTGGACGGAACTGGCTGCCCGCGGATGTGCCGGCGGCATCGAATTTTTTGACGGTCTCGACGTTGAACTCACCGCCGTCTCATCCCGGCCCGCAAA
>Ga0351849_10043_pt1 | contig 46164 bp, 39 predicted proteins | sample TotcelHFGM3001N3_FD_206792 | JGI IMG/M metagenome (GOLD analysis project Ga0351849, IMG submission 206792) | Enriched cells from coal bed in the Powder River Basin, Montana, United States - Total cells FGM rep1 HSBNCT.FGM.300.1.N3 ... | reverse complement strand
CAAAAAGATCCACGAAATTTTCACCGCCAGCCCCGGTCAGCCTCTGGCGGAAATATCGCAAAGGCTCATCGAGTTTCTGGATTTTCTGCAGGATCGATTCGCCCCTAACGCCATGATATCGATTGTATCGGGATACCGAAGTCCCCGTTACAATACAGGTCTTAGAAATCAAGGAAGGCTGGCGGCAAAGGCCAGTCTCCATCAGTTCGGCATGGCCGCTGATATAGAAATTTCCGGAGTACCATCGAAAATTGTGTGGGAGTATGTAAGAGATCTTGGCTTTGGCGGAGCCGGCTACTATCAAGGGCGAAACCTACACGTCGATGTGGGACCTGCGAGGTTCTGGGATGAAAAAACATCCGGCGTAGGAAGTGGAAAATCAGACGACAACAAACTCATGGGAATAGTCTCCGACCTCGACATATACAAACCCGGCGAGCCCTTGAGGCTTCGCTTTATAAGGATGACCGCATTCCCCATATCCGCTTCGGTGGAGTTTTCGCTGGAACAAAAGGAAAAGACCGGTGAATTCAAAAAAATAATTTCTTTCATCCCTTCGTGGAATAAAAAATTCGAGGGCCAGTGCATATCCATGTCTAAAGTAGAAGATACCCTACAGCTTAAATGGCAACTGCCTGCAAAAATCAAAGAAGGTCGGTATAGGATCAGCGCTTCGTTTTGCAAAAACCCCTACGAGGACATGCCGGAGTTTGTGCATACGCCAGAATTTGAGGTCGTTAGATGATCTGCAAAAAAGAATTCCATGGAATCATGCTCATGATAATAGCCCAGATGGCCTTCGTGGTCGGCTGGTCCGGCATCAAATCGATAGGACAGGAAATGCCGCTTTTTGAAATCGTATTCTTTAGAAGTATCATCTCCGTTATAATACTCGCCCCGATGGCTCATCTAAGGCTTCGCACCTTCCGCGGAAATGACCGGCTGATGCTATTTCTCAGGGCGTTTTTTGGATACATAGGCATGGTCCTTATATTCTACGCCATAACCAAGATGGAACTCGGCAATGCCGTGACGCTTTTCAATACCCTTCCTATATTCGTGGCGCTACTGGCCCCTTTGTGTCTTGGAGAACCGTTTAAAAAAATCCAATTTCTATTCGTTATAATCGCCTTCATCGGAATCACCATAATAATAAAACCCGGCACCGTAATGATCGGCCTTCCCTCCATACTTGCCCTCGTCGCTGGCCTAGCCGGAGCTATCGCCATGATCGCCTTGAGAAAACTAGGGTCAACCGATTCGCCGATACTCGTAACCCTTTATTTCACCGCATTCGGCGCAATAGTCAGCTTGCCAATAGCCGCCTGGAATTTCGTCTGGCCCGACAAAAATCAATGGCTCATCATCTCCCTTGTAGGAATTTCTGTAACGGTAGCCCAGCTTTTGATGGCCAAAGCCTATAAGCTGGCACGCGCGGCGACCATAGCGCCCTTCGGATATACCTTCGTAATAGGATCGTACATTTCGGGCATGATTTTTTTCGGCGAGCTGCCGGATGCGCTATCGGCGATAGGAGCCGCAATAACCGTGGCATGCGGCGTAATGATAATGCTGACGGCGCCAAAGGCAGATTGCATCCCCGGAGGAACACCCAGCGTCAGGGCCTGAATCAAGTGTCGTAGTGTCCCCGGAATTTGGAATTTCATCCCACCTTGCCCAACCGACATTCCTCATGCCCATTTCCGGCATGATTTTCATGCGCGTGTACAATATTAAAAGGTTAAGGTTAAGGCTAAGGCTGAGGTTCTATTATAATAAACCTCGACCTCAACCTCGACCTCGACCTCGACCTTAACATTAACCTTTTCAACGACTTAGCTCAATTACTCCGTCCCTTTTTACTCCGGGACCGAGGGGTTGGACCGAGGGGTTAAAGCTGTTAGGCACAGTGCAATATAGTGCAATGATAATAATGTTACCATTGCACTATATTGCACTGTCGTGTATAATGCCTCCCATATGCTCAACTACACAATAACAGATTCACTTACAAAAAAGTTAAAAGCCATCGGTGATCTTGCGGCCGAAAAGCAGGCATACCTGTCATCATTAGATGAAACGTGCAGGGAATTTATAAAAAAATCAGCGCGGGTAAGTAATATCGGCTCATCCACAAGGATCGAGAACTCGATACTTACAGACACGGAAATTAGTTGGATGGATTCGGTCTTGAGCGCCGACGGCAAGCCAACCGCCTTCGTCAATGAAAAGAAATATTTTGAAAACAAACTATCAAAGGACAAAGAGAGGAGCATCGAAGAAGTTGTCGGCTGTCGAAGCATGCTTGGGATAATTTTCAATCAGGCAGAGGACCTTTTTCCCATCTCCCAAAATGTCCTTTGTGGATTGCATCGCGAACTACTGCAATTTTACCCGCAAGCAGAATATCACCTTGGAAAATATAAAACGATTTCGAACAATGTCGTGGAGAAAACGAGTTTTGAAGGAAGAGAAATAATTCGAGATGTATTCAAGACCGCCGACCCGGGCCCAATAACAGAAGCGGCAATGTATGACCTTGTTGATTGGTATAATGAAACGCTTACTGCGCATCCTTGGGCTGCGGCGGTTGCATCTGAATTTGTTTTCAGATTTTTGGCTGTTCATCCATTTCAGGATGGAAACGGAAGGCTCGGAAGGGGGCTGTTTGCACTTTCAATACTTCAGTCAAATGAGAAGAATTTAAAAGCGCTAATGCCGTTCATCGCTATCGATCGGCACATTGAAAAAAACAAACAGGAATATTACTTAGTGCTCCAGAGATGTTCGGGCGGAAAATTCTCTGCCGATCCCGCCAAATATGAAACCCAACACTTCCTTACGTTCATGCTGAAAATGTTAAACGATTCTGTAAGTAACGATATCGACCATTACGCCAACAAATACAAAGCCTATGTAGAATTGGCCGATGCTCCGAGAAAGGCGCTGGATTGTTTTAAAGAATATCCGGAACGAAAATTAGCTTTAAAAGATATCTTGTCTTTAACAGACATTCCTCGAAGGACTGCGATCCATGCGATAGGTGCGCTTGTCGCCAAAGGGTTTTTGCAAAAATATGCCAAGGGATCTAGTGCAAAATATCAACTTACGTTTTAGCCTTAACCTTTGCAACGACTTAGCTCAATTACTCCGTCCCTTTTTACTCCGGGACCGGGGGGTTCAGCCGAGCCGCTTGGCGGTGGCAGAATCGAGCCTTAGTGCATATTTCAATAACACGCTCAAGATTCAAGTTGTCTCCACGCGTCTGAAACGCGTGCAACGCCTCGGCAAAGTCACCGCAATATTGCGGCATTGTGATTCCATCTATAAGAGTTCTCTCAGGGTCGGTGATTGTGTGACCCGCGATTCCCCAATCCATATCGTTTCTGTTCCAAAGAATCGATCGGGATTTGCCTGTATGCACTGGAATGATGTGCCGCCAATGACATAGCCACTGCCTTCAGGAAGAGCCCGAGTTCCTCTTGATCTGAGAATCTGGTTTTTAGTTGTCGTAAGAACGAAAACACGTCTGGGCAGTTGCTCCGTCTGGTGTTTCTCAAGCTAATTTATTGACATACTATAGTATGTCGTAATATAATAACCATATGGATTTAATGATAAAAAAACGAAGAGGAAAAAGGCTTTCTCAGCGCTCGATCGCTTCGATGGCAGGCGTTTCTTTTCGCACCGTCCAGCTTATTGAATCGGGTAAACATGACGCAAAGATATCGACCTTGGGGCTTATTGCGGCATCCCTTGGATACCCACCGGACATCATAGCGGTTGCTTTGAAAAATATTTTTTTACAGCCGCCCGATTCCATAGCAATGGTCACGGAAAGAATATTAAAGGATGGTCGGTCATCATGGAAGATCTGGCTCTTTAATTTTGTCGATGCCTTTAGAAAACATAGGGACCCGTCATATATATCGATGCCGCCAGCACAGGGACTTCCTAGAGACCTGATGGCGCTTTTCGCATCGGTGGCCGAGGCCCTTTGTGCTGAGACCGGAGTTCCGGCACCGCCGTGGTGTTCTTCAGTGGCTCCACTAAAAGATCCATGGTTTGTTGCGAACATGGAGAGCTTAAAAGCTACCGCACTTTTGGAATCCCCTGTATATTTCAGGAAGAGAAACATATTCGTATTGGGTAACTTTCTGTCGAGGAGGTAGCCGTGCTTGATGTTAAATTGATCAAAGAACTGTTCAAAGCGATGAACAAGGAACTTGCCAAAAAAAACGTGATCGGCGAGATCGGCATCTGCGGCGGAGCGGTGATGTGTCTTGTATATAACGCCAGAAGCTCTACAAAAGATGTTGATGCGATCTTTCATCCGACAAAAGAGATAAGACAGGCAAGCAGGACGGTTGCCAAGAAATTCGGCCTTGAAGAAAATTGGTTAAATGATGCAGTAAAAGGATTTTTCCATGAGGACCCTCCACGAGAGGAGGTTATGAACCTTTCGCACCTTCGCATCTTTGCGCCCAGCGCGGAATATATGCTTGCCATGAAATGTGTTTCGGCACGATTTGATTCTCTCGATGGTGATGACACCCTCTTTTTGATATCATATCTGGCACTTGAAAGTGCTGAAGATGTTTTTAAGATCATCTCAAAATACTATCCGAGCAGCAAGATCCCGGCAAAAACCCAGTTCTGGATAGAGGAGATAATGGAGAAGAAAAAGTAGCCAATATCCCTATTGCATGCCTAAGAGAGACGTGCGCTGAAAAATCTATTTGGGCAACAGTTGAGCTAATGGGTGACCCCCTGTTCTACATCAGATCGCATCAGGTCTCTGCCGAAGCTTTAGACTACGCTTGTGCTCAAGGATTACTCTTCAACAAAACGAGGCTCGCTTATCTCAAAGATTGTGCCGTGCACTTTGAGCAAAACGGCCTCAAACCAAAACTCGTAGCACCCGAGCGCCCTCCGGAAAGCGTTCATCTTCGCCAAATGACCTTTGCTTCTCAGGAGGTGTGCGATGCTTGATCAGATTAAAAATCTCTCTCACCAGATGAGGCTCTTTGGAATTCACGCAGCTGCGGACAGACGGGCCCAGGAGGCCTTGTCGGGGCAGCTTCATCCCCTAGAATTCTTAAGGCTCATTTTGGAAGACGAAAAACTTTCACGAAAAGATCGGGCGGCAAAAGCTCTGACCCCCTGTTGAAACCATCAGGAGAACAAGGCATAAAAATGGAAAGATTTTTTATCCATAAATTTCACCCATGGTTTGTTTGCTCCGTTATTATTGATGTTCGCAAAAGAAATAGATATGCGTGTCGGGCGGCGTCTGAGTTCGCCGCTTTCGAAGCCTGCGATGCTGCGGCGAACGAAGCGCAGACGAGCGAATGGCGAATGAATGAGCGAGTCGTAGCAAGACACGCATATCTATTTCTTTTGCGAGGTTCAGTAATTCAGGCCCCGGTCGCCATTGCTGTGAAACTCTGCCGAATTAAATGTCGTGTCCCCGGAAATAAGAGATCCCCTCTAGTCACTTATACGCATACGTCGGCTTTATATCCACCGGCACTGAACCGAGTTTTTCCAGAGATGCCTTCATGATGTCTGGCATCTTGCGATATTTCTCGACAAATTTTTTGGCACCGTCGTAATCGCCCCTCGCTTCTATCATCAAAAGTTCGGTCGCCAGTTCTTTTATCGCCATCGCTATTTTTTCCCGGTTTATCGAATATAGTCCGGATGCATCATCATACTCCACGGCGCCCTTTTCGATCAGATAATTAAATTGAATGGCGTTGCCTCCGCCATGGGCTTGATTGATTCCAAAACGAACCGACCTGAACATTCCGGCCAGATACGTCGGCCACAAGCCATTTTCAAAGCCCTTCGGATAAAGCCCTTTTTCTATGAGATAAATATTGTTGTACACGCCCAAGGTGTCGGCCTTGGCCTCCTCAATTACGGAGTAGAGATCTTTCAATTCGCGGTTTACCGTCGTCTTTTTGCCCTTTTTGATTATTTCGCCCGGCCCTATGCCATGAGAGACCTCGTGAAGCAGCGTATGCGCGAAGAAAGCCTCGAAATCCACGTCTTTCGCATCTTGGGCGCTCAAAACTTTTCTGGCGATGGGAACGAGAATTTTTTTAAACTTTGCCTCCTGAACATTTTTGAGCATCACCTTTTTTGAGCCTTCTTCGTTTCTCACCTTTTCATCGTTTGGCAGATTAAATGCGAGAGTTTGAATTCCCGCCTTGGTGTCGCCGGCGGTGTAGATTTCCTGAGCGACTATTATCGGCGATTCCAGAGACCGGCCTATGCCCTTGTATTCCTCGGCTATTGGAAGGTGGCTCTCCAATTCGTCTAGGTACGCCACAACCTTCGCAAGCCTTTCACTTTCCTTCGGATCGACCCTTGTGACAAAGGCTTCGAAGGCGGCCTTATATCCAAAGAGGCTGTCCTCATATACTTCGTAAGGCCCGATAACTACCTCTATGTCGTGATCTTTAAGTCTCACCCAGTCCACATCGCTTTGATAATAGTCGTTGGATAAAAACGCACCCGCGCGGCTGTTGAGATATTTTTTGAGACTTGCGTTTTCGGTGTAAGTGGCTGCGTTTCTAAGATGCGCGGCCGCAGGCACGAGAAGGTCCCGGTACTCCTCGGAATACGGTATGGCCACAAGCCTGCCGTCTTTTCGTTTTATGACGGTGAAGCTGCTTTCAAAGGCGGTTTTGTCGGCTGGATTTTTCTTTATCCAATCAAGAAATTCTTCTTTGCTCATATCGCCGGGATAGAAATTTGCACCGGCAGGCTTTGGCAAAACTCCTTCGATGAAAGGCTCGTTTTTATTGAGACGATCGAACGGACCGAAATTTACGTCGAAATATTCGGAAAGCACCTTTCTCTTGCCTTTCGAATGCGCGAGTTTTTCCCGAAGCTCCAGATTGCCATCATAAACCTGCCTCAAGAATATCTGGTCCATGTAGTCGGCAGCCCGGACGAGTTCATCGACGAGCTTTTTTTGATTTTCATCAAGAAGCGATCCGGGCACCTGAATTTTTACCGGGGCGAATTTGCGAAGCTGCTCCTTTACAGTCATGAGATCCTCCATTTGTGTAGCTGCAAAAACTACACTGGCAACCATCGACATCGTCACAATCACCGCCATAATCGCTTTTTTCATAATCCCCCTCCATTAGGTAAATCATGATGAACAAGAATTTCTACAAGTTCAGAAGGGGCAAAGCCTATTCACAGCAGAAATGAAAATCAAGGTATTTACAAGATTCTTGCAAGGCATTGGCAAATCCTCTATTCCCTTAATTCAAAAGGGGAAGCGATGAATATATCCGATTTTCTAAAAGAGGAATGGGTGCCGGCACTTGGATGCACGGAACCGGCCTCCATAGCCCTTTGCACAGCCGCCGCCTCCGAAGGACTTGAGGGCAATATCGAGAAAGTGGCCCTGACAGTCGATCCCAAGATATACAAAAACTGCTACGCCGTTGGAATTCCGGCAAGCTCCCATAAAACCGGCATACTCTGGGCTGCGGCTATCGGAGCATCCATCCGCGATCCCTCGCCGGGCCTTGAATGTTTCGGGAGGATAACCCCGGCTGTAATGGACGAGGCCGGTACATTGATAAAAGAACACCGGGCCGGGGTTACTGTGGATACGGCTAAAAAAGATCTCTACATAAGCTGCAAAATCGAAACCTCGAAAGAAACCGGCGAGGCCATCATATCCGGATACCACACGAACCTGATTAGGGTGGTAAAAAACGGAAAGGTTGTTTTGGAACGGCCGGCCAAAGAGAAAGGGGCGATAACTCTCCTGCGCGAAAAGATAGCGGCTATGCCAATCGAAGAGCTTATAGGCATTTCTGAAAAAATCACCCAAGCCGACGGCAAGAAGCTGCAAGAAGGGATAGCGCTCAATCTGAAGATAGCGGAGCATGGGCTTTCGCTCTTTCCTGAAAGATTTGTAAAACTCGCCTCGACCGACGCGCTCACCCGAATGTCTATGCTGGTATGCGCCGGGGTCTATGCAAGGATGTGGGGCGAGGATTTTCCGGTAATGTCGCTTTCCGGAAGCGGCAACAAAGGCATCACGGCGTCAATACCGATCGCCGTGCATGCCAAGGTTTTGGGGAAATCCTCCGCTGATGCTCAAAGAGCGCTAGCGCTTGCATGTCTTTTAACCTCCGCAACCACCCATCATTTGGGAAGCCTTTCTGCCGTCTGCGGCTGTTCAAACGCCGCCGGAATAGGCCTGTCGGCTGGGCTGGTACTGCTAGAGGGTGGAGGCGCTTCCGAAATCTCGCTTGCCATAAACAACATGGTGGGAAACGTAACAGGCATGATCTGCGACGGGGCCAAGATCGGATGCGCATTAAAGACCATGACCGCGGTGGATGCGGCATTTAGGGCATCTTCGCTGGCGCTTTCCGGAATAGGAATACCAAAAACTGACGGAATAGTGGGCGAAACCGGAATCCTTTCGCTCGAAAATCTTGGTAGAATAGCAACCTCGGGTATGATATCAACCGACTCGGAAATACTGAAAATAATGCAGGAGAAACTTAGGCGGCAATCAACACCCTAAAAAGCTACAGGAGAAATATATGAAGAAAAGAACACCTCTGATTCTAATTGCACTTGCAACCCTCGTGTTGGCCACGGGATGCCAGCACATGAAGGCGCGATGCGAAAATTGCGGGAAAGTCATCAAGGTAACGACCCTTCGCGGCGTGCATTTTGATTTCGACAAATATGCGATAAAACCCGAAGGAGTGCCGGTGCTTCAGGAAGATATAAATCTCCTAAACTCCGACGCGACTCTCGACATCTCCATTGAGGGGCACACCGATAACATCGGCAGCGAAGCCTACAATATGCAACTTTCAAAAAGACGCGCCCAAGCCATCTATGACTATTTCATCAAAAACGGAATATCCGCCAATCGCATGAATACCGTTGGCTTCGGCAAGAGCCGGCCGATAACCCCCAACACCGGAAAATCAAGCCGGGCACTCAACCGCAGAGTCGAAATTCATGTGATAAAGGTTCGCCCGTAAATTTTAAAGCGCATTTGTTTGGGGGAAAATGAAAAAACAATTTGAGGAACTTGCGTCAAAAATACGCGACATAACTTCGTTAGGCGGTGCCGCCGGAATAATCAGCTGGGATCAGGAAACCATGATGCCACCTAAGGCCATAGGCGTGCGCTCGGAACAGCTCTCCGTTCTTTTGGGCATCGTTCATGAAAAATTCACGGACAAAGCGATAGGCCGCGCCCTCGGCAACCTCAACGCAAATCGCTCCAGGCTAACCCCCAGACAAAGGCTTTGCGTAAGGCTCTGGCTTCGCGACTACAAAAAGGCGACAAAAATTCCGCACCAGCTCGTGCGCGAGCTGGCCCTTGTGGAATCGAAATCTCATCACGTCTGGATCGAAGCCCGAAAAAAATCCGATTTCAAAGCCTTCGCGCCTTGGCTCGAAAAAATAATAAAATTGAAGCTCAAACAGGCCTCGGCGATAGGATATAAAAAAATTCCATACGACGCTCTGCTAGACGACTACGAACCGTTCATGACGAACGAAGAGCTAGAACCCGTAATAGAAAATCTAAAAACCGGTCTTTTGCCCATAATCGAAAAGGTGAAGTCCTCGGGTAAAAAAATAGACGATTCATTTTTTAGAAAAAAATACCCCGAGGCGCTTCAAGAGGATATCTGTAAAAAACTCCCGGAAGTTTTGGGGCTTGATCTGCAGGCAAGCAGGCTCGACCGCTCCGCGCATCCTTTTTCGCTGGCGGTTTCTCCAACCGACACCAGAATAACCACCCGCTATGACGAAAGATGGCTTCCACAGTCCATAGGTTCGGTGATACACGAGACGGGCCATGCTCTCTATGAACAGGGACTTCCCGAAAAATACTACGGCACGCCTTTTTGTGAATCCGCATCTCTTGGTATACACGAATCTCAGTCGCGTTTTTGGGAAAATCATGTGGGAAAGAGCCTAGCCTTCGCGTCTTTTCTGCTGCCGTTGCTCAAAAAATCCTTTCCGGGCGAACTCTCGGGAATAAACGAAAGGCACTTTTACGAGGCATTGAACAAGTCGGGACCGACGCCTATCCGCACGGAATCAGACGAGCTCACCTACAACATGCATATCGTCGTACGCTATGAACTGGAAAAAGCATTCATGTCAGGCGATATAAAGGTAGGGGAGCTTCCGGCGCTTTGGAATGAAAAACTAAAGACCTATCTGGGCATAGTTCCAAAAAACGACGCCGAAGGCGTTCTGCAGGACACGCACTGGTCGCAAGGAATGATAGGATATTTCCCCACCTATTTGCTTGGCAATCTATACGCCGCCGGGTGGCATCATTTCATGAAAAAAGACATCCCCTCCTTCGACCAAAAGGTGGCGTCTGGAAAATTCAACGATATACTGGGCTGGCTGAGAATCAACCTACATGCCCACGGCCGCAAATATACAGCCTCCGAACTTGTGAAAAAAATTACGCGCAGGCCGCTTGATGCCAGTTATTTTCTGGAGTATCTTGGCAAAAAGTTTGGAGATATCTACGGTTTTTAGGAGAAATTTATGATGAATGAAAATTCTTTTTACGCCGCAAGCGGTCCCGATGCCAGCATCGCGGCCCAGCAATTCATAACCAAGGTTTATGGCTGGATGTGCGCAGCCCTTCTAACCACCGCCGGCGTTGCTTACTACACGGTGTCAAATGAAAATCTCATGACGGCAGTATTTCAGCGCCCCGGACTTTTGATGTTCCTCATAATAGCTGAGCTTGGCCTAGTTATGGCCCTTTCATGGGCGATAAACAAAATATCGTCGTCTGTAGCCACCGCCATGTTCTTTTTGTATTCCGCCCTAACCGGCGTAACCATATCCGTGATATTTATAGTTTACACCCAGGAATCCATAGCGAGCACCTTTTTCATAGCCGCCGCAACGTTCGGAGCCATGAGCTTTTACGGATATGTCACCAAACGCGATCTGACGAGCGTCGGCAATCTGGCATTTATGGGGCTTGTGGGAATCATTCTGGCGTCTATATTAAATATCTTTATAGCCAGCAGTTTTCTTTATGCCGCAGTCACCTACATAGGAGTGCTCGTTTTTGTAGGGCTAACCGCCTATGACACTCAGAAGATAAAACAGCTGGGTGGTCGCTTTGCGGAAGGCAGCGACGAAGAGCGCAAAGGCGCTATAATAGGCGCTTTGAGGCTCTACCTAGACTTCATAAATCTTTTCCTCATGCTACTTAGAATATTTGGAAAAAGGAGATAAATTAAAATGAAATTAAAGACAGCGCTCATTACGTTCATCATCTTTTTTTCATCGTCCTTGGCTTATGCCGAGCAGGCAAAAATCGATGAGCAAGCGTTGTCGCCGCTCGCCTCGGCCATAGAGAAAGATCTCAAAAAATCCCACCTATCCGGAATTTCCCTAAAAAGCAGTGCACAGATGAACGCCTTCTACAAGACAAGAAACTATGAACCTGCTTGGTCTAACGGAAAGAACTTAAACGCAAACGCCAAAGAGTTCCTCAGCATGATAGAACATTCGTACTTAGATGGGCTTCCCCCGTCGCTTTATCATCTGCCCGAGCTAGAAAAACTCTTCAAAATTTCAAACGAACCCGGCCACGATGACATAACCTCTATATTTGCCCACCTAGACATACTGATGACCGAAGCCTTCTTTCTAATGGCGGCGAATTTCTCAAACGGCATCACCTACCCGTTTAGAACCGGTTTCGATCTCTATAAACCCGGGAAAGAACTGGATCTGCCGGTCCTGCTTGAAAATGCTCTTTCTAGTAAAAACGGCATCGCCCAGATGCTCGGCAAATTAAAGCCATCCCTTTCCATGTACGGATACCTGCGCGACGAGTTGGCTAGATATAGGACGATTGCCCAAAAAGGCGGTTGGCCGCTGGTGGGAAACATCGAAGGAAAGGAAAAGAAGATCGAACCCGGCCAGACAAATTCCATAATTCCGTTTATCAGGAAACGCCTAATGGCGACCGACAAGTTAAAACAAGTCGGGGAAGAAAAGGAACTCATCTACGACGAAGACCTCGTGGAAGCCGTAAAGAGCTATCAATCCACCTACGGACTCAATGCTGATGGCGTAATAGGTCAGCTGACGCTAGACGCCTTAAACACCTCGGTCGAGGAAAGAATATGCCAGATGTCCATAAGCCTTGATCGCATCAGGGCGCTCTCCGACGTTCTTGGCGGAAACAAATACATAATGGCCAACATACCGGCTTTTGAATTAAACGTCGTCGAAAACGGGAAATCGGCCCTCAATATGAGGGTGATAGTGGGAACCTACCGCGACAAAAGTCCGCTCTTAAACGAGCTTATGCAATACGTAATCTTTAGCCCTAAATGGCATGTCCCGGAATCCATCGCCATAAAGGAAGAACTTGGCAAGTTGCAAGCAGATCCTCACACCTTTCGCCGCCGCGGCATGCGCGTTTACAGAAGAAACGAAGGTCGAAAGGAAGAAATTGAGATAGGCAGCATCGATTGGGGCACCATCGACAAAAGTTCTTTTGAATACTCTTTCGTGCAGGATTCCGGAGGTGGAAATGCCCTGGGAGGTATAAAATTTCTCTTCCCCAACAAGGAAAGCGTTTATATGCACGACACTCCCACGAAGCCGCTTTTTCAAAGAGACACGAGGGCGTTCAGCCACGGCTGCATCCGTATTGAAAAACCCGTGGCGATGGCGGAGTATCTTCTAAAGGATGAGACGGAATGGACCACCGAAAAGATCGTCGCGGCCTCGAAGCTGGGAAGGGAGAGAACCGTAACCTTGAAGGAAAAAATTCCGGTACACATAATCTATCTCACCGCTTGGGCCGATGAATCCGGAAAGGCCCAGTTTCGAAGGGATGTCTATCACTACGACAAGGCGCTGCAAAAAATCTTCTGCAAAAAATAGCCTCCCCGGTTTTTTCATTCATACGGGCATTACTCCCGATCGCCTTGCTCGTAGTTGAGAAGACTTGAATAGAAATTGAAATCGGGATGCTTGCCCTGAATGTAGTTTAGCTCCCACTCGCTTTTGAAAAGTATCATGGGATAATCCCTGACATCATAGACGATATGCTCTTTGTAATAACTTTCGAATTCTTCCTGTTTTTTACGGTCGGCACAGCGATACCAGCGTGAACACGTGTAGTTCATAGGGTGAAATACCGCGTCCGCACCATACTCGTTTAAAAGGCGAAACTTGACCACCTCGAATTGCAGCTGTCCCACGACGCCTATTATGGCATCGGAATTATGCCTTCTGCGAAACAACTGCGAGCTTCCCTCCTCGGCTAACTGTTCTATTCCCTTATGAAGCTGTTTTATCTTGATGGGATTTTTGAGCGTTACGAGGTTGAAACGGTCGGGCGAAAACTGCGGCACTCCCGTAAACTCAATGAGCTCTCCTGTGGTTATGGTATCTCCTATCATGAGATTGCCCCGGTCGTGCAGACCTATTATGTCGCCCGCATAGGCCCGGTCTATATTGCTGCGCCTGTGCGACATAAACTGCAGCGCGGATTTGATCTTAAATTCGCGCGCCGATCTTACCTGACAAAGGTCCATTCCCGGAACAAATTCTCCGGAACATATCCTCATGAAAGCCACGCGATCCCTGTGTTTAGGATCCATATTGGCCTGTATCTTGAATATGAGACCCGTAAAATTCTTTTCATACGGGCCTACGGTGCGCGTCTTCGCCGGGCGCGGCATAGGCGATGGCGCGTATTGAATGAACGCTTCAAGCAATTCTTGTATGCCAAAATTATTTATCGCGGAGCCAAAAAAGACCGGCGTGAGCTTTCCTGAGATATAGACATCCTTGCAAAATTCCTGACCGGCGCCCTCTATAAGCTCAAGATCGTCTTTTAGTTTGGAAAGAGCCCCTTCGCCTGCAATCTTCACAAGCATAGGATCGTCGAGATTTTTTATGACCTTAACTTCTTCATTGCGCAAACTTCCACCCGACTTGAAAAGACGCACACACCGGTTTTTGAGATCATAGACGCCTTTAAAGTCCCGGCCCTGACCGATGGGCCAAGTCATCACGGCGCATGAAAGATGCAGCTGCGTTTCGAGCTCATCTAAGAGTTCAAACGGATCGTTGCCCTCGCGATCCATCTTGTTCATGAGCGTCATGATAGGCATGTGGCGGTCGCGACAAACCTGAAAGAGTTTTCTCGTCTGCGCCTCTATTCCCTTGGCGGAATCGATCACCATGAGCGCGCTATCGACGGCGGTGAGCACCCGGTAGGTGTCCTCGCTGAAATCGGCGTGGCCCGGGGTATCTAGCAGATTTATCTCGTGGTCGGCATAGGAGAACTGCATCACCGAGGAGGTCACTGAAATTCCGCGTTGTTTTTCTATTTCCATCCAATCGGAGGTAGCAAACTGCGCCGAGCGTCTTGCCTTCACTGTGCCGGCCATCTGAATGGCGTTGCCATAGAGGAGCAACTTCTCCGTCACGGTCGTCTTGCCGGCATCCGGATGTGAGATTATGGCGAAGGTCTTGCGACGGGATATCTCCGCGTGCACCGCGGGATCGACTGTATTCATAAGGCCCAGACCAATACCCGCCCCTCGCCTGTTTCGCAAATAAAAAGTGGCTGATATCCTGCCGGGGTTTTCGAGCTCCCGCTAAACGTCATCAGGCGGCGTCGGACGGGTGAAGTTTACATCTCTAGTTTCTTTTTTGTCGTACTGTTGCAGTATCGACAGCTCTACGCATTGCTTGAAGCGCTGAAAATTGACGGAGGGGCATCGGGCAAATCCTTAAGAGGGCATTTGTCGCATTCTGGATTCTTGCGACAAAAGTCTTTGCCGGTTTCCACTATGAGAGCATGATATTCATTATACAAGGTCACGTCCTCGGGAAGAGAATCCATAAAAAGCGTTTGTAAATCATCATAGGTGGCGTACTCGTCACACACGCCGTGACGCGAAAAAATTCTTTTGGTGTAGGCATCTATTACAAACACCGGTTTCCCCAGAGCATAGAGCAGAATTGAATCGGCCGTTTCAGGTCCGATACCGGACACCGAAAGAAGCTCCTCTCGAAGATCTTGCGGAGAATGCTCCATCATCGAACTTATTTCGCCGTCATAGGTTTTGATAAAATATTCCAGAAAATTTCTCAAACGCTTCGTTTTGACGCGGAAATAACCCGCCGGACGAATCAAAGATGCAAGCGTATCCGGAGGAAGCGCAAACATCTTATGAGGATCGAGAAAGCCCGATTTCTTTAGATCTGCTATCGCCCTCTCGACGTTTTTCCAATTCGTGTTTTGCGTAAGAATGGCGCCGACCATAACCTCAAAAGGAGTGTCACCGGGCCACCAATGGCGCGGACCGTAGCGATCAAAGAGCAGATCAAATGCGGATTTCAAAACCTGAGAGGTTTTAGACATGTGATTATTTTAAATGAAATGATAGGCGGTATTGCTAGGCCTTTGGAGCATCGGCTGATCCTGCCGAAGCAACTTCCGCCGGTGCCGTGGCAGCCGCAATTTCCTTGGGGGCCTCGGGCTTTTTGGAAGCCGACCAAGCGCCGTAATGAGCCTCACACATTCCCTTTTTAAACATGGGTTTTTTACAGTTCTCTTCGCCGCAGATCTTATATCTACCGGGCGATTCCATCTCGCCGCGCCTCCACTTGCGATAGTGGACGTTACAGTAGCCCTTCGCCCGATACGGTCTTTTGCATCCATCCATCCTGCAGGTCTTTTCGTTTGCCTTCGTTTCCATCTTTTTATTCCTCCATGGCCTTGTCATTCAAGGTTGTTTTTTGGCATCGTATTGGCATCGTCACGCTTTTGAGGCGGGAGCGCCTCCTGATTTTCAGCACCCTCTATCGGACTACTACCCTTACTAATTTCTTTTTTCAAAAGCCCCTCGAGTTCTCCCCGTTCATCATCGGTGATATCCTCGGAAATCGCCTCACCGGCAGCCTTTAAACCTTCGCCCACTATAGAACGCACGTCTCTGATACCTGTTTTTACCATCTTGGATTCGGTCACCGGAGCCACCCACTCGCCTATGGTTTTACCCTTTAGCTTGTAATCTGTAACCCACATCGCAACGCCTGCTATAATAGCTATGATTATCAGCCATTTAATTAGTCTAAACATATTTCACCCTCCTCGTAATATATTGATTTCGCGGAGAATATGCGCCAGATGCCCGTGTGTCAATATCTAAACCTTTTTTCCTTTTTTAGGTTTAAGGTCTAAGGTTTAGGGTTTAAGGACCTTACACCTTACACCTTACGCCCGTTCACCGTTAATCTTTGACCTTAATTTTGAATTTGTTATAGATTCCCTACATATGCGCAACTCAAAGATACTCATCGTTGATGACAATCCATCTGTAATCGAGCTTTTAAAGAGCCAGCTTAAGCCGTATAAGTATGAAATAGAAACGGCTACTGACGGCGAAAAGGCGCTTGAACAAATAAGACAAAGCCCGCCCGATCTCGTCGTTTTAGACCTCATGATGCCAAGGATATCAGGCTATGAGATCTGCAGACGTCTTAAAAACGGCAAAGATACGCGCTTCATACCCATAATCGTCGTAACCGCACTTCAGGAACAAAGCGACAAGCTAAGGGCCATTGAACTAGGAGCTGACGATTTTTTGGTAAAACCCATAAACAAACTCGAACTCACCACGAGGATAAAGTCGCTGCTTCGCGTAAAACTTTTACACGACGATCTCGACACCAGCGAAAATATACTTTTTTCTCTCGTTGGGGCGCTCGAAGCCAAGGACTTCTACACCAAGGGTCATTCAGAACGAGTTGCAGAACTCGCCTGTAAAATTGCATGCCGCATGAAATTTTCCGAAAGAGAAATGGATGCAATCCGAAAGGGCTCACTGCTTCACGACATAGGCAAAATCGGAGTTAAGGAATCCATATTGCTAAAACCCGGAAAACTCACCGAAGAGGAAATTTCCCATGTAAAGATGCATGCAGCACTTGGTTATGAAATTTGCCAGCCTCTAAAAAGCCTCGAACCTTGTCTGCCGCTGATACGGTGGCACCATGAACGTATCGACGGAAACGGCTATCCCGACAGTATGAAAGGCGATAAAATACCGCTCATGGCGAGGATCGCCGCTGTGGCGGATTGCTTCGATGCCATGACCACCGACAGACCCTACAGAAAAGGCATGGAAATCAAAACTGCAGTCAGGATATTCACCAATGAACGGACAAGCGGCCAGTGGGATCCCGAATGCGTCGATGTGCTCTTGGATATAATTCGAAGCGAATCGAAATGAAAAATCCCGGAAAAATTTTTGTGACCGGCGGCGGCGGACTCATAGGTTCTGCCGTGTGCGCACAACTTTTTTCGCGCGGGTTTGAAACTGTCTGCCTTCTCAAAGAAGACGAGAGCCCCGAAAATGTGGCGTCCATTCCAAAAATAGAGATAGTGAAAGGGGACATCAGAAACGGGTCTTTTTTATCGAAAGCAATGGCCGGATGCGATGGCTGCATACATCTGGCCGCTTTAAACAAGCTCTGGCATAAGCCGGTTAAAGATTACTACGATGTCAATTTTTCCGGCACCAAAAACGTTTGCCAAGCCGCTTCCCAAAACGGGATCTTGAAATTCATACACATAAGCAGCTGCGAAATAATGGGCCAAATGAAAGTTGGCCAGACCGGCAGTGAAAAAAACTCCCCCGGCAAAAAAACGCTTCTCGGCCCTTATGCGCAAAGCAAATATCTGGCCGAAGAATATGTACAGACCCTTATAGCCACCGGTTTCCCGGCAACGATCATAAGGCCCACAGCGGTGATAGGGCCGGGCGATATAAATCTAACGCCCCCGGGCGAGCTCATCCGCTCGAGTCTGGGAGGCAAACTCAAAATCTATTTCAACGCTTTCATAAATGTCATCGACTCGCGCGATGTCGCTCATGCGGCCGTCGAGGCGCTTTTCACGGAACCCGGCAAGACCTACATAGCCGGCTCGCACAATGTTGAGATAGCAGAAATTATTCGCAGGATATCCAGGACAACCGAAAAAAAGAGGATGCCCTTGAAACTGCCTTACTTCGCAGCCTATTTTGGCACCGCCCTGCTTGAGCTTGCAGGGCTTTTGACAAACAGGACGCCTGCCTTTACGACCCGCGATCTCGCGATCATAAAACATCCTTGGACGTTCGATTCTTCGAAGGCAACCAGAGAACTCGGACTTACCTCGCGCCCTCTTCAGACAACCATCGATGACGCCGTCAACTGGCACCGGAGAAAAATATGGATGAACTCCTGAAATCGGTAGTAGTGAGACCCTACGTCTTTGCATTTTTAGCGGCATTTTTGTTTTTGGCGATACGTTTTATGGGAATGAAACGCACCCTGATATGGCTTGTGAGCGGTTACACAATAGCGTGGATATCGGAATTCTCATCTATCAACAACGGCTTCCCGTATGGCGAATATCATTACCTATACGAAAACATGTCAGGCGAGCTGATGATAGCCGGGGTTCCGTTCTTCGACTCCCTTTCTTATCCGTTTCTCATATTCGCCGGTTTCACCATGGCTTCATTTCTGTTAGACACCACGACCCGAAAGGCGCGAAACGACATCGTGCATATCGCGCTCGGCGCGCTTCTCACAACTCTCCTGGATGTCATAATAGACCCGGTGACAAAACTTGGAAGCCGCTGGTTTTTAGGCGAGATCTACTACTACGCAACACCCGGATGGTATTTCGGAATTCCAATGTCCAATTTCGCAGGCTGGTTTCTCGTTTCGTTTGCGATTGCTGGTTTCAACGTTTTCCTCTGGAAATGGGCAAATTGGAAAAACCCCGGCAAACCAGACATTCTCTACCCGCTTTTCTACTCTTCAATAGCGCTTTTCATGATAGCGGTGACCTTTTACATAGGTGCTTGGACGCTTGGAGTTTGCAGCTCGGGACTTCTTGCGGTTGTCGTAGTTCCCTCGTTTAGGCGTGTTCTTCCCGGACGTCCACTCCATCGCAGATGAGAATTTTGGCCACTCCGTCATATTTCGTTTCTATGGCCACCGGACGACGCCATATATTGTGAAGCCGCTTTAAGGTCTCGCAGGCATAGCTATGTTTGAGATCAACGCCTTCGTGGGTATGCTTTAAAAGCAATTCACCGCGATTTTTGAAATTGCCATCCACTACGTTGATGATGGGTTGACCGAAGTTGGTCAACTGAAAGAGAAACTGCTTTTTTATCTTTTGAAACTCGCGGCTGGCGATTTCATACTGGTCGGACGAGGAATTATAGGCATAGACAAAGAGTTTGTGCCTTCTGCAAAACTCCGGAGTCAAGAATTCGTCTATGAACATGATGTCGTTGTAGAGTTTTCTAATCTCGAATATCTTCTGTCTGCCAAGGCCAAGTTTTAAATCCCAGTTCTTTTTGGCGGCCATATCGTCACACTCATTATATTCTTTGCCGAACCGTCCCTTGTTCCACCTGTTTTCAATATCTCGAAAAAGCTCAAGGCCTATTTTATAGGGGTTTATTCTGCCGGGTCCCATTGCAACGGTTCCGGAATGATGATCGGCGTAGTCTATCACTTCCGAAGCCTCGAGCGCCTTCTCGGTCATTATTTTCGAGTGCCAAAAACTGTTATGGTTTATGAATCCGCCGGCTGCATATCGATGAGAAACGTTTACTGTAAAATCACAAACGTCGGATCTGCCATGTTCAACAGTCATCACCGCATCGGCAACTTCTTCTTTCTTGAACCATTTTCTGTCCGAAAGATAGGAGTCAAGCTTTTTGGCCTTTCTTTCCAAGGTAAAACCTATTTCATCCCTGAAACGTCTGGCTGAAAGGCCTGTGATGCGAATCTGCCATATATCCTTCTGCTGATTTTTTCTGGTGGCAACGATCCCGAAATTAAGGAGAACGATCTGAACCGTCTTCGCCATTTCGAAACTCGAAGTGGAAAGTACAATTCCGGAAGGTCCGGCATGCCCATCGCTGTCGTAAAGCCCCTTAAGAAAAGAGGCCATGACTTTCTTTGGCGAGCGCATCACAAGAGAAGGTATGTTTTTCAGTCCGGCCGCCTGCCCCGTCTCCAGCCCCAGATATACAAGAAAGCCCCCTAGATTTTCAGAGGACATGGATGCCCTGAGCCTGTTCCCGTCCTTTTTCACGCTCGGCGTGATTCCGAACAAATCCTTCGAAAGCCGGCAAAAATGCTTGATCTGATCGGCATCGTCGGAAGTCAGCCCGATAGTTTTCTTGACTGTGCTTATATGTCCATCAGCTGTCAGGTAGCCCATAAACAAGGCAAGCCTCTCGTCAAGAACCGAGGGGATATTTATCTCCATGCATGCATTTTGCATCATGGACAGACAAAGGCCGTCTGATTCATGCAGGGCCATTGCCGAATTTATCGCTGATGCCGATCTCGATTGCACCATGCCTGCCGGGTGACGAATGACCGTCCAGATGCCACATCCCGCCTCATCGGCGACATCGCCTAAAATCTTTTTCTTTCCTTGCATCCATTCAAGGCTTACGTATTTCTCCGGCCATAGCCCGGCGTTGCCTGACAAGGTTACCAAATCGCCGGGAGCTATTTCACTAAGCCGCTTCCATGAAGTCCGATCGCCCATGAGAACCTGATGGGTTGTGGATCCTTCAAGCTCATAGCCTCTTTTGGTGGTAATTTTTACGGTATTTTTACCCTTAAACTCCGCATGGTCTATGACTTCCCGGGGGGATTCCCCGTCGTGGATCATAAGGCGCATTCTGCAATCAACTATTTCCGAAGCGGCAAGAATGCCATGATCGGTAAAAACGAGAGTATTCGGAACCACACAGGCCCACCCTTCGTTCATTATTTTGGTCTGACCCTGCGGGGCGAAATAGTAGGACTCCTCGCGAATTATAGACAGCACGTCCCTTTCCCAAGGTTCGAGAGGGGCATATTCCATAAGAAACAAAAGAACATCTTTTTCGGGATCCTCTGGAAAGAGCTTTTCCCGTTTCATATCGTCTTCAACCGATTTCTTTTGATCCTCCATAAAATCTTTGGGGTTGATGTACTTGTCCATGTACTGCCTGTCAGCGCGAAGTTTTCTAACCGGCCTTCTAGGCCCTTCGTCCTCGACTAAAGTCCTGCGCCTTTTTATCGCGAAGGCGTGATAGTCGATTAAGTTTTCAAGGGCCAGACAGGAATCGATGAAATCCTCCACCTTGTCCTGACCGTATTTATCTATGTAACGCATGACGCGGGTTTTGTGATTGGCCATCTCATCCATCATCTTGCGGCTGGTATGTGCGAAGAAGAGATTGTTTTTGAAAAAATCACAATGAGCATAGACATGCGCCATGACGAGCTTTTGATCCACCAGACTGTTGGAATAGAGAAGATAGGCGTAGCATGGGTCGGTGTTGATGACCATTTCATAAATTTTCGAAAGGCCCCACGAATAACTCTTGGAAAGTTCCTCGTACTCCATGCCAAAGCGCCAGTGTGGATAACGATTGGGAAAGCCGCCGTAGGCTGCGACCTCGTTTAGCTGATTCCAGTCGAGGACTTCGAAGATAACATCGTAAAAATCAAGACCGAAGTCCCGGGCATAACCCTCTATGCGCGCTCGAACCGCCTCGAGATCGGACGGGAGGGACGTCGTGTACTGTTTTGTAATTCCCCTGACCAGCTGTTTTCTCATCGCGGTCATTTCCCCTTGCCAAGAAAGGTCTTTATGGAATCGACTATGGCATCCCTATTGGGAATTTTAGATGTTACCACAAGCTCACTGTCCTTGAAACGGCCATCGAGGTCTTTCAAGAACTGTCCACTGCCATATTCGCTTTCTACCTGACCGTAGCAAAACATATTAGCTATCGGCAAAATCCGCTTATCTAAAAGGTTCATGCATTCCTCGGTGTCGTTTCCAGACCAGTTGTCGCCATCTGAAAAATGAAATGGATAGATATTCCATTCATCGACGTTATATTTTTCTTCCAATATTTTCAAAAAAAGCTTGTACGCCGAAGATATGATAGTCCCGCCGCTTTCCCGGGTATGAAAGAAAGTGTGGCGATCCACTTCACGCGCGACAGCATCGTGAATTATATATCTCACATCCACCCCTTCGTACTGCGATCTAATCCAGGTATCGATCCAGAAACATTCAAGCCTGACGATCTCCTTCTGCTCGTCGCCCATGGAGTTGTGGCTCAGCACACCATCCACGATGTAATTGTTGAATCTGTCGACTGTAAAGTCGTAAACTTCAGCATCACAGTCAGATTCTTCGACCGATTTGACTCTGCAAGCCAAGAATGCCTCTTTGATCGTCTTCTCAATAACCTCATTTTGTCTGTCGCTTCCCGCAAATTGCCTCATCCGTTCGATATTCGCCCTTGAATATGCATTTCTTTCCACCTCATAGAGCCTAGACTTTATTTTTTCTATCGATGGAATGTCACCAAACGTGTCTTTCAGATCCGCCGCGGGAATATAGCGGCTTCTCATCGCATCCGTTCCATCTTCCTGTCTCTGGCACAGCGCATTGAGTTTTTTGGTTTTTTCCCGGCACGAAAAACCGATGTTGTCCGCAAAGATTATCGCGTCCTTGGAGTTTATAATCAGTCTGTAGAAAATGCCTTCCTTAACCTTGTTACCGCTGATCTCTCTTTCCGGCTGCAGATACTCGCATATCCTCGCACGAATACCCCAGTACGACAGCAGGAGTTTGACATGCTTGACCAGGTTCAAGCTAGATGACAGCATCTCGACCGCATGCGAGGCGATCGTGCCTTCTGCATCGAATAGGCCCTTCAGGAACTCCGCCCTGATCTCAGGAGGCTGCTTGAATATCAGCGGCTCCACATAGCGGTTTCGGGATTTTTCGCACAGGGATGGCATTTCACGCGCTATCCGCTCCACCAGATCGACTGAATTCAGATACAGACGATTCCTTCCCCCTTTTTCTCTTATCAAACCCTTGATCCCGAATGCCGTGTGCGCACTATCCGCATAGTAGGAGAGCCGCGCTAAATTTTCGTCAGTTATCATCACGAACCGGTTGTTCCTTCCGGAATCCGCTTCGTCGATCCTTTCCGACACATGGCCGTCGCCCAGAATTACTCCAAAGAGAAATGCCTCCGCCCTGCCAAGCGCATTGCCGGGCAGCCAAGCCCCTCTACCAAACTGATTGACGAGGATCAGCAAATCCCCGGCTTCAATTTCGCAGGCCTCTTTTTCAATTATCCTGTCGGCCTTTTCATCATATACGAAGTATCTGTGGTTCGGCGTGACGGCTAATGAGATATGATCTTCCGTACATATCCTGATCGTCCTCTTAACTTTGTATCTGAAAGTCTCCGTCACCTTCGATCTGGTCTTCCTGCGCTGAAGGACATCCACACACGCAACTTCATCTCCTGCAACGACATCTGAAACGTCTTTATAGCTGCCGTCCCCCATTTCGACAAAATGGCCGGCGGTATGGCAGCCCGACACATCCATCATATAAACTATAAGCGCCCGGCTCTTTGGAGTTTCGACCTTGCGCCACGTCCTGTAAACCCTGTCTTCGCGAACCGGAACGATGAGCGGACGTTTGGGATCGTAGGTGCCGCTCATAACTTGGCGTTTTAGCGCCTTTCTGTAGGTTCTTTTGAAATGGCGCAAACTCTCGGGGCCAGCCGTTGACATGCCGGTATATTTTATGGATTTCGAGTCCAGGTCTTTCGTACCTTTGGGACGTATCCTTGGAAGTTCAAGTTCTTCGCCAAGGAGTGCCGCCAATTCCTCGAAGGTGACATCGACTTCCAGCAGGTGTTCGCCGGGGGCATTGCCAGCCTGCGCAGAACCGTCGCCCGGCCGAACCTCACCGCCTTCTCCGCCTTCACCCTGTCCAAGGCCGCCTTGATCCTTGTCGCCATAAATAAAATGGGGAATGTCGATACGCGGGATGGGAATGCTGACTAGATCTTTGCCCTTCTTGCCGATGAGTTCGCCTGTGGATATAAACTTGCGCAGCTCCTTTTTGATGCGCCCGCGCACTATCTGTTTAAAACGCCCGACATCCTGATCGATTTTCTGTGCCATAAAAACCGTGACTCGTGACCCGTAACTGGTGACCGGTGAAACAAAAGCTAAACGACGATAAAGCCGTCAATTTTGCTGGGATCTCTTTTCCTTGATATCGCCTCTTGCAAATATCGACGCCACAAAATTGAGAACGTCGGTGGCACAGGTCTCGCAGTAATTGTAGTTCTTGACGAGCCTGCTCTTTACGACGTCTATCTTCTCCTGCGTGTCCTTATCGACGACGCTCGATACGAGACTTGTCAGTTTTATGGAATCTTTCTGATCCTCGAAGAGCTTGAGTTCCAGCGCCTTGTGGAGGCGCTCGTTGGTTTTATAATCGAATTTCTTACCTTCAAGCGACAACGCCCCTATGTAGTTCATGATTTCGCGTCTAAAATCATCTTTGCGGCTCTCGGAGATGTCTATTTTCTCCTCTATTGAGCGCATAAGTCTTTCGTCTGGCTCTTCGTTCTGGCCGGTATAGGGGTTTTTCACCTTTTCTTTTTGCGTGTAGGCCTTGAGGTTATCGATGTAATTGGCGCACAGCCTGGATATCGCGTCTTCGTCGGCGGATATGGCCCTTTGCACCTCGTTTTTAACCGTATCCTCATATTCCTCCTTCACCAAAGACAAGAGCTCGCGATAGCGCTTCTTCTGTTCTTCGTTTTTTATAAGCGAGTGATGTTTGAGACCGGACTCGAGCTCATTTAGCACCATAAAAGGATTGACGCATCCGCCGCCGACATCTGACACCAGCGCGTTGGAAATTTTATCCTGTATGTATCTGGGCGATATTCCCTCCAACCCTTCTCGCTTGGCCTCTTTGCGCAGCTCTTTGACATTGTCTTCGGTAAAGCCCGGCAGCGACTTTCCATCGTAGAGTTTCAACTTCTGCATGAGCGTAAGGTTGGCCTTCTTGGGCTCCTCCATCCTCGTTAGTATCGCCCACATGGCGGCCATCTCTATCGTATGCGGAGCTATATGTTTTCCGCTTACGCGGCTCGGACCGTAATCTTTCTCATAAACCTTCACCTCTTCTGCAAGTTTCGTGATATAAGGCACGTCTATCTTGACCGTACGGTCGCGCAACGCCTCCATGTACTCGTTGCTAAGCAACTTGTTGTACTCGGCCTCGTTTGTGTGCCCGATTATAACTTCATCTATGTCGGTCTGCGCAAACTTTTTGGGTTTTACTTTGTGCTCTTGGGAGGCGCCAAGCAGGTCGTAGAGAAAAGCGACATCGAGCTTTAAAACCTCTATGAATTCGATTATTCCCCTGTTGGCAACGTTGAACTCGCCGTCGAAGTTAAAGGCGCGAGGATCGGAATCGGAACCGTACTCGGCAATTTTGCGATAATTAATATCCCCGGTAAGCTCGGTAGAATCCTGATTTTTTTCGTCCTTGGGCTGGAACGTGCCTATGCCTATCCTGTCTTTTTCCGAAAGTATAATCCGGCGCGTTTCTATGTGTGAAATGAGTTTTGTCCAGTCGCCACCGTACTGTTTGGATAACTCGCGATAGATGTAACGACAGCTCGGACAAAGATCTCCCTCAACTATGATTTTATTTTCCTCGGGAAGAGTTTTATTGATTTCCCCTATCACCCGTTCCCTTATATCGACAGGTATCAAATGCAGCGGATCCTCATGCATGGGACACGGTATTTCGAGAGCCGATCCAAATATGTTGTGCTTGTCATCGAGGCTTCCCTTGACCCACGAATAGGTATAGAGCGCACCGTCGGGAGTACGCGAATAGCTTTCGAGCCCCTTCTTGAGCAACCTTACTATGGTGGATTTGGCGCCTCCGACAGGACCGTGAAGGAGCAAAATTCTTTTCTCGGTGCCATAGCGCATGGCCGCTGACCGAAAGACGTTGACGAGTTTCATCAACGGAAGGTCGAGACCATAGAGAGCATCTTTGCCGGCATCTATGGGATCCTCGAAAAATTTATAGTGCACGATTTTCTTTTTGTGTTCCGTATATTCCTCGAAACCATAGGAGAGAATCATATCGTACAATCTCTTAAAAGCCGTATCGGCAACCTTGGGATTTTTCTGAACCACATGGAGATAGTCCTCGAACGAACCTTCCCAGTTGAGTTCTTGATAAGAATCCACGTCGTGCAGCTGGGTTATCATATTCATCAGACTGTTTTGGGTTTTTTTGGACTCGACAGACATATTGCCTCCTTAAAAAAGATTGGCTTCTATTTTAAAAAAACGACCCGCACATTTTCTATCACATTGGCGAATGATAACAGACCCTTCGCATTAATTCAATAACTCCTGTCACTCGCTTTCCAAGGTTTTGTCGTTTTCTTTCATCGTGGAACGGATAACCGCCCTCACGAGCTTGTTACGATTGGCACGTCCAAACAGCGCAACCAGATCGTCATAGAGGGACGGATCGTTTATGAGTTTACCGATAGTACCTTCTCCGCGTTTTATAGTACCAAGTATCTCCTTTAGATCTCCTGAAGCCGTTCTTAAATTGGAAATAAGCCCACCCATCTGTCCCTTAGACTCTTCTTCGGCGCCTTCTACAACACCCTTCATCGAAGAGATAGTTTCTGCAAGATCGGACATGAGTTTTTCACCTTTGGGATCGTAGATAAGGGCATGTGCAAAACCCCTGCCTTTTTCGACCTGCTCCACAGTCTTTTTCACCGACGAAACGATCGCCTTGAGGTCGCCCTCCCCCTTACCTTTCACCGAAGTGAGCATCTCGTTTATGGTAGATGAGGCATCCCCTATATCATCCATTATCTCGCCGGCTTTCTCGGCTAGTGAAAATATCGAAGTGATATCCCTTCCCAAAAGTATGCCCTTTTCGGGAATTGCCGATTGAGCCTCCGAACCGACGGAAACATATATGAACTTGTCACCCAAAAGCCCCTGAGTTTCTATCGTGGCGACACTGTCTGACCTGATCCTCTTCTGGTATTTTTTATTGATATTTAAAACTACCGTAATTTGCTTTTTCGCAGGATCTTCGGGAAATTTAATGTCATCGACAAAACCCACCTTGAGACCGGCCAACTGCACCGGCGCACCCACATTGAGACCGGAGATGTTGTTGAAGTTTGTGTAAATCGTGTAGTAGCTATGAAAAAGCTTGCTGTCGCTGCTTATCATAAACACCGTAATCATGGCGAGCAAAAGCCCGGCCGCCACAAAGATGCCCACTTTAAACTCGTCTAAACCCCTCTTGACCATTTTTCACCTCCAACAGCAGAACCGTCTCCGGTTTCCATCTCGCCTTTTATAAAGTTTTGAACTACCGGATCGGCCGAAGACCTGGCCTCTTCTCCGGTACCTACAAAACCGAATTTTTTATCGTAGATCATGGCCATCCTGTCGGTCACCGAAAATGCGGCCTCCATGTCGTGGGTGACGACGATGGAGGTTACTTTAAGTTTTTCCTGCAGCTGGCTTATCAGGTTGCATATTCTTTTCGTGTTGGCGGGATCGAGACCCGTCGTGGGTTCATCGTAGAGTATGACGTCAGGATCGGTTGCTATGGCCCGCGCAAGCCCCACCCTCTTTTTCATGCCTCCTGAAAGATCGGCCGGCATCATGTTTCCGATATCGAAAAGCCCCACCATGGAAAGTTTTTTGGAAACTATGTCTGAAATTTCCTCCTCTGAATATTCGAAATGCTCCCTTAGGGGATAGGCAACATTTTCCTTAACGCTTAGCGAATCAAACAGCGCCGCCCCCTGAAATAGCATTCCTATGCGCCTTCGCATCTTGGAAAGCTTTTTCTCACCCATATCGCAGATATCGATGCCATCGAAAAATATCTCTCCAGAATCAGGTCTGACAACGCCTAAAAGCAATTTTAAAAAAACGCTCTTGCCCATACCCGACCCTCCTATGATGGTGAGCGTTTCGCCTTTTTCCACGGCAAGACTCGCCCCGCTCAAAACAGGATGGCCATCGAAAGCCTTATGAACATTTTTGAATTCAATAATCGTTTTCATCGCAACAAGATTAAAAGTAAAGAATCAGCTTAGTCAAAAAGAAATCTGAAACGAATATAGCTATAGAGGAATACACAACGGCCTTGGTGGTTTGTCTGCCCACGCCCTCGGTTCCGCCGCGAGTCGAAAGGCCCTGATAGCACGAGATGATCGCCACAAAAAAACCGAAGAAAGTGGCTTTGATCACACCGCTTAGAAAATCGTCCACGATGAGGGCTTTTGATATCTGATCTATATAGAATCTCGGCGTAACGCCGGCCTCCATCACGGTTATAACCATTCCCCCGGTGACGCCTATTATGTTGGCCATGATCGTAAGGAGCGGCGTAGCTATTGTGGCGGCGATCACCCTTGGCACGACAAGTTTTTGAACGGGGTTGGCGCCCATCGCCTCTATTGCAAGCACCTGTTCGGTGACAACCATAGAACCGAGCTCCGCAGCTATGCCGCTGCCAACTCTGGCTGCCACCATTATCGAGGTAAGCACCGGACCCAATTCCCTAAATATCGAAAGACCGACTATGGTGCCCACATAAAGTTTGAGACCAAAGCGCCCAAGCCCAACCGCCAACTGCAGCGCAATGACAAGACCCGTAAAAAAAGCGATGAGCGCGACTATAAAAAACGATTTATTTCCTATCTGAACGAACTGCTTAATAACCTCTCCAAACGCAAGCCTATGGGTAAAAACGACGCGCAACGTATCAAAAGCGAGAGCTGAAATCGAGCCTACCAAGGTTATGAAACCGCGCAAACGCTCCATCATGGAAAAGAGCGTTCTATGCAAATAGGAATTTCCGGTTTCTTTGACGTAAGTGGACATCATTTTCGCCTATTCGTATTCAAAATCGCCGAAAAACGTTTCGAAGGCCGATTTCACCTCCGGACTTATAACTTCTGGCTCTATCGCATAAAAATCAAAGACGCACGCATCTTTGCGGACAACTACCAAATCCATGGCAACTCTAACGCCGTCTAGTTCACCTATAACATTCTGACGCATAGCCCCTCTGCCCCCCAACGTAAATTTTCCATGGTCGGTGACAGTTCTCGCCGACAGGACATCGACCACCCGCCCGGCCGCAAAGGTTATCTGCTTATCGCTTGCCGACCTCCCGCAAAAAGCGCTGGTAGTTAGCGAGGCCTTTAGCCTTTCGTTGTAGAAACTTATGGCCTTGACCCCCGTGCGCATGCGTCGCCACTCTTGAGAAAGCGGCCCCACCCTGTAGTAGATACCGGGTTTTAGATAGACCTTTGCGTCCCGGTAGGAAATCACCCCGCTTGATTTATTGGGCCCAAACGCGCACGAAGAATAACTTGCTGATATTAATAAGATAAAAGCTAAAAATATTCCCGTAAATTTCATGGCGCACAATATATATATGATCGCGGTCGTTGACAAGGCGCATTACAGCATGCGAATTGCCTCATAAAAAATGTTACCGAAGTAAGTAGTTGAAGAGGATCGTTGACTCATAAATCGATGTTACCGAACATCGACTCCTTTTGAAAGGAGATAAAACATGAGTCCACGATCGAAGAGGGAATATACCGAGGCAATTTATCTGCGTTATAAGAATGCCTCCCGCCGGGGCAAAACTGCCATTTTGGATGAATTTTGCACGACCTGCGGTTATCATAGGAAGTACGCCATACGCTTGCTCCGAAGGTTTAAACGTTTTACCAAGCCCAAGCCGAAAAGACGCGGCCGGCCTTGTATTTATAGCAGAGACATCATTCTAAAACCCTTGAAAAAGATATGGTTGGCTTCAAATCTCCCGTGTTCAAAACGGCTTAAGGCCATAATACCCCTCTGGTTACCCGGATATCAGGAAGAGTTTGATCGGCTTAATGAGGAGACCCTTTGCGCGCTTAAAACCCTTTCCGCTTCAACTATCGACAGGCTCTTGAACCACACTAGAATAAAATACACAAAACGAGGCCGGTCGACCACAAAGCCGGGAACTCTTCTAAGAAAGCAAATCCCCTTAAAAATGAACCAGTGGGATGAATTTCGTCCGGGCTTTCTCGAAGCCGATACTGTGGCCCACTGCGGCGAATCCCTGTCTGGCATGTTCGCCTACACCGTTGATCTCGTTGATATCGCCACAGGATGGACCGAACAGAGGGCTGTTTGGGGAAAGGGAGAGACCGGAGTCTTGGAACAAATCAGAGATGTAGAATCTCTCCTGCCCTTTCCCATTCTTGGCTTCGATTCTGATAACGGGTCTGAGTTTCTGAATTATCACCTGCTGAGGCATTTTACCGAAAGAAAAACGCCCATCCAGTTCACCAGAAGCAGGGCCTACCACAAAGATGACAATGCACATATAGAACAAAAAAACTGGACGCATGTACGTCAATGGCTTGGATATCAACGGTTAGATCATCCAGACGTTGTGCCGCTTCTCAATAAACTCTACCGTAGCGAATGGAGGCTGTTTCATAATTTCTTCTGCCCCTCGGTAAAACTCATTTCTAAAAAACGCATTGGCTCACAAACAATCAAACACCACGATATCCCCAAAACACCCTATCAGCGTATCATAGAATCACACCTGATCGATCCCGCTATCAAACGGACACTTACCAATCAGCTTGCAAAGCTTAATCCTTTTCTATTAAGAAACCAGATGGAAATAAAACTTAAACAGGTGTTCTCGCTTTTGACCAAACCGATAAATTAAAAAATGAAATTTTTAAAGAAAGAAAAAAAGAAGCAAAAAAAGAAAGAAAATAAAGGACGGGGGAAGAGCTCTGGGACCTTTGGGAGTCCCAGCTCTTCCCCTCGATTAGAAACTACAAAACAATGGAGTCCACCTTGCTTCTCGGTAACATTTATTATGAAGCAACGATTCTGTCTCTACAGCAATCTTGGGTAACATTTATTTATGAAGCAACTGGCATGCATTTTCACATTCACGATGGGTCACCTAGCCGAAAACCTTTTAAAGATTAGAGACAAGATGGCGGTCACAGCTGCCGGCTGCGGCAGGAACGTCAACGACATCAATCTGGTAGCTGTCTCAAAGACATTTCCGGCCAGCGCCATTCGCGAGGCATTTTTGGCAGGACAGAGATGTTTTGGAGAAAATTACGCCCAAGAGCTTCGCGATAAATCCAGCCAGCTCGCAGATCTTGAAATAAACTGGCACTTCATAGGACATCTTCAAAAAAACAAGGTGAAATATGTTGCACCTGTTGCATCGGTCGTGGAAACGATCGATTCCGCAGAAATCGCGAATGAACTCGCAAAACGGTCAAAAACAAAAGTTGGCTGTCTTATCGAAATAAATACGGGGGGCGAGTCATCAAAATATGGCACCAACGAAAATAACTACATCGCCCTAGCAAAACACATCGGGTCCCTTCCAAACCTCGAGCTTCGTGGACTAATGACGATACCGCCCTACGAAGAAAATCCGGAGAAAAGCCGGCCTTATTTCCAAAAATTGAAAAAATTGCTGACGAGGCTAGGCGAGGAGCTTTCCCCGGCGACTCCATTTACGCAACTGTCCATGGGCATGAGTCACGATTTCGAGGTGGCCATAGAGGAGGGCGCAACGATAGTACGAATAGGCACGGCAATATTCGGAGGACGAATATGAAAAAGGGCTGTACCTGTAAAAAATGCCAAGAATGCTGCACCCGAGAGCCCGGCTGGTTCATGCCCGACGAAGTCGAGACGACAGCGCGTTTTTTAGATCTCCCGGAAAATGAATTTATTAAAAAATATTGCACAGAACACATCGAAGACGACGTGTATGCAATATCTCCCGCACAAAAACCCGGCACCACGGAATGCATCTTTCTCAACAAAAAAAAGGAATGCGATATTCATGAGGTAAAACCCTATGAATGTCGAAAGGTCTTCGGCTGCGAAGGCCCTGCGCGACATAGGAGAATGCGCGAAATCATCAAGAAGAGATGGCGAAAGTAAGAGCTTAAATATCCCGAAAACGGTAGTTTTTAGAGATGCCCAGTTTTTAAACTGGACTCCGGAATTTGTTTTTGCTAGATGAGTCGTATATTGTAAAGGTTCATTTAATCAACCAAGGAGGCATGAATGAGCAAGGTTTATGAAGCGTGTCAGAACGTAAGGGTAAGCGGGCAGAGGCTGGAAAACCTAGGGGCACCGGACGGAATCTGGTTAATGGTACAAACTCCCTTTGCAGAGAAAAGCAACTATTGCGCTACCGGAAACTCAGAAGAAGCCGCAATTGCAGAACTTGCCCGGGTTGTATCCGGGATATGTTCAAAAATGCCCTATGCCGAAAACTGCCAAGTCGAACCATTGGACTCCGCACAGGTTGGGCCGAAAACTTCATTATGGGCTAAATTCATGAAAGCACTGCTCGCAAATGCCGATAGATCTGCTCCAACTCTACGGGGTAGATAAAAAAATCTAGAGGTCCAATCAAAAGGCCGTCGGAGAGAATATCCCGGCGGCCTTCTTGCGTTCGTGCGCCCGGCAGGGCTTAGATGCCTTTTAGTCTAGATAGGCAATATCGTCGTAAGAGGTCCTATAGAGCGGTTGTTTGAGCCTTTTCTGGTCGAAGACGTGGCCGAAAATTCCGATGGAGCGTCCCACGACGAACAGGGCATTGAGACAACCCATGTCTATTATCTCGTTCACCTCCGTCTTCGTGAAAAGATCGGGTAGCGACCAAAGCATATCGACAAAAGTAATGCCTATACAACCATCGACGTTTAAGATGAGGTTGCCTTTTTTCTGGGTGGTTATAGCCTCCACCCCAAGTGCGTAGTCTAGCAGTTTAGTGTGCGAGAAAGTCTCTTTCACGTAGGCCTTAAGCTGGGTGACGCGCATGTCGGGATTGGTCACACTTTTCACCCTATGGCCTATACCCTGAATATTGACGCCCTTCTTCTTCATTGAAGCTACAAATTCCTCGGGGCTATGGCCAGCTTCGATGGCTGCTTTGAACATCTGCGCCGCGCCGTCTATGGCGCCTCCGAATCTTGGCCCGATGGTGAGAAGGCCCGAGGCGAGGCAGGAGATGATGTCTTTGTTGGCCCTTGCCGCCACGATGGCGTTGTGCGCACCAGATACTGCGGGGCCGTGATCGGCCGTGAGCATGAGCACTATATCGAGATATTTTTTTGCAAAAGCCGGAAGGTCGCGCTTGAACCACAAAAGACCTATCACACCGCCGATGCCGTAATTTTCGCCGACGACCTTGGAGATCGGCACTTTATTGTAGGTTAGCTCCTCGCCCTTGTCGTTTGATATGGTGCAGATAAATTCAGCCGGCTTTCTTATCACGCCTTGCTTCATGGCCGCGGCATAATCCATGGGAAATTTCGGCGCCGGGGCTTCCTTTGCCGGCTTTATCACGCCGTCGGCCACGAGTTTTTTATAGGTCTTTTCAATAGCTGCGTCATAATCATCGAAGGACTGTGGCACCACGGCCCCGGCCTCTTTAAGCGCGGCATTTTTGGCATCTGCGGTCTCAAGCTGGGAATCGGCCTTGGCACCGGCATGGCCGAACTGCACCCCGGCCGGAAACATCTTCGAACAAGTTCCGGTAACCCAGATCACGAGCGGCTTCTTGACCTTGCCAGCTTTTAACGCATCGACGATCTTTAATTCCTCGGTTCCGCCTATCTCACCTAACGCGGCTATCATCTTCACCTCTGGGATAGATTCATAGCGCATTATGTGATCTAGAAGAGTCGAGCCCGGGTAGGCATCGCCGCCTATGGCTATGCCCTCGTAGAGACCGTCGGTATTGCGGGCGATTATGTTGTAGCATTCATTGGAAAGCCCGCCCGACTTCGAAACGAAACCCACGCTGCCCGGCCGGTGAAGTTTTGATTCGATGATGTTGTCTATCGTGCCCGCCGTATTTCCTATCTTGAAACATCCCGATTTGAGACCGCCGACAGTTGCCGGTCCGATTACCCATTTACCCTTTTCCTTCGCGGTAGCCGCTATGATTCTGGCCTTTCTTTCCGGAACGCCCTCGGCGATAACGGCCACAGTCTTTATGCCGGGATTTTCAAGTGCCTCCATGGTCGTTGCGAAGGCGCTTCTCTGGGAAGAGAAGTTCACGACCACGTCTGCCGTCTGATGTAGGGCCGTTGCCTCTTTTAGGGTTTTGTACATCGGAAGCATGATTTCTTTTTTCCCGAAGAAGACCTTGTGAAGCCCGGCACGACTTGGATTCACTATGGCCGCAACGGAGGGTTTTTGTCTTCCGCAGGCAAAGTCGAAATCGAGCATCCTCTGTATGGCATTTTGCTGATAACCATAAATTATGGCCTCGGTATTTTTGCTGAAAAGTTCTGCGTTCATATTTCCTCCACATTTAGATGTTCGAAAAAAAGACCTGAAGGCATTTTTTATTTTGATAGTGTCCACGCCCGGAGCACCCTTCCCACAACTATTGTTTAAGTGCCAGCGACACGATCTTCGTCATGTGAGTTTCCGGCCCATATACCTCTATCGGCACGCCAAGCGTCTCGCCAAGCTGACGCATCTTATCGAGACCCTCTTTATAGTTTGGACCGCCGCGACGGACATATATTTTGACATTGTTGTCTATCAGCTTTTGTTTGAATTCGGTAAGAGCCTGAATAATGCCCCCAAAGGTCGCGGCCACGTCGGTAAAATTGGCGATGCCTCCGCCGATGAGCAGAAACTTTCCTTTGGGATCCTTTTCGCGCGTCATGAGATCTAGAAGCGTCTTCGCATACTGGTATGTAAGATCCCTCGACGGATCGCCGGAATATTCGCCATAATTGGCGAGCTCTTTTGAAAAACCCAGATCGCACACGGTATCGGAATAGATCACCGAAGCACCGCCGCCGGCCACCATCGTCCACACGCGCCCCTTGGGATTTAGCATCGTGAGTTTTAGAGAGGCGCCGCTTTGCTCGTCTAAATATTTCACGAACTCTTCCTCCCGGGTAGCGACTGTGCCAAACGCTCTGGGAAATTCGAGCTTCCCCCAAGAATTTCTGCAATCAAACGCCGCTGTGTCATCCACCTTAGCCACCATGTCCAAGGGAACTATATTGCCATCCTTGGAAAACGTGAACGGATTGATTTCCAGATAGGAAAACCCGTTTTCAGCATAGAATTCATAGAGACTTTTGACAAAACCAATGACCTGATCGCGCCTTTTTCCAAGATCGCCAAGTTTCGAGGCAAGCGCTTTTTCATCTATACCGCCTAATATCGGCACCTTGAATTCAATGACTTCGTCCCAGTTTTCCTCGACGAATATGCCTCCCTTCATCGAAAAGTAGATCACGTCGTTTTCGCGATCGTCTTTTATCGCCACGTACAATTCTTCATTTTCATCGTGCGGCGTGAGAGGCTCTATGAGAAAATGAGTGAGTTTCCCTGCAATTTTTCCGACGGTCGTCTCTTGGTTCATCCTCTCGGAAATCCACTTTTGGGCATTTTTCAGATCCGCGCCCAAAAGCAAAAGCCCGTGTTTTCCTCTCTTGCCGAAGAGCTGGTCTGGTTTCACGACGAGCTTTTCCTTGGAAAGCCATGGCTCGTTTTTGACAAGATCGTCCACGTTCGTATCGGGACCCACTAGCGCAACCTTGCCGTCGTAGGAGCTGCCACACTGACGATCTTTAAACCAAGCAGCGAGCATCCTTTTGGCGTCGTATTCCCTTATGCCTTTCTGTGCCATATATCCTCCGTCACTGAAATATCGTTTATAGTGAAGCCTCGAGTTTTCTGGCCACCTGATCTATAAAACCTTCGGTGGTTTCGTATTTGTCGGTCACAGGTGTTACGAGATGCGTGAGATCCTTCGTCATGATGCCGCTTTCGATGCAGTCGATCACCGCTTTTTCGAGCCTATGCGCAAAATTCACCACGTCCGAAGTGGCATCTAGCTCACCTCTTTTGCCTATGGCGCCAGTCCACGCATATATGGAAGCGACCGAATTGGTGCTCGTAGGATTGCCTTTCTTGTGTTCATAATAGTGACGTTTAACCGTGCCATGGGCCGCTTCGTACTCGAATTTGCCATCGGGCGAAACGAGCACCGACGTCATCATGCCAAGGCTGCCGAAACCGGCGGCAACCATGTCGGAAAACACGTCGCCGTCATAGTTTTTGCATGCCCAGAGCACCCCGCCTTCATGTTTCATTATCTGCGCCACCGCATCATCGATTAGCATATATCTGTAGGTTATTCCGGCATCCTCAAGCTCTTTTTTCCTGCCTTCGACTTCTTCGTTAAAAACGTGTTTAAAGTGAGCATGATATTTTTTGCTGATCGTGTCCTTGGCGCCAAACCACAGGTTTACTTTTTCCGAAACCGCATAATTCACACATGCCCTCGCAAATGAGCGAATGGATTTGTCGGTGTTGTGAATACCCATGATTATGCCGGGACCATCGAATTTTTTTATGGTAAGCCGACACGTCTGCGTACCCTCGTTTGGAGTATAGACCATTTCGGCAACGCCCGGCCCGGGCACGATGAATTCCTGACTCCGGTAGAGATCTCCGTAGGCATGACGGCCTATTATGATGGGTTTTTTCCAGCTGCGCACGGCCGGCAAAATATTCTTGCACAAAATGGGTTTGCGGAAAACCGTGCCGTCTAAAATTTCCCTTATCTGACCGTTTGGAGAACGATAGCATTCCTTGAGATTGTATTCCTTAACCCGATCGGCATCCGGGGTTATGGTGGCGCATTTGACTCCCACGCCGTATTCACTGATGGCATTGGCGGCATCGACCGTCACCTTATCGTTTGTAACATCTCTATACTCAAGCCCAAGATCGTAGTATTTAAGATCGACATCCAGATAGGGAAGTATGAGTTTTTGCTTGATCATAGCCCAGATGATCCTCGTCATCTCGTCCCCGTCCATCTCCACTATCGGCGTTTTCACCTTGATTCTGTTCATTTCTGTTCCCTCCGGTTCGTTTGCGTTTTTATTTCTTCAAAGGCGGAATCACCCAGACCCCTTGCCCTTCACCTCTCGTTTGCGCAGTTTAAAAGCCCTCCCGCCAAAACCATGCCGCGTTGTCTTTCGGACAGCTCAGCCCGGCACGCTATCGTCTTGCCGGTTGTCTTGTCTGAAAGATTTATCGTCCCGCCCTTTGCCACCAAATCTCGCACGTCAGCGATTTCCAATTCATCGCCCTGATTTATGACATCGTAATCGGCCGGATTTTCAAACGTAAGCGGTATGATTCCAAAGTTCACCAAGTTCGCCGCATGTATGCGCTCGAACGATTTCGCAAGGACCGCTTTTACGCCGAGATACATGGGACAAAGTGCGGCATGTTCGCGGCTGGAGCCCTGACCGTAGGACTCGCCAGCGACTATGAAGTTGTGCCGGCCCGTTCCCTTGCTTTTCATACAGCGATCCGGAAAAGTCGAATCGACGTTTTCGAAGACGAAGGTCGCATACTTCTGGACATTGGAACGGTATTTAAGCCTCGGTCCCGCGGGCATGATGTGATCCGTCGTTATTTTGTCGCCTACTTTAAGCATCGCCTCGCCGGAAAGTTTTTCTGGAAGGCGTTCGTTTCTAGGCGGCTCTCCGATATTGGGACCGCGCATTATTTTCGTCTCGCGAAGCGCTCCCTTGGGAAAGATGAACATGCCGTCGTCCACGAGATATCTCTCGGGCAGGTTCACCCTCGGATATTCTACGCCAAGCTTTCTCGGATCGGTGAATTCACCCGTCAAAGCGGCCGCCGCTGCAACCTCGCAACTTGTGAGATACACCTGCGCGTCCTTGGTGCCGCTTCTACCCTCGAAATTTCGGTTGACCGTACGTATGGAAACGGCGCCCGAGCCCGGAGAAAGCGAATTTCCTATGCAAAAACCGCAGGTGCTCTCCAATATCCTCGCGCCCGAATCGATGAGATCAGAAAGATAGCCTTCCCTAGCAAGCATCGCCAAAACCTGTCTTGAACCGGGGGCTATCCCAAGAGACGTCGCGGGATTTATCTTCTTCCCCTTGAGTATCTTGGCCACTGTGACCAGATCCTTATATGATGAGTTGGTGCATGAACCCACGCACACCTGACCTACCTTCAAACCCGAAAGTTCCGATACCTTCTTTATGTTACCCGGGCTGTGCGGACACGCCGCAAGAGGCTCAATCTCGGAGAGGTTTAAATCTATGACGCGGTCATACGAAGCATCATCGTCCGCGACAAGTTCTATCCAGTCGTTTTCCCGGCCCTGAGAACGCAGAAATTTTTTCGTTTCCCCGTCCGACGGAAATATCGATGCGGTAACTCCCATCTCGGCGCCCATATTGGTGATGGTCGCCCTCTCGGGAACCGTAAGCGTCGTCACGCCGGGACCGGCATATTCGAGCATGACGCCTACGTTCCCTTTGGTGGTAAGGATTTCGAGCATCTTGAGAACCACGTCTTTTGCAGTAACCCACGGTTTGAGCTCGCCCGTGAGATTTACCTTATAGACCTTGGGAGCGATGAGATAAAAAAGCCCGCCGCCCATCGCCACGGCGACGTCGATTCCTCCGGCACCAATGGCTATCTGGCCGATTCCTCCGCCCGTGGGCGTGTGTGAATCGCTTCCCAAAAGCGTGGTGCCCGGTTTTCCGAAACGCTCAAGATGAACCTGATGACAGATACCGTTGCCCGGCCTTGAAAAAACTATGCCGTATTTCGCGGCCACGCTTTGCAGATAGGCGTGATCGTCCGCATTTTCGAAGCCCACCTGAACGGTATTGTGATCGACATAGGATACGGAAATATCAGTTTTCACCTCCGATAGCCCCATCGCCTCGAACTGTAGATAGGCCATCGTACCAGTCGCATCCTGCGTGAGCGTCTGGTCTATGCGCATGCCGATTTCGTTTCCAACGACCAGTTCGCCCTCTTTCAGATGCGCCTTCAAAATCTTCTGTATTATGTTCTGCCCCATGATTCCTCCCATGAAAATTTACAAAAAAAAAGGAACTCCGGCGGAGATCCTTTAAGCGTCAAACCCAAATTTTTACAGCATGTATTCGCATAAACACCCGGCACGTTTTAACGACCGGGTCTCCGTTGTCAACCAGACCGCCTTTTTTTTTCAAAGCCCGTAAAAACGCGCCTAGCTACCGGCGCTCTATACCCGTTTTAATTTTTTTGTACACTTCTTTTTTTAAAATCGATAAAAGATCGTTCATAGCACAATCCCTTTTCGGCTTCGGGTTTCGGTTTCGGGGTCTCCACCCTAGCCCCCTTCCAGTCGCCTCAAAAAAAGCCCCGACAAACAGGTTGTCAGACCCGGGGCTTGATGATACGGGAGACCTCTCTTTAGTAAAAACAGGAAAACACGGGAGGAATTTGAAATTGAATCCCAAAGAAATCCATTTCGAAACCATAGGCTCCACCCACAAATTCGCGGTCGAAAATGGGGACAGCCTTGCACATCTGGCGGTAATCACTGCTGATAATCAGACCTGCGGTCGGGGCAGGCTAGGCCGCAAATGGCTCTCGTCGATCGGCACATCCGCATTGATCTCCATCGTAACAAAACCCGATATCACCCCAGATCGGGCATCGCAGATCACGGCCCTCATGGCCGTCACCGCCGCGAGGGTACTTACTTGCCTTGGGATAAAGACCGAAATCAAGTGGCCAAACGACATTTTAATCTGCGACAAAAAAATCGCCGGAATACTCGCCGAAGCATCACTTCGCGGCAACAGCGTGGGTTTTATCGTGGCCAGCATCGGGATAAATTTAAATCAGCGCGAAGAAGAACTGGCCTTGATAGATCGGCCCGCAACTTCGGTTTTCATGGAAACCGGCATCCGCCACGATCCGGCGGAAATTCGAAGGCAATTTTTGTCGTCCTTTAAGGAGCTCTATGAAATATTCAGACTGGAAGGTTTTCATCCTATCTTGAAAGAATGGAAGAAATCTTTGGCGTATCTGGGAGACCGTGTATTGCTAGATCTTGGAGGACAGGTTATTGATGGAAAAATTTGTGACATCGACGAGGATGCGTGCATCATAATAGATGCCGGAGACGGCCAGAAAAGGCGTTTTTCTTCCGGAGAAATTACAAGCGTAAGGTCCAAAACAGAAAGGATTTCTGATGATTCTCGACGGATTTAGAATAATGGCGGCGGGGATGGGCGTGGTTTTTCTAATTCTCATCTTTCTCGTAACTGCCGTACCCATCTCGGCAAAAATTATCCATGCCATCGAAGGTCCGCCCAGAATGGAAAAAAAACCCTTGCCGGCAGCAACGCCCAATGAAGATAAAAACCGCCTAGCAGCGGCCATAACAGCGGCAGTGATGAAATTCAGAAAAACTAAATAGTTTATTCAAAATAAAAAATTCCGGAGAAACGACATGCCCGAAAAAAAGAAGGTTAAAATTACCGAGGTTGCACTTCGTGACGCACATCAATCGCTTTTCGCGACCAGAATGCGCACCGAAGACATGCTGTCCATAGCGGCAAAGCTCGACGAAGTCGGCTACTGGTCTGTGGAATGCTGGGGTGGAGCAACCTTCGATGCGTGCATAAGGTTTTTAAGGGAGGACCCTTGGGAAAGAATACGCCTGCTCAAAAAGGCCATGCCCCACACAAAATTACAGATGCTGCTTCGCGGTCAAAATATTCTCGGCTACCGTCACTATGCCGATGACGTTGTGGATAAGTTCGTAGAACGCGCCGCGGAAAACGGCGTGGACATCTTTCGGGTGTTCGATGCCCTAAACGACACAAGAAACTTGGCCCGCGCCATCACCGCCGTCAAAGCCTCGGGCAAACATGCCCAAGGAACTATCTCCTACACGACAAGCCCGTTTCATACAAACGAACGCTTCGTCGGGCTGGGAATGGAACTCGAAAAGATGGGCTGCGATTCCATCTGCATAAAGGACATGGCTGGACTTATCACGCCGCAATCGGCCTTCGATTTGGTGGCTGGACTCAAGGCAAATATCAAAATTCCCGTTTCGCTTCACAGCCATGCAACAAGCGGCATGGCCTCCACGGCTCTTTATACCGCGATCGAGGCCGGATGCGACATGATAGACACCGCGATATCCTCGCTTTCTCTTGGCACCTCGCACCCTCCCACCGAAACCATGGTCGCCATGCTTCGCGAAACTCCCTACGACACTGGCCTTAAAATGGACGTGCTAAACGATGTGGCCGAACACTTTCGGGAAATCCGAAAACATTATTCTGAATACGAAAGTTCTTTCACGGCCGCTGACACGAGGATACTCATAAGCCAGATACCCGGCGGAATGCTGTCGAATCTCGAAAGCCAGCTCAAACAGCAAAATGCCCTCGACAAGATAAACGATGTGATGAACGAAATACCGGCGGTGCGAAAGGATTTAGGCTATCCGCCACTCGTCACGCCTACCTCTCAAATAGTCGGCACCCAAGCCGTCTTGAACGTTCTTCAAGGTGAGCGCTACAAGACCGTCACCGCCGAAACCAAGGCGCTCCTGGGAGGCCACTACGGCAAAACTCCCGCACCCGTAAACAAAGACGTTCAGAAAAAGGCGCTCGGGGACGAAGAGCCCATAACGTGCAGACCGGCTGATCTCATCACCCCCGAAATGGAAAAACTTACGAAAGAACTGGGCAGCACGGCGAAGTCGGTGGAAGATGTACTCACCTACGCCCTATTCCCCAAAATAGCGCTCGATTTTTTCAAGGCCAGAGAACGCGGAGAAAAACCTGAAATCGAAAAATCCGCTCCGGCCGCCGCGATGCCGCCCCAGTCTTCGGGACAGGCTAGGGCCGCCAGCTACACCGTGGTCGTCGATGGAAAAGCTTATAGCGTCGTCGTCTCGGAAGGAAGCGGCGAAATCTCGATAATAGACGAACCGCGCTCTCACGCATCCGCCGAAGGCATTGCCAAGGAAGACGGCCTGACAGTGGTCGATGCGCCTCTTGCCGGACGCGTAGTAAAATTTCTAAAAAGTCCCGGAGATTCCATCGCCCAATCCGAAACCGTAATGGTGATAGAAGCCATGAAGATGGAAACCGAAATAAAGGCTCCCGAAGCTGGAAAACTAGATCGCTACTTCGTGACCGAAAACACGGATTTCGCTCATGGTGAGCCGCTATATGCCATCAAAAAATAAACGAAAGAGAATATGGGAATCTCTAATAACCGCCCATCTGCGGCGTTACCCTCCATCGGCGCGGCTTGCGACGTACCTTAAGTACGACTCGGCCGGCCTCTGTCGGGATGCCTTGCGACCTTCAACGGTTTGCGGTCCTCCAAAGGAGGACATCAAATGCTGAAGTGTCAATGCGTGGGTACCGCGCATTGACCATATGGACGGTTATTAGAGATCCCCGAAACAGTAGTTTTTAGAGAAATATGAGGTGCCCATATGAAAAAAACACTCATCATACTATCAATAGCCGCCATCCTCTTTTCGGTATCGACGTTCATGAAGGCGTCGCATGCCACCGCTACGCTAGAAAACCCGCAAACTCCCGAGATTAGCCTCACCTCACTCGCTAGGCGTCTTGTAAAAACCACCGGGGTCTATCAGTTCATCTTCCGAAAGAGCGGCGACCCCGAACCTGCAACCATGCTAATTCCCCATGTGGACGAAAACTATACCACCTCCGCCGGATGGATGAAGCTCATAATGATCGTAATCGGCGGCGTATTGGTTTATCTGGCCATAGTCAAAAAATTCGAACCTCTGCTGCTTTTGCCGATCGGATTTGGAACAATACTGGTCAACATACCGCTTGGAGGGATAGCGCAGGATGGCGGGCTGCTTAAATATTTTTTCGACGTTGGGATCGCCACCGAGGTATGCCCCCTGCTCATCTTCATGGGCATAGGCGCCATGACCGACTTCGGCCCTTTGATAGCCAATCCAAAAACCGCGCTCCTTGGCGCAGCCGCACAATTTGGCGTATTCGCAACAGTCATAGGCGCGCTCTTGCTCACAAAATATGCGGGCTTTAACTTTTCGCTACAGGATGCCTGTTCGATAGGCATCATCGGAGGCGCCGACGGTCCGACATCAATCTTTCTTTCAAGCCAGTTGTCGCCAAATCTCATGGGCGCGATAGCCGTAGCTGCCTATTCCTACATGGCACTCGTCCCCCTAATCCAACCGCCCATCATGCGCCTGCTCACCACCCGCAAGGAGCGAATGACGGTCATGGAACAGATGCGTCCGGTCTCCAAAACGGAAAAGATAATTTTCCCGATGATAGTGCTATTCGCCTGTATAATCTTTCTGCCCACAGCCGCACCGCTTATGGGCATGCTTGCCTTCGGCAATATACTGCGTGAATCGGGGGTCGTGGAAAGACTTTCAAAAACCGCCCAGAACGAATTGATAAACATAGTCACGATAGTTTTGGGCCTTGGCGTTTCCACGAAGCTGGCTGCCGACAAATTCATACGCCTTGAAACATTTGGCATAATACTGCTGGGTCTGGTCGCCTTTTCGATATCCACGGCAGCCGGGGTCATCTTCGGTAAAATCATGTACAAAATGACCGGCGGGAAGGTGAATCCATTAATAGGTGCTGCCGGCGTTTCGGCGGTTCCCATGGCCGCACGCGTAGCCGCAGTAGAAGGTCAGAAGGAAAATCCCTCCAACTATTTACTCATGCACGCCATGGGACCCAACGTGGCCGGAGTTATAGGCACCGCCGTGGCCGCAGGTGTGCTCTTGGCGGTGTTTAAATAGAGTCTGTTGAGAAATTCGTTTTTCTTGTCATCCTCGCGAAGGCGGGGATCCATCGCTTATTGAAAAATGGCAGAGGTCGAGATCAAGGTCGAGGTTTATTATAATAGAGCCTTGACCTTAACCTTAACCTTGACCTTAACCTTAACCTTAACCTTAACCTTTTCATGGTGTTAGCCAATTTACTCCGTCCCTATTTACTGCAAATACGTTTTTTTACGCTTAATTTTTACTCGTGATAAATCGGGGTCGGCATAGGGGTGCTTACCAATAATCAGCCACTCCGGCGGGGCCAATCAGTCTACTCACGGAAGCGTCTCTCTTCTTGTGGTTACCTGGTCTGGGCCAAATGGTTTACCCGGCCATTTCGTTGGTAACTCTCGAAATGGATAGCTACCACACCATAAGTCACCATGATCATTGCAAGATTCGAAATCCAAATAAAAATTCATATCATTCGGCATCGGAGTACTCCAATCACAGATATCTACTGTTTCCTTTACATTTCCTTTCCATGTAGCAAAAAAACAGGAATTGGGAACTCCATTTACAAATAATCCTTCGTTTTCATCCTCACATGAAACAACCACCAATTTTTTAAGAGTTATGCTCCATTTCTCCTCTGAAAAGATACAGCTGGTTACTCTATCAGAATCAGACGGTCTACTTGACATAAATTGAAAATGCATGCGGTCATAATCTTCAAGACATGAACCTTCTTTTATATCCATTTCATACATTGGAGAAAAATCCAGCCCCCACATAAATCTGTATGTATGTAATACAAATGATTCATTTTCTGATATCTTTATGCTTTTAAACCGATCCGAGCCCTCCATTCCACCATAAAGTGGATAGATGTTGATCGTTTCATTTTTTCCAATCTTTTTTATCCTGCAGTCAGAAACTATAAAATCAGCCGTTCTTCTAATCGTCCTTTTAGGGTTGCAACCATCTGTAACTTGAATATTAAATCCATCAATGACATCTTCAGATATCTCAGCTGGGAATATTATCTTGATATGCAACATATCGTTAGATCCTTGAGCGCTACTAGCTGTCTCAACAAAACAAGATTTCTCAAGCTTTTTAGGGCACGACCAGCTCCAACTATAATTTCCCTTACCACCCCAAACTTTTAAAGTGGCTTTGTATTCCGTGTTACGTTTTACCTTCATTGGTTCACTGGAATCGATAAAGTATAATCTATCACCATCACTAACTGGGAGAAACTTTACATTCAATTCCTTGACTATTGACGGCGCATCCTCCGTTTGATTTACTACCTCCAACATAAGAGGAGAATAATCGTCATCACACGCGAACTCATGCGTTGTAACATTTTTTTGGGGAAGAATTTTTAAGTCTAGTACCTCAAGCAACTTTATCTCAGCTCCTTTTCGAACAACAAATTTGATTTTATCAATTACCTGTTGACCACATGTATTATTTGTCCAACAGCTATCATTAAACTCCTTTGCGGGGAGAGATGATTTAAACAAGATAGCACATGCATAAATGTCATCGTCCTTGGCTGTATTAAATTCGACAATGTTAATAGCAACATCATTGATATTATATTTTTTCGAAGGCTTAACAATTTTTGGATAAGTTTTCCCCTCTCTCACAATCTCATTTCGGAGGACAAAGTCTTCTGGTGTAAAGTGTTCACCATCTATTTCGCAACTATAATCGCCATTACCATTCTTTACAACTAGAGCCAACCCCTCGCCTTCAGACATGATTATAGCGCCGTTTTGTAGCTCCAAAATAAATGGATCTTCGACATTTCCTTCGGTCCAAATTGCCTTAGTAATGTTTGCTTCAATTGATGAAGTACCAGACCCAGCAGGAGGATTGTTATCTGGCGGATTTTCCTGACCAGATTTTTGTCTGCAAACGCCATCAACACATTCCTCGTTGACTTCACATGTTGGTGAACACGCGCCGGGCGGAGGCGTTTCAACGGCAGGATCATCAACGCGGTCATTTGTTGAACGATCTTCTTCAGAAGAATCCTCTCTCGGATGGTCTTCCATTTGAACTTGAATAGGACGACAACTTCCATCCACACGTTCTTCATCATCGGCACAGCTTGGAACACAAGCTCCATCCACACGTTCTTCATCATCTCCGCACCTTGGCAGACACTCCCTGCCTACGAGTTCTTCATCATCGCCGCATGCAGGTGGAACTATGCTACAGCTACCGTCAACTAGCATCTCTCCAGCTCCGCATATCGGGCCTTCCGGGATATCTTCTGCCGGACCCAAATCCGAACAGGCGTAAAGGAAAGAAAGGACAAATAAGACGATCAGGGATTTTGCCAAGTTTTTCATGGTATCTCCCATAAAAAATTCCCCTTCTTTTACCATTATCGGCAGGAAGACACCCCAAAGTTGCTTGCAATC